>Ga0316204_10001421_pt1 | contig 65197 bp, 57 predicted proteins | sample 6monrhotite_MG_2_FD_205661 | JGI IMG/M metagenome (GOLD analysis project Ga0316204, IMG submission 205661) | Microbial mat bacterial communities from mineral coupon in-situ incubated in ocean water Damariscotta River, Maine, United States -... | ecosystem: Environmental > Aquatic > Marine >... | reverse complement strand
AGGGCGGCTACTATCTGAGTCCAAAGATCGCGTTCCATGCTTGATTCTCCGTGCAAAAGAGACCAAGTATGGACGCGTTTCTTTGTAGATTCAATGCCGAACAAGCGCCGAATGGCGCATAAGCCTCTGCGCCCCGCGGGGAGGTGTCGAGCAAAGCGAGACGGAGGGGTGTCTTCTCTTCCTTCCCATTGCCCATTACCTACTGCCCATGGCCTTCTTCAAGAAAGACACCCCTCCGACCGCGAAGACGCGGCCACCTCCCCGCGGGGCGCAGGGAGGAGCAAGGCAGGGAGGAACAAGACGGGGAGAGGTAAGACAGGAAGGGGCAAGAATGGCATCACCCAGCACTATCCCCTCGCGCCTCATGCTCAGACGCAAACTCCTCCGCAAACAAAACCGCCCCCGGCAGTTCGCTCTTCCAAGGCTGCTCCGCCGTGATTTCACGCGCGGCCTTGCGCCCTTCGAGCACCCATCGCCGTTCCGAGTTCGCCTCAGGAGTTTCGAGTTTCTCAGGGGGGGTCTCGTCTTTAGAAAGATGAATCTTCTGCGTTGGGAATGCGAACTCAACGCCTAGGCGATCCGCCAGGCGCACCACATCGAGCATGAAACGGTGCTTCTCGCGTAGTTCGATCGACCAGTCCGGGCACTCGAAGAAGATGTAGACCAAAATATCGAGCGAGTGCGGGCCGAACCCGTTGAGCCAGACATGGTAATAGTCTTTGCGGGTATACGGATGCAGCTTGACGATCTCGCGGATGCCGGAACAGAAGGCCTCGATTTTGTCGGGGTGCGTATCGTAGGTGACATTGAGTTTGGTCGTGTAGCGTCGGTATTGGCGTCGGCCGTAGTTATCGACCTTCGCCCGGACAAGTGTCGAGTTGGGGACCGTCACGAGCGAGTTATAGAAAGTACGGATCCGCGTCGAGCGGAACCCTAGGTCTTCGACGGTGCCTTCGACATCGTTGACATAGATCCAATCCCCGATCTCGAACGGACGATCGAGGATCACCGCGATGGAGCCGAAGAAGTTCTCGATGGTGTCCTTGGCCGCGAACGCAACCGCCAAGCCCCCAATGCCCAGCCCGGTCAGCAGAGGCATGATCTCGATGCTGAACGCACTGGCGATATAGATCAGCCCGATCGCGCCAATAAAGAGCTTGGCCGTCCGCTTGATCATTGGGACAAGCAGGTCGTCGAACTTCGTCTCGGTTTTCGATGCCTGAACCGTGAGCCAATCGCCGATCAAATCCGTCACCTTGAACGCGGCCCACACCAGCGACACCATGAACACCACCCGCACCGCGACGATCAGCACGATCGTTGCGCTCACAGGCAAGAGCCCAAGATCAAGCGCGATGTACCAGATGATCGCAGTGGCCAGCAGTCCAAACGGGCGGACCGCCCGTTTGATCGCCCCCTTCTCGACCTCGCGTCCGCGCTTGATCTCGAACCGATGCCAGAGAGTCCGCAGGATTGTGCGGGTCAGCAAATCAAAGATCAGCCCGACAAAGATCACGATCAGGATGCCGATCCATTGCCAGTGCTCGAGCCCCAGCGAAGTCTGCCCCTTGAGTGAGCCCGGCACCGCGCTGCGGATCTTGCCCATCAGCGTCTTATCAAGCACCACCCCCGCTATCGTCTGGTCGTCCTCGCTCGCAATCGCAAAGTCTGTAATCTGGTTGATCGTCTCTCGGCTAAACCGCCAGTTGCCATTTCCATCCCGGCTCAAGGCAATTGAGTACCCCGGATGCTTGGCTGCGAAAATCTGGTGATAAGGCAGCTTCCAATCCTTCTGAGGATAAAACACAAAGCTCGAGTCCTCCAAAGACTCGGGCAACTGGAACGGCTGAACCTCGCCGATCCGCCCGATCACCGTGTAAAGATCAAACGCGATGTTCCGCTTGATCTCCGTGGGCAGATTCGATTCAATATCAAGACACGCCAACGCCTTCTCGATCGCCAACTTCTTCGCCGATGTGTCCTGGGCCTTGGTGTAATCATTGATCGCACCGAGAAAAGTAAACATCGTCGCTCGGGGCGATTTGAGCAGCGGATCCGCCTGCACAGTGCTCGCTTGGGCAGCGATGGGCTCTACTGATTGAGCAACTGGCTGTGTGACTGGTTGTGTGACTGGTTGTGCAACTGGTGCATCCTGACTCCCCAACGCCGATGCAACGCTGAGCATGAGCACCAGAACCCCGACCAACCATTTCGTGTGTGCATTCTTCATCCCCGATGCTATCCGATCCGAGGATCGTTGGGCACCATCGACCAAGAGAGTTTGGGCACTGAACTCAGCGTTGGCGATGAATCTGAATCTGTTCGTCGAGAATCCGCCTCAGGCTTGCGCCCCAGGCGTCCCAGTTGAGTTCATCGCGGGCCCGTTCGAGCCCGGCGATGCTCATCGCCCGGTATCGCTCAGGATCATCAATCAACGACTCTGCCGCATCCGCCCACGCCTTGGCGTCGGCGTCCACATCGAGCACAATCCCGGTCTGCCCATCACGGATCACAAACGAGAGCCCCCCCGCCCCGGCAACAATCGACGGGCGGGCATAATGCGCCGATTCGCACGGCGCGATCCCAAACGCTTCGCCCAGCGAGGGTAAAAACTGAATATGGCACTCGCGCAAGAGTTTCTGGTGCCGTTTTCGATCCTCAGGATCGGAGAGCCGAAGCACGCCGACCGATTCAACCGCGTGCGATCCCCGCGACACCTTCGTCCCCTTGCCGATGACGCAGAGTTTGGCGTCGATCCCTCGCTCGCACAAAATTTCCGTCGCCCGCGTCGCCAGGTCCACCCGCTTGCGGATCGGATCGGCTGCCACGATCAAAATCCGACACGACGAGCGTGTCGGACAAGACGCCGGCGACTCGATCACCTCGTCCACACTAGGAACCACATGGGCCCCCATCGCCACCACGCTCGTCTTCTCAGGCTCGATCCCCAGATCATCAATCGCCGATCGCTGCGTGCTCGGGGCAGCGAACACCGCAGCCCAAGTCTTCGCCACCGACACCTTCTCAACTTCATAGAGCGCCTCGCGAAAAGCATCGCCCCGCAGCGCAAGCGTCGGATAGGTCTTCTGGATGATCTTCGAGGTTGCATCGGAAAAATACACCATCGGGAGATCCGTCTTGAGCGCATACATCGCTGACGAGATGCAGCACCCGAACAACGCATCGAGTTGAACACCCGATTCGATCAACGCATCAAGATTCGATTGCGCCAAGCCTGAGAGCCGAGTCACCCGCCGAAACACCTTCGCCCGCGTCGCGCCCGGGCGAAGGTTGTCATGGGCCCGCCTGATCCACATCGGCGTCCGCCGATGGTGGATCTGCACAATCCGATTGCTCGCCCGCCGACCCACCGATCCCTGCTCAGGACCCAACGCCCACGCCGGGACGGGCACAATCTCGACCCCGTGCCCCTCGAGCGCACGGGCCATCCGGTATGGCATCCCCGAAATCGGGTTCGGGTCGTCCAGATCGGTCATCGAGATCATCCCGACGCGAATGGGTTGGAGGGGCGGATGGTGCATGAGTTCGGGGGTTGTCAGCCTTCATAGGCACGGGTTTCGATTCAAGATGAACCAATCAGGATAGCTCGCGTTTGTCCCAAAAACCCGCCCATCGAGCCAACCCCGATTTGCTTCAACCAAACCGGGCCAAGAAGTAGCCCATCTGAATTCACCGCCCTACCCTTAGAGTCCAATCCGAAGGGCAGATGGGCCCATCGAAAACCAGAAAACATCGAAAAGGGAGCACGGCATATGGCAGCTGGCACCAAAGGTTCAATCACACAAGTCATCGGGTCGACATTCGACGCACAGTTCCCCGAAGGGGACCTGCCCGATATCTACAACGCAATCATCACCGAATGGGAGCATGAGGGCAAAGCCACCAAACTCGTTGGTGAAGTCCAGCAACATCTCGGCGGCGGACGCGTGCGAGCAGTCGCGCTCGGATCAACCGATGGCATGACCCGAGGCATGACCTCGGTTGACTCGGGCGGGCCCGTCAGTGTACCAGTCGGCGACAAAGTCCTCGGCCGAGTCTTCAACCTCCTCGGCGAACCGATCGACAACAAGCCCGAACTCGAAGGTGTCACTCGCTCACCGATCCACCGCGAACCACCCGAGTTCTCCCAGCTCAACCCCAAAACCGAAATCCTCCCAACAGGCATCAAGGTCATCGACCTGCTCTGCCCGTTTGTCCGTGGTGGTAAGATCGGGCTCTTCGGCGGTGCTGGTGTCGGCAAGACCGTCATCATCCAAGAAATGATCGCCCGTGTTGCCCGTGAGTTCGGTGGATACTCCGTCTTCTGTGGCGTGGGCGAACGCACCCGCGAAGGCAACGACCTCTGGCGAGAAATGGCCGAGGCCGAGTACACCGATGCCGACGGCAATGTTGCCCATGTGCTCGACAAGGTCGCGATGGTCTTCGGGCAGATGAACGAGCCTCCGGGATCACGCCTCCGCGTCGCGCTCTCAGGCTTGACCATGGCGGAGCACTTCCGCGATGAATCCGGTAAAGAAACCATGATGTTCGTCGACAACATCTTCCGCTTCACCCAGGCCGGTTCCGAAGTATCCGCACTTCTGGGCCGAATGCCCTCAGCGGTGGGCTATCAGCCAACCCTTTCAACCGAAATGGGGCAGCTCCAAGAACGGATCACCTCGACGGCCAAGGGTGCGATTACCTCGGTGCAAGCGATTTATGTCCCTGCTGACGACCTGACCGACCCGGCACCGGCAACCGCGTTTGCTCACTTGGATGCGTTCGTTGTTCTTGAGCGATCAATCGCCGAGAAGGGCATCTTCCCCGCGGTCGATCCACTCTCATCAACCTCCCGAATCTTGGACCCAGCAATCATCGGCGAGCGTCACTACGCCGTCGCCCAGCGGGTACAGAAGATTCTCCAACGATACAAGGACCTCCAGGACATCATCGCGATTCTTGGTGTTGACGAGCTCTCCGATGTCGACAAGCAGGTCGTCAACCGTGCCCGTCGAATCGAACGCTTCTTGTCCCAGCCATTCTATGTGGCTGAGGTCTTCACCGGGTTCCCAGGCATCAACTCGACGCTTGAGCAGACCATCGACTCGTTCGAGCGTCTGTGCGAAGGCGAAGGCGATGATCTTCCTGAATCGGCATTCATGTATGTCGGCACACTCGAAGAGGCGAAGGCCAAAGCCGAGAAGGCTGCTGCCAACGCCTGAGTTCATGATTCCAACACAAAACGCCCAGCACAAGTGCTGGGCGTTTTTTTATGCGATCCGACTGCTGATCGTCAGGCCGCCTGCGTGCCTGATTGACCGTCAGCGAACTGCTTACGGAAGTTCTCGAGCATCGACTTGGCCGCCTTAGGGACTGATGAAGCATCGGCCTGCGCTTGCTCTGAGAGCATCTGAAAGACGCCCATATCCGCCGAGCCGGGCGATTTGGTGTTGCACATCTCCATCTGCCATAACTTGAACTGGCGTTCTTTGAGGGCAGTAAAAATCAAAATCTCAGGCTCTTTCATCAGTTCACTCGATGAGACCCGATCGAGATTTGATTCGAGGGCAGCGTAGTCCCCTTCCATAATCTCGAAGAAGTACCCTCCTGCCGTGACGAGCACGCCGGTGATTTGCTGACGGGCGTTGATGCGGGTGTTGACATCTTTGTGCTGATACAACGCCGAATCGTTGGGCTTGGTGCGCATCTTGGCGATATAGACAAGGCAGGCCAGTGACATCGTTGCTCCTCGGGCTCGAACGGGTTCCTCGCGTTCTCAGTGAACGCTTCACCCGTTTCGTCGAGAACCAAAGCACGCTTCACTCTTGCCCAATATCCCCCCCGCAATGCCCGATCTTCATCCAATGCTCACACAATCTCGTTGCGACAAATCACCCATCGCCACAATCTTGTGGGCGAGAATGCTGAGCGACCGCTCCAGTATGAATCCGGTTTTAGAACAACCCGAGCGCGAAGAAGATCGCGGTGAAGATCAGGTCGGCGGTGACAATCGCCACGATGCACTCGACCACCGTATAGGTCGTCGCCCGCCCAACACCCGCTGCCCCCCCGCTGACCTTGAGCCCATTGGCGCACGCGATGATCCCAATCAGCGTTCCAAAGACCCCGCCTTTGACCACGCCGGTCAAAAAATCCACCAGCTTGGCCTGCGTGAGCATGTTATCCACATAAGTCTCGTACGGAATCCCCAATACCGTCACCGAAATCAGCAACGCAGCAACGATCGAGCAGAAACTCGAGATCACCCCCAGAGCCGTCATCGACAGGCTCGCAGCGATCAGCCGAGGCACCACCAGGAACCGGATCGGGTTGAGCGCGCTCGCTTCGAGTGCCTCGATCTCCTCGGAAACCACCATCGTCCCGATCTCGGCTGCGATTGACGCCCCGGCGAACCCGGTCAGCACAATCGCCCCGATCAAAGGCCCAAGCTCACGCAACACCGCGACCGCGATGATATTGGCAACCTTGTCCCGCTGACCAAAGTCATCGAGCGGCGGCGACAACTGCAACGCCAGAATCAGCCCCACGCTCCCCGCCACCAACGCCACAATAAAAATCGACTGCACCCCGATTCGGCAGATCTGAGAGACAATCGCGCTCTTGCCGAGCCGATACTTCTTGCGGAACAGGCCTCGAAAAAGCCACCGGGTGGCATCGATCAGCAGGTAAAAAACCTCGCCCGAGTGGTCAACGATCCCGATCGCTCGCCGACCCAGCACCGCGATTGGATACAGCACCACGAGCATCAAGAGCCCGAGGGGATGTTTCTTCGGATTAGTAGATTGGTCACTCACTCTTCACAGTGTCGCCCTTGACGGGGGGTTTGTCTACCCAAGAACGGATAGATCTCTCTGAAATATGCAACTTGGAACTCGAAGAACCCGGCTCATGAAAACGAGATCGCCTCGTCACGATTGGGGACAATCGAGAAGAACGAATCGAGACGCGCGATCTCAAAGATCGCAGCCACCTTCTCATTCATGCAGCAGATCACCAGCTGGGTCTTGGCGTTGCTCGCGTTGCGCATCGCTTCGACGAGCGTCGCGAGCCCTGAGGAATCCATATAGTGAACCTCTTCGAGATCCACCACCATCTTGTGAACCTCGCTGCCCATCTCCTGGCGGATCGTCGAGCGCAGCTCGGGCGATCGGCTCATATCAATATCAGTCGAAGGCGAAATCACCACGATCCCTTGCTCGGGGCGGTCGATGCGGATGAATGTCGATGATGAGTTGGGCATGAGTCCCTCCGTGCGTATGGATAATATTCACCAACTGTAGCACAAAACACCCCCCCCAGCGTCGGGAATGGTCAGGATCGTTCTTTGGTTTTCTGATAGGTCACCGTGCACTTGGGCATCGGATCGGTGAGTCTGGGCGATTGAGCGGGGCGCAGGGCCCGTTTGGTCATCATCAGCCTCATCCCTTTGCCTTCGCGTTTTTCGTAGCACACCTCATCCATCACCTCTTGGATGATGTGCACGCCAAGCCCGCCGGGCTTGATATCCTCGAGGCAGCGACCCTTCATCTTCCTGGGATCAACCTGCTTGGCTTCATCGTCGATGGTAATCACGATTCCCCCGATCGAATCCTCGCTCGGCTTGATCGGCGAGATCCCCACCCAGATCGGTTTATCGAAATCCTTGTTGTACCCATGCCGAATGATGTTCGCCAGCGCCTCGTCGACCGCAAGGGCAATCTTCGAGCACTCGATATCATCAAACCCGATCCGGCGCGCAATGCACCCGACCAACTCGCGGGCCCCGCAGAGATACATCGGGTCAGAGATCAGCTTGAGTTCGATTTCCGGGTGCGTATCCATTCCTCTCCGTTTCATCTCATGATTCGATCAGTCGATTCGGTCATTCATCGCCATCCTGATCCATCGGCGTTTCTTCGCCCGATTCGCCATCATCCACCGAGTCAGCCATGTCCGCTGCAAACCCGCTGATGTCGATCCCTCGCTCCTCAAGGTAGTCCACCCACCGGGTGAACGCTTCAAGCCGCTTCCAGTCATGCCCCGCATGATCGTAGCCGAGCGTCTCGCCGGTGCGGATCTGGAGCGACCTGATCGCAAACATCCGCTCGGCAGGGTCATATGAGCGGAGCTTCTCGACTAGTTTCACTAATGATTCGTCGTCCTCCAAGCCCGATGCGTCCACAATCGCATCAAGCCGTTTCGATGGTGCCGGTGAGTCAAACCCGGGTTTGGACTCAGGAATACATCCAGAAACCAATCCCAGCCCGACGATCACGACACCATAGCCGATCCCCATCAAGACGCGACGCCCACCGAGTTGTGCATGCACCATTGGCATGCAACAACTGTAGGCGTCAACACTTGCACCAACACTATTCGGATCATCTGACAACTGGTTGCTCCATACGCTCGCAATTTCTCGCCCGATGACTACGATATCACCCGGAGATCATCACTTTCTCCGGGTTTATCGGACGCAGGGGTTCAAACTCTGCATTCCATCCATCTTCAGATTTCCCAAATCTGAAAACCCGCCAAGAGATCGAACCAGATGACCGACCACACCCAATCCCATATCGAGCATGAAGTCGTCCCCGTTTTGGACTTTGGCTCCCAGACCGCCCAACTCATCTGCCGACGCGTCCGCGACGCCGGCGTGTTCTCGGTCCTTGTTGCCCCCTCGATCACGGCTGACGAACTCAAAGCCATGAACCCCAAGGGCATCATCCTCTCGGGCGGCCCATCCTCCGTCACCGACGACGGTGCCCCCACTATGGACCCCAAAATCCTCGAACTCGGCATCCCCATCCTGGGCATCTGCTATGGCATGCAGCTCTCGTGCCATCTGCTGGGCGCGACACTCCACAAAGCACCCCACCGTGAGTACGGGCGCGCACAACTCGAAATCCAAGGCAACGGGCACGCCGACAACATCTTCAACGCCATCCCCGCCCACACCCAGGTCTGGATGTCCCATGGCGACCAGATATCCGATCTCAACAAAGCACACATGACCCCCATCGCATCGACCGACACCTGCCCATACGCAGCCGTCCGCTCAGATGACCCCGCACACACCTTCGTCGGCGTCCAGTTCCACCCAGAAGTGACGCACACGCCCCAAGGCCCAGAGATTTTCCGCAACTTCCTCTACGAGATGTGCAACTGCTCGGGCTCGTGGAAGATGAGCGCGTACGCCGACGAAGAGATCGCTCGCGTACGAAAACTCGTCGGCGACAAACGCGTCCTCTGTGGCCTCTCGGGCGGTGTCGATTCCTCCGTCGTCGCTGCCCTGCTCCACAAAGCCATCGGCGACCAACTCACCTGCGTCTTTGTCGACAACGGGCTCCTGCGCAACAAAGAACGCGACCTCGTTGAACACACCTTCCGCGACCATTTCAAGATCGACCTCCGCGTCGTCGATGCGTCCAAAGCCTTCCTCGGGGATCTCGCCGGCGTTGAAGATCCGCAGATCAAACGCAAGCGTATCGGGCATCGGTTTATTGAGGTTTTCAAAGAGGCTGCTGACGAAATCAACGGCGCCGACTTCCTCGCCCAAGGCACCTTGTATCCCGATGTCATCGAATCCGGGCACGGGCACTCGGGCAACTCGGCCAACATCAAACTCCACCACAATGTCGGCGGCTTACCCGAAGAACTCGGCTTCGATCTCATCGAACCCCTCCGCGAACTTTTTAAAGACGAAGTCCGCGCCCTTGGTACTGTCCTCGGCCTCCCAGATTCCATCGTCTGGCGTCATCCATTCCCGGGACCGGGCTTAGCCGTGCGGGTGCTGGGTGATATCACTGAAGAGAAGCTCGAAATCGTCCGCAACGCGGACGAAATCCTGCTCGAAGAGATCGTCGCAGCCGGGTTGTATCGCAAGACAAGCCAAGTCTTCGCCGTCCTGCTCCCCATCCAATCTGTTGGAGTCATGGGCGACGGCCGCACCTACGAACGCGTGATCGCGATCCGAGCTGTCGAAACCCAAGACTTCATGTCCGCCGACTGGTCCCGCATCCCCTTCGATGTCCTCGCCAGAATCTCAACAAGGATCATCAACGAAGTCCCCGGCATAAACCGCGTCGTCTACGACATATCGAGCAAGCCGCCGGCGACGATTGAGTGGGAATAAGAAGGCAGTAGGTATAACAGATCCGGGTGACCCGCTATCGTGATTGTTAGGAAATTTTGCAGGGATGAGTAAAAAAGTCAATATTGTACGCGTGTTCCCTCGTTTTGAGAGTGTACTCCTCAATGATTTGATGGAGGCCTTTGATCGTCGCCGAAAAGCGTTAACTTACTGGGGGAATATCGAGGTTGAGGTTGTAGACCGAGCGGAATACGAGTGGGTTCGTATTGCTCAGACGCCGGCGGGCAGTCAGCCGCGGCACATGCTCGATGTGAGTGATTCATTCATTGCGACCTACTTTGTGATCAGCTCTTCACGAGCAACAGGTGGCAGAACACTGATGGCTGTACGAGAGATGCAGTTGGTTCACAACCCAAAGCGAATCGTTGAAGTCTACAAAAAATGCATTGAAAGCATGCATAGTGCAGCTCCAGGAGAGGTTTCTCTAGAACTAAAGGATGAAATTAGGAAACTCTGGAGTACTGTCTCAATCTCGATTTCGAATTAAAATAGATAGCCGGGCGCCATTACTCGCCGTCCCCGGCGCAGTAGTGTCTTCAGACATTCAAGAACCTATAAAGTTGGGTGCCCCGCCGTTGAGAACAGCCGGTGCCCTCCTTCGACCGTCTTCGGCGAAGGAGGTCTTCGCCCCACTCACCCCTCCCAAGAACCTCCTTCACCCTTCGGGCTGAAGGGGGGCACCGATGGAACCAACGACGGCTTTGACCCGAATGTTTATGGTGGATTCACTTCAATCCAAAATAGAAAACAGGCTCCGCGTGTGCCTTCGGCTGCAACTCATCTGGGTGGCCACGCTCGTCGTCCTGCACCTGATCGAACCAGCGTTCGGATCGCTCGGCGGAGAGTTCGACATCGTCTTATTCATCAAACACGCAATCAGTCTATTTGCTGGAATCGCGGCACTGGTTTGGATCAGCACCATCCGTGAACAATCGTTCGCGTTCACCGACACACGCACTTTCCGCAGGCTCTATCACACCAACAAATGGCTCAGCATCCTCGTTTTGATCCAGATTGTTGCAGACTATTCACAACTTATCTGGCCAAGCGGGGTTCGGCAATAGACTCCACCGTCATCGCCCACCGCTCATGATCCTCATACACCCCGCGAATCTGCAGATACTTCTCCGAGTACCCCTCTTTCACAAACCCCACCCGTTCGAGCACCGCCCGCGACCTTCCATTGCTCGGCATGATGTTCGCGTTCACCCGATGCAACCCCAGCCCACCCTCAGCCATCGGCGTAAAGGCATGACGCACCGCGAGGGTCAAGGCTTCGAGCATGTACCCCTTGCCCTCGAACCCCGCCCCGAGCCAGTACCCGAATCTGCCGTTGTTGAACGGGCCGCGTTCGATATTGCCCAGCGTGATCTTGCCGACGATCGAGTTGGTTGATTGCTCGATGATGAGCCAGCGTTGTTCGCGTTCGGTGTTGTGATTGTTGATCTCTCGATCGAAGCACCCGGGTCCGAACGGATCAGGCCCGCTCGGCGGGATCGGCTCCCACCGCTCGAGGTGCTCGCGCGATGCCTGCCGCAGCGCGACGAACGCATCCCGATCCGCTTCAACCGGGAACCGAAGCAGGACGGATTCGCCTCGCTTTGATGGCTCGGGCATCTCAATAGTTGACATCTGGTTATCGGACATCTGGTTATCTGACATTGATCTGATTCTCCCCGCACAGTCAGACCGAGAACACTCGATCCGCAGCACTTTTGGCCTTCCCCCTTGAATCGGGGGATTGCTGTGATATCCTATGGGCCAGTTGGCTCCCAAAGATGATCGCTTGCGTTCGAGTGATCCAGGGCGTGCTCATTATGGGGATTGTATCAGATGAAGATTCGTACCACACTCACGCTGCTCGCTGCTGCCCTCTTGGCGAGTTCGGCCACTGCCGACACGGTCGAAATCAGCGGCAACGGCTTCTCAAGTATCGAAAACACCGGCGCACAGTTCTACGCCACCCTTGAATATACCGCCGATAGCAACGATGACGACGAAGGCACCCTCGTCGTCACCATCACCAACACCAGTTCAAGCAGCGTCGGCGGGTTCCTCACCGGGTTCGTCTTTGATATCGCAACCTCGGACTCCGACTTCGAAGCCGAACTCGAGAGCGCGAGCAACTCCAACTTCCAAGACACCGGCTCAGAATCAGCCAATCCCTTCGGCAACTTCGATGCAGGCGCCGCACTCCGTGCCAACTGGAACGGCGGCGGAAACCCATCCTTCGGGCTCGGCATCGGTGAAACCGGCGTCTTCGAGTTCGAGATCGAAGCAGACGACGCATCATTGCTCACCGCAGCGAGTTTTCTCGGCCCAGACGGCGACTGGCTCGCTGTCCGGTTCCGTGGGCTCAACAACGGGCTCTCCGATAAACTCCTCGGCAACACCGTCACCGTCGTCCCGCTCCCATCGGCAGCGCTCGCCGGGCTGAGCATGCTCGGGCTCGGATTCGGTGTACGCACCATCCGCAGACGCTGAGTATCCAAATACAACTGATACAACTGAATCAAAGCACCCCGCTCGATGCGGGGTGTTTTTTCATTCAAGGCGAATACTCGCCATCCATGTACGAATCCGTACCCGTGTCATCCGATTCGCCCGCACCTGCAGCCCACTGCAAGAGACCCGCCGACGAGCCAAGCACGATGCCGAGCAAGATCAGCCGAGTGAACATGAGTTTGACACCTGACGGGCCTTTGATTTTCACCAGCATCACCATCGGCGACGCCGCCAGCAATAACACCGCGGGCAGGTTCACGACCCCAGTCTGAATAATCGAACCCACCAGCATCGTGAGCATAAACCCAACGAGCACCGTCACGCCGCCACGCGCTAGGCGCAGGTCGCGGAAGATCAGCCCGACGATCAGCGTCGAGACCAGCACCGCGATGATCCCAGCAGGGATCATCGCGCCCGTCGAAAAAAAGTTCTGCAAAAAGATCGGCATCGACGCGCCCGCGATGATGAGCCAGGAGATCGAATCGACCCACGCCGGGGTGTCTTCGCTCTGCCGATCAATCGCGGTGGCGACGAGCGCACCAGCCAGCGCAGCGAAGACCGCCGAGCCGACGAACATCGACGAATCGGCAAACACCGACCCCACATACCCCTCGCCCAACATCCAGAACGCCCCGCCGAACCCGAGCACCCGGAGCACAAAGCCCACCAGCATCGGCAAGCGCACCAACCCCTCCACCACTCCAACAAGCGCGATCAGCACGATCGCATGGGTGAACCGGTAGTTGTTGGCGTCTGGCCAAAGGTGGAACACATCGTTGGCTGCGAAGTCCGCCCCGGCGAACCCGCCGGCGAGCAGCATCGGCAGCAGCCATCGAGGCCCGCCGAGGGCCTCGGGCGATGCTCGATCCTCGTGTTCATCTTCAGCCGCGTCATCGAGATGATCGACCCGTGATTGTCGCAGCGCGTGGAGATACCACGCCGCCATCAGCAGGATCAGCGAAACCGCGCCGGGGATCAACCCGCCGAACATCATCAGGCGTTGTTGGAGTTGTGGGTCCATCGTCGGCTATTTCCCGATGGCTTCAAACCCGATGACGATCTCGACATCATCACCCAAAGGCCCACGATCAGGATCATCCGCATTGAGATACTTCGTGATCCCGAAGTCCGATCGCTTGATCTTGAATCGCGCCTCGACGCCGAGCACATCGAAGTTGTTGAAGGTCCCGGTGCGGATATCGTGGAGCTCGGCTTCAAGGGGCACCGTCTTGCCCTGGAGCGTAAAATCGCCGGTCACCGCATACACACCCTCGCTCACCTTCTTGACACCCGACGACACAAACTTCGCTTCGGTGTATTGGCGAACATTGAAGAAGTCCGCGCCCTTGAGATGCCCATCGCGCACCCGATTATGGGTGTCGATCGAGTTCATCTGCACCCTCACCTCCATCGACGAGTTCTCGATGGTGTCTTCGTCAAAGTTGATCGTCCCCTGCGTGGTGTTGAATCGCCCATAAAAGTTGGAGACCGATCCGTGCCGAATCTTGAAGATCACATTGGTATGCGTCGAATCGATCTCATAGAGCCGAGTCCCCGCCTTTGAGACGGCCTCATGCTCGACGATCGTGCTCGATGAGCCTGCCTCTAACCCATTCGTGCTCCACCCTGCGAGCCCGCCGATGGTGCCCATTGCCCCAACGAGCGCGATCACGCCGTATCGAGTTTTCTTTGTGTATGCCATATGTCCTGTTCTCCTGTATATTGAGCCATCGGCTTTTCAGTCATCGGCCCATTGCCGCGTATCTCACCAACGCATCGGCACAAGCGGGTATTCCACCAATCACCACTTTATTTGTTTCAACAATCAAAAATTGCCCCACACCCACCATCACCCACCCGGCTATCCTTATTCTATGAACACCATCATCCTCGCCGCGATCCTCAGCTCGTCCTCCCTCGCCTCGCTAGGCTGCCAGAGCATCCCGACAACAAACACCGAGCCGACCGCCACCGAGAACACCCCGATGGTGCTCGATGGCTCCCCCGACGAATGGGATCGCCCCAACTCGGGCTACGCCGACGGACACGCGATCTACCTCAACTTCTCGCCCAAGACTGATTTCCCCTCCGCGATCCAGGCAGCACCCTACACCACCCGCATCCGCATCGACGCGGACCAGAACCCCAAGACCGGGCGTCCGATGCGCTGGATGAGTCTCACCGCGATGGTGCAAGAGCCTCAAGGCGTGGATCTGCTCGTCGAACTCTCGCCCAAAAACGAGCAAGGAACCATCGGCATCGGTTCATCCGTCATCGAGTACGATCAATCAGGCAACCCAACCTACACCGGGCACGCTGCACTCGGCTTCGCCTTCTTGCCCACCTATGCCAGCACAACCTACGAGGCCCGCATTGATCGGCTCGCCCCGGGCGCAGCGTTGCTCGCCAACGCCGGCCCGATCGACATCGTGATCGACCAAATCGACGAAGACGGACGATTCCTCTGGTCCACCACCATCGTGCTCGATCTGCCGAAGATCACCCAATCACCCAAACCCGATGTGGCCATCCCCGAAAAACCCAAGAAGAGCGTGCGGGTGATGAGCAGCAATGTGCTGTTTTCGTCGCCTCTGAAAAACCCAGAACCCTTCGCCCGCGTCCTCGACGCGATCGATCCCGATGTCATCCTCTACCAAGAATGGTTCAACACCCCGATCGAAAAAGTCCAAGGCTGGCTCGACACCCACGCGGGCAAAGGATGGAGCGTCCACATGCCCAGTTCCAAAGCCGGCGTCGCCATCGCCACGCGCAATCGCGTCATCACCACCTATGACACGGTCATTGCCGAATCGGGCACCGGGCGACCCGCCCGCGTCGTCGCCGCCTTGATCGACACCGACGCAGGCGAACTCCTCGCCATCTCCATCCACCTCAAATGTTGCGGCAACGCCGGCTCCTCAGAAGACGCCAAACGCATCGACCAGGCCAAATCCATCAACGCCTTCGTCCGCTTTGTCCACGAACAACACCCACGCGCCAAGGTCGTCATCGCGGGCGATTTCAACCTGGTGGGCTCCTACGAACCCATGGCCACCATGGTCGAAGGGCTGGGCAAACGCGGGCGCGACCTGAGCACCGTCGAAGCCCAACAACTCGGCGACGCCTCGATGATTACCTGGAAAGACGAAAAAAGCCGATTCAGCCCCGGTCGGCTCGACTGGATGCTCATCGACGAATCCATGAGCAAAGCCGTCAATGCCTTTATACTCGATACCCGAACACTCTCCGACGCATCGCTACGCCGGATGAAGCTCGAACCCGATGATTCCAAAGCTTCGGATCACCTGCCGATTGTCATCGATCTCAAATAGCCCGCCAGCACTTGTTTAGGCATCTTCTGAATCAACGAGCCCGATCCCTTTGAGCGCACTCAACGCGGCCAACTGCTCGGCTGCCTTCTTGGACTGCCCCCAACACGGATCAAAACGCTGCCCCTGCAACTCGACCGCGATATAAAAAGCCTTGGCGTGATCGGGTCCCTTTTCTTCGAGGATCCGATAGTTCGGCGACACCCCCATCGCTTTTTGGGCATGCTGCTGGAGCATGCTCTTGAAGTTGTGCTGATGCCCAGATTCCACAGCCTCATCGAGCAGCGGATCAATCAAAGGCTCCAAGAACCCTCTCGCCGCATCCATCCCGCCGTCGATGTAAATCGCCGCGATCACCGATTCGAGCACCGCCGCCGCCAAAGACTGAGGCAGCCTCGGCTGGGTCATCATCCCCTTACCCACCACGATCAACTCATCGAGCCCAAGCTCGATCGCGATCTGCGCACAGATCGAGCGAGAAACCGCCAGCGATTTGATCTTGGTCATCTCCCCTTCGAGATAGCTTGGAAAGCGTGTAAAAATCCGTTCGCAGACAATCATCCCGAGGATCGCATCGCCGAGGAACTCGAGTCGCTCGTTGGAATCGAGCCGAGACTCCGAGATCGAAGCATGCCGAAGCGACAGATCCAAGAGCGAGATGTCCTCAAACTGGTACCCGAGTATGTCCTGCGCCGCAGCGCGCACCTGGTCATTCATCCAAATCACCCCATTGACAGCGATCGCTGCCAGAATCAGAGAACCCGTTGATGGATCAGGTGCGCCCGAAGCCGAGCGGCCGAAACGATCAACGCAAAGCAAGATGAATGTCGGATGGGAGGGCGATCGGCCCCGCTCGCGTCTTGCGAGGCAGGAAATCCGCGATCGGTTGCTGAGTGTCTATAGAGACAAACACCGAACAATAGGCCGCGAAGTCGATCAGGCACAAATCCCATGACGACAACACCCCTATTATCCGCCTGATAAAGCCCCGAGTCCAATGAATTTGCGTGAGAGCGGATGATTGAATTGGACGATCGCCCATCTGATGACTAGAGTCACCGCCCTCGAATGCGAGGATTGGAAACGATGAGTCGAGCCCATACGGGCGAATCAGATAGGAGCGACAGATATGGCAATGCACTACCCAAGGCGTAAGAGTAATGTGAAGCGTCGTCGCTCATTTGGTTTCCGCGCCCGCATGAAGACCAAAAGCGGCCGCAAGCTCCTCAACAAACGCCGCCGCATCGGCCGCAAAATCCAGACGATCTAATCTCGCCGATCGCTTCAGAAAACACACGACAGGAATATCAACACACCTCGGCACCGGCTGGGGTGTGTTTTCAATGGCCGAGATCAGTGTCGCTCCATATCGCTGATCGTTGCCCTCTCTCCTCGCGTGTGATATTGCTCAAAAACACCCGTCTCGACTCCCTTTTTTCACATTATCGGTCTCAAATCTCCCAATTCGCTTGTTTCTTGAGATTCTTGTGAAATTGAGCCGTGATTCTGTTGACACACACCCAAAAATCACTAGGCTAGGGGTGTGCTCATGGTGGTTTCCACCTAGGCATGATGTCGTTTCGGCATCGAAAGCGGGTTGTTTCACTCGAAACCCCCTCTTTCGGCGTCTGCAAGAGAGAAAGAGAACCTCTTGTTCAAACTTGTTGTTTGTGTTCGACATGCCCAGCATCTATTTCGCTGGGAGTAATGGATTGTCTTGGCTTGGCGTGTGGAGCGTCGGCCGATCATCAGTTTGTCAAACGAAAGAGAGAAGAGAAAATGAAAGTAATCGCACTTACCGCACTGGCAGCAGCAGCTGGCCTCGCAACCGCTAACCCAATCCAGGCTGGCCAGTTCGCTGGAAACACCGTCGACACCGCTGGTACACCAACGAGCTCGATCGTCATCGACATCAGCGGCTTCCAGGGCTTCGACGCTCAGGGTTCAGGACTCAATGACATCCTTTCCGTATTCATCGGCGTTGGTGCTGAAGTCACCGGCATCGCATGGGATGTGAACCTCACAACCTTCGGCGGCAGCTGGGCTTCAGAATCCGTCATGAACTTCGGTGGCCAGGTCTTCCTGACACCAGGTTCGGCAGACAGCTTCGGCGTCACCAACCAGAACTACAACTCAGGCGGCGTCATTGACCTGAGCGACAACGGCATCCCCAACACACTCCCCGATGCTGGTGGCAACCTCGAAATCGAGTTCTTCGAATCATTCGTCGACAACGCAGGTGCTGGTGACTCCATCTGGGAAGCCGGCTCGACCGTCACCCTCGTAGGCACGAACATCGTTCCTGCTCCAGGTGCACTCGCAATGCTCGGCCTCGGTGGCCTCGTTGCTGGTCGTCGTCGTCGCTAATCCGACCTCGATTTGCAAGACATAACATGAGTCGAGTTCGCGCCTGACCCGCTGGCATATGGTTGCCAAAGAACTCGAACATGATAAATCTACGAAACCCCCGAAGCTTGCTTCGGGGGTTTCTCGTTGATCAACTCGCAATCATTCACTCTGAGTAAACCAAAGCAATTTCGCCCCCCAAACATCCTCAATCGAGCCCCATAAATGTTCGTGAATTTTACCAAAAACTGTCATAATTCACACCAATCTTTCGTGAAAAGCATTGACAAACTCAAGCGAAACACTACTCTAGTAGTGCACAGATTGCTGATCGCCACGAGAGGGCCAGCAAGTGGGACTTGTTTCATACGAAGATCATTGGAGTCGCTCTGATTTCCAACTGTGCATCCAAATAGGATTTCGGTATGCCTGCGTGCGGAGCGTGGGCAAGAAGAAATAACTTACAGAAAGAGAGAATACAAATGAAGAAGACACTCGCACTCGCAGCACTCGTCGCAGTCTCAGGCCTTGCACAGGCAGACACACTCGTTATCGATGTTTCAGGCGTTGAAAGCTGGGACTTCCAGGGCGACCTTGACAACACCATCCTCAACATGCTCGTTGGCTCAGGCGCCAACATCACCAACATCGCTTGGGATGTCAACATGACAACCCTCGGCGTCAGCTGGGCTGAAGAAAACACCATGGGCTTCTTTGGCAACAGCGTCATCATCAACCCAGGCTTCGGCGACGCATTCACCGTTTCCAACGCCAACTACTCGGGCTCACAGGCAACCAACATCACCCTCGGTGTTGACGGCATGCTCGACATCGAGTTCTACGAAGTATTCTTCGACGACAACGCTGACGATGTCGACTCGTTCTACGGCGCGAACTCAACCATCACCCTCTCGGGTACTGGTTTCGTTCCAACCCCAGGTTCACTCGCAGTCCTCGGACTCGGTGGCTTGGTTGCTGGTCGTCGTCGCCGCTAATCCGGTTGAACGATTGATCTGAAGATTGATTTCAAGATTCATTCAGGGAATCAATCCAAAGCACAATGAAAACCCTTCGGCGAAAGCCGGAGGGTTTTTTCTTTCAATCATCCATTCACTCACAATGCAAACCGCCCAATAAAAAACGCCCGCATCGGCGGGCGTGAAAATCATCTTACTCTCGCTCTCGCTCAACTCACCCCAAGCCCCACAGGCTGAGGCTTGACCGCATGACCCGGCGAAACCGTGATGCCCAAAGGCACCCGCTTGCCGTTGCCATCGGTCGGAGGCATACCCTCTTCGTCGATGTGCCTCTGGATCGCCATCACGCCTTCGATCAGCATCTCCGGACGCGGCGGACACCCCGGAACATAGACATCAACCGGGATGAACTGATCCACACCCTGCACCGTCGCATAAGTATCAAACACCCCGCCCGTCGAAGCACAGGCCCCCATCGAAATGACCCACTTGGGCTCGGGCATCTGCTCATAGATCCGCTGGAGCACAGGGAGCATCTTGGTCGTGACGCGCCCGGCGACGATCATCAGGTCCGCCTGGCGAGGCGAGAACCGCATGACCTCGGCGCCAAACCGGGCGAGGTCGTAGCGTGATGACGCGGTGGCCATCAGTTCAATCCCGCAGCAGGCGGTCGCGAAGGGCATCGGCCAAAGGCTCGATCGACGGGACCAGTTCACGATCCGCTTGAGCTGCGTGGTCAAGACCATATCGGTTGTGATGGCGCCTTCGAGTCCCATGGTTCTATGCTCCAAGAATCAGAATCAGATTCATTGCTCAGTGCCAACTGACAACAGAGACACTCAGAACAGTATACGCGATGCGTGCGCCATTGGCGATCAGGCAGGCGATCAGGCGGCAGATTCGTCCGACTCTTCGATCGAATCCGTAGGCCAATCGGTTGCCTCGATCAGTTCGATCGCCGATTCGTGCTCGTCAAAGCGGAACACGCACATGGTCGATTCGTTGACACTCGACGCGGGCACGAAGTAGCAGTACCGGACATTGAGCCGATTGTCCGCCATGAGCACGACCAGATCACGGACAACCCCCGGGCGATCCTCGATCGAGACCCCCACCACCGGCCATTCGACCACCGGGCCAACGCCGGCATCGACCATCGACTCGCAGATATGACGCAGTGCTGATTCTGGATGACCCAAGAGCCGAGCACACCCGCGATCAAGATGCTCGGTCGTCGAGATCGAGAGAATCTCGACCCCGCCCGCCTTGGCTGCGTCGAGAAGACCCGCAAGCTCGCCGGGGCGTTGGTGAAGGTAAATCGAAAACTCGGTAAGCTGAATATAGTTCATTTGGACGGGAAGCATAGGCATTCTCTCCGATTGGGGCGCACGATCGGCGCGAGAATCGAACAGGATCGGCCCAGAAACGAACCCGCCGTGTTCGTTTTTTATTCGGACTTCTTCGCCGATGAAGAATCAGCGAGTTGCGCCAGTGTCATCCCTTCGCATGCCCTCATCACCGCGTTGCGGATCGACGCGGGCACCTGCTCATCTACCCCCGAGACCCGGAACCCATCCACGCCATGAGCAACCTTGAGAATCTCAGCAAGCCCGATCCGCTCGGCGGGCTTGGCAGGGGTCCACCCGATGAACGCATCGCCTTGATACACCCGATTGGTGATCCCGTGCTCAGTCAGCGCATCGAGCAAATCAGTGACCAAGGCGGAATCGAGTTTGACCTGCCCAGCAATCGCCTGAGCGGTGCAAGGCTCGCCCTTGGCGAACCCAGATTCAATCGCCCGTGCAACCGCCACCATCACCAGCGGGTCAATCATCGCCACACCCCGCCCGCCGGGATCGCTCAGCGAGCGCATCTTCGACTCAACCAACTGCGAGAAGTTCTGGAGCGCATACGATGCCTGCATCCCAAAGAGCACGATGAGCCAGGTGAGGTATACCCAGAGCATGAACAAAGGCAGGATCGCGATCGAGCCGTAGAACTTGGCGTATCCGGTCGTATACCGCAGATAAGTCGTAAACCCGAGCTTGCCCAACTCCCAGAGCACCGCTGCGAAAAACGCCCCCGCGAGCGCCGAACGGAACTGAATCTTGCTATTGGGGATAATTAGATACGCCCCGAGCAGCAGCACCGTCGAGATCAACACCGAGACCCCATACCCGGCCATTACCGCGCCGATGATCGAGTCATCCCCCGCCACCGTCACGACCCAGCGGGTGAACGCATCGCCTGCTAAGAAAGTCGCTGCGAGCATCAATGACCCAGCCGTCAGGATCGTCCAATAGAGCATCAACCGACGCAGCCAGCTCCGCCCCGAGGGTGCGCTGCAGAGTTGATTGAACGATTTTTCGATCTCAATCAGCATCGACATCGCGGCATACAACAGCACCAACCCAGAGGTCAGCGCGATCCACCCGGTAGGCACATTGCGGATCGAGTTGTTGACCCGGGTGATCAGGTTCGTAATCACCTCTTCGAGATCGGTGCTCGCGAAGGGATCAGGCTCGGCGTGATCCATCGCCTGCTCGCCGACTGCCTGCCCGTCAAGAGCCTGCTCAGGGTCGTCCATACGCTGGACATGCTCCGCGTGCGCCTCGGCTTGTGAATCTTCCACCGATTCCTGCTCGATCGCCGAGATCTGCGAGATTCCCGCGAAGGTCAGCACCCGACGCACACCCGATTCAACCTGCGCATCGGACACCACCGACCCGAAGATCAAAAGCCCGATCGCCATCACCGGGATGATCGAAAAAATCGTGCGATACGCCAACGCTGCTGCCATCCGAGGCAGCTGTGAGCGATACATCCCCAACACCCCCATCTTGGTCACCAACCAGATCCGACGCGCTTCATCACGCGGATCGACATGATCAGGAACAGATGTCGGCTTGGGTTTCGATGTGCTCATCGTGTGTTCTACTGCCCCTGCCCGGAGGACTCATCGGGCTCGATGATGGGCTTGGGCACAAAGCCCTGCTCGTTGCCCGCACGGTTGATCGCGTTCTTGATCGTCCGATTCCGGATATTGACATCCTGACCCGCACTCGGGCTCATATACGGAGCCTTCTTCGGCTGATTCCGCTTGCGAGATCGACGAGATCCACCATTTGGGCCCGTCGGACCCTGCCCGGAGCCCTGCCCGCCCCCTTGAGTCGCGGGTCGGCTTGCCTGATTGGGCTTTTTGTCCTCACGATGAGAGACCGCTGCCGATTTGCGCAGATCGCGGATTTCATCGCGTGTCAACTCGCGCCACCCGCCTCTGGGCAAGCCCTTGAGCCGAACCGGGCCCATCCCCGTGCGTTCGAGCTTGCGGACGGGATACCCGACGGCTGCGAGCATCCGCCGAACCTGGCGATTCCGACCCTCGCGGAGCGTCAACGACACCACGGTGCGCTCGCGATCGCGGGCGATGAGTTCGATTTCTACATGAGCGGTTTTGGCGACGCCATCGGTCTGACCGGCTTTGCGCTGGGCGAGGTAGATCCCGCGTTCGAGTTCTTTGATCGCTTGTTCGTCCAGCTCGCCTTTGACTGTCACGCGGTAGGTCTTAGGCACCCCATATCGGGGGTGTGTGAGTTTGTTGGCCAGTTCGCCATCGTTGGTGAGGATGATGAGCCCGACGGTGTCGTAATCGAGCCTCCCGACGGGAAAAAGCCTCGCCGCTGCGGGGTGATTGACGAGTTGGACCACCGTTCGGCGGTCCGATCCGGGCTCATCCTGATTGGTCGAGAGCGTATTGCTCGGCTTGTTGAGCATGATGTACAACTTGCGATCCGCCTTGGGCAGTGCCCGCCCGGCGACCACAATATGGTCTTCTTCCGGATCGACCCATGCCGGGAGTCTGGTGACGGGCTTGGAGTTGACCTCCACTTCACCGTTCTCGATCATGGCTTCGCAGGCTCGGCGCGAGCCGACCCCCGCGTCGGCCATGACGCGTTGAAGGCGTTTGCCTCGGGATGCGTCGGTCAGGTTGGTCTCGTCTGCGCGTTGTGCCATAGGAGAGATTCTACGCATCAATCAGCGTATCTGTGTGCCATTGGACGACTTGTTGATGTTTTGGTCGCTGTTTTTTGAGAACTCCGAGCGATCGAGCCGAAGTTATTGAGACCTCAATATCCGATCCCACCGATCGGGCGCTGTTGCTCTGGAGCAATCGGCCCATAGGCAGGGGGGATCGGCTTGATAGGAGTGATTCGATGGGCACCGCCAATCCAGCATCCAACGGGACTCAGCACCCGACCTCTGCACCTTCATCCGGGCCGACCTTGGCGCCGGGTTCAAGTGCCTCGCCCTCCGAGCACGCCTCGATTGTCGAGCCCCGAACGGTGATCGACGCGAACGCCAACGAGGAAATCTTCCTCTCACCCAGAGTGCTCGACGCCGGGGCCTTCGCGCGATACTCCGAGATGCTCAAGTCCATCATCACGCAAGCAACCACCCAAGGTCGCACCCTCGAAGACTTCTCGACCGATGCCCAGGCGATGATCAAACGCTGCGACACCACCTCCGATGCGATCAACAAACGCATGCAAGCCGGGGTGCGGATGATCAAGATGATCGACGAGCGCGCGACACGCACGGACCTGCTCCTCGACAAGGTGCAAGCCTCGCTGCCCGATTCAAAGCAACTCGCAGCCCAGATCGACGAGATCATCGAGCGTCGGCTCGCCGATGCTCAGCAGAAAATCGAAGAAACCATCGCCTCGGCCCAGGCACGGGTCGAGGCCGCCGAAGCGAGGGCGATCAAGGCGGTCGAATCGAGCGATGCCCACGCTGCCAAACTCGACACCCTCTCCACCACCATCGATGGCAAAATGAGCGAGCTCGAAGCACGCATCGAAAACACACGCACCCAGACCAACCAAACACTCGTCGAGATCATCGAACGCACCGACACCATCGCCAGCCGACTCGACAACGACCTCGGGCAAGTGCTTGCAAGGGCACAAGAAGCGGGCGCGAATCTAGCGACCAAGATCGACGAAGCATCGAACCTCACCGATGCACGGATCGCCGAACTCAGCGCGTCGATCGAGCCCGTGCTCGAAGCCTCCCAGCAGGCGATGCGCACGCTGGGCATGGACCCTGAAAACCCGGTGTTTGAAGACTCGCCGCTCTCACGGATCGAACAACTCGTCGAGCGAGGCGAGACCCAAACCGCATCGCTCGATCGCGTCTACCGCCAGCTCGAAGATCTGCAATCACAGGCCGAGGGCGTGAAATCGGTCTTCGGGATGTGGCTCGTCGATGCCGCGACCGAGCTCGATGTGCTCGAAGAACGCAAAGACAACTTCGTCGCCCCAATGAGCAAAGCAGCCGACAAAATCAACGCCCTGAGCCCGGAACTCAAGGACAATCTCGAAATGACATCCACCCAGCTCACCCACATGCAGATCGAGCAGCAGACCCTCCGCCAGACCATCGAAGCCTCGTCAGCCATCGCCAGCGAGGTGACGAATCGGCTCACCAATCAATCCGGGCAGCTCCAAGCCCTGCTCGATGGCTCGCTGCACAAACTCTCGACCCGTGTCGAACAGGCCGGCGTTTGGCTTGGCGCGTTGATCCAACGGGCCGAGACGCTCGGGGGCACCATCCCGGGCGCTGGACAGATGGAGTTTGGATCGAACCATCCGATGCCAACCCCAACGCCAAGCCCAATACCGACTCCCGAACCGGCTCGAGAACCAACCCCTACTCAGGAGATGACCATGCAATCCACACCGCAACCCGCACGGCAACCAGTGCTCCAGCCAACACTCCAACCCGCACCGATTGAGCCTCAACCAACCCGGCCTGAGCCTGTAGCGCCCGAGCAGAAACTCGAAGCACCCAAGCCGCCCGCGCTGCCGATCGATGCGATGTCCTTCGAGGGCGCGTCGGTCATCATCGAGCATCAGCCAGAACGCAAACCCACCGAAACCGACTAAGCACACCAGCACTGACCCACCATCGTGCGCAGCGGGCTGACCAGACGGTCGGCCCGTTTGTTTTTTGATTCAATTACGAACTCGGCGTCCAGCGCTGCCAGGGGAAGTCTTCGGGGATCAAATGCTCGCACCCATTGAGCCATCCCACCAGAAACTCCAACGCATCGACAACCCGAGGCCCCGGGCGATTGAACATCTGATTCCCATCCACCACCGCCACCCGCCCATTGACCACCGCGGGCAAAGCACGAAACCAAGGCTCGTCCGAAAACAGCCGATCGGTTTCAGCGATGGCTTGCTCGAGGCTCAGCCCGCACGGTGCAATCACTAGGTGCTCGGGCATGGTTTGGCAAAAGACTTCTGGAGGAACTGCAATCGAATGCCCCGCCACCCGTTGAGCCTGCTGAGGGCCCACCGCGGCTCCAGAGCCCGGACGGGCAACCAACTCGTTGAGTGGATGCCGAGCACCGGCCCGCCCGATGATCTGCACCGTCCAATGCCCCGCGACATAAATCGGGTCAGTCCATTCCATAAACCCACACACCGCCCCGTCGTCGTATGGGTTGATGTGTTCCTCTGCCCGATCCATCCGCTGACGGAGTTTGACCACCTCATGCATCGCCCGATCCTCACACCCCCCTCTGCCCCCACCAATCGCCCGACCCACGCGATAGATATCGTCGAGGATATCCTCGATCGTCTCAGGATTGAGCGAAAGAACCGTCGGCGTATTGGGCAACTCAGCCGCGACTCGCTGAACGGCATCGAGATCAATCGAGCACACCGAACACAGGTCTTGCGTCAGAATCAAATCGGGCTCAATATCCCTAAGTCTTTCGATATCAATCCGATACAACGATTCGCCCGATTGAGCCGACTCGGCAACCTGGCGATCAATCGCCCGGGCATCGTTCCCCGACTCTGGATCGTATTGGGTGCTGCCCGAAGTGAGGCTGGGCACCGAGCGGATCGAACCCGGGAAATCGCACTCGTGCGAACGACCCACAAGCATCGATTCAGCGCCCAGAAGGGCGACGATTTCGGTTCCAGATGGGATCAAACTCACGATGCGCATCAAGTTGCTCCGAAAGAAGAAAGAGCCCTTCTTTTGCGGGCGATTGCCTACTGTATACAGCCGATCCGTCGGCTATGAACTGATCCACCCGGACGCCAAACATTCAACGGGGCGTCAAAGGATGATACGAGGGAAGATTTGTACGATACGCCCGCCGGGGACTGCTGCCGGTGGACCAAGGAGAATTGACGGTGCACCATTCCAAAACCCCATCAACCCCCACACACCGTCCATGCGCCTTCGCCATCGCGGGGCTCATCGCCTGCGCCGGGCTGGCCAATGCCCAGATGCTCGACCCGGTCGACGACCAGCCCACCAACCCGATCTCCGTCCGAGGCGACAACACCCCGCAACAAGCACAAACCACCACGCCCAAACCCAAATCCGACATCCGCGAGCCCACCATCACTTTCGGGATGTTCTCCGAGCCCATTGAACTCACCACACTCATCGACTATGTGGGCAACTCGCTCAAGGTCAACATCGTCGTCAAAGGCTCGCCCACCGGCGAGATCGTCTTCAACGCTCCGATCCAGGTCCCCCGCTCGAAGCTCATCGACCTGCTCGATGCGATGCTCGAACAGTATTCCTATACCGTCTCGTACGACCCGGACTCCAAGTTCTACATCGTTCAACCGATCGCCGACCTCAAACCCGTCTTTGGCGACAAACAAGCATCAACACGCATCATCCCCACGCCCAACATCAAGCCCTCGCTCTTGGTCAACGCCCTCAACGCCACACTCGGAGCCTCTGCGCCCGGCGGGGGGAACGCCAAAGCCACCGCGATCCAGGCGGTCGATGAACTCGGGGTGCTCATCATCAACGCGCCGCCTCGCGATATCGCACGCGTCGAGCAGATGGTCGCCGAACTGGTTCGGCTCGACACCGACCAGCAATACATCCGGTTCGATCTCAACCACCTCGCCGCCCCGACCGCGCTCAACCGCGTCATCTCGCTCGTCGGCGGGTCAAGCAGCTCAACCAATCGCCCCAACAACCGCATCAACCCCAACAACCAACCCGGGATCAACAACACAGGGCTCGCCCAAGGCGGACAGGGCAGCTCGCTCTCGAACCTCTCCGAACGCCTGACCATCGACCCGCAAGGCAACGCACTGATCTTCAAAGGCACAGACAACGAGATCGAACGCGTCCGCAAGGTGCTCGCCGTGATCGATGTACCCAACACGCTCGAACCCAAGAGCTACTTCGCCGGCTCGAGCGCAGCGCAGATCGCCGATATCGCCAAAAGACGCGGGCTCGGCGAGGTCATCCAGATCGAATCCGTACAGCAGCAACAAAACCCCTTCAACAACTTCGGCGGGCAGAACAACCAGTTCAATCAACAAACCTCCAACCCAGGCCAAGGCGGCCCGGTCATGGTCGTCGATATCCACCGCGGCACCATCATCTACTACGGCACCGATGACCAGCAAGCCCAGCTCGCTGCGCTGCTCAAAGAACTCAAAACAGACGACGAACGGGTCGTCATCCGCGAGTATGTCCTCAACCACACCGACGCGATCACCATCTCCGAGTTGCTCAACGCGATCATCTCAGGGCAACAACAAACCGGCACTTCCGAACTGCTCCAGGGGACGGCCGGACGAAACACAGGAAGAACATTCTTCAACGGCGTCGCGATCAATGCCGACGGCGAATCGACCGGGGCATTCGACCCGAGCCGAATCACCGTCATCGCTGACGAGTTCTCAAACCAGATCATCATCAAAGCACCGATCAAACAACAAGAAGACCTCGAAGCCCTCATCACCCGGCTCGATCGCCAACGCCCGCAGGTCTACATCCAGGCGATGATTGTCTCGATCGCCGACAACCAGGACTTCACCCTCGCCTTCGAGACCCAGCTCAACGCCGGGCAATACTCGATGGGCACCAACTTCGGGCTCTCGAGCGCGGGCGCGACCTTCACCGATCCACGCACAGTCGCCACCGGGCTCGGCGGGTTCACCGCCGCGGTGATCAAGTCGCAATATGTGCCTCTGATTATCAACGCGACCCAAGGCAACTCCGAGGTCCGCATCCTCTCGACGCCTCAGCTCTTGGTCAACAACAACGAAGAATCCTCGATCATTTCGACCGAGGAGCAACCTTATACACAAACTTCACAGGGCAACGGCGGCAATGTAACCTCATTCGGCGGCACAGTGCAAGCGGGCACCACCCTGACCGTCACGCCTTCAATCTCTGACAGTGGTTTTATCCGCCTTGAATATTATGTAGAACTCTCCAACTTCATCGGCACAGCAACTGTTGACCTCCCCCCCGCAACCACGCGCCGGACTGTCGAAGGCACCGCGACCGTCCCATCGGACGCAACGATCGTCATCGGCGGCATCACCGTCGAGGATATCCGCAACACAGTGCTCAAGGTCCCGCTGCTCGGCGATATTCCGCTTATGGGTGAACTCTTCAAGAAGACCAGCAAAGTCAACAACAAGTCCAAGCTCTATGTCTTTCTCACCCCTCGCATCATGACCGACCCGAACTTCAACGATATCAAACTCTTCTCGGAAGGGCCGCAAAAAGAGATGGATGTCGGCAACGGCATCCCCGATCTCGAACCCGCGCTCATCATAGCCCCCAGCGCGATCCCGGTGGTTTCATTGCCGCCATCACCCGGGCAAACAAGCGAGCGTCCGATCGAACCCACGCCCCCGATGCTCAAGCCTCAAGCAATTGAGATCAGCAACGCAAACGAACAGGGTGAGCAATAAGCAATGGGCATCGTCAACGGACTCATCAAACGCAACCCCGACTCCCCGCGCGACAAGGATCGTGACCCCGATGCCGCCATCGTGGTCGTCGATCGGTGGAACGACGCCGCCCGCGCCTTCGGCTCGATCCGGCTCTCGGGCGATCAACTCCGCGCCTTCGCCGCGATCGAAGGCTCCGACGACGAGCCCTGGGATGTCATGCTCCAGACGCTTGCGCTCGATGAATCAAGCGCGCTCAAACTCCTCGCCGACCGCACCGGGCTTGGGTACATCGCCGAGCCCAAACTCAACGAGTCGGCTGCGAAGTTTTACAACCTGATCGACCAAGAAAACGCCCGCGCCGCATCCGTCGCCTGCATCGAATACGCTGATGGCACATTCGTCGTAGCCACAAGCCGCCCACTCCAGCCGTCTGTCCTCACGATGCTCGAAGACACCCTCGATTCGCCGATCACCGTGATGCTCGTGCCCCGCGCCGCCGTGGCGAGCCTGATCAACCGCGGGTACGAACAGCAAGGCGATCTCGTCACCGAGATCGTCGAGGATATCCCCCTCGATCAAGACGCGATCGAAAAGGCCGCCGGCGCGATTGGCAAATCCAACGACCTCCTCGCCCAGGCACGCCAGACCCCCGTCATTCGGCTCGTCAACATGATCCTCTTCGAAGCACTCCGGCGCGGAGCGTCCGATGTCCATGTGCATCCGATGGAAGAGCGACTCTCGATCCGCCTACGAATCGACGGCATGCTCGTCGACGCCTTCTCCCCCCCGCTCTCGCTCGCAAGCGCCATCTCGTCTCGCCTCAAGGTCATGACCGAGTTGGACATCGCCAATCGGCACTCGCCTCAGGACGGGCAGACCACCGTGCGGATCGGACAAAAGAAAATCGACATCCGCCTCTCGGTCATCCCCACGATCTTCGGCGAACGCATCGTCCTGCGCCTGCTCGATCAATCACAAAACGAACTCGACCTGGGCGCGATCGGGATGTCGAAAAAACTCCAGACCAAACTCATGGACTGCGTCGAACGACCCAACGGAATTTTGTTAGTCACCGGCCCAACTGGTTCAGGGAAAACGACCACGCTCTACGCCGCCCTGGGACGCATCGACCGCGCGAGCCGAAATGTCATGACCATCGAAGACCCCGTCGAATATCACCTCGACGGCATCTCCCAGATGCAGGTCAACACCAAACGCGATGTCACCTTCGCTACCGGCTTGCGCTCATTGCTTCGACAAGACCCCGATGTGATTCTCGTCGGCGAAATCCGTGACCCTGAAACCGCACAACTCGCGATCCAGGCATCATTGACGGGTCACTTCGTGCTCGCGACCTTGCACACCAACGATGCGCCCAGCGCGATCCCCCGCCTGCTCGATATTGGTGTCGAGCCCTACCTTGTCACCAGTTCACTCGTCGGCGTGCTCGCCCAACGCCTGCTCCGCAGGCTCTGCACCGTCTGCCAAGGCGCTGGCACCCACGCCGGCGAATCCTGCGAAACCTGCTTCGGCACCGGGTACAAAGGGCGCCTGGCGGCTCATGAACTCATGCTCATGACCGACGAACTCCGCCAACTCACCGCCCAACGCGCCGACGGCGTCACCCTCTACGAAGCCGCCGTCGATTCCGGATTCGAGCCCATGAAGATCGACGCCCTCGAAAAGGTCAAGCAAGGATTGACCGACGAAGCCGAAGTCTTCCGCGTGCTGCACTGATCTTATATATATTGAACCTGTCAGCCGATTTTCAAAGCGCCTGTTGATTTCTCCGTATCTTTCAACGATCACAAAAGAAGCCCTCGTCCCGAGGGAAGGACGAGGGCTGAAGAGGAGCATACGCTCGGGATTGCATGCCTTGAGGGAACGAGGCACGCGGAGCGTCGCTCGGAGAGAGAGCGAAATAGAAAATCCATCAATCAGACGCGAACATCCCCGCCAAGGCGAGGCACACGCTGAACAAGTTGTACACTGAGCCGGGCTCCGCCGACAGATTTTTTATCGGTGAAACATTCATGATCCCATGAGAATCCGAAGGCTTCGCCCAAAGATCACGCTACGCGATGACCGAATCGGGGGGTGATTTCCTGTCCAACGGCAAAGAACGCGCAACATCGACAAACGATTCGTAGTTTGCACGGGTCTCGATCACACTATCGCCACCAAACTTCTCCATGAACGCGCTCGCCACTTCAAACGCCACGACATTCTCCATCACCACGCTCGCCGCCGACACCGCGCACACATCGGATCGCTCATACTGCGAATCCTGAGGCTGCTTCGTATTGAGATCAACCGAAGGCAACCCCTGCAACAGCGTCGCGATGGGCTTCATTGTCCCTGTCACGACAATCGGTTGCCCGTTGGTCATCCCCCCCTCGGTGCCGCCGGCGTTGTTTGAACTGCGCACAAACCCAAGCGTTGGTTCGTTGATCTTCGACTCGTCATACTCGATCGGATCGTGCACCTGCGAGCCCAATCGCTGCGAACACGCGACCCCGAGCCCGATCTGCACCGCCTTGAATGCCTGAATCCCCATCACCGCATACGCGATCCGCGCATCGAGTTTGTCGTACCAGTTCATCGACGACCCGATCCCGGGCGGGCATCCAAACACATGACATTCGACATCGCCGCCTACGGTGTCTTTGTCGATCTTCGCCTGGCGGATAATGCTGCACTGCTCAGCGGTGGTCGCTGCATCGAGTGTGTAAGTCTCCGACCCGTTGCGCGTTTCGATCAACTCGCCGAGCTTGTCATGCGAGACTTCAACCTCGGTGCGTGCATCGAGCATCGAGCGCACAAACCCGAACACCTCAACGCCGAAGATTTCTTTGAGCATCAATCGCCCGACACAGCACGCCGCCACGCGAGCAGCCGTCTCTCGCGCGCTCGCGCGCTCGAGCGTCTCGCGGCAATCCGTCGTCAACCATTTGATACTCCCCGCCAGATCCGCATGCCCAGGACGCGGCCGATACACCGGAGGCGTCTGTTCCAGATCATCCAATCGCGAATCACGGTTCTTGACCAAGAAGGTGATCGGTGCCCCAATCGACACCCCCCGCCGAACCCCGGTCAGAATCGCAACCATATCAGTCTCAAGCTTCTGCCGCCCACCTCGCCCATACCCTCCCTGCCTGCGCGAGAGCTCAGCATTGATCACCTCTTCATCAATCCTCAACCCCGCTGGCACGCCGAGAATCGTCGCCACAAGCGCAGGCCCGTGCGATTCGCCTGCGGTTTGGTAGGTCAGTCTGTTGGGTGGAATAGTCATCAGCAATACCTCAATCGGCTAGAACCAGTTGATCAGTGAGATGATATTCGAGAAATCATCCGTCCAGAGCTTCATCCGATCTTCCTCTTCCACGATATAGATCTCCATCCCCGCGTCGATGAGCCGCTGCCCGGTCTCCACGCTCCGCGTGAGCACCACCCACCGCGACGGAAAATGATACATCCGTTCCGCAACAGGAATATCCTTATCAAACTGATCCGAGACCAAAGGCGGGATCCCAAGAGGATTGGCAGCTGTGGGCGTAGAGGCCTTTGCAAGTTCATACGCCAGAGGCATCAGATCCAGATACCGATTCGAGATGTGCAAAACAACCATCCCGTCATCCGTCAGCCGATCGAAATACAACTCGATCGCCTCCTTCGTCAGCAGATGAACCGGGATCGAATCCGAACTAAACGCATCGGAGTGAAGCTGATCAAACTTCTCCTCGCCCGCAGCTTCAGATTCCTCGATCAACTTCCGCGCATCACCAAGCCGAACCTCGATCTTCGCCGGCGCCTTCTCAAGATAAGTAAACAGCTCGGGATCACGCGCAATCCGTTCAACCTCAGGATCAATCTCGAAGAAAACAATCTCGTCTTGAGCACGCCCATGCGCCGAGATCGCACCCGATCCAAGCCCCATGATCCCGATCCGCGCACCCTCAGGACGCATCGACTTGATCGTCCGCATGATGATCCCGCAAGGCCCATCAAAGTGATAATACCCCAACGGCTCAAGCTCGAGCTCCGGATTCATATACTGAATCCCGTGCATGGTTGTACCATGCTTGATGATATGGATTTCGACCCCCACCCCGGTCGTCGGGTCCGGGATAATCTGCTCGGCGACCTCATGCGTGCCATAGAAAGTCCTCGCACGATAGATTGTCCCCTGATCGGTGATCTCATTATACTGGATCGCAGCCATCGGTAAAAACAGTGTGATCGCACACGCAAGCCCGTCCTTCCACGCCAGATACACCATCAACGCAGGCACCGAAGTCATCAACGCCACCAGCGTCATATTCACAGGCGTTTGCCCCGGATCCGATGAAAACAGTCCTGTGATCCACTGCGTAATGTCATTCCCAAAGAACCCAATCACCAGCACATACATCACCGATACCAATGGAATCCCGACTCGCCGCGTGAGCTTGATCCGCAACGCTTTCCCCGCCGCCATCCCAACCAAATCATTCGACCAAGGCAGAATACTTACCGCCAAGACAAGCGCGATCGGATACTCCAGATTCGTCACAAAGAACAACGGCGCAACAATCCCATTGAACAACCCACCCAGCGCACCCCCGACCGACATCAGCAGGTAAAACTCCGTCAGATGCGTCGCTGCAGGTCGATCCATCGCCAATCGTCCATGACACACGATCCCGATTGCTGTGAGCAACAATAACTCGATCAGCACCACCATCAGCATCGAACCACTCGCGTTGAGCTCATTGGCCATCAGCAAAATCATCGCGCCGATCACCAACAAAACCATAGGCCTCGTGAAATCCTTCACCGCACGCTCGGCGTGCGCTCCAAACGCGATAATCATCGTCACCAGATACAAAACCAGAGGCAACACCCACAACAAAGGCAACGAAACCACATCCGTCGTGATGTATGTCGTCACGCCCAAGAGCATCGTCGAGGGAATAAACGCGAGATAGATCCAATATAACCGACGCTTGGCGGTGATCGGCCTGGCGATCCGATCTTCGTCGATCTGAGTTTCAGGGTTCGGCGAAACCATCGCCGCCCGCGCCTCTTCCTTCCGCCGACGCTTGGCCTGCTTCGCAGTTTCAACCGTCGGCTTCTTCGTCTTGCTCGCAGCATAAATCGCCAAGAACAAAAACACCCCAAACCCAATCAACCAGAACTTACGCTGATTGATCAACCCGATGTTGGGCTCGAAAATCAACGGATACGCCAACAACCCGATCAGGCTCCCCGCATTACTCGCCGCATACAAGAAATACGGATCGTGCGCACGATGATGATCCGTCCGTGAAAACCACCCCTGAATCAAAGGCCCCGCGCTCGAAATCGCAAAGAACGGCAGCCCCGAGACCATCAACAACTGCAAAATCAACCAGGGCACCGGAAAGGTCGAGGCATGCGCCGGAGCTTGAGGCGTATCAACCAGCACGCCGATCACCAAAGCAAGCACCAACAACGACCCATGAATCATCATCTGGGCCCGACGCGAAAACTTGGTCATCAAGATATGGGCATACAAATACCCCAACAACAAAAGCGTTTGATAGAACAACATACAAGTCGTCCACACCGATGACCCGCCTCCAAACACCGGCAGCAGCGTCTTAGCAATCATCGGCTGGATCGAAAACAACAGACTCGCCGACAGAAACACCGTCAATGTAAACAGAACAACCATGCACGCTCCTTGTCGCGTATAATAGGATCAATCCCGACCCCCCGCCCCCCTGCCGACCGATTCACGCCAAAGGAGCCCCACCATGCACCCCGATGACCATGTCTGCCTGTGCTTCGGCGTCTCGCTGGGCAAAATCCAGTCCTACCTCGCACGCGAAAACCCACAAGTCGCCTCCCTCATCTCCGAATGCCTCGGCGCTGGCACAGGCTGCGGCTGGTGCGTCCCCTACCTCAAAGACCTCCACACCCAACACCAAACCGGCCAATCCCCCACCATCAAAGGCTCCGCCGACGACTACAAAGAAGGCCGGCTTGCCTATCGAGATACCGGGCAACGCGATGAGCCGACACCCCCATAAAAAAACCCGGGACACGCCCGGGCAAATGGTTCATTGGTTTCACGATCTACTCATCTTCGTCAAGAATCCGAAGCGTCAAGCCACAGTTGGTCAGCTTCTCGCCAATCTCAACGAGCGAGGTCGCCCCGAAGTTCTTCACACCCATCAGCTCGGCTTCGGTGTGCGAGCACAGATCGCCGATCGACTGGATATTGAGCATCTGGAGCGCCTTGCGAGCACGCACCGAAAGCTGCAACTCGGAGACAGGCTTGTTGAGCAGGTTTTCCTTGCCCGTGCCTTTGAGTTTTTCGAGGATCTGACGACGCGCCACGCGGTGGGCATCCTCGCGGCCCTGACCAAGACGCAGGTTCTTGGCTTCGAGCATCCGCTTGATCTCGTCAAGCGACGACTCGCCAAAGTTCTTGTAGCTCATCAGTTCCGCCTCGTTGATGCGGATCAGATCGCCCAATGAACGGATGTTCATCTTCTTCAAGCAGGTACGCGCACGCACCGTCAGCTCAAAGTCCGTCACAGGCGTATCGAGCAATGCCCGGCGTTTGAGCACATCGCGCTCGTTCTCTTCTTCGATCACCATGCCCTTGGACGCGATGACATCTTTCATGTACAGCCGGGCCCGCGCATGATTCGGATTCGTATCAAGAATCTGACGCAGGCACCGCTCGGCACGGACATTATCGCCCATATCCTCATAGAGCACGCTCAGGTTCATCAATGCGTTGATCGGCGCGGGCGAGGTATCGCACACACGCTCGTAGAGCGAGAGCGCCTCTTCCTCTTCGCCGCCAAGATCGAGCAAATAGGCCAACTGAAAACCGGCTTCGAGGTTGCTCGGATCAGCACCGAAGGCCTTGCGATACGCAACAATCGCTGCATCGCGATCACCCGTTGCAAGCACCTCGGCGGCGCTCTTGAGCAACTCACTCGCTGCTGAGGAATCGACTGAAGCGGTGCTCGAAGCACCAACCACCATATCCATCGGATCGGTCGTCATGGAGATCTCCTGATCTGTGTGTATACCCATCGCACCCGGGGCGTCCGGGCGAGATGGATCATAGGCATCCAACCCCGATTCCTCAACCCCATCAGACCCACGCCAAACCCAACCAAACCGCCCCAAATCACCAATCAGACAGGGTTTAGCCCCCCCGGTGGCCTCTTGCCCTTCTTGCCCCTCCCTGCGCCCCCGCGGGGAGGTGGCCGCGTCTTGGCGGCCGGAGGGGTGTCTCCTCTTTTCCCTTCATAGGTTCTGTCTGACGACTCTTCTCTTCAGGCAAGACACCCCTCCGTCTCACTTTGTTCGACACCTCCCCGCGGGGCGCAGGGAGGAGCAAGGATATACCATCGCCCAGCCCATCACCCCGTCCCCATCGTCGGATCAGGCATCACATCATCAAACGGATCCAAATCCACCGATCCCCCCGAATCCACCAGCGACATCGTCTTCCACTTCCCGCCTTTAAACCGCAACCCAAGCGCGATCCCCAACCCAATAATATACAACGACGCCCCGATCCAAGGCCCGAGCGATCCCAACTCTGGCATCGTATAAATCAACACCAACCCCACCCCCGGGATACACACCCAAGACAACACAATCGTCACCACCCCGGGCCACACCGTATCGCCCGCCCCGCGCAGCGCCCCCGTCATTGTTATCGCCACCGCGTCGAACAACTGAAACACCGCTGCTGCGATCATGATCGACGACCCGATCCCGATCATCCGCGCCCGAGTCGCAGGCTCGGTCTCCGCATTGATAAACATATCAATCAGCCCCGTGCGAAACACCACAAACACCAGCGCGCACAAACCCATATATCCAACCGTGATCTTGAGCGCAAGCATCGTCCGCGCCACCGCGATATCCGGGCGTTTGCTCCCCATCGCCTTGCCCACCATCGCCTGCGTCGCGATCGAAATCCCCACCGCGGGCATAAAACTCAGGTGCATATATTGCAGCGCGATCCATCCCACCGTGTTGTGCAAGACCGGATCATCCCCGATCGCCTTGCCCGCTTTGGGCACCAGCCACATCATCAACAACGCCCAGCAGATCATCTCATTGAGGAACATCATCCCCGGCCAAGCCCCCACGCGGAACAAATCCTTCAAGCATTTCACACTCATCTTCCACGCCTTGCGCGTCCCAAAGAGCCGGGCGTATTTGGGGCTGACAAACAACGCAAACGGGATCACAAACTCCGCAGCCCCCCCGATCACCGTCGCGATCGCCGCCCCCTTGATCCCCATCGCCGAGATCCCCAACACCCCCGCCACCTGCGCAATCCCTCCCGTGATCGGCCCGAGCACGACTGAGCCAAACCACCCCTCGCCCGTCGGCATCCCCGCATCGCCAAAGATCAACAGCGCATTGAGCACCAGATTCGTCACATTCCCGATCACCGCGCTGACCAGCACCACATTGGGGCGGTGCATCCCGTAAAAATAGTGATGGATCGAGCGCGCCGAGATCATGAACACCCCGCCGAGGATCACGATCATGCCGTACTGTGTTTCAAGCGCGATCAACTGATCCTCGCCCTGATGAATCATCCCAAAGAGCCCGGGCAGCACCGCAACCATCGGCAGCATGAACACCACATAAAACACCACCCCCACCCAAAGCCCATTCCACGCATACGCCGCCCCGCGCTCGGGGGTCTTCGCGCCCAGATTCTGCGACACAAACGAGTTGATGACCCCGTTCATCCCCAGAATGTACGCCATGAGCATCCAGATCATCATCCCGCCGTTGGACTGGGCCGAGACATAGATCGGGTCTTCCCCGATATCCTTGACCATCAGCTTGTCGGCAAAGCTCATAATCGTGTACGAGGTCATCGTCGCCACCGACGGAATCGCAATCGTCAGCATTTCGCGCAGCGCACCAGCATCCTTGCCGACCAGATCGCCGGGAGCATAATCATGTTGTCGAGTGGGGGCATCCGCGATCTGATCGCGATCGGCTGCAGCACCATCGCTGCGCTCACCCCCGGGGGTATTGTGCGTTTCTTGCATGAGATGTGCCTGTGTGTGGGAAGCCGACGAAGAGCTTTGGTACCGATCCACCCGCGCAAAGGATGCACAGGGGTTCATTTCGAGCATGAAATCGAAAGGTCAGGTTATCAAAGTGTGGGCTTCATGCCCAGAGTGTTGCACACATGCCCGCCGGTGTCAATCGTACATCCGATATTTCAAGCACCGATCTTGACCATCTCATGCCCATCTCATTCCCCATCCGGAAACAACACCATATCCCCATCCCACTTCGCTTTGAGATACTCATCCGAGATCAAATACCCCTCCACACCCTCAGGCACCGCCACCCCAACGCCCCCATCATCATCCCCATCAGCCCCGAGCGCATACACCAACGCTGCCCCATTGACCCACCGATACTGCACAACCCCGCCCGTAAACCCATCCGCCGCTTCAAAGCCCAACAGATCATCATCAATCCCCGCCAACTCCATCGCCGGCTCCCCATGGCGAACCCGATGCCGATGAGCCGCCAACGCCACCCGCACACCAATCATCTCCTGATGCTTTGTGCGGAGCATGCTCACCGTACGGTCGAGCTTCTCGCCATCAATACTGAGCACCGGAAACATCAACTTCCCGATCTCCCCGGGAGTCGAAGTAATCCCATCGCTCCAAGAATCTTCATCTCCCACCGCCTCAACCTCATGCCAAGGCATCGCCACCGCATCGACCCGCGCCTGCCCAACCGACTTGTAATAGGTATACCCCGCAAGCAAATCAGGATCGATCCACTCCATCGCAGCCGAACTCGGCTTGGGCATGACTCCACCCTCCTCATCACCAATCATCGGGAGAAATGCCAATGTTTGAACTGCATCATATTGCCCCTCATCATCGACCAGCCGCCGAAGGACATCCTCGAACATCGCGTACTCAAGATCAAGATTCATCGAAAACACATCAGCCTCCATCACCGACTGATAGACCCCCTCCAACTGTGCCCCCACCTCTTCATCAATCAAATCAGGTCGCTCAACGAGCACCTTCCCAATCAACCGATTGATCCTGCCAATCTGAGTCGCCCGCACCAGCTGCCCAATCATTACTTTGGGTTCACCCGCCATCAACGCCAGCCGCGACCAAGTCTCCACATCACGCACAAACCGTTCCCCATCACCCGCCTCGATCGCTGCCAACGCATCAGCCTTGAGAACCCACCCCGCCTGAACAATCGTCCCGCTCATCGGCAACAACACATTCAACATCAAAGCCGTCTCCCCCACCCCGACCCGGCTCTCATCAACGACCCAAATCCCAACACTCCCCATCGCATCGACCCAGATCGAATCCTCATAATCAAGCAAAGGCATCCCCAGAATCAATCGCCCCGAAGCCTCCTCAAGCAACGCGATCAACCCCTGCGCTTCTTCGCTCTCGACCCACGCAGCAACCTCATCCCACCCCTCATCGCCCGGCGAAACCTCCCCGATCGTAAAAGGCATACTCCCCGCTGCGGTGCGCGCGAAAAACTCCGCCAACAACGGATACGCCCGATCATCAATATCCACCAACCCGATCGCCTCGTTGTGCGCCTCCACCGGACTCACCCACCCGGACGCCCCCCCCACCTGCACAGTCATGACAAAGTAGACCACGCCGCTCAACACCACCAACCCCAAACCAATCCATACCCGTCGCATCCATCCACTCCTATCGCAGCGCAATATCGCCCGCTGTCTTGGCCATTGTGATCGCCAGATCAATCGCGTGGCTCATCGACCCCGCATCGGCGATCCCTTTTCCAGCGATATCAAAGGCTGTCCCATGATCCGGGCTCGTCCGCACCGTAGGCAGCCCCAGCGTCACATTCACCGCCAAATCCCGCTCCAACAACTTCACCGGGATCAGCCCCTGATCGTGATACATCGCCACGACTAAATCATACTTGCCTGCGATGGCTGCATTAAAAATTGTGTCCCCAGGGTAAGGCCCAGATGCCAATATCCCGCTATTGACCGCGTGCTCGATCGCAGGCGTAATAATCCGACCTTCCTCATCGCCCATCAGCCCATCCTCGCCCGCATGGGGATTCAACCCACACACCGCGATCCTCGGGCGTGCATACCCAAGCTGCACACACGCCTGATGCCCCAGATCAATCGCCGTATGCACCGCCCCGATGGTGAGCTTGTCCTTGATCTCATTGATCGGGATATGCACCGTCGCGAGCACCACGCGGAGTTTGTCGCCGACGAACATCATCGCGTGATACTTCGCATTGAGCCGCTGCGCGAGCAACTCGGTATGCCCCGGATACCGCTTCTTGCCCGCCAACGCCCACGCCTGCTTATTGATCGGCCCCGTCACGATCGCATCAGCCCGCAGCGGATCATCCCCGCTGCGCTTCGTGTCCGCAATCGCCCGCTCGACCCACTCGAAGCTCAGCTTGCCGTTCAACTTGCTGGCCGCCGCTGGGAACCGGATATCCACCCCAGCATCACGCAACTCAGGATCGTTATCGAGCAACACCACATCATGCACATCGGCCGTCGCCACCAGCGCCGACCGCTGATCCACCCGCCACCAGTACGGCTCAACCCCCACCGCATCCGCAGCCAGATGCATCGCATGAGAAGACCCATGAATCACATACCGCGCCTTCGATCTTCGCGCCTTGTCACTCAGCGCACGAATAAGCACCTCGGCCCCAATCCCCGCCGGGTCGCCCATCGAAATCGAAATAACTGGTTTCCTAACCACCCAAGATCATACGCACGAACCCGCGTCCACTCTTTCGCCTCCCCCGGGCTTCCGGGGGAGGTGTCGAACGAAGTGAGACGGAGGGGGTCTTGGTGTTTTTCTTGTTGTCGTTTGCTCGATCATGACAAGAAGACCCCCTCCGTCATGCTGCGCATGCCACCTCCCCCGGAAGCCCGGGGGAGGAGAAAGAACTCACCCCACCCTCCTACCCACCCGGAATCGTCACCCCCAACCCCGACAACAGCTGGTAATACGCCAGAATCGTCAGCACCGCAAACCCCACCACCACGATCGTCTTGTACTTGAACCCATGCCGATGCTCCTTGTGCCGATCCGCATGCGTCGTCACATCAATCATCTCGTCCCCAAACCAGATCGAAAGCAGCGTCCCCGCGACCGAGATCAACAAAATACTCCAATAAGGCCAAGGCGTCGTCAGGATCGTATAGAACAACTTCGTCAACGCCGTGTCTTGATACGCATCGGGCACCATCAACACCCCAGCCACATTGATCCCCACCGCCAGGAACCACACGACGATCTGCGTCACCACCATCCGCACCCCAAAGAGCACCCGGATCGGAAACGCCACCACAAACCCACCATCAGCAATCGGCGTACAGAGCACAAAGAAACTCCAGCTCAGCACCGCCAACAGTGCCCCCGTCGAAGCATCAAACTTCCAACTCATATATCCAAAGTACCCAACCAACAGCCCCAACAACGCCACAAACCGAAGCAAACTCTCGCGATGCGTCTGATGCGCCTTGGGATTCAGTGTTTCTTTCATAAGAAACTATAGCCGAGTGCCATGCCCCAGTGCCGGGTGCCATGCAGGTGCCGTCCCCGGCTCCTGCATGTCTTCCTCTACACACAAAAACATGCAGGAGACTTCGTCACCTGCATGCCACCCGTCAACCGTTGAACTTTGATACAATAGCAGAATGATTAAACAACCCTCACAAGACAAACTCCTGATCAAACTCAATAGGCTCGAAAAAATCACCAACAACCTATGGCTGTTGGCACTATTCGTTATCCTCATCTGTCTCGCTTGGATATTTGTCCCGCTTCTACTCGTCAACTGGTTGAGTACGAAGAATTTGCCTGACAATGCCGGAGTCATCGGGGACATGTTTGGCTCGGTCAATGCACTCTTTGCCGGACTCGCATTCCTACTGCTGATCTGGTCTGTATTCCAAAGCAACAAGGCCATCAAAATCCAGCAAGAGGAACTCTCGCTACAAAGAGTCGAACTCAAAGAGTCACGCGAGGTACTCAAAGACCAAGCAGAATCACAGGAGAAAATGATTGAGGCGATTGCAGAACTTAGTCGACAGACTCAGAAATCATCTCAAGTAACTGCCGTGGCTAATCTCTTACAAGTCCAAGCCGAAATGGTAAAAAATAGCCAACTAAATGCAAATGCTGAAAAAACGCACTCGAAGATAGCTAAAGAGTTCAGAAACACACTATCGATCTTGGAGCAATACTCAGAACAACTCGGCAATCCTGAATAGCAATCAAAGTATCCGCTTCGACCGCGGATACGACCCAAGCACCTGCAAATCCTTACAGTGCCCCTTCGCCCCCTTGATCGCCCGCTTCATCGACGCGTCATCCCGGTGCCCCAACGCATCAATATAAAACGCATAGCTCCAGTTCTCTCTCCCCGAAGGCCGCTTGTCGATATGACTCAGGTTCACGCCTTCGCTCTGAAAAGCCTGCAAAACCTCGACCAACGCGCCCGATTTGTCCTCGGTCGCGAACATAATCGAGGTCTTGTCATCGCCCGTAGGCAACGCCTTCTCCTTCGAGATGATGTAGAACCGCGTGATGTTGTCCGGGTTATCCGCGATATTGCTGAACAACACCGGCAAGCCATAGAGTTCGCCAGCGAGTTCTGAGGCAATCGCCGCACTCCCGGGCTCGGCCCCGATTTCGATGGCCAGTTGATTCTCCTTGAGCGCGGTCTTCACCGCCTGACTCGTCGAGGCATCGGGGATCAACGCCGCGTTGGGATACTGCGTCGTCAACCAGTTCCGACACTGGGCAAACACCTCAGGCTTGGAATGAATCCTTCTCACATCGTGAGGCTTCGCATTCGTCAACAACATATGCCGAATCGCGATCTGCGCCTCAGCATACACATGCACATGACCCGCATTGTGCGCCAGCGCATCGAGCGATTCCGTAATCCCCCCACCAATCGAGTTCTCGATCGGCACCAATCCATAGTTCACATGCCCCCGCCGAACCTCGGTAAACACGCCCGCGATGAGCTGCAGGTCTTCATAATCGACCGATGACCCAAACTGCAAAACCGACGCCTGATGCGAGTACGAACCCGCAGGCCCTAAGAACCCGATCCGCAGAGGGCGCTCGATCGCAAATGACCCAGACATCAACTCCCGATAAATCCCCTCGATCGTCCGATCAGGCAAAGGCCCCTCGTTGCGCCCCAGCGCTTTTTCGAGCACCTGAGCCTCCCGGTGCGGCGCATAGATCGGCGTGTCCGACCCCCGTTTGAGCTCGCCCACCTCGACAACCAACCTCGCCCGCTCGTTGAGCGTATCAACCAGTTTCTGATCCAGCCGATCAATCTTCTTGCGATACCCATCAAGGGCCTGCGAAGCCTCGACAGATTCACTCCCCGACGGCGACTTCTTGGACACCTTCTTGGCGCTCTTCTTGGGAGCTTTCTTGGGAGCCTTCTTGGCTGCCTTCTTCACACGCTTCTTTTTGCTCGTTTTCTTAGCCATACACCGAGGATATCGCCCAATGCCACCCCAAGCCTCAGCAGACATGATGACTTCACGCAGGATTGTCCGATACTCCCCAAAGAACCCGCTTTTCTCATGAACAAAGCGCAAACTCGACCACCCTTTCGCCTCTGTTTCCCCCCTGTTTGATTCTGAAATCGAAATCTGCCCCCCAGCATCCCAACAATACACCCGTATGCTCACACCCGACACCACACTCATCCTCGCCCAATCGGCAACCCACGCCTCGCATGTCCTGCCCGAAGGCGGCTCAGTCCCCCTGGGCACCGCACTCATGGCTGGGCTCCTCCTCTGGCTCGTGGGCGCACGCGTCATCAAACCCGTCTTCTTCCTCTTCGGGCTCGCCATCGGCGCATTCGTAGGCACCACCATCCTCCCGCTCACCGGGCTCCCCACCTTCACACCCGGAGGCGTCACCCTCACCCCAGGAATCACCGGACTCATCGCCGGGGGCATCCTCGGGTCCCTCGTCTCGCTCGCCATGTTCCGACTCGTCATCGCCATCACCTCCGCGATGGCTTTCGCGGCTGCCGGCGTGCTGGGCGCGATGATCTTCCTCCACTTCAACCCAACCATCACCGATGGGCAACTCACCGACACCGAAACCGCACTCGTCGAAACCACCGACTCACTCGCCGGCATCACCACATCACTCAACGACACCATCAACCGAGAAGCTGCCCAACACGCGAGCGACCTGATCGACCAAGACAACAAAGTCCTCGACGATGACACCAAGCAGCAACTCAAAGACGCCGCCGCCCGCTCCAAAGAGTTCGTCGAACAGATGTACAACACCATCAAAGCCGACCTCGACCAACGCCCCACCCGCGACAAACTCATCGCGCTCAGCTCAGGCTTTGCCGGGCTCGCCTTTGGGCTCCTCGTCGGCGTCGTCCTCCCCAAACGCACCACCGCACTCGTCACCGCGCTCTTCGGCTCGGCGGTCTGCATGGCCTCGATCACCGCGCTGCTCACCGCCCGATCCGGTGCCCGTCCAGATTTTCTCAACCAATCCGCCGTCACCTGGGCCATCGCTTGGGTCATCCTCACCATCGTCGGATTGATGGTTCAGCTTGGATTCTTGACAAGATCCAAGAACAAACTGCAAACATCAAATCACCACGATGACGACGACGAATAGCCTCTCCACGCGGATTCCCCCGGAATCACGCATAAATCACCCGTTCCAACGCACCCAAACCGGGGATCACCCGTATTGATCTACAGCCAACTCACCACTCGGGTTGACCTGACACATAAAGAATGCGACAATAACGGGATACATATACGATCAGTTCACCGTGCTGCCGATAATTATACAAGGTTCATGAATGAACTCGACGAGCGCCCGCCATCGCGGGCACAGGCAAAGGAGGCCTTCAATGCTCAATGATGCCAACGGCCGAATTATCCAGGAAACAACCCAACGCCGAGATGAAGCACTCACGCTCCTCCGCTCGCTCCAAGATGCCAAAGCCATCTCCGAAAAAAACCTCGCCGAGATCCACCAGCCAGACCTCGTCAAACAAGTCACCGGCAAGTCCTCGCTCGACACCGCCATCGCCTCGACCCGTCGCCTGATCGACTCGTTCAACCGCGTGCTCGATGATCTCCGCCGAAACCTCACCGACGAAGACCTCGAACTCATCGGCGCCATCGAAGCCGACATCCTCGCTCGATAGGCTCTACAATGGGTGCATGAGTTCAACGACCACCGCATCCGCCGCCGCCTCGACAAAATATCCCAACCCCACCGACTTCGCCGCCGAGATCAAGGTCCCGGGCGGGCGTGTCAGCGCAACCCTCGTCCGCGTCAAGCGACTCGATGACCGCGCGACCCTGCCTCAATACAAAACCGCCCACGCCGCCGGGCTCGATCTCGCCGCCTGTCTCCCCCGCCATGACATGCCCGACGCCGTCACCATTGAACCAGGCGAGATCATCAAAGTCCCCCTCGGCTTCGCCATCGCCATCCCCGTTGGCTACGAGGGACAAGTCCGCCCCCGCTCAGGCATCTCCACAAAGCACGGCATCAGTCTCCCCAACGCCCCGGGCACCATCGACGCCGACTACCGAGGCGAACTCTTCATCGCACTGATCAACCTCAGCAAAGAACCCTTCACCATCAATCACCAAGACCGCATTGCCCAACTCGTCATCGCCCCCGTCGCCCACGCCACCATCCAAGAAGTCAACCAACTCGACGACACCGCCCGAGGCGCCGACGGCTTCGGCTCCACTGGCATATAAAAAAACACGGGCAATGCCCGTGCTTGATCCGATTGCTCATTCTCTTCTACTCACTCCAAAGCTGCCCCGCCCCAGCACTTGGCATACTCCTCGCAATGAATCACCAGCGACTTGAACCCATCGAGCGAATCGACCCCCTTGATCAGATATTCGCTCTGCCCTTTGGTATTCGACAGCGTCGCGAACTCCACACCCCCAGCCGCCGCGTTCTTGCCCGTCACCTGCTTCATATCCATAGGCGACAAAATCAACAACAAATCAGGCATCTTCTTAGTCTTGAAATCACTCCCCAATCGCAAAACCAACCCCGCATCCGTCCGTGCGATCTCCCAATGCCCCGTGATCTTGCTCGACTTCTTCGTCCAACTCGATCCATGCGCGATCAACTCGCCCGCGTTGATCGGCGCCGAGCCCCATAACTTCGTCTTGGCCTGGCAATGCACCAAGAGCGATTTGTATTTCGACACATCCGTCCCCGCTGGCAACTTGAACTCTTGCTTGCCCGAGAACGCCTTGAGTTTCCCCACGATCAACCCGCCCTTGAGCGCGGTCTTGGCTTTGACACTCGTATAGTCGATCGGCGAGAGCACAAACTTCAGATCAGGCCCCTTCTTGGTGCTGAAATCAGATTCAACAACCAGATAAGTCCCATCCTCCCGAGCCTCAAACCGGAACGCGCCCTCCACCGCCGACTTCCCCTTCTTCCACATCGACCCAGACTCGATCACCCCTGCCCGTTGCGTATAGACCGTTTCAATCCGAGCCAACGAATCCGCCTCACCCCAAGCCACACCCGCCGGAGCCAAGATCGCCAAAGCGGTGATCCCCGCTGCAAGAAAAGCCTTCGCTGATAGGCCGGTCTTTGTTGAACCAATCATGTGTCCGTTCCTTCATCCCCCAGCTGCACCGCCACCAAATCGGGCTTGTGTTCAAGGTCAACGCCACTCAACACAGGACTATTCCCCCCAACCTCATCGCCCGCCTGCGCCCGATCTCGGCTATAACCCGCGATCGGCTTGGGCGCACGGACACACAACTCAAACCCCCACCACATCAATATCAACCCCAAAAACTCCCCGACATACAGCACCTCCACCATCCCCTGCTCGCTGATCGACCCGCTCGTGCCCAGCTTGGCCATCGTCCCCCCAATCCCGGGCAGCGTCGCACCGATCGCGACCAACGCCGTCCCGTACGCACGCAACCTCATCTCAGGCGTCTCAAAAAACCGATAGCTCGACACCACCGCCCCGCCGATCAGAAAGATCGCTGCATATATATTGATCGCAGGCGTCATCGGGAAACGAATCCATGCCCACCCGATCACATTCCCATCGGGCTTGGCGATATCCAAGTTCGCCGCAACCAGAGGCGTCAAAAACACCCCCACCGACGCAACAATCACCACCACCAAAGACACCCCCGTCAAAATATTCGCTGTCTTCCGCTTGTGCAACAAATACACCGACCCCGTCGCCAACGGATACGCCCCAAGAATCGCCCCCGCCCAATACCACAACCGATTGAGCATCAGCGTGTTGCCATGAATCGTGATCGTCGATTCAAGCGCCGTCCCCACCCCATAGAAAAACACCCCCACCGCCCACCACACCAAATGCGCAGGCCACCCCCGCGCCTTAGCCCGCTTCATCAGCGTGATGATAAAAAAGATCGAAAGAATCGTCGTCGCAATCGGGATGTAGTGGAGCAGATTGTTCATTGAGAATGATTCTCAGTTTCAGCCCCAAAGTCCACCCGAATCAAATCATTTCACCCATATCGCCTCACAACCCACTCAATCCGACACCTCGATCCGGTGCTCCAACTCCACCACATGGTGCCAGAGCAACGCCGTCCCCGCCCCGAACGCCTCCTCGACTGGCAGATCCCAATCAATCTCTGTGCTATATTGCATCCCCCGAATCAACACCAGCACCACCTTCGCCCGGATCACCACTTCGCCAGGTTCGCTCGGCGTCAATACATACACCGGCTCACGATCACGCATCTCCGTTCCGCTATAAATCTTCTTCCCACCCTTGGTCAGCTTGAACATGTGCCCCGAAATCGCACGCCCCGCATACAACTCGGGCTCATCGCCGATCGAAAACCCCTCAAAGTAATACCGAACCCGAATCGGACCCCGCATCAACCGAGCCTTGAGCCGCACCGTGATCGGCTCACCAACACGCCCCTTCACCGGCGCATCAATCTGGATCACCCCCTCCTGAGCATACGGCTCAAGAATCCGCGCCAACTGCTCATCACTCATCGACCCATCATTCAAACACTGCTCAAGCCAATCCCGATGCTCAAAGGAGTATCCCGACCACATGCCATTGCGCTCATCCTCAGCAATCACCCCATCAATCAGCGCCGACCGCTCCGCCGTGGTCAACCCCGTCCCGATCACTTCCACAAATGCCTTCTCATCCGTCGCTGCCAACCCAAGCAACGCCGACCGAGGCATCTGCCCGTACATCACCCCCGATTGAAAAAAACCCGTCCACATCACCACCAACCCGATAAGCACCCCGCCGATCCCCATCCACTTGAGCCCGGGCAGCGAAACCCCAGGGCGATCCGTCGTCTCCGTCAAATCCACAATCCGAGCACCACACTCAGGACAATCACAAGGAATCGTCAGCCCCACCAAACTATACGAACACATCTTACAACTCATCTGCCCCGGCTCGCGCCCACGAACCGCATTGATCACCCACACAAGCCCAACAAGAAAAAACACAATCCCAACCCAACCCACCAACTGCGAAACCCCATCGCCCGTCACCGTCGGAAAAATCAGTGCTATCATCCCGAGCACACTGACCATGCTGTATCGAAACTCATCCCAAAACGGAATACACCACTGATCCTGCTCACGCACCTGCATCGGCTTGCGAAACCGCCAATACATCCCGCACCACACAGCCACACCAACAACAACCAGACCAAACCGACTCCCAAACCCCATCGACACAAACGCCATCACCACCAAAGGCGGAAAATACACCACCAAAAACCACACCCGCCACCGCGTCAACGCCCGAGCCGCAACAAGCACCTCCCCATCAACCCTCGGCTGCACCTCGGGCACCGGCTCACCAATCACATACTCCGGATACGCCTCCAATATATCTTCCACCCGACCACTCAAGGCAACACCTCAATCTCATGCTCAAGATCAATCACCCGATACCAAATCGGAGCCGTCTCAAACATCGCCTCCTCATCAACTTCCCAATCCACATTCATCTTCGTGTGCCTCACCAACGGAAAAACCGCAAGAACAATCCGAACACGAATCACCAACTCCCCCGATTCCGTAGGCGTGTACTCAAAGCTCGGGTTCGCAAAGTTCGCTCCATACTCAGCAGGCCAATCGCGGTAGAACTTGGTGATAAACCCCGCCCGGGTCAAAGCGTCTTCAAAGCCAGAAACACCCACCACCTCAAACCCCCGGCTGAAATACCAAGGCTTGAACTTTACGCCCGGATACCCAACACGCTCACTCGCCAACTCCACCCGAACCAACTCACCAACCCGCGCAGTTGCCGTCCCCTCAAAATGAATCAACTCGACACCCCGATCCAAAATCCGATCATACTGCTCCTGAGAAATCACACCCGTTCCCAAAAACTGATCGAGCCAAAGCCCCTGCATCGTCATATCAACACCCCACCCATCAACCCCCTCATTCCGAGCGATCAACGCCTCGATCATCGCATTGGTTTCTTCGCTGCTCATCGGCTGGGCAACCAAACGATTAAACGCCCTGCTGTCCGTCATCGCCAACTTCGTCAACGCCCCACGAGGGAGAAAGCCATATCCATACAAAGGCCAGAGCCCTCCCCCCACAAGAAGTAGCGTGCCCAATACAGCCGCCGCCACCCCCACAGGCACAAACCACCCCGACCGAACCCGTGGATGATCCGTCGTCCAACTCGCATCATAAACCATCCGCCCACACTCAGGACACCCGCAAGGAATCGTCAGCCCTGCAAGCGGATACTCGCAATCCACACAACACACCTGCCCAGGCTCACGGGCAAAGCGGCTCAGCATCGAAAAGCAGATACCCCCGATGAACATCATCATCCCGAGGAACACGAATATAGAAGTAAACCCATCCCCAGCACTCATAAACCCCTGAAAAACAAGCCCAAACGAAACCGCATACGCCGTGTATTCAATATTGGCCCAGATCGGCAGGCTCCAGTTCATCGGCGCATGCGAAGCCTCGAACCCAGGCTCCTTCTTCTTCACTTTCCAATACTTCCCCAGCCGACGCAAAGGCACCAACCAAATCACAAGAAAGAGCCCACCCACCGGAATCCGCACACCCCATCCCGGCCGAAAAATCGCAAAGACCACAAACAACACAATCGCACAAACAAGACACACCCGCGACCAACGGATCGACCGCTTCATCAGCCTCAACAACTCTTGATCAACCCGAGGCTCAACCTCAGGCACCGGCTCACCAACCACAATATCAGGATGCACATATTTCATATGCTCCAAGTATACACAACAAAAAAACCACCCGCGATTTCCGCGGGTGGCTGAGCACTCCAAGAATACCTGTATACACTCAAGGGCAACCAGCCGCAAATGCAGCGAGGAACGCCGAAACATCGAAGAAGTTGAACGCCCCATCGCCTGTAAAATCAGCAACCGGATCCTGTGCCGCAAAGGCACTCAGAAACGCGCTGACATCGAAGAAGTTCAGCGAACCATCATCATTGAGATCTGCAGGGCAGAGAAAGAACACATACGCAGAACCAGATACAGCGACCTGGTTACTGTCGTATATTGCACCAACGATCGCGTTCGTGCCCGACATGGCGACGGAATCGCCGAACGCGTCACCCAACGCGCCATCAGACGCGACGAGCCATTCAATAAGCTCCCCAGTGATGGTATCAAACATGAATACTGTGCCTTTATTGAGCCCTGTTGCTTCGTCAAAAGGCATCCCAACTAAGGCGGTTGTGCCAGAGATCGCAACAGATTCTCCAAACCAATTGCCAACTGCCCCGCCGCCGGGCGAAGCAGGAGCGGTCAGCTTAAACAACTCCTTGCCGGTCACTGTATCAAACAGATACGCAGAGCCGGCGCTGTCGCCGCCGTACTTATTCGCCCCGACAATCGCGGTCGTGCCCGAAATCGCGACTGATCTGCCGAAATTATCCTCTGCTGCCGCGTCAGACGCGATGAGCTTGAAGAGTTCCTCACCAGTAGTTGTATCGAACAGATACGCAGATCCCGAGCGGTTCCCCGCGTGGTCGTCATATACCGCCCCAATGATCGCGATCGTGCCTGACATCGCGACAGAACTACCGAAGTTGTCTCCTGCTGACGCGTCAGATGCGGTGAGCTTCATGAGTTCCTCACCAGTGGTCGTATCGAACAGGTACACAGCACCCACCAAGTCTGGCTCCAGGAAGGTGCTCCTGGTATCGCCGACGATGGCGGTTGTGCCCGACATCGAGACAGAGCCGCCAAAGTTATTTTCAGCCATCCCATCGGAAGGGGTGAGCTTAAAAAGCTCCTGACCGGTTGTGAGATCAAATACATATGCCGAACCAGTACCGAAGGCGCTGCGAGATCCGATGATGGCAGTCGTGCCCGAAATCGTGACGGACCTGCCGAAGAAGTCGCCGAACAGACCAACATCTGAAGCCTCGAACCGGAAGAGTAGCTCACCGGTTGTTCTGTCAAACAGGTACGCAGAGGCGGGGTCGAACCCAAATGGCCCCCCCATTGCACCGACAAGAGCGAACTTGTCGGAGACCGCAACGGCTCCGCCAAACCAATCATCGGGCACGCCATCATCGGCGACAACTTTTATATCTTCATAAACCACCTGCCCCGCCGCTGGCAAGGCAGCAACGGCAGACAACACAAAACCAGTCAACAAAGTACGACAACAGTTCATTTTCCACATCATAAGACTCCAAGAAGAAAGAAATTGATTTCGCAGGCTTCCTTCGATCGCCCACATCGCCCCGCCACGCCACGCCAAGCCACGCCACGCCACGCCACGCCGCCATCAGCGAAGCTGGGCACTTGGATGCTCTTTGAACCACCCACCACATGATACAGAATGAAAGAGCACTGTGTGCTCAAAGCTGTATATATTACAAAAAAACCGCCCGCGATCCACGCGGGCGGCTCTTGCTATTCAACATTCATCCAATCTCAGAGCTTCAAATCCCCAAGCCCGATCCCAAGCCCGCCAGCACTGCCGATGCCGCCGCCGGTCTTCGGCTTGCTCTTCTGCGCCTGCTCACGCATCCTTCTCAGCTGAGGCGTCTCCTTCAAAATCTCCGCCGGATCACGATCATCGCGACCACGACCGCCCTTGCCGCCGCGACCACCGCCGCCGCCGCCGCCAGACTGCTGCGGGCGCTCCTTGAGCTGCTTGATCGAAAGCGAAATCTTGCGATCTTCAGGATCAACCTTGAGCACCTGCACCTGCACGACCTCATTCTCAGTAAGCACCTCGTGCACATCATTCACGCGACGCCATTCGAGTTCTGAAATATGCACCAAGCCCTCAACGCCCGGAGCCACTTCAATAAACGCCCCAAAGTCAAGGATCTTCGTCACCTTGCCCGACATCTGCGCACCCTCAACAACCTCGCTCGCCGCGGCACTAAACGGATCGGCCTGCAACTGCTTGAGCCCGAGCCCGATGCGATTCCCATCCCAGTCGAGCTTGAGAATCTGCACACTCACCTTCTGCCCCTCGGTCACATGCTCCGCGACGCCCTTGGCCCCGTGGTTCACGCGGTTGTGCGAGAGGTCATTGATATGCACAAGCCCATCAATCCCGCCGATATCAACAAACGCGCCAAAGTCCATGATCTTGCGAACGATCCCCTCGACCGTATCGCCTTCATGGAGTTTGTCCTTCAACCCCTCCGCCAGCTTCGCGCGTTCCTTGGCGATGATGTCGCGACGCGAGAGCAAGATATTCCCCTGCCCGCGCCGATCAATCTTCTGCACCTCACAGGTCATCTTCTCGCCAACAAACACGGACAGATCCGCGATGTGATTGATGTCAACCTGCGACGCAGGCATAAACGCCCGATGGCTAGCGATCTCAAGCTCCAACCCGCCCTTGTTCACGCCCGTCACGCGAGCCTCGACAACCTGCCCCATCTCAAGCATCTCCCAGTCGGCCTTCTGCACCGCACCGGGCAACGCACAGATATACAGCGACTCCGCGCTGTCATACCGCTGCACCGCAACCTCAAGATCATCCCCGACCTTCGGCTTCTCCTCCTTAAACTGCGACACATCCACCACGCCGAGTTCCTTAGGCCCAAACTCGACAAACAGATCCGTCGCGCCAACAGACACCACCTTACCCGTGCGATGCTCACGCCCACCACGCACAACGCGAGGCCCACGGATCTTGCCCTTCGATGCCTGCCCGCCATCACCGCCCCCACCATCGGCTGCCCCGGCATCAACCATCTCACTCATCGCCGCCTCAATCTCAGCATTCGTCTGCGCATCAAGCTCAGCCGTCTTCAAGATCGGAGCCTCAGGCTCAGAAGCCGGCACAGAAACCGAGACCGGTACTGAAACCGGAGCCGGAACTGGAGTTGGAGCCGGAGCCGGTACAGGCGCAGGTGCCGATGCCGGTGTGGGAGGAGTCGAGTCGGTGTTCGTTTCGTGCGGTTGGTCAGTCATGGATAAGTGTTTCTTGTTGTCGGGTTCTGATGTCAGTCAAAGGAAAAGGAAATACTGCGTCATTGCAGGTCAAAGTAAGCCTTCAATCTTCAAAGGCCCACATACTCAATCTATCAAAGAACATCCAAGCAGCATTCGCTGCCTGATGCTCCGGTTTGTATCGTATATCAACATGGGTGATTTTCAAAGTAAAATCAACTTTAAGAAAGCGCAGCCGCCGCTTTATTGCCCACAGAGAGCGCAATCGCCGCCACAATCCGCTCTGCGGTCCGCACATTGGCAAACCCCGCCTCCGCATTGATCGCAGGCGATTCCCCCGAACGCACCGCGTCCAAGAAAGCCTCGATCTCCTTGACAATCGGCTCGCCGCCATCAATCTCGAGAGGCTCAATATTCACCAACTCCGTCCAATCCATATCCGTCAAATCCGCCCCGCTGCGAAGCTGCTCACGCACCTCACGCATCTGAATCTCGTTGGCATTCTTGCGGATCAGCGTCCCGGTCTTGGCTGCATAATCAATCTTGATGTACCCATTCTCGCCCGTGATCCGTGTCACCCGCTCGGTCTTCATCGCCAAACGCGAAGCCGTCACATTGGCGACACACTGCCCGCCGCCCTCTTCCTCAGGTCGGTTCCAGACCAATCTCGCGTTGCACAAATCCTCAAACTCCGAAACCACCGCCACGCCCGATGCCTGCACATCGTCGGGCTCGCGCCCGCCCATCAGCATCAGCACCACATCGAGATCATGGATCATCATGTCCATCACCACCCCGATATCCATCGAACGGAAACTCATAGGCGACACCCGATGCACCTCGATAAAACTCGGCGTGATCGGCTCGCCCGTCCCCTCGGTCGCCTTCTGCATCGCACGCATGATCGGATTAAACCGCTCGATATGCCCCACCATCAGACACGCATCATGCTTCTCAGCGATCTTCTTGATCTGCTGGGCCTCATCACCACTCTGCGCCAAAGGCTTCTCAATCAAACACGCCACGCCCGCTTCTAAGAACGGCGTCGCGCTCTTCAAATGAAAAGTCGTAGGCACCGCGATCGACACCGCATCAACACCCGCCGCGAGCAACTCCGCCTCAGTCCCAAACGCCCGGCATCCAAACTTCTCGGCGATTTCCTTGGCCCGATCAAGATTGGCATCCACCACACCAACAAGCTCGATCCCCTCCATCTCGGCGTAGACCCGCGCATGGTGCTGCCCCATTCTCCCGACGCCGACCGCCCCGCAACGCAATGGACGATTATTCGATGACGCAGTACTCATAGTGTTTCTCATTCGTGTGTGATTGTGTTCTAATGAAGATCGTGTTCGATGGAACAGACGCGCTCAACTCATCTCAGCAAGCGCAGCTTCGATATCTTCCTTCTTCGTCAACCCGACAAACTTTTTGGCGATCTCACCCTTATTGAAAATAATCACTGTCGGAATCGCGCTGATCCCATACTTCACCGAGATTTCACGGTTCGCATCCGTATCGACCTTACCAACCTTGAGCGAACTCGCGTTCGAATCGGCAACATCATCAATCGTCGGCGCCAGAATCTTGCAAGGCATGCACCACTCCGCCCAGAAGTCCACCAGCACGGGCTTGTCCGCACCGAGAACCTCAGCCTCAAAGTTGCTGTCCGTAAACTCCATCACATTTGCACTGGCCATTTATTCAGTCCTTTCGGGTCGACAACCTGACTCGCTCGTGCCCACTTAGACACGCCAAAGCATGACCCCCCTCGTTGTCCTGCTGAGTACCGATGGTAGGAGCCAACCCGCCTCAAACCCGCTGCCAAACCGCAGAAATCTCAGGTTTGGAACCATGAACTTCCCCCCCTCTTCCCCCCACTCTTCCCCCCCACTCACCCCCCCTGCATCACTGCCCACGCCGAATCAAGCGCCTCACGATGCGCCCCCACATCATGCACCCGAAAAACCCGCGCACCAAACCCCAAATGCAACACCGACAACCCCAATGTCCCCGCCAATCGCTCGCTCGGCTCCGAATCCCGACCAAGACTCACCCGCCCCACAAAGCTCTTTCGGCTCACCCCACTCATCACCGCCTGCCCCAACCCCACCAACGCCCCCGTCCCCCGGATCAACGCCAGATTTTGCCCCACATCCTTCCCAAACCCCAACCCCGGATCGAGCACAATGCACCGCCGATCCACCCCCGCATCCACCGCCGCATCGCGCCGAGCCCGCAACGCCCCCACCACATGCTCAACCACATCCCCCTCAATCGGGCGCTCGACATATTCATCCGAATACCGATCCAGCCCCGGCTCAACCACCCGATGCATCAAAACCACCCCGCACCCGCGATCCCCCGCCAACCCCAACATCGCCGCATCCTCGCTCGCCCCAGACACATCATTGATCACATCGCCCCCCGCATCGAGCCCCGCCGACGCGACCGCTGCCCGCGTCGTATCAATCGAAATCAAGGGCTCAATCCCCGCCTGACGAATCCCCTCGATCACAGGCACCACCCGCCGAATCTGCTCCTCAGCCGACACCCGCTGGGCCCCCGGGCGCGTCGATTCACCCCCAACATCCAACCCATCCGCCCCCTCGTCCACCATCGCCTTCGCCCGATCCACCGCCTTGCCCACCGAATCGAGTTCCCCCCCATCGCTAAAAGAGTCCGGCGTCACATTCAAAATCCCAATACAAAGCGGGCGATCCAATCGAATCGCCCGCCCAGGGTTCACTTGCCAAATGGCTGACTGATTGTCAATCTGATTCTCGTGCTGCTGGACCATCACACCATTGGATGCCAACCAGCCCCGTCAATCAAGACCAAGCACGATCAAACAGGCTCAGAAATCCATTTCATCGCTGCCGTCACCGCCGCCGTGTCCGCCGCCCATCGCCTCGGCAGGCACCATCTCCATCACCGCCCCGATCGTCTCCATCGGCACGATCGTACGGAACATCACGCCGCCGCCGTCAGCGGTGCATGCCATCCCAATCGGAGGCAACGCGCCCAAAGGCTCAAACTCAGGAATCGCACCAAACATCATCAACATCGGCCCCGCCGTATTGACCAGATGGTCCGCTGCGAGATAAGTCTCCATGATCCGATTGCTCGGCAGCATCGCCGCCGTCTGGGCGATCGACGCGTTCCCCGACATCGTGTTCTCCCCATTGGCACTCGCAGCAACCTGCGAGAAGAAATCAGCATCCTTCGAGAGCGTCGCCGCGATCCCATTGCCGACCTTGGCCATATATCCACTCGGCCCGCCATCAGCGCCAAAGATCATCCCCAGAATCATCGCCGGGTTGGGTCCACCCATCCCCCCGCCCATGTCCATCCCAGACATATCCATCGCGAAACTATACCCATAGGCATCCACCCCGTTGATCTCGGTCGGCTCAGCATCCATCGAAGCATTCACCTTCACACCAACCTGGGCGAGTTCCTTCATCTGCTCATTCATATTCGAGTACATCGTCTGGGTCGCATCAAGATACGCATCGGCATCCTTAACCTCCATGTAATACATAGTCTTGCTGAACAACCCGCCCATGATGTTATCCGATGCCCCCATCACCTGGATGCCTCCTTTCACATCACCCATCAGCGTCGACATCCCCGCCGGGATCATCTGCCCGGTGGTGTCGAACTTCTGGATCATCTCCATATACCCCCCGAGCATCTTCTGGATCCCCGAACCCGAAATATCAAACGCCGAGGCAAAGAAGTAATCCATCGCCGGCACATTGCTGAAGTATTTCCCCGCGTCGCCGTTGTTCTGCAAGTACGAAGCCGAAGTCGATCCATCCTTAAACTGCAAGCCCGCATCAAACCCGACCCCTACCTCCTCATCAAAGTTCACCCCCATCACAAACGATGCGCCATCATTCGCAATCGTCTGCACCACGCTCATCATCGCATCGAACCCCGCGACCGCTTCCGCGCCCCCCATCATCTCGATCATCTCGCCCTGGGCTTCCATCCCCTGCATCCCCATCGCGATCTCGTCTTTGAACCCTTCAAAGTTCACATAGACAAAGACATCATTCCCATCGGCGATCCGCCCGCCAGCCTTGCCCAAGAGCGCCTTGTGCGCCTTGAGGTTCCCGCTGCTTGCATCAAAATCTCTGGCGCGCCCGTCACTTTCGCCGAGCACCGCGTACCCACCGCCCGCATCGCGGAAGTACATCATGTCCCCGCCAATAGGCATCGAAACCACGCCGCCATTGATCGACATGCCATCCGAAAGAGCCGCGAAATCTGAAACAGGTACCAGGATCACGACCTCAGGCTCTTCCTGACCGTCAATAAACTCAAACACCGCAGCAACCGACCCATCAAGATTAATCCCGGGCATCCCGCGAACCATCGAGGTCACCATCATCACCATCGGCCCGCCCTGCTGCCCCGACATCGCATTGAGCGCGTTGAGTTCATTGAGCGTCTCGCCAAGGTTCGACACCACAAACACCGCCTGGGCATCGGCTGGTACATGATCGAGCACCGCAGGAGTCCCCGCAATCGCTGGCAAAGCCGTCAGCCCTGCGATGAGTCCTGCCGAGAAAAAGAAACCGATTTTCTGAGTTGTACAACCACGAACCTGCATGGAAATGTCCTTTCGAGTGTGCGATACCCGTCCACAGCCGCGTGAACGGGTCTTCATCGTAGGTTGTTCGGGTTCCCCCGGCATAAGTTTCACCACAACTCCATAATCCCCCACAAATCCCCCCTTTTCCCCATTTCTCACCCCGCCCCATCACCCATCCTCACAAAAAAACGCCCCGATCCAAAGACCGGGGCGCCTGTATGAACTCCTCCAAGAGCTCCATTATCTCTTCCCAACCTCCACCTCGTCCTCTTCATATTCCTCTTCTTCCTCCTCCTCTTCATCCTCATCTTCTGCATCATCCTCAAGCTCGTACTCATCCTCATCAATATCCTCAGGATCAATCGGATTCCCATCCTCATCCACATACTCGTACTCGACCTCTTCCCCGTCTTCTTCCTCATCTTCTTCCTCGTCGCCGTCCTCTTCCTCTACCTCCCCCTCAACCTCTTCAACCTCATCCCCCTCCTCTTCATCCTCGAGCTCATCTTCCTCGTACGCATCCTCTTCATACTCATCTTCCTCTTCTTCGAGCCCTTCGCGATCTTCGGGTTCAACATCCCCCTCTTCCTCTTCATCCTCAACCAGCGTCCCCACAACCTCCACCGCGACCGATTCATCATCATCAAACGGGGCCTCTTCCTCACCCTCGTCCACCACACCCTCGTCCCCAGTCTCAAACATCAGCTCCTGATTCGGATCCTCCGGATCACTCAGCCCCGCCCGCCGAGCATCATCCGCGACCAGATCCTTCATCGCGTCCCATTCCTCGATCGAGATCATCACATCACGCGCCACCGAACCCTTATGATCCGACAAAATCCCCGCGATCCCCATCAGGTCAATCAACCGACTCGCCCGCGTATACCCAATCGCCAGCCTCCGCTGCAACAACGAAACACTCCCGCGTTTCGTCTCCAACACAATCTCCACCGCCCGATCAAACATCGGATCCTCTTCGGCAGCCTGCAGCGACGCCGAAGAGTTATTCTCCGATAAGAACACCCGCTCCTCATCGCTGTCCATCCCGCCCTTGACCTGCATCAACGAACGCTCAAAGCTCGGCGCCGCGATATCCTTCAAGAACCGCACCACCTTGCGGATCTCCTTATCATCCACAAGCGTCCCCTGCGCTCTGCTCAACTCATGACTCGTAGGCGACAAATGCAACATATCGCCCTGCCCCAACAACAACTCCCCGCCCTTCTGATCCAACACAATCCGAGAGTCCATCCCCGACGCGACCTTGAACGCAATTCGGCAAGGCATATTCGACTTGATCAACCCCGTCACCACATTGGCCTGCGGGCGCTGCGTCGCCAGAATCAAATGAATCCCCACCGCACGCGCCTTCTGCGCAATCCGAATAATCGACCCTTCAACCTCCTTGGTCGTCATCATCAGATCCGCAAGCTCATCAATGATGAACACCATATAAGGCAGCTGCTTGGGCACCCGCGCCGCCTGTTCCTCGGTCTGGATATCAAGCCTTTCCTTGAGCTCATCCCATTCGAGTTCGTTATACCCCGCGATATCCCGGCACCCCGCCTTGGCGAGGAGCTCATACCGCTCGTCCATCTTCGTCATCGCCCATTCAAGAATCGCTGCAGCCTTGGGCATCTCGGTCACGACCGGGCACATCAGATGCGGGATATCCTTAAACTGGCTCATCTCCACCATCTTGGGGTCAACCAGAATCAACTTGAGTTCATTGGGCTTCTTGGTATACAAGAAACTCATAATAATCGTGTTCATACACACCGATTTGCCCGATCCCGTCGTCCCCGCGATCAGCATGTGAGGCATCTTCGTCAGATCCGAAATCAAAGGCTCGCCCGCTGCATCCTTCCCCAAAAACATCGGCAGCTTCATATCCTCAAACAACGAACGATTCGACATCAACTCCTTGAGCCGCACGCGTTCCTTCGTCGGATTGGGCACCTCGATCCCGATCGTATCGCGCCCAACCATATTGGGTACCACGCGGATATTCACAGCCTTAAGCGCACGCGCCAGATCACTCTCGATCGCGTTGATCTGCGCCACCTTCGTCCCCGGCGCTAAGCGAATATGATAAATCGTAATCGCAGGCCCGGATTCAATATCCACCACCTCGCCGTTGATCTTGTACTGCTGGAGCGCATGCTCCAAAGCCTGGGCCTGCCCACGCACCAACTCTTCGAGCTTCGCATTGAACCCGATCTCAGGCTCCTCCAACAGCTCCATCGTCGGGAACTTATACCCCTCGAGCGACTGCACATCCTGAAAATCTGCCAGATCCTCATCCGTCGCCATCTCCTTGTTCTCTTGCGCAAAACGCACCGGCAACCGGGCAATCTTCTCACGCAGATCATCCTGCGAGAACACCTGCGGCGCACCCGGCCCATCATCAACCTCATCCTCTTCAATCGGCTGAGGCACCGGCTTGACCGTCCGCTTGGGCTTGGCACGCCTTCTCGCAGCCACATCATCCTCGCTCGGAATCGGCTTGACCTCCACCATCTCCTCATCAATATCATTCACCCGCACAAGCACAGGCTTATCCTTCTTGTGCATCATCGCCCGCAGCCCAGCGAGCATCCCGCCCCCAGCCTTGCGCCCAACCTGCCGACCGGTCTCGCTCGCGTGATCCGCGCCCGCGTTGGCACGCACTGCCGTCGCACCCGCAACCGCCCCCGCCTTGGCGCCCGTGATATGCAGCACGGGCAGCACCTTCTCGGCAAACACATTCCAGATCGCCATCGGCACGATCACCACATACTTATCGCAACACACAATCAGCCCGACAATACTCGCCAGCACAATCCACACCAGCGATCCCGCCATCGCAAAGCTCGGCAGCAACAACCCCGCGCCCACCAATCCAAGCGTCCCCCCAACCAAGCCAGGCAAAGGGCCCGCCTTGGGAAACAACACCCCGAGCAACACACACAGCGAAGCCGTGAGCACCAACGCCCCAATCGCACGCACAATCGGCTGCGTCATCGGGCGACGCAGCACCCGAAGCGTCAGCATCACCCCCGTAAACGCCATCGGGATCACGATCCCCAATCCAAAGACCCGCAACAAACCGTAGGCCATATACGCACCGATCGGACCCGTCCAGTTCGCCGTCTCCGCGTTGTTCGGCCACACCGCATGCGAAGGCGAATCCCCCGCATCAAAGCTCACCAACCCCACCAACACAAACACCCACAACGCCCCAACCACCAACCACCCAACCCGCGCAATCAATATCTGCTGCTCCGTGGGCTCATACGACCCATCGCGCATGCGATAGGGCTTGGACGAGTTCTTCTTCGATCGCGCTTTGGATGACTTGGCCATATCCGTTCATTATCGGCCAACCGATCAATCCCTGCACACATTTCTAGCCCTCATCATCACCAATAACGCCCATCCAACCGACGAATCCAAGATTCATCTCCTCTATCGCTCCCGAAAACACCCCAACAGGCACAATCCGCACAATTTCTCCAATCCACACAACCCAAACTTCAGAAGCCCCCTTTATATGGACGATGCAAGAAGCACGCCAAGGATGGTGACTATCGGCATGGAGGCCAAAGCAAAGAGATGAGCACTAGATGTTGCAGACAAAAACCAAATGCTGCAACCGCAACTGCGATCAGTGCCCGCTCAAGTCGTTCAATGCCAACGGGATAGGGAAGGATTTTCAAATGTCGAATCAACCACAACAACCAGCAAACACACCAGAAATGACCGTCATCGGGGCAGACACCCGGATCAAAGGCGAGATGTTCTTCGAAAAATCAGCCCGGATCCTCGGCAGCTTCGAGGGCAAAATCACCGCACAAGGTGAAGTCCAGATCGGAAACGGTGCACACTGCAACGCCGCGGTCGAAGCGGAACAGATCATCGTCGATGGCTCAGTCCAAGGCCCACTCTTCGCCCGTGACCGACTCACCCTCACCGCAAACGCACAGGTCCAAGGCGATCTCACCGCCGGCACCCTCGTCGTCGCCCAGGGCGCATCATTCGTCGGGCACTGCAATGTCGGCCCACGCGCCAACGAAATGACCGGCAACACCAACACCCAATCCAATCAAGCAACCCCCGCCCCGGCGACCAACACCGAACCCAAGCCTCAACTTACGACCCAGCTTGATCTCACCCCGCCTTGGGCAACCCAGCCCAACGGCTCATCCGTCGCCTAAACCAACCACCGGTGCCCCGGCTCGTCGAGCAGGATCACCAAAGCACGAACCACCCATCCCTGGCCGCGCATGGCAAACGCCGGTGCGGCCGTTTTTATGGCCTCATTCTTCAAGCCACCACGATTCCTCATGCGTGATCGCGGCTCTCCCCGCATCGCTGTCCCCGAATCACGACAAGTGACCTGCTATCGGTGCACCAAAACCTCCATCGTCTCAGGCTACGCCGAATCATCATCATGCCCCCACTGTGCCGGCAACCTCCGCCTGCTCCCCATCGAAATCATCAAAGGACACTGGGGATCATCGATCATGACCACCGAATCCGTCCTCGTGCATGAACACGCCAAGGTCATCGCCAACCTCGTCGTCGCCTCGCACGACATCATCATCGAGGGCGCGATCCACAGCATGTGCGTCTGTGGCGGCACCGCCATCGTTCGATCCACCGGCGAACTCAAAGGCGGCGTCCGCGCCGCCCAACTCATCATCGAACCCGGCGCAACGATCGAAGGCTCGATCGTCGAATCCCCATCGACCGCCTTGGGCACCATCGATGTCGATGCGGCCGCCCGGGCGCGACCCGGGACTGGCCCGGCAGCCCAGATCGAGTTCCTTTCAGTCCCACCAAATCCGCACCCGACCCACCAGATCATCGAACACAAACGCCTCGAACCAATTGTCGTGCCCAAGGATCGCCCGCCGAGACTTCGTGTCGTACGCTAGTGCATGAACCGGATTCTCCACCCCGCCGACGGCGTCGACGCGCCAGCCCAATCCACCGAAATCGACCGCGCCTTGTTGAGGCTTTTGTCCGTGCCGTTCTTTGCGATGTTGACGGCGATCGGTGCCCAGATCGCCGTACCCATCGAACCATTTGGCATCCCTATTACTTTACAAACCCTGATGGTCCTCCTCGCCGCGATGGCGCTGGGGCCCAAGCTTGGGATGGCGAGTATGGTGCTGTATCTAGTGATGGGCATCGTCGGCGTGGGTGTGTTCGCGGAGGGTGAATCGGGGTTGTTGTTGCTTCTGGGGCAGACCGGCGGGTACCTCTTTGGGTTTGTCGTGTGTCAGCCGATTGCTCACAAACTCGTCAAACGCCGGGATGGTTCGATCCGGGGTTGGCTTGCACTTTTCTTGGCGGGGATCGCAGTACACATGGTGATTTTCATCTTTGGGGTGCCTTGGTTGTGGTGGACCCATCTGGTTGATGAACAGTCGGTTCCGTTGAGTTGGGACCGGGCGATTTATGGCGGGTTCACGGTGTTTATCCCCGGGATACTGCTCAAATCCGGGATCGCGGCGGGGATTGGGGCGTGGGTGTTGCCTTGGGTTGCTCGGCGATTGTGGTAGACTCGGTTCAACATCCTGAGCAAGTTTCCCAATCCGGGGAATACTCGGGAATGCATCGAGGTTGAACCACCATGAACAACGCGCTGACTCAAACGACCAATACGAAACATGTCGCCATTCTCCGGATCATTGCCGGGCTGCCTTTGCTTGCCTTTGGGGTGATGCATATTACGGGGGCGTTGCCGATGAAGCCTTTGGTTGAGGCGGCGGGTTTGCCGATGCCTGGGGTTGCTGCGATGGTGACGCCGCCGGTGATGATTTTGGCGGGGGTGCTTTTGATCGCGGGGCTGTATGCTCGGGTCGGGGCGGTGCTTGCGATCGGGACGATGCTGGGCGCGGTGGCGACGCATATCAAGATTCCGAGCGACGGCTGGCCGATCCCGGCGGAGACGGCACCGAATCCGAATCCGTATGTCCCGATGCTGGTGATGGCGATCGCGATTATTCTGTTCTCGGGATATGTCGTGCTCAAGGGGGCGGGCGCGTGGTCGGTGGATGGGAAACAGTCGAGCGATGTGGAATCCCCGGCGGCTCCTGAGTCGGCATGAGTTCGGGATTGAGTGTTCTCGGACTTGTGCATCTGGTACACCCGCGATAGAACATCCGCGAAATGATGGGTTGGGTTGGTCTGTCGAAGCGATTGGGATCGTGGGCCGATCTTGGGTGTATGCGCATTGGCAGCGGTCAACACGGGGTTTTTCGGCGGGGGTTTTCGCTTGTTGAGTTGGTGATTGTGGTGGTGATTATTGGGATCATCGGCGCGATTGCGATCCCGCGGATGTCGAACTCGGCGGACAATGCGGCTCGCAACTCGGTGATTGGGGATCAGGCCGTGCTCCAACGGGCTTTGGATTTGTATGAGGTCGAGCACGAGGGGGTGATGGTGCATGTCGGGGCGGCGACGCTCAAGACTGTGTATTTGCGGCTGATTAAGACCTCGGATCTCGATGGAACGGTCAATGAGGCGAACGGGATTTATGGGCCTTATGTCAACGGGATTCCGGCGAACAAGCTCAACGGGTTGGCAACGATTCGGCGCAACGGGGCGGCGGCGGGCGCGAACACGCATGGTTGGCGGTATGACACGGGGACTGGTCGGATCGAGCCGGACCATCTCGCGGGGGCGAGTGGATTTAAGGGGGGTGGCGAATCCATCCAGAAGGTGACTGATGATTTGATCAAGAGTTTCGGCGGGTAGGGGTTGAGCGGTTTTCGCGGGCGGCGCGGTGATGGTGGTGGGTGATGATGAGAAGACCCCCTCCGTCTCACTTCGTTCGACACCTCCCCCGGAAGCCCGGGGGAGGCGGAAGAGGGAGGCCCGACGGAGGATGCTGATCCTCCTTCGGGTCTGAGGCTTATGCGCCATTCGGCGCTTGTTCGGCATTGAATCTACAAAGAAACGCGTCCATACTTGGTCTCTTTTGCACGGAGAATCAAGCATGGAACGCGATCTTTGGACTCAGATAGTAGCCGCC
>Ga0316204_10001420_pt1 | contig 65211 bp, 55 predicted proteins | sample 6monrhotite_MG_2_FD_205661 | JGI IMG/M metagenome (GOLD analysis project Ga0316204, IMG submission 205661) | Microbial mat bacterial communities from mineral coupon in-situ incubated in ocean water Damariscotta River, Maine, United States -... | ecosystem: Environmental > Aquatic > Marine >... | reverse complement strand
TGACAGGCAACGCCCCCAATCCGTCACGTTTGTCTCTGTAGTGATTTGAAAATAAACGGGAAACTGGCCCGGAAGCCGAAACCTTGAATTATTGAAACCCTAAGCGGTGGTTGAGAACAGGAGAGATGATATGGCATCGCCCATGCGGGCGATCTGTCTCGCCGTCGATTCTGCGCCCAAGGGCGCACGACGGCTGCATCCTCGACTACACTCGCCCAAGGGCTCATGTGTCTGCGGCAACGGCGATACCGTTGTTCGTCTGCGAAAGAGATTTTTAAGAAACTGATCGCAGCATCTCCATCGCGTGGATGAGAGATGCTGAGGATATGGCTGTATTTCATTTTTTGAAATGTCAGCATGGTAGAATGTATCAAAATTATCATTGTTTATAAATAGTTAGGCATTAGTCTTGAGAGCTGAGATTGCTAGTGATAGTCTGACGTCAAGGCGCGCACCAGGGGTGTAGCGCCTTGATTCGTGGCATTATTTGGGATGGATATGTTAGCATGAGGCCACTGGCGCATAGCACAAGGAGGGGAAAATGAATGCCCCTTTGTCGCGTCGGTGGATCGAAGCGCTAGAATTATCGCGCCGCAAGCCACCAGAGTTCTTTAAATCATCTGATGAAATAGCTGATGTCAGTCACGCGGGGGCTATACGCGTAGGCTTCACTGACCTACAGCTTTCTGCAATTTTTTGTATCCATGGCGTGCCGACAATAGCTTTCCTTGTTCAAGATACCTTTGATGAGGAAGCTGTGGAGCGCGTTCACAGAGCTCTTTGGAATCAAGGTTTGGCAAGCCTTCTTCTAGTGATCTCCGGAGATTCACTAAGAGCATTTTCACTCTCTAAGCGACCCAAAATAAGTCCTGATGATGATTTTCTTGATCGTGCTCGTGTCTTTGAAAGTGCCTTGAGCGATACAGCAGATGCACTGGTACTCAAAAATCTTCTTACAGCGGCAGAATCTGGACGGTTGTGGGCTGACAATGATGCACATTTTAGAAAGTCAGAGCGCATAGATCAGATTCTTTTAGACAATCTGAAAAAAGCGCATGAGTTGCTTGAAGATAGCGGTTTATCGCCTCAGGCGGCGCAAGCTTTACTAATGCAAACGATGTTTGTGGCGTATCTTGAAGACCGAGGGGTCATCTCAACAGGTGAATTCTTGAAGGCTTCAGGCCGTAACGCAGATAAGTTTGATGAGCTACTGTTCTCAGGAAAACCAAAGTACCTGATTGACCTTTTCAAATCGCTCAAGGGTCCTTTTAATGGGGATCTGTTTGTTGCGCCATGCTCATTTAATTCAAAGAAACAACCCGAAAAGGTTGCAAAAATCCATTTAGGCATTCTATTCCGATTTTTAACGGGACGGGAGGAAATGCTTAGTGGTCAGATGCGTCTTTGGGGATATGACTTCCGTTTTATTCCAGTTGAACTCATCAGTGCAGTGTATGACCAATTCTTAGGTGTTGATGTGGAAGCAAAGCGCAAGGAAGGCGCTTATTACACACCTATGTTTGTGGCTAATTCTGTAGTTAGCCAAGTGTGGGGGGGGATGACTGATGCTCAACGCCAATTAGGTAAAGCGTTGGACCCTGCTTGTGGCTCAGGCATTTTTCTTGTGCAGCTGTTTCAGAGATTTGTTGAACATCGGAGAAGGCGCAAGGGGGGGCGCAATTTATCATGGAAAGAGTTGGTGTCTGTTGCCAATCGATTATACGGATCTGACATTAAAGAACCCGCTTTAAGGATTGCAGCTTTTTCAATTTATCTGGCTTTGCTTGAGCAGGTAACTCCTCCTGCTATTCAAAAATTAATGGCACAGGGAAAAATGCTTCCTGACTTGTTTGGGAAAACTCTCGTTCACGCGAGTTATTTTGATCAGCCCTCTTGTCGAGTTTACGATGTTATTATCGGCAATCCTCCATGGACATCAAGAAAAGGTGATACTGGTGGGGCCCAGGATTGGTGCAGTGATAATAAATTCCCCTGCCCTTCAGGGGAGGCATCATGGGCATTTGTGTGGAAATCAAATCAAGACATAAAAACAGATGGTGTTGTTGCGCTTCTTTTGCCTGCGATGGCCATTCTTCATAATCATCAACCCAGGAGTGTTGCCGCTAGAAACAGAATGGTTAAGGAGTCGAGGGTTGAGAAAATTATTAATTTCTCAGATCTTGCATTCCAATTGTTTGATGGGGCAAAGCGACCTGCTGCTTTGGTGATATCTCGCCCATATATATCTGCAAATATTCAAAAACCGTACTATTTTGACTATTGGACGCCAAAGGCCGATTTGAATTTGCGTTTGAAAAGGTTTGTAACGCTTAGTAATTCGGATAAGACCGTTTTACGTTCAGATCACGTAATTCGAGATTGCAATTTATTAAAGCGCCGCCTATGGACACGCAGCCCTGATGAGAAGTTGCTGCAATATCTATCTGATCTACCGCGGTTAAGTTCTCTCGTGGATGAACATAAAAACAATCGCTTTCGAGCAGAGCCATTAACGGGCTGGATTATTGGGCAAGGCTTTAAGCCAGCAAATCCTGAAAAAGTGGACGATGCGGACTATTTTACAATTCGAAGTGAAGAGGTAATAAAACACCCATTACTTGAATCTGGAGTATTCAAACCTATAGCGTTGCCAAACGTAAAAGCTAAATATGTATCTGAGTCACTTGTCCATTTTGCTGGCTTTGAGGACGGATTTTTAGGCCCTCATATCCTCATCCCTCAAGGTGTTCGCCGTGAAGAAGGGCGCGTTAGAGCGACATATACTGAACAGAATCTAGTTTTTCGACACTCTATTCAGGCAATAAAGTTTCCTGCAAAACAGCGAGATAGAGCAAAGCTTCTAACGGCAATTCTAAACAGTCGTCTAGCTGCATGGTTTTATTTTCATGAGACTGCAAACTTAGGGACAGATCGAGCAAAAGTACATCAGTGTGAATTGCTCACCTTACCTTTTCCTGGGCCAGAAGATATTGCTGATGAGAAGAAGGCCGTTAAGGTAGCAAATAAAATTGTATCTTTGATTGACGAAGCTATTGCCTATGAAAATAGGGTGTTATCGAGCCCAGAAGCACCGACTCTCGAAGATATTGATGAACTTGTATACGATTATTATGGCCTTACTGAAAGTGAGAGAATAACTGTAGAAGATACTTTTGAGTACATTATCCCAGCCATGCAAGCCAAGGAAGGCGGCTTCCCAGATATGTGGAGGCATTGTACTCAAAAAGATCGCTCAAAATATGCAGGCGCTTTGTCCAGTGCTCTTGGGAACTGGTTCTCCAAAGAAACATCCATCTCGGTAAGTCTAGAGGGACTTAATTCAGACCTTGCTGTGTTGAAGTTGAGCTTACACGCTTCAGACGATATGGCTTCGTACTCTGAAAATCTTAATCTACCTATTCAACATACATTAGGGCGTATTTGGGAGCATCTACCATCCGCTCTTTCTGGTAATTTTCAAGCAATTCCAGATTTAAGGGTGGAGGTGGATGGCGACTTATATCTTATTAAACCAACGAATATGAGACATTGGCTGCGATCCACCGCATTTGCAGATGCTGATGCTATTGTGTCCGACCTCCAAAGTGCTATGCGGAGGGGGATGCGTGGTGAACAGTAGCCAAAATATTGGAATCCCCTCTGGATGGCTTTCACATTTTCGAGATATTGAACAAAGGCTGGTTGAACGACTGCCCATCGTTTGGGCAAATTGCTCAAAAGGGCTCACACAACAGCCAAAGGAAGATGAAGTTACAAGGCGTATAGTGCTTTATCTTCGGCGTGACCCCGTCGCAAGGGGCCTTGGAGCTATTCACTCTCAATATGAATTGCTCGAAGAGCAATTAGCGGGCGATGTCGTGCCCAAGGGTTATATCGATATCGTCATTATGCCTGGTATAGATCCTGATTGTTATGTTGCAGTAGAATGCAAAAGGCTGAATGTCCAGGGAAAGAAAAATAGAGCTTCTCTTGCAGGGCTATATGTAAAGCATGGGATGTACAGATACATTAAGACGCAGTACTCAGAGGATCTCCCAATGGGCTGTATGCTGGGGTATGTTATTGATGGCGATATGAAATTTGCTCTTGGTAAAATTTCTAAGGCAATACTAGCTCGGTCCGCATCATTAAAACTGGTAGATGGCCCCAAATATATTTGGGCTCCTCACGGTATGGTGCGGTTCATAAGTAACCATCAGCGTAAAACTGGGGGTTCACATATTGAAATTCGCCACATATTAATCCCTATCTAGAATACGTGTAATAACTGTGGGAACTATGTGTTGAAGTAATCAGGTCAGCACATGATCCCTGATCCACTACATCACCTCTGTTCCTGATATTGAAAAGGGTTGGCAGGTTAGGCGCAGCCCTAATCCTGCAACCCTGCCTGACTGGCGAAGTCCGGGGTTAGCAAGGGCAAGGCCCGGAGTGCCGGATGGTGCGGGCGCAAGGAGCGTAGCGACTGAGCCACGGTCCGGTGCGGAGGCCGAAGGGAAGCTTTGACCGCGCGAGGGGCAGCGCCCCTTAGCCCTACGCCAGTTCACTTGAACCGTAAATGAAGCCATGGCTCAGAAATTGAGGGGGGTGTCGGACGCTTCTCATCATAGGGGGGTGGTGATGTGTCTCAAGTCTGAAAATTGCTTTACTTTATCTAGCCTTGTAAAGCCGTAGAGGGGTGGTGATCTGTCTCAAAATAGAAAAGACGATTGATGGGCTAGAACTTGGCGCGGCCCTCATCAAATCGAATTTGAAGGTTAATCCAGAACTCAGGTGTTGTGCCGAAGGCCTGGGAAAGAGCCGTAGCTATATCAGCACTCACATTTTTAGTTCCATCAATGAGGCTTCTTATTTGATGGGTGGGCACATTCATATTGCGGGCCAATGTGGGTGCACAGATCTCAAGCGGCTTCATAAATTCGTGGTCTAAAATTTCACCGGGATGGATAGCCAACTTCATGGTTTTTGCACTTGTTTGTGCGTCTTTTTGCGTTTTCTAAATGGCAGGAATAGAAGCGTGAAAATGAAGTAGAAAAGGCCTCTAATGATCTGCCCCAGAATTTCAAGAAGAGGTTCCCAAAACATATAGATAAAGATCAAAATGCCAAAAAACTCTAAGCCCGTCATGATGGGTGGCCACTGAGTATAGCGGTCCCAAACAGTGAGCTCTTCACCGTTTACAAGCATAACTTTACCTCCCTAGACACAATGGGTTGATTTAATCTTGCGCCATGTTGAGCAACCGCAAAAGTAGCACAAATATTTATAAATCTCTAAGTGTTTGTATTAACTTCCGCCTGATGTAGCGTCTGTTGGCCTAGTCATCTCGTAAATTCCCTTAGTGCTTTTGTGGGTGAGAGCGGCTGTCTTTGCAGCTGCTTTTGGTGCCTTTGTTGTTGCCGCTCCTGCGGCTGTTTTTGCACCAAATGCAATTACTCCTGTTGTGGCTCCGGCAAAGGCCGCAAGCGGACCGGAATCATCCGGTGTTTGTGTTAACGTTGATGCCGTTTTAACTGCGGCCCAATGAACCATCCAACAAAAACCGCCAAGAATTATGAGCACGCCAAACACTTCAAAACTGGAAAGGGCATCTCTGAACACGTCATTGGTAACCCCCATGGCGTCGGCCAGTTTTTGTGTTTCTTGAACACATCCATTCCCGCGTGTCTCTCTGACGAAACAGCCAATCATTTCTTGTGTGCCCGCAAGAATTGAAGCGGTCACACCCATAGCAAACCCAGCAAAAATAATGGTCAGCCACGCATTCACGAGCATTCTAATTCCGGCAACAAACGTGGGCCTTGTTTGGGGAAATGGAAATGAGGCGAGAATCAAAGGAGAAAAGGCGGTGACAATTTGTATGTAGAGAACGGAGCGACCAATGATGAACATAAAATACATCACCAATCCGCCGTAAACGAGAAAGGTGAGGATGCCAAAAACACCGGCAACAAGCCAAATTGAAACACCATTCCAAAAGCTTTCAAATAAGCCAGGTGCTTCAAGAATTTTCCACGAGAAAGCTACAAAATCCCAAAGATAAAGCTCAGCTGTTCCGACCAATCTTGCGGCGTCAGTTTTGGCGACTTCAGGTATACGAGCATTGCCGCCCGCGCCCAGGTCGATGAGTCCTAATGCGACTTTTGAAGACCATTCCATAATGGCCTCGTACATCGGAATTGCGAATCCACCAGATTGCAATATTGATGAAACTACGATGATGGCAATGGTTCTGGGGACAAGATCGGCTAAGGGCATATCCATAGGACGATTTGGCATAACCAAGCGTCCCGCATACATCAAAATGCTAAGTGCTAATGCAAAAGCAAATGCGAGAGACGCAACGCTTGTACCAACATAAACATATGCACCCTCAACAAAGGGCATGCTGAAGATATCGTACATGTTGAAGACAGAACATGTTTTGCAGAATTCTAATTCTTGCGCCATTTGAGAGCTTACCTTTTCCATGCACGTTCCGTTTTGCACGGCCCTCAAGAATGAAAACTAGACGGCAATTGTTTTGCGTTCTTGGGCCAATCTGATCATCTAGGCGATCCGGACGGACGTAATTCTATACTTAATAAAAACTCACAATCTGAAGTATATAGAACGTTACAACTTTGCGTGTTAGTTGCTCTCTATTTTAATTAACTATAGTAATTTTGTTATTTTGGCAATACGTTCTTACACGTTCTTTGGTGTAAGGCGCACTTATGGTAAAGTTGCTCTGAGCATGGCGCTCAGAAACTTCACCGTTTGGAGCCCTTCCGGCGGATTTTTGGACAGGCTCATCACATGGGATGGATTCACCTCAGTCGAGATATTGGGATAAGAGGCTCAGAAATGTTGGGCTCTGTAGGGCATGCCTGTTACATCCACAGAGACGAAGGTTACGATCAAACGGACGGGCAATCTTTTAACTGGACGGCGAAGACAGACCTGTTTGAAAGTCAGATGATCGTCGGAGAGGGTGCAGCAAAGTGGGCGCATGATTACGCTGAGGCAAAGGACTATGTCGGGTTCTGGGAACAATACGAGAATTGCGAAAATCAATATCTTGAAAATCGGTATGCACGCCAGGATTGGGATGCAATTGAGGAATACAAAGCCAAGGCTCCGATCTATTTTCGTGAGACAATTGCCCTCCCAATCGAATTGTCAAATGAGCAAAACAGTGAGCTGATAAAAGAATTTATTGATCGCGCTTATACGCCTCATGGGATCACGGTGCAGCTTGCCATCCATGACGATATAGGCAATCCACATGCTCACATCATGGGCACGGTTAGGCGTCAAACTGAGAACGGGTTAGGTGCACGCTTTGATGATTTTGGTCGGTATGGAGACCGTAAAGATCGTCTGCGTGAAGTCCGTCACTTGTACGCTTCGATTGGTAATCAACATCTTATAAAACACGGTTATGAGGGGCGTCTCGATCACCGTTCATATGCGGAGCAGGGCGTAGCTTTTGAAGCGACAACACATGAAGGGTGGAACGCTCGCAACATGGCAGATGATGGCGCTTCATCACGTATTGTTTTTGAGAATGAGGATATAAAAAAGCGTAACGCAGAACTGGCTGCTCAGCTCCCAGGCACCGTTATTCAGGAGCTATCGCGAAGCCGCGCAACCTTTACCGAAAGTGATCTTAAGGCTGCATTGTTTAAGCGAGTTGATGGTGATGAAGCTCTGTATCAAATGGCCGCATCCAAAATGATGCTGCATGAAAGCTTGATACATATTGGGCAAGATATCCGTAGTCAGGACCGCTATACATCCGTCGATTATCTCAAATCTGAAAAGGAAGCCTTGGCATCTGCCATGTGGCTTGCGGCGCGCAAGAACGACCATATTCTTGATTTGAATAAACTCGATAAACGCATAGATGAGGCTTATGCATTTGTCTCAGATGAGCAGCGTTCAGCGCTCCATTATGTGGCAAGCGGAAGTGATTTATCTTTTATCCAGGGCCGAGCTGGTGCTGGTAAAACCACCATCATGAAAATCGTTGGCGAGGAGTATGCAGCTCAAGGATTTCGTGTTCAGGGCTTCGCTCTTGCTGGGGCGGCAGCAGATAATCTTGAACGTGAAACAGGTATCTCATCTAGGACTATTGATTCACATATTCATCAGCTTATTCGCATGGACAAGTTGAAAGCTGAGCTCAGTGATCCAGTGCCAAAGAATGCCTCGAAGGCTGAAATTGTAAATCGCCAAAAGAAACAAGCAAGCCTTGACCGATTACGCGAAAGCACGAGTTTTACCGACAAAGATATTCTGATTGTTGATGAAGGCGGCATGGTCGGCACAAAGCATTATCAGCATATTTTAGGCAAGGCCGAAGACGCAGGAGCGAAGGTCATTGTTATTGGCGATAACGCTCAGCTAAAGGCGTTTTCAGCGGGCGCATTTTATGACGAAATGCTCCAACAACATGGCTTTGCAGAGCTTTCAGAAATTCGCCGCCAAAAAGTTGATTGGCAGCGTGAAGCGTCAACCTATTTATCTGAAGGGGAAACCCGTGCAGCCTTGGATATGTACCATGAGAATGGTCGTATTCATGTTTTGCAGACGGACGGACAGACTCGGGCTGCGCTCATTGATCAGTATTTTTACGATTTTGAACAATTTAACCAGTTGGAAGAACAGCTCGTTATGGCGGCAACCCGTGCCGATGTTTCCGAGTTGAATAAGGATATTCGTTCCGAGATGGTTGAGCGTGGTCTTGTCGTCGAAAACGTCCAGGTTGGGGAGAAGGAATACGGCGTTGGCGATCAAATCGTATTTCTTTCAAATGACAATTCTGGGTATTACGCACGAACCATTGAGGGTGATGGAGTTGGTGTTAAAAACGGTACGAGAGGCGTAATTCATTTGATTGAACGCACTGAACAAGGGCACTTCAATTTTCATGTCAAATTGCATGGTGTTGAGAGAACCATTTCATTCAATCCGCACGATAAATCTAATTTCTTTGACCATGGTTATGCAATTACCAATCACAAAGCACAGGGTGCGACCGTTGAGCGATCATACGTTCTGACGCACCCGACGATGCGAGAAGATTCTTCTTATGTCGCCATGACGCGCCATAGGCTGGACGTCAACGTGTACGCCAGCAACTATCATTTTGAAGAGTACGCACATGTGGTCGAACATCTGGCCAGGACGGGTGGTAAAGATGTGGCGCTTGAGTATGGCGCTGAGTATACGGCCAGCGATGAGTTCAGAACGCTACAGGATTATCACCAGCTCAGGGTTGAGGTTGCTGAGAGCTTTGCGCGAATTTCCGAGGAATCTATCAAGATGGACGCTGAAATTTGGGAGCACCCAGAATGGGACAATCTCAAAGCCATGCGTGATGAGAAGATGGATCGGGCAAATATCATTGGGAGTGATTGGGAGCGCTATTCCAGGCTTGCGCGACAGATCAACCTCACCCGTGAAAAGGTAGAAATTGATGCTGGCATGCGTGAGCGACAGCTTACGGAAGTGGAAAAGAAAGCCATTTCCGAAGTCAATGTGTATGTCGGCTACGCTAAGGAAGCCCGCGATCAATGGAACGATATCAAAGCAACCCATCCTGGATCACGTTCGAGGTCCCATGAAAACTATGGCAAGTTCGATCAGTTGCGAAAGCATCGAAATGAACTTGCTGCAAAATTTTTAAATGATGCAGGGCGCTATAGCCGGATTATGCGTCATGTTGATGCAAGTTGGAAAACGATTAAGACACAAGCTCAGCAATACACAACGGACAAGCGCCGTACCGAATTGAGCCCACAAAACCGAGCTGCATTCGACACGGTTCAGGTCTACAGCAAGGTCAGTCGAGATGTGAAATCAGCCTATTCCATTGTGAAGTCGACCGCAGGTCGAGAAGGTGTGCCAGTGCACAAGAGTTCGAAGTTTAAAAGTTTCGAAGGCATGCGAGATAGGAGAGATGCATTGGCTTCGAAAATCGCCAGGACTGGCGGAGAACAGTTCTTGGCGGAATTTAAGCTGAAGCCGGAGGTGGTGAAGCAGGAAGCCATCACATATGACCTCAGGAGGGCACTTAAAGCCTATCAAGCATCCAGAACAGGGAAGAATGTGCAAAGACGTGACAAGCTGGCCAGCTATATCGTTGCGCTCTTTTCCCAGTCGGATAACAAGACAAAGGATCGCGCCAAAGCAATGCTCGCTAAAAGCCGGGTTTCTTATGACGTCCTCGCCAAGCAAGCAACAACACATGACGTGCGTCAAAGAGTCAGGGGATCAAGTGCACTGAAGGATTTAGGCAAGGTTAAATCTCCCAATCGTAGTGCAGAGAAGGGCCTGGATTTGAGGGGGAGAGGTCCAAGCATAGGCCCAAGCCTATGAGCCCGCTCACTCGCTACGGCGCTACTTAGGGGCGCGCTTCGCGAGCGGGCTTAGAGAGAGAAAGTCAAATTCCGCTTCTTAGCAATGCAGAGGCCTTATCCAGGCCTTGCTGTTTTACCAAAAATGCAAAACGGATCGCTATTATGTCGGAATGATGTGGAACAAGTTTTTCTACGCGAGACTTAATCAATTGTATTGCGTCAGGCTTCTTCATTCCTTGACGACGTAGTTCATCGCGAACGGTCGTCAGCACACGTAATGCATTGTCTAGATGTTGTGGGATTTTTGAAGTTGGATGTTGCATAAGGTTCCTCTCTCTTCCTGATAAATTGTTTTAAGAAATAGTGTGGTTACAATCAGTCTGATTTTCGGATTCGGTGGATGGCTTCTTCATAAGAAATATTTTCTTCCTCAATGGCGCGTAAAACATCATGGCTTGAAATAGGCTGCAACGTGTCGTGCCAGACAGAGTCAAACTCGGAAATGCTTGGCACGCCACTAACCCAAGCCTCATTTTCCTCAGAAATGTTGAGAATAGATTTAGAGCGTGTGCCGTTGCGCCATTTGACATGCGAGCCAAGGTTTTCGTCTTGGATAATAATATTTCCGGGCAATCGAAGAAGTGCACGTGTTTGGCCATCAGTGATTGCAAACACATTGTCGTTATAGTTTGAAGGCATGAGCATACGGACAGGGGATTGGAATCCTGGCTGTGACCATGGAGCCCCAGCAATCCTAGCCCCATCGGGGAAGTAAGCTTTAAATGCGGGCACATAATTTTTGAATGAAACCGATTTAATTCGCCAGATATGAACGTTTGATGCATCAGGTTGGCCGTTTACAAAGCCAAGTGTGTACATAACTGCGGCAACTTTTTCATCAGAAAGTGTCGGTTTGTCTCGTAGCCAACGGCTAAGGTTGCCGTCATCAACACCTGCTTTATCAGCAACAGATTTAATGCCCCCAAAAAATTTGCAAACTGCACGTATCTGAGTGCGGTCAAGTTTACCAAACATATAAAATGCCTTTACAGCGCGTTACAGATTTTATAGTGTAGCCTCATTACAGAGGTTTACAGAAAATAATTCTGCACCGAAATGGTTAGGTTTGTAAATGTCTAATATCCCGTCAATTTTGACAGAACTTGAAGTTGCCGAGCGACTTCGACGCTCTGTGGACACCATTCGGCGCGAACGCAAACGTGGGCGAATTGCTTATACGCGCGTTGGAGCACGTATTTTTTATACAGAAGACCAAGTCGTTGATTATTTAAATAGCCAGAGGGTAGAGCCATGCCGAGACCAAAAACAGACCGCACAGGACAAATTGGGGGTTACTGGCTCTCACACCGCCCAAACAGCAAAGACATCTACTGCCGCACTTGGTACGACCCGGCTACCCGACAGACACGCCGCGCATCGCTTGGCACAACTGACTTTCAGGAGGCCGAACGGAAACTCATAGATTGGGTTGCTAGAAATCAGAACTTACGAGATGAGCGTCCTGAAGACATGCCCTTAGAAACGGCTTTGGTTCGTTATTTTGAAAAGCAGGCCAAGGGTAGTGCTAGTGAAACTCAGGTCAGAATCGCTCTTCGTTTCTGGTCTGATTACTTTCCAAGAAACGTCATCTCTGAATTAACACCAGAACGCATTGAAGCCTTTATCGGGTGGTTGCGTGAAAAGGGACATTCAAACGGATATATCAATCGGACCTTGGCTGCTGGCCGTGCCGCTCTTAGACGAGCAGAGAAACGTCAAGAGGTGCGATCTGTGCCATTCATAGAGCAACTTCCTCCAGGTGATCCGCGCGACATTCGTTTGAGCATGGACGAGGCGGCGGCGTTGTTCGATGCGTGCCAAGAGCCGCACATTCTCATGTTCCTCATGCTGACTTTTAATACGTTGTCGCGCCCAGTGGCCTTGTTGGAACTGGACAAGAGCCAAGTGGATTTTGAGAACCGTTTGATTGAGCTCAATCCGCCAGGGCGTAAACAAACCAAGAAATATCGTCCCACTGTGCCGATTACAGGCACCTTGCTTCCTTGGCTCGAGAAAGCCGAGCAGGGGCCTCTGGTGGCTTACTGGGGGCGTCCCATCAAGTCCGTGCGCCGAGGCTTCAATGCCGTGCGTGATGCCGCAGGTTTGAGTAAGGATGTATCGCCTTACGCGATCCGCCACACCATGGCGATTGAGCTACGCAAGCGTGGTGTGCCGCCGTGGGAAGTTCAGGGCATCCTGGGCCATAAACAGGGCGGATACCGCACCACTGAAATCTACGCCAAGTACGACCCCGATTATCTCAGTAAATCGGCTGAGGCCATCGATGACTATATGAATGAAATTTCGCAGCGGGTGAAACGCCCGTTAGACCCAACCCGCTTGAAAGAGTTGCGTTTGAGTTGCGTGCGAGTGACGGACAAGAGCACTAAGCCGGGAAAGACAAAACCCCTTGGTTTCCCAAGGGGTTTTGATGGTGGAGCCGGACGGGATCGAACCGACGACCTCTACAATGCCATTGTAGCGCTCTCCCAACTGAGCTACGGCCCCAAGTCATTTCGTGCGCCCCGGTTGGGTCGGCCAAAGCGATTTGGCTGTGGGGCGCGTGCGGCGGGAACTTATAGCCGCTCCCTGGATAGCGCAAGGGTAAAATGACGCGTTTGTGACATTTTACCCATGCCGTACGTGATGACGCACATGCGCGAGCATGATTTACGCCAAATCAGGGCTTAGCTATCTGCAAAATCGCTATCGCCTTTATCGATGACCACGGCGAGATCGTCGTCATCGTCTAAATCGGACGTGTCTTCAATGAGATCGTCGTCGTCGTCGTCGTCGTCGTCGTCGTCGACATCGACGTCAAGATCCAGATCAACATCGATATCATCGTCTGTGATCACCGCCTTCACTTCAGCCGGTGCCGCAACAGGCACAGCCTTGGCTTTCGGCTTGGCTTTTCCCAGCTCAACAACGGTTGAGCATTTGGGACAAGTCGGAGGTTGTTTGCCAAGATCGAAAAAGCGCGTTTCGCAGTTCGGGCAATCGTGTTTTTCACCTAGGTTGGGCTTCGCCACGGGCCAGTCTCCGCAGTTCTTGGAACGTTAAAGTTATTACAATCGCAATTGCCACGTTCCGCGGGTTCTGTCAAAAGGAAAAACGTGCTAGAGACCGCATATCTGATTTTGCTTTCTCTGTTTTGAGGTCAAAAACCTTGCCTTCCTTGACATCTCACCTCTCTGGCCCTCTTTCGGGTTTTGTGCGTGTTCCCGGCGACAAGTCCATTTCGCACCGCGCTTTGATGCTGGGCGCGGTGGCGATGGGCCAGACGCGAATCACCGGATTGCTGGAAGGTGAAGACGTTCTGTGCACCGCCGACGCCATGCGCGCCATGGGCGCCAGCGTCGAGCGCCTGGAAACCGGCGAATGGGTGGTGAACGGCATGGGCGTTGGCGGTTTGCTGCAGCCGGACCGAGATCTCGACATGGGCAATTCCGGCACTGCGGTGCGGTTGCTGATGGGCCTTGTGGCCGGTCAGGGCTTCAAAGCCACGTTCACAGGTGATGCGTCGCTATCGTCGCGACCGATGAACCGGGTGATCAACCCGCTGAGCCAAGTGGGCGCGGTGTTTGAGGCATCCGAAGGCGGTCGCTTGCCGCTGACCATGACCGGGGCCGAAGATCCCATGCCGATCACCTATGAGCTTCCGGTGGCCTCGGCCCAGGTCAAGTCGGCGGTGATGCTGGCCGGATTGGGCGCGCCCGGTGAAACGGTGGTGATTGAGCCCAAACCGACCCGCGACCACAGCGAAAAGATGCTCACCCACTTTGGCGCAGACGTACAGGTCGAAGAATTGGACGGTGGCGCACGCCGCATCACGTTGAAGGGCCAGCCGGAGCTTAAGGGTCGTGATGTCATCGTGCCCGCCGATATCTCATCCGCTGCTTTCGCCCTGGTCGCAGCAAGCATTGCCCCGGGCAGCGACATTACGGTGACCAACGTCGGGCTTAATCCGTTGCGCGCCGGCGTGGTCGAAACGCTGAAAGATTTTGGCGCGGATATCGAAATTTTGAATCAACGGATTGAAGCTGGTGAAAACGTTGGCGATCTGCACGTCAAATCCGCACTGCTGAAGGGCTGTACCGTTCCGGCCAGCCGCGCCCCGGCGCAGATTGATGAATACCCCGTGCTGTTCGCCGCCGCCGCGTGTGCCGAAGGCGAAAGCCGCTTTGAAGGCCTGGAAGAATTGCGGGTCAAGGAAAGTGACCGTCTCCGCGTGATGGCTACGGGCCTGAAAGCGTGCGGCGTGGTGCTGGAAGAAGGTGACGATTGGCTAACCATTCAAGGCGTTGGCGGCACCGGCGCACGCGTGCCAGGCGGGGCCGAAGTGGCGTCGAGCCTGGATCATCGCATCGCCATGTCATTTTTGGTTTTGGGCTTTGCCAGTGAAAAGCCCATCACGGTCGATGACGCCAGCCCCATCGACACCAGTTTTCCCGGTTTTCGCGATTTGATGGAAAGCATCGGCGCGACGTTCAGTGTGCAAGAGGGGTAAATATGAGCATCATTTTCGCCATCGACGGACCCGCAGCGGCGGGCAAGGGCACTCTGGCCAAGCGGCTTGAGGCCCATTTTAACTTATCCAAGCTCGACACCGGGCTGTTGTACCGCGCCACTGGCTTTAAGGTCGTGAGCGCTGGCGGCGATCCCGAAGACGCCGTCGTGGCCGAGGCCGCTGCGCGAGCTTTGGATCCGGCAGAGTTGGACAATTCCGATCTGCGCACCGATGAGGCCGCGCAAGCCGCGTCTAAGGTCTCAGCCGTACCCGGTGTGCGCGCCGCATTGTTGGATTTCCAGCGCAACTTCGCCCAAAATCCGCCCGCATTAAGTGATGGTTCGCCCGCCAAAGGGGCGATTCTCGACGGGCGCGACATCGGCACCACCGTGTGCCCGGACGCGGATGTGAAGCTTTTTGTCACCGCAAGCACCGAAATCCGCGCAAAACGACGCTTTAAAGAGTTGCAGGGCCGCGGTCTTGGAGCTATATATGCGCGCGTTCTAGATGACATAAAGGAACGTGACGCCCGCGATACCTCTCGCAGTGCATCACCGTTGGTCGCCGCCGCCGATGCTTTGGTGTTGGATACCAGCGATATGGACGCCGATCAGGCATACGCCGCGGCGCTCGACTTCATTGTCGCTAAGAACCTCTTCTGATCAGGTTTTCAGAAGTGTAGTGAGCACCATATTCCGCAATAGGGATGTGGATTTTCGTTTGGATATAGACCGTCGGAACCAACCGACTGGCCAGGAAAGATAAAAAAAGGAAGACCTAGTCTTATGACCACTGAAAATTTTGCGGACCTTCTCGAAGAGTCCTTTTCCAAAAATTCTATGCTTGAAGGCAGCGTCGTCACCGGCACTGTGCTGCGCGTTGACGGCGATGCCGTTCTGATCGACGTCGGCATGAAGTCCGAAGGTCGCATCCCGATGAAGGAATTCGGTGTTGGCGCAGACGCGCCCACGATTTCCATGGGCGACCAGATCGACGTGTTTATCGAGCGTTACGAAGATCGTGACGGCATGATCCGTCTCTCTCGCGAAAAAGCGCGCCGCGAAGAAGCTTGGATCCAGCTTGAAAAGCTGTTCGAAGCTCAAGAGCGTGTCAACGGCACCATCTTCGGCCGCGTCAAAGGCGGTTTCATCGTTGATCTTAACGGCGCTGTGGCGTTCTTGCCCGGCTCCCAGGTTGACATCCGCCCGGTTCGCGACGTCACCCCGTTGATGAACATGCCGCAGCCGTTCCAGATCTTGAAGATGGACCGCGCGCGCAACAACATCGTTGTCTCGCGTCGCGCCGTGTTGGAAGAAACCCGCGCCGAAGCTCGTTCCGAACTGATCGGCAAGCTCGCCGAAGGCGACGTGCTCGAAGGTATGGTCAAGAACATCACCGATTACGGCGCATTCGTCGATCTCGGCGGTGTCGATGGTCTGTTGCACGTTACCGACATTGCTTGGAAGCGCATCAACCACCCGTCGGAAGCTCTGCAGGTTGGCGAAACCGTTAAGGTTCAAGTCATCCGCTTCAACGCCGAAACGCAGCGTATCAGCTTGGGCATGAAGCAGCTGGAATCCGATCCTTGGGAAGGCGTTGGCGCCAAATACCCGGTCGGGGCCAAACTCAAAGGCCGCGTCACCAACATCACCGACTACGGCGCATTCGTCGAGCTCGAAGCTGGTGTCGAAGGCCTGGTTCACGTGTCCGAAATGTCTTGGACCAAGAAAAACGTCCACCCGGGCAAAATCGTTTCCACGTCTCAAGAAGTCGAAGTCATGGTGTTGGATGTCGATCCCGACAAACGCCGTATCTCTCTCGGCCTCAAGCAGTGTGGCGACAACCCGTGGGACAGCTTCCTCACCACCCACACCGCTGGCACCGAAGTCGAAGGCGAGATCAAGAACATCACCGAATTCGGTCTGTTCATTGGTCTCACCGAAGAAATCGACGGTATGGTTCACCTGTCCGATCTCAGCTGGGATCAGTCCGGCGAAGAAGCCATCAAGGACTTCAAGAAGGGCGACATGGTCAAAGCCAAGGTCCTCGATGTGGACGTGGCGAAAGAGCGTATCTCTCTCGGCATCAAGCAGCTCAGCAAGGATCCGTTTGAAGAAGGCATGGCCGGTCTCAAGCGTGGCACGGTTGTCACCTGTGAAATCACCGCAATCACCGAAGGCGGCATCGAAGTCGTCGCTGGCGATGGCGTCCCTGGCTTCATCCGCAAGACCGAACTCAGCCGTGAGCGTTCCGAACAGCGCCCTGACCGTTTCGCCGTTGGCGAAAAGGTCGATGCCAAGATCACGCAGATCGACGCATCCAGCCGCAAGCTGTCGCTTTCGGTCAAAGCGCTTGAGTTCCAGGAAGAAAAGCAAGCTATGCAGGACTACGGTTCGTCCAACTCCGGTGCGTCCTTGGGCGACATCCTGGGTGCAGCTTTGCAAGAGAAGAACTCGTCTTCCGACGATTAAGTCTTCTTTTCGATCGACAAAAGACAACGCCCCCGGCCATCAGGTCGGGGGCGTTTCTTTTTGGCCTACGAGGTGTGCTGGGGGGGGTAAAGCGTTTCTGTCACGGGCAGGTCGTCGACCGGGTCATCATCGGGATCAGGAGGGAACACATCCGGTTCGCTGCCCAAAATCGCGCCTTCATCCGTTTGCAGTTCTCCCTCTTCGGCGCTGAGCGCTTGCGCATCCGATGTGGGCAGAGCGCTGTCGCCAAGTGTTTTCATGGCGATTTGGGCTTGGGAAAGCTCACCTTGCAATGCGCTCACATCGGCATCGAAAGGGGCGATGGCAGGGGCGTCGGCCATTTCATCGCCGGTTTCGTTTAAAGCGGTGAGGTCGTCTTGCACCTCTTCAACGGCTTCTACGGTGCCTGCGGGAAGATTGCCGCCGCCGTTTTCCAACGTCATGATGTCATTTAGGGTGTCTGCAACCTCTTCATCTTCGTCTTCCAGCATGTCGGTTTCATCTTCGCGTTCACCAGCACCTAAGTCTTCGCGGATGTCGCCGTCGGTATCGTTTTGCGTTTCAGCCTCAGCAGCTTGCTCAGCGGCTTGGTCTTCCAGCGCTTGTGCGGCGGTTCCGCTGCTTGGCGGTGCGATGGCGTCCGCCTGCGCTAAGATGGAGCGCATTTGGCGTTCCAGTGCCCAAAAGACAAAGGTCGCGCCCAACAATCCGATCATCAATTCCAGGTTGGTTTCATCGTCGTCGCTGGCACGGGCGCTGGTGCCTGTGCCAAAGTCGACGCCCAAAACGGTTTGTACAGATGAATTGACGCTGTTGCTTAACGTGCCCAGAAATGTTGGCACCGCATCACCAGACGCGGACAGTGGCGCTTGAAAAAAAGCGCCGATTTGCAGCTGCGTGCCGCTCGCCCCATTTGCTCCGATGGCGGTCGGATAAGGGCCGATATTTTGCAACGTGAGCGGCTTTCCACCATAGCTGACGGTGGTGTCTGACAGCGCCGTGCCGGCGCTTGTGGTGGATCCGATGATCACGTCTGCCAAGGCGTGCTGACTGGAGATGATGGAGGTATAGGCCTCGACGTGGTTTTCTGATCCGGGAATTGTGAAGGTCGCGGGAAATGCATACAGCTTGTATGAGCCCATCAAGGAGCGCGGCAATAGGTAACCGTATTGCGCCAACGCCAACTGGGTGCTGTCAAAGCCCGCATCCGCGACATTAAGCAATAGGTTGTCGTTGAACAGTTCCGCCGCCATGGGCCACGGTCCCGGCCCTTGGCCCTTGGGGGTTTGCGACAAATTGGAAAAACTGCGCACCGTGTTGCACAAGGTTTGAAACATCACGCTGTCGCTATCGTCGTTGCTGATGTCGGCGCAGAGCGATGGCCAGCTTTTGGCGCAAAATGCAGTGGCGGTCGTGACGGCGGTGATGTCGGCGCCCGTTATGGACACGGTTTGCACCGGCGCATTCGCCACGCCGGGCGTACCGACGGTGATGGTAGTGGGCGCGACGGGCGCTTGTTTAAGGTACAAGCCATCCGATGTGCGCGACACCAAAACATCTTCCAATGGCGCGAACGTGGCCGAGATACGCTTGGTGTTTGCGGGGATGGTGAACTGGGTCGACAGATCACCGCTGCGCACGGCGCAGAGCTCATTGGAAGTGGCGTTGTCGAACACCATGACCTTGTGTGCAGCGGCACTTGTTTGCGGTGCGACCAGCCCGACCATAGCGGTGAGCACGGCTTCAATATTTCTGGGCGTGCCGTAAATATTGGCGTCGTAGGGTACACCGCAAAGCGCCTGTGTCGAGGTGGAGGATGTGATGCTAAAAGCTGTGTCCGTCGCTGTAATCTGGGCAGTTGATAATGTCGATGGAGGCAATGCGGCGGTGGCCGCCGTTGCAAACAATTCACCGCTGCGTTTGAGCGCGAAGTACATCAAGCTGGGCCCTGCCCCCCCTTTCGAGACGTCGGCTTTGGCGGCATTCGCCACCGCCAGCCAAGATTGCTGCCCGTCGGCGGTATTTAAGGGAATGCTGGTGCCGAGTGCACCGAACAGAAGCGGAAGCATCGCGGCTTGTAGATGTGTGGGTGTGGTGTAAAGCGCGCTGTCGTAACGCCAATGCTCACGCTGGTTTTTGAAGGTAAAGGTACTTGAGGTGAGCAGCAGATTGGTGCTCAGGTCACCCAGCACGTCAGCTATGTCGGCTGCGTTCAGCGCCCACGATTGCGCAAGAGTTTGCTCAGCCCCGGAGCCTTCGTGCAGCAGGTACAGCAGGCATCCCGGCAGGCCCACAAGGTGTGCGACCTGACCTTGACCAGGAGCGAGTGAAGACAGTGTGTTCAATAGTGTAATGTTGGGCGCGATGCTGAGCACCAAGGTGCGAAAGTAAGATAAAAACGCGACCGTCGACGCAAACACGTTGGACGAATAGCTGCCTACCAGCGCCTGGGTTCCGGTGCTCTTGGCGGCGATGGTGAAGCTGGTCACATCGCCGTTTGTTGTGAACGTGATGGTGTCAGGGTGCACCAAGATGTTGGCACATTGAACCGAGTTGAGGGTCCAGCCCGTCACCGATTTGGGCACGGTTGAGGTGGTGGTTTGGAACGTCACTTCCAAGTAGCTGATCAGGTCTCCTTCCACCGTCAGAAAATTGCGCGAAGAACAACCGGCGGGGCCATAGATCGGTGCGATAAATGTGCTCATGGCGCTGGTTCCTTCAAACGGTTCAGTTGTGGCAACTTCTAGAAAGCTTCAACTTCGGGAACGGTATCGATTGGATCGTCGTCTTCGTCGGGGATCACGTCCGCTGGCTCGGAGCTGATCACCGTGGCTTCGTCGGCTTCAATGGTCTGCTCTTCTTCGGTGAGAGAGCCGACATTCGGTTCTGAAATCGGATCCTTGGCCAAGCTCGACATTGAGTCGGCGACTTTGCTTATCATGCCTGTGATGGTACTGACGTCGGCATCAAGTGCGGCCACCGTATCGGCTTCAACGAACGTTCCCGCATCGCTGGTGAGCGTTTCGACATCGCTTTCCAGGTTTTCGGCATCACGCACAACGTCTTCATTGGGGTTGCCACCTTCGTTTTCTTCGGTGATGATATTTTCGGCTGTTTCTTCGGCGTCATCGTCAACGCTTTCGATTTCGTCTTCGAGGTTGCTGCGCACTTGATCGCTCGCATCCTGCGACATTTGTATGTCCTCGGATTCGGTCGTGCGTATATTTCGGGCCGCGCGGACTTGTGCAGCTTCGGCGTAATACGACAAGCTTCCCGGCTCGACATTCGCGACGGCATCGACTTCGGCGGCGGTCTCTTCTTCGCCCATTTGCATCACCCACATGACGGCGCCCGCGCCCGCCATGCCGATGATCATTTCGATAATTTCTGTGGTGGTCAGGCCTCCCGAACTGGTGCTCAAGGTGGTGCCGATGATGGCGGTTGATGAGCCGCCCGCCAGCGTCATCGATCCGGTGAAGTTCTTGATCAAATCGCCTTTGGGTTTGGTTTCGAAAAAATTGTCGATCTGTAGCGCCGTCACCCCAGTGCCGGTTGCGTTCGGTAAAGGACCGCCGGTGCCAAGTGTCAGGTCGTGGCCTTTGAACGCCAGTTGCAGACTGTTGAGGGTGTTGGTGGCACCTTTCGCACTGCTGATATCCAAGGTGCCAAGCTGGTATTTTTTCTGAAAGGGAGAAACTTTGGCTGTGCCGGGGTTTTCATAGACGGTGTAGGTCCCGTCCAGATACTTGGGCAGCAGATACCATTCCATCGCCAAGGCCAGTTGTGCGCTGGAAAAGCTGAGGCTGTTGGTGATTTGCAGCAGGTAGTTGTTGAACAGGCCCGCAGCGATCGCCCACGCTCCGCTATCCGTGCCGCCGCTTGAGCCAGAGGTTGCGGTCGAGGCGAACGATGAGATGGTGTTGGTGAATTGTTTGAAAATCGCCTGATCCGCTTTGGCCGTGGTGCTGTCATTGGCAACCCAGGTGTTGGCGAAAAAGGTGATGGCGTCGTTCATTTGCGAAAGGTCGTCGCTGGTGATGGTGATCGTTTGCACCGGGATCGGCACCGGCGGGTTGACTCCGATCAGAATGTTCAGCTGGGTCGCGGCGAAATGGGCGACATAAGTTCCATCGTTGTCGGTGGTGGCGGCGATGCCTTCGTTAAACGAACCGAACGCAGATGAGATTAAGGTGGCACCGGACGCCACGGCAACTTCGGTCGCCAAAACCTGGGTGCAGAAAATCGACAAATCGACGCCCGAGGTGTTTTCGAACATGATGATCTTATTCGCGTTCGCCGAGTTGTTGGTGGCGACGTTGATCATCGTTTGGACCACCGCTTGCAGTCCGTCGCTGGACCCGTATAGGCTTTTGTCATAGGTGATGCCATCGAGCACAACCGTCGCTTTTTTGTCCACCGTGCTGGTCACGGTGAAGGCGCTGTCCGTGACGGCCACGGTGGCGTCGCTCAACGATGATTGCGATACGACATTAGACGCCTTGGTGCTGTACGTACCAGCAGAAATCGAAAAATCGAAATACACCAGGCTTAGGCCCGCCTTCGCGTTGGCGGCGAACAGCCAGGACTGCTGGTCGCTGCTTTGCGTCAGCGCCACGCCGCCGCCCAAGCTGGCGCACAGCACCGGGATCATCGCGGCTTGCAGGTCGGCTGGCGTTTTGAAGAGATTTGAGCTGTAAACCCAGCTGGTTTCATAGCCGACCAAGTCGAATTTATCATTGTCGATGGAAAGCTTGGCGCTGAGATCGCTGAGAACGTCAATGACCTTGTCTTGCGAAAGCGTCCAGGTTTCGCTCAGCGTTTCAGCGTCGCCTTTGCGGTCGTACAGCATATAGATAAATGAGCCGGGCACCCCCAACAGGTATGCAACCTGACCGTCTTTGTCTTTGAACGCAGTGTTGTAGTCCAGCACCGCTATGTTCGGAACCAGGCTCAGCAGCATGGATCTCAGATAGATGATAAATTCAGATGTACTTGAAAACGCGGTGGTTGAATAAATGCCGGTGTACGTTTGCGGCTGGGCGAGGTTTTCTGTCAGTGTGATGGTGAACTGGACGCCGCCGATGGTGTCTTCAAAGGTGATGCCAGGGGTCTTTTGCGCCATGGAGCACAGCGCCTGGGCGACCTGAACCGTGCTCAAAAACCACACCGTTGGGGCATCAGCCTTGGCCTTTCCGCTTGTGGTTTTTCCAAGTGGAACAGACACATAGGCGATTAAGGAGCCTTGAACGGTCAAAAAATTTCGTGTTGTGTCCGTGTCGGTGCCGAAAATCGGTTTGATGAATTGTGCCACGTCGCGCCTCTCCCAATCAAAAGTCATGTCTGTACTCATGCACGCACAGGCGCGCAATTTTGAAGCTTTTAGGGAGACGGCTGCGGGTTGGTGGTTGTGAATACTTTTTAAGCCCAGCCAGGGCCTGTTACTTTATCGGTCGGGGAGGTTTTGAAATATGGATACGCTCAAAACGTCGAATCATTTCGTTGAGCACGTTCGGTGCGACCGGCCACGTGGTGTTGTCTGCAGCGTCAAATTTCGGGCCGCGCCATTCGTGGTAAATCTTGATGAAGGTGTCGTCTTGGCGGCGAAAGGTCATCAACGCGATTTCGCCTTTGTCGGGGCCGTAGCCGAGTTTTTCTGGCCCGTTCGGGCTCGCGGCGCAAAACAAAATGATGGTTAAGATGTCGGCGGAGTCTTCAAGTTTGCTGATTGATATATATTCTCGACCGCAAGCCTGATTAAAGGGTTTCATGTTGAGGTTGGCGAATTGTTTGATCGTTAGATTTCCAGCCTTGGGCAGGTAGGCGCCGTGTATGGCGTAGAGCTGCGTCCAGGCCTCGAAATTTTCTCCTTTGGGGATTTGCTCGAAGATAAATGACGGCCCTTTTTGATCGCGATACATTTCGCTTTCGCTAAAGGGCTTCATCGTTTGTTGCCACCCGGGCGCGGGATACTGCACCACGGCGTCAAAAATGTTGATGACCTGGTTGATCTTGTCGGGGTTGAACGCTTCAGCCGCTTGGCTCGGCGATATGAAGAGGGCGAGCAAGCCGCCCATAACGATACGGGGCCAAATGCGCATGTCTCTTTGATCCTTTTGTCCGCCATTGTCGGTGCTGCTTATAGTATATAAATGGCGAATCGTGGCAATTTTTGAGTGAAGTTGGCGGGGAGCGAAATTTGCCGCTTGTGCTTCAAGCGGGTGTGATAGACTGCGCGCGCATTTAGAGATTTGGAGAACCGATCCACATGTCCCTCGATACCGATAAGCTTATGGAACGCCGCCGTCAGCGCCGTCAGGCGACATTGTGGAAGGTGGTCGCCGCGATCAGCGCCACCGCCCTGGTGGCCGTCGTCGTGGCGCGCACGGTGGTGCAAGACACGGCCTTTGGCGACGGTCTCGGCGCGGGCGATTTATTGGGCGGCGCGCGCATTGCGCGGGTCAACGTGACGGGGATTATTTTGGAAGACCGCCACCGCGATAAATTGCTGCAAGAGCTAAAAGACGACGACCACATCAAGGCCGTGCTGGTTCAGATCAACAGCCCCGGCGGCACCGTGGTCGGCGGGGAAAACTTGTATCTCGGCCTGCGCGACATCGCGACGGAAAAGCCGGTGGTGGCGGTGATGGGTTCGACCGCCACATCAGCGGCGTACATGACGGCGATTGGTGCAGACCGTATTTTTGCCCGTAAAGGTACGCTGACCGGCTCGATTGGCGTGATCATGCAAACCACGGATGTGACCAAATTGATGGATAAGATCGGCATGAAGCCCGAAACCATCAAAAGTGGTCCGTTGAAAGCCCAGCCCAATCCGATGGAGCCGTTTTCCGATGAAGCCCGCGAACACATTCAAGGCGTGGTCATGGACATGTACGACCTGTTCGTCGATATGGTGGTGGAACGCCGGGGCATGGATGTTGAAGCCACCAAGAGGCTCGCGGACGGTCGTGTGTTCACGGGCCAAAAAGCCTTGGACGCCGGTCTGATCGACGCCATCGGCGGCGAAGCGGAAGCCTTGGATTGGCTGGAAACCGAAAAGGGCCTGGAAGCCGATTTAACGGTGGTCGACAAAAAGCCCAAATACCCGCGCCCGGACCTTGCTGAACGCCTTTTTGGGGCATTTGGAAAAGCGCTGGTATCAGAACGACTTACACTTGACGGGCTGCTCTCGGTTTGGCACCCTAACCTATAGCTGTTGGCCAAGGGGCGCCGGGACGGGCAATTGGGTCCAGTTTCGGAGATCAACCCAGGCATTTAAACCGGGATTAGCCCCGGATTGCTTGGGGTTTCGCTGCAATGGGTGGTCCGACAGGAGGTGAAAGCATGACGAAATCTGAATTGATTCAACGGCTCGCCGAAGCCAACCCGCATCTGTATCTGCGCGATGTTGAGCGTATCGTCACCACCATTTTTGACGAAATCACCGATGCGCTGGCCCAAGGCGACCGGGTTGAGCTGCGCGGCTTCGGCGCATTTTCGGTCAAAGAACGCGGTTCGCGCATGGGCCGCAATCCGCGCACCGGCGATGCAGTCGATGTTCCGGCCAAGTACATTCCGTATTTCAAAACGGGCAAGCAGCTTCGCGAAAAATTAAACGCCAGCTGATCTGCCCCAATTGAAGCAAGAACCGACGTAAGTCTTCGATTTAGACGGGAGCAAGCCTTTGAGGCGTCTCATCTCGTGGTTGATCATGGTGCCAGCGGCGGTGGCCGTGGTGATCTTCGCGCTCAATAATAAAGAGCCCGTAGCGCTCGACTTGTGGCCGTTCGCCATGGTGGTTGAGGCACCGCTGTATCTGCTGCTGACCATCGTGCTCGGCGCGGGCGTGGTGTTGGGCGGCGTGGTGTCGTGGGCGGGCGCGGGGCGGTTGCGTTCGGAACTGCGCAAGCAATCGTACACCGGCGAAGTCGCGCGTCGTGAGTTGAAGACGGAGCGTGAAAAAGCCACGCATTTTGAGGCTGAGCTTAAGGCGCTTAAGGCCTTGCAAGACCACGCTGCGGCTAACGAGCCGGATCCACACGCCAAAACCATCGAGCATGCGCCGACGTCAGGCACGGCGCCCGGTATGGCGGGACAGTTGCCAAAACCACAAAGTGCGGCCTGATCTGTCGCCCAAATTGTTGCGCTACAATTTTGTCGAATTAAGCCTTTGCCGTTGTGCAGGTGCGAGGTAAAAGAGTTTCATGGTTGGAATCGAACACGCTTGGCAACGTATTTTTGTCGCGCTGGACACCACGGATGTCGGGCGCGCGATTGAGCTTGCTCATGGCCTTAAAGGCGCGGTCGGCGGCGTCAAACTGGGCAAAGAGTTTTTCACCGCCCATGGCCCCGACGGCGTGCACCGCGTGATCGAATGCGGTATGCCGTTGTTTCTCGACCTCAAATATCACGACATTCCCAACACCGTGGCGGGCGCGATCCGCGCAGCGTTGCCGCTCAACCCGTTTATCGTCAACGTCCACGCGGGCGGCGGACGGCGCATGATGGAAGCGGCGGCTAAAGCTGCCGATGAAGCAACCGGCAAGCGCCCCAACGTCATCGGCGTGACGGTTTTGACCTCAATGGCGCGCGAAGACATGGCCGAAGTCGGCATTGATGAAGAACCGCTCGAACACGTGTTGCGCTTGGGCCGTCTGGCGAAATCCAGCGGGCTCGACGGTGTGGTGTGCTCGGCCAAGGAAGTGGTCGCGCTGCGTGGCTCGGTCGGCCGCGATTTCATGCTGGTGGTGCCAGGCATCCGCCCCGTATGGGCCAGCGCCGACGATCAACGCCGGGTGGTGACGCCGAAAGACGCCATTGATCTGGGCGCCGATTACTTGGTCATCGGCCGCCCCATCACGGGCCACAAAGACCCAACCGAAGCCGCCCGCCTGATCGCCGAAGAACTGGCTTAGGCTTCGCACGCTTTGTTCTAGCCTGCCTCTGCTTCACTTCTTATAGTGAGCCCTCAATCCATGTCTGAGGGGGCATTATGAGCGACAGTGGCATTGCCCAAACTGCCGTCAAATTGAAAGTCTTCACGTTGGTGGCGGACAGTAACCGTGCAGTGTTCGGCAATCTGGGCACGATAACGCGCATCTTGTGGTTGGTGATGGTAATATTGGTGGTGATGGAGTTTCGTTTTGCAGGGCAAAAGGGATCTGCGGCTTCGCGAGCTCTTGTGGGGGCAGACTATGAGCCGGTCTACTTCGTTTATATCTTGGTGAGTTGGGTTCTAATTTGTGGTGCTTATGTCAGCCTTCACCGCTTCTTTCTGTTGGGCGAAAAGCCTCCCGCACTTGGATTTTCATTTCAAAAGCGCGAACTCCGGTATCTAGGGTATTGTCTGGCGATGACACCTGTTGTGATGCTGCCGATGGGGGGCCTGTGGCTGCTTGAATCGGTCGAGGTTGTGCCAATGTTTTTGAGGGCCGCTCTGACGTTCGCGGCAATTGGTTTCATGATGATCTGGCTGATTCGGTTGGGATTTATGTTTCCTGCCATCTCGCTCGATCAAGAAGGTGGCTTGCAACGTCGCTTTAAGCACGCTTTGACCCTGGTCGACGACAACACTGGGCGCATGTTTTTGGCTCTGATTGTGGCATTGCTTCCATTCGTGATGATTTTGGATATCGTACCGCATATATATAGCCTTTCAGGAGCAGAACTTATGATCGCCGATTCACCGGTTTTCGTTATGCAGGCGGTTACCGTGATTGGCAGCGTCGCGGACGTTTATTCCAAAGCGGTGATGATTGCGATGTACTCATTCGCCTATCGCACCTTGGAATTGAGCAGTGCAAAACAACAGGTCAAAGCATGACATCCGAAAACAAGTCCGGCAACGCGAAGCCCTTTCGCAGCCTTTCATACCAAGCTATTGAAACCATCAAGCTGGCCTATCCGGTGGTGCTGCGCCTTGCGCTGTTGCCGTTCGTTCTGTCGGTGTGTGTGGTGATACTCGCGCGTCTGGTGGGGTCGCCGGAGCGTTATGCGTTCGATGCGCTGCATGGCTTGTTGTTGCTGTCGTACATGACGTCGGTTTCGCGCCTTGCGCAGAGCCGGGCCTCAGGGCATCTGATGACAGGGCCGAGCCTGTTGAGCCTTGCCGTGCCTCGCCCGCGCTGGCCGGGGCTCATGCCCGTCCTCAACATGGTCGCGGAATGCCTGTTGCTGATGGTGCCGACCGCGCTGGTGCTGTTCGTCGCCGCCGCATTCATCGGCGGCGCGCTCGGCGATATCGACCTGGGTCAGCTGTCCGTGGCGCTGCACATCTTGCCGGAATTCATCCTCAACACCTGGTTGGGCTTGGTTGTCGGCGCGGGGATGGCTAAGATCGCCGCCGAACGACAAAATTAGGATCGGTTATGGCCATCGACGTTAAAATCTGCGGCATAAACTCAGCCGCCGCGCGCGACGCCGCCGCCCAGGGCGGGGCGAAGATGCTCGGCTTTGTGTTTTTCAACAAGTCGCCGCGCAACGTCACCCTTGATGAAGCCCGAGAATTGTTGGCGCAGGTGCCACAAGGCATCACCAAAGTCGCGCTGATGGTGAATCCTACCGATGCAGAAGCCGTTTCCATTGCACGTGAATTGCCGTTCGACTTGATCCAACTGCATGGTTCGGAAACCGTCGAACGGGTCACCGAGCTCAAAGCCATCACCGGATTGGCGGTGATGAAAGCCGTCGGCATCGAAGGCGCGGACGATATCGCGCGCGCCCATGCTTATGAAGACGTGTGCGATTACATCTTGCTCGACGCCAAGCCGCCGAAAGGTGCGGCCCTACCCGGCGGCAACGCCTTGAGCTTCGACTGGACCCTGATTGCGGGCGAAAAATGGCGCAAATCGTGGCTTTTGGCCGGTGGATTGAGCGCGGACAACTTGGCGGAAGCGGTCAAAACCAGCGCCGCCAGCTTCGTTGACGTGTCGTCTGGCGTCGAAGATGCGCCGGGGCAAAAGTCGGTGGAAAAAATCCGTGCATTTCTGGACCTTGCCCGCTCTCTTTAAGGTCACGCGAAAGCCACATTCAAGGGCTCAAATCGTTGGCAATTGAGTGCGGAGCTTGCTATGTTCCGCGCTCCACAACACCTTGAGTTCAAAAGCTGATGAGCAAGCCCAACACCTACCGCGCAGGCCCTGACGAAACCGGCCATTTCGGCATCTTCGGCGGCCAATTTGTCGCCGAAACCTTGATGCCGTTGGTCCACGAGGTCGCCGAAGCCTATGAAGCCGCTAAAGCCGACCCGGAATTCGCCCGCGAAAAGGCCTACTATCTGGCTCAGTATGTTGGCCGTCCCAGCCCGCTGTATTACGCCGAACGGCTGAGCAAGAAGCTCGGCGGCGCGAAGGTCTATTTGAAGCGCGAAGACCTCAACCACACCGGTGCGCATAAGGTCAACAACACCATCGGCCAAATTCTCCTCGCCAAGCGCATGGGCAAAACCCGCATCATCGCCGAAACCGGCGCGGGCCAGCACGGCGTGGCCACCGCCACCGTGTGCGCATTGTTCGACATTCCGTGCACCATCTACATGGGCACCAAGGACATCGAACGCCAAGCGCCCAACGTGTTTCGCATGAAAATGTTGGGGGCTGAGGTCAAGCCGGTGACGGTCGGTTCGTGCTCGCTCAAAGACGCGATGAACGAAGCCATCCGCGACTGGGTGGCCAACGTCGACACCACCTATTTCTTGATCGGCACAGCGGCGGGCATGCACCCGTTCCCGATGATGGTGCGCGATTTTCAAGTTGTGATCGGCGAAGAAGTCCGCGAACAGTGTATGGAAGCCGAAGGCCGCTTGCCCGACACCTTGGTCGCGTGCATCGGTGGCGGATCGAACGCCATCGGGCTGTTTCATCCGTTCTTGGACGACGCTGACGTGCGCATCATCGGCACCGAAGCCGCGGGGCGCGGCATCGAAACCGGCAAGCACGCGGCAAGTTTGACGGCGGGGTCACCGGGCGTGTTGCACGGCAACCGCATGTATCTGTTGCAAGACGACGACGGCCAAGTTTTGGAAGCTGACAGCATTTCGGCAGGCTTGGATTATCCTGGCATCGGCCCGGAACACTGCTGGCTGCACGACATCGGCCGGGTTGAATATGTGCCGGTGACTGACACGGAAGCGCTCGACGCGTTTCACGCCCTGACCCGCTTGGAAGGCATCATCCCGGCGTTGGAAAGTTCTCACGCCATCGCGCATGTGATGAAGATCGCGCCGGACCTGCCCAAAGATCACATCATCGTGGTGAACTTGTCGGGTCGTGGCGATAAGGATCTCAACACCGTTGCCGCCAGCATGGGTGTCGATATGGGGGTGAACCTGTGAACGCCATCAATGCAAAAGACGTAAAGACGCGCCTTGACGCGCGTTTCGCAGCTCTTAAGGCCGAAGGCCGTGGCGGCCTGGTGACATTCCTCACCGCGGGCGATCCCGACGGCGACACGGGGCTTGAACTGCTCAAAGGTTTGCCCGCTGCGGGTGCCGACATCATCGAGCTGGGTATGCCGTTTTCCGATCCGATGGCCGACGGCCCCGCTATTCAGGCCAGTTCCCAGCGCGCGCTGGCGAACGGCATGTCGATGCGCAAAACCTTGGATCAAGTGCGTGAGTTTCGCAAAGACGATGATGACACCCCGATCGTGCTGATGGGTTACTTCAACCCGATCCACCATTATGGCGTCGAAGCATTCGTCGAGGATGCTAAAACCGCTGGCGTGGACGGTCTGATCATCGTCGATCTGCCGCCCGAAGAAGAGGCCGAGCTGTGCTTGCCGGCCCTCAAAGGCGGCATCAATTTCATTTATCTGACCGCGCCCACCACCGACGACAAGCGTTTACCGCGCGTGGTGGAGAACGCATCGGGTTTCGTCTATTATGTTTCCATCGTCGGCATCACCGGAACGGCGTCAGCCGCGGTGGGTGATATCGAAGCGGCAGTGGCGCGCATTCGCCGTCACACCGATTTGCCAGTCGCGGTGGGCTTTGGCATCACCACGCCGCAAGGTGCTGCGGATGTGGCGTCGGTTGCCGACGCGGCGGTGGTGGGCTCGGCTTTGATCAAACGCATCCACGACAATCTGGATGCGGAGGGCAAGGCCAAACCGGAATTGGTGGACGAAGTCTTGGGCTTCGTCAAACAGCTTGCGGACGGCGTTCGCGGCGCACGGAAGTAACGACAACACGTTGAAGGATTACGCATGAACTGGCTCAAGGATTTCGTCAGGCCGAAGCTCAAGGAACTGGTGGGCGGTGGCAAAGACATCCCCGAAAACTTGTGGCACCAATGCCCAAGCTGTCAGCAGATGATCTTTCATCGTGATCTGGAAGCCAACATCCACGTGTGTCAGCATTGCGGCTATCACATGCGCATCGGCGTCGGTAAGCGTCTCGAGCTGCTGTTCGATGGCGGCGATTACAAAACCGCACAGTTTGGCTCGCAAGTCTCTGATCCGCTGAAATTCAAAGATATCAAAAAATATGCTGACCGTATCAAGGACTCCCAGGCCAAGACCGCCGAAGAAGACGCCTTGATTGTTGCCCACGGCAAGATGGGCGGACAAAATGTGGTCATCGCGGCGTTCAACTTCGCGTTCATGGGCGGTTCCATGGGCACGGCGGTGGGCGAAGGCATCTTGACCGCATCGCGTTTGGCGCAAGTGCAAGACGCCTCACTGATCATCATCCCAGCATCGGGCGGCGCACGTATGCAAGAAGGCATCTTGTCTTTGATGCAGATGGCGCGCACCACCATCGCGGTGGAGGAGGTCAAGGAAAAGGGCCTGCCGTATCTGGTGTTGCTGACCGATCCAACCACCGGCGGCGTGTCTGCGTCGTTTGCGATGTTGGGCGACGTGGCGGTGGCGGAACCGGGCTGCGTGATCGGGTTTGCCGGACGCCGCGTGATCGAGCAGACCATCCGCGAGCAACTGCCGGAAGATTTCCAAACCGCTGAATATCTGCTCGATCACGGCATGGTCGATATGGTGGTGGAACGCAAGGATCTGCGCTCGACCATCATCCGGGTGCTGTCGTTGTTGCGTAACACCGGCGCGCCGGCGGAAGTGGTGGAATTGTTGACCGATCCGGTGATGATGCCTGACACCAAACCGGCCCCGATCATCGACGCGCCAATACCTCATGGCGCCCGTCCGCCGGAAGTCGATCCCAAAACTTGAATTAGGTGGGCGCGCGCCCCACGTAAGGGCCACCATGAACACCGAAACCATTCTCACGCGCCTTCTCGCGCTGCACCCCAAGTTGATCGACCTGAGTTTAGAGCGCCTGGAAAGGCTGCTCGAAGCATTGGGTCACCCCGAACGCAAATTGCCGCCGGTGGTGCACCTCGCGGGCACCAACGGCAAAGGCTCGACGGCGGCGTTTTTGCGTGCGTTTGTCGAGGCCGCGGGCTATCGCGCCCATGTTTACACCTCGCCCCATTTGGTGGACTTCAACGAACGCATTCGCCTCGCCGGTCAGTTGATCGGTGATGACGAATTGGGTGCTGTGCTGGAAGAATGCGAGCAAGCCAACGCGGGCCAGCCAATCACCTTTTTCGAAATCACCACAGCGGCGGCGTTTTTGGCCTTTTCACGCCATGACGCGGACTTGGTGATTTTAGAAACCGGGCTCGGCGGGCGATTGGACGCGACCAACGTGATCGAACAGCCGCGCCTGACCTGCATCACCCCGGTGTCGCTGGATCACCAGCAGTATTTGGGCGACACCATTGAAAAGATCATGGCCGAAAAGGCCGGGATTTTAAAAGTCGATGTTCCTTGCGTGGTCGCCGCACAATCCACCCGGGCGGCGGACAAAGTTCTGAAAAAGAAAGCCACAGAGATCGGCGCGCCGCTGATCTGGGAAGGCAAAAACTGGTTCGCGCGCTCCGCCGGCGGCCGACGTTCGCAAGCCGACAGCGGTATGCTTTACAAAGGTCACGGCGGCCCGGAAAGTGTGCACGGCGAGGTCGAGCGCACCTTCCCCACGCCTGCTTTGCAAGGCCGCCATCAAATGCGCAACGCCGCGCTGGCGATGGCATGCGCCGAAGCTTTGGCCCCCGATTTCGACATCCCCGACGCGGCCATCAAGATGGGCCTGAAAACGGTTTCGTGGCCAGGGCGCATGCAACGCCTCACCAGCGGGCCTTTGGCCGCAAAGTTGACGGAGGGGTGGGAGCTGTGGCTCGACGGCGGACACAATCGCGCCGCATCCGAGATGATCGCACAGCACACCCGCCAATGGCGTGGACAAGATTTATGGTTGGTGTTCGGCGCGCTCAATCAGCGCCCGCCGTTGGATTTCCTCAAACCCCTTGAAGGCAAAGCGCGCGGCATCCGCTGTGTGACCATCCCCGACCAGGAAAACGCACTCAGCGCCGAAGATGGGGCCGGGGCTGCCCGCCAGCTCAACATGAATGCACAAACAGCGGACTCGGTCGAAGACGCGATTGGGTCTATCATGGATGCATGCCATGGCGCAGAGTCGGCGCGCATATTGATTTGCGGCTCGTTGTATTTGGCCGGGCACGTCTTGAAAAACAACGGCTAAGGCCGACACATATATCGGGGGGCTTCATCATGGCCAGCGAACTGTTTCAACCGTTTCGCATGCGCGGGCTCGATCTCGCCAACCGCACCGTCGTTGCGCCGATGTGCCAGTATTCGGCAATGGATGGCATCGTCGGCGATTGGCATTTGATGCACGTCGGCCAGTTCGTGATCGGTGGTCACGGCCTGTTCATCGCCGAAGCCACGGCGGTTGAGCCGCGCGGGCGCATCACGCCCTATTGTCCGGGGCTGTGGAACGATGAGCAAATGATCGCGTGGAAGCGCGTGGTCGATTTCACCAAAACCTGGGGCAATACGCCCATCGGTATTCAGTTGGCCCACGCCGGGCGCAAGGCGTCCAGCTCAAAGCCGTGGCACGGTGGCGAGCAAGTGGGTGTGGTCGAAGGCGGGTGGCAGACGGTCGCGCCGTCGGCGGTGCCGTTCGATAGCAACCGCCCCATGCCGCAAGCCATGAGCCTGGACGACATCGAACAGATCAAGCGCGACTTTACCGAGGCCGCCCGGCGCGCCGATCAGGCGGGTTTCGATGTGGTGGAAATTCACGCCGCGCACGGTTATTTGCTGCACCAATTTTTCTCGCCGCTGAGCAATCATCGCGACGACGCCTATGGCGGCAGCTTGGAAAACCGCATGCGCTTGGCGCTGGAAATCTTTGACGTTGTGCGCGAAGCCTTTCCCAACGACAAGCCTGTCGGCATGCGCATCTCTGCCACCGACTGGGTCGAAGGCGGCTGGGACTTGGGCGACAGCATTGCCTTGGCCCACGCGTTGGAAGACCGCCACTGCGATTTCATCCATGTGTCGTCGGGCGGCTTGTCGCCGGATCAACAAATCCCGCTCGGTCCCGGCTATCAGGTCGATCTGTGCGCCGCCATTACGGATGCCAGCGAAATTGCCACCATCGCGGTGGGCATGATCGACGATGCGTTCCAAGCGGAAACCATCGTGCGGTCCGGCCAAGCCGATATGATCGCGTTGGCGCGCGGCATGCTGGCCGATCCGCATTGGACCTGGCGCGCCGCCAAAGCGCTGCACGCCGAAGCCGCATACCCTCGTCAATACGAGCGCGCGTTGCCGGGCTTTACGACTATGGCCACACCCAAGAATCCGTCGCCGAAGTAACGCTAGGCAGCAACGGTTCGCCCATTTAGGGTTTCAGTCCAGATTTTTTTGGCACCAGAACTGATACATGCCCTTGAAGGTATCGGGGTGCTTCGCCTCAAAGTCATGCCAGGCCGCCAAGTCCGAAAGCGCGTCAACTTGGGGGTGTTCGGTTTGAAATTGCGTTGTTACGTTAGCGCTTTTGAGTTCAAAGCCGAGAAATGTCAGGCCAAGTTTATCCAGAATGTTTTGAATCTGTGGGAGCGAATAGCGGTGCTCCTGGACATGGAAGAGCAAATCTCGGCATTCGCTGAGTTGGTAAAAATCCGTTAAATCCAGCAAGCTGGAAAAACCCGTATTGTTGCTGTCGATGATTTCTTGGCGCGCTTTGCGGATATCGCCCGGGGTGGATTGGTAGCCCCGAACGGCGATAAGCTCGCGTCCTTTGACCACCGCCTTGCGCGCCAGTTCGCTATAGAGCCCAATTTTCATGAGACCCCCGGGGCGGAGTAAATCCGTGAGGACCCGCCAACCGAGTTCGGGTGTTTCCATGTGGTGCAGCACGCCGACGGACTCGATCAGATCAAAAGACATGTCGATCTCGCCAAGCTTCATAATGTCGGCTTGAGCGTACGTGATGTTATCCACCGCTGTATTTTGCGTTTGGCGTTGCGCATAGGCTAAACTTGACCGGCTCAAGTCGACCGCCAGCACATCAGCATCAATAAGTCCCGACGCGACATCCAAAGCTTGCTGTCCAGTACCGCAGCCGGCGATCAGGACCTGGGCTGGCGTGTTCGGCGCGAAGGCTTCGGGCTGACGCCAAAACGATATTGTGCGGAAGGATTCGGCTAGACTGACGGCTTTGTCATGAACGCTTGCCCTGATCCAGCGGGGATAAGGATTTGTTTCGTATTGGTCTTGCACAGCCAGTGAGACGGTGTCTTCAATGATGGTTAACGACGTTATGTCGTCCTGCAAACTCTTTTCTTGCAGGGGCTCCGCGATTTGGCGGGTTATGAGGTCCGTGATTACGTCCGCCCCATGCGTTGTGGCGACGTCCCGCGCCCAGCTATAAATGTGCAAGGGCTTGTACATCCCCACCACCGCCAACTCGACGGGTGAGACGTCTTCGTTGCATGAAAAAGCTGTAGAAAGTTTATCTTCTAGCGCGCTGAGTTGTTTTTCTTCAGCTTCATCAACGTCATAGATATATTCATTGATGAACGTCTGTTGCGCTAAAGCTTGATAAAACGCCAATCCTTGAACGTCGGTGGTGTTGTTCAAAACACTGGAGAGAAGCGTGCTGCGTAAGCGCTGCAATGTTCGCTCGATGCTTAGGTCGTTCAATGGCGCAAGCGTCAGGATGTCGAGAAACAGGGGGAATTGGGACAATCTCTGTGGTGCGGAGAGAAAGACATCTAGATCATCTGTTTCAGCAGTATCCAAGTCGTGCAGTATTTTTTTAAATTCCGGCAATCCCTTCAGCGCGGTGATGATCGACCGGGCCAATGCGTGCGGCCGCACGGTCGGGCGCTGCAACAAAAGCCTCAAATCCTTTAGAAGGTCTTCGTCGGCGTTGGAAAATTCAAGGCGGGTGGCGATGTTTTCGAACGCGGTCCAATGGGCGTCATTTTCTAAATCCAAATGAACGGCTTGGCGAAAATGAACAAAACAATTCGGATCGCCCATCGAGTCGAGCGCCTTTCCCAGATTGTAATGCATTTCTGCAACATCTGGCTTGATTTGGATGGCTGTGGAAATGAGCTTTGCGGCGTGTTCGGGCTGGCCAACGTGAAGGGCGAGAATACCCAGCATGTATAGGGCCCGAACGTGATTGGGTTCTGCCTGCAATATGGTTTCATATAAGGACTTGGCGTCGGCGATGCGCCCGGCTTTATGATGCTGTATGGCGAGGTTGATAAGGTTCTGATGGGATACTGGCGGTGCAGCGTTTTGTCGATCAAGCTTGCGTTGACGACGCTTATCAGACCTGTTCATGAGCAGAACCCATTATCCGTGAACCCAAAGCATATAAATGACTAAATGTTACAGGTATGTGAACTGGAAATGTAGCGAATTCTCAGCTGAATACGAATGCGCAAATGTTCAGGTGTGGAAAAAAAATTGCGGCCAACACATCTGTTGGCCGCAATTCAAATCGGGTGGTGAGCGAGACAAGTCTCGTCAATCCAGTTGTAGCTTTTAACGGCGCAGATCAGATCGAGCTTTCGATCCATTCCTGCAATTTGTTTTTCGGCAACGCACCGATTTTAACGGCGGCGGGTTGGCCGTTTTTGAACATCATCAACGTCGGAATGCCGCGTACGCCGTACTTGGACGGGGTCATCGGGTTTTCGTCGATGTTGACTTTGGCGATAACGACCTTGTCGCCCATTTCGCCTGCAATCGCTTCCAGCGCCGGGGCGATCTGCTTGCACGGGCCGCACCATTCGGCCCAAAAATCGATCAGCACCGGGGTTGCGGACTGGAGGACATCGGCGTCAAAGGTAGCGTCGGTAATCTCTTTCATGAGGTAAGGTCCTGAAATCCATGATTTGCATAATGTGAATGTAGGTTTGTAACAAATCTAAGTGTGTGCGGGGAACGCGTCAAGCCACCGCGACGGATGACGCAAATTAAGTGCTGTAAGTCCTTAATATGGCGTCGTTCAATTCCATCACATGGGGGCCGTCGGTCCACAGCAGAAGGCAACGAATCCGTTTGGTCGGATAGATTCTCGACAAAAGGGCGCGGTACGTCGCCATTTGCGCCAGATAGTGTTCGGGCACTAAGGTCGGGTCAGTCGGCGCCGGGCGGTTGGTTTTATAATCGATGACCAAGACTTCATCATCGGTGACAAGTAAGCGATCCAGGCGCGCGGAAACCACTTGGGCGTCAATCACGCCCGATAAACTGACTTCGGCCAAGCTGTCGGGTCCAAACAGCCCCGCAAAGTCCGCATGGCCGAGCACACGCAGGGTTTCTGCCGCGATATCGGCTTGGGTCTCAAAATCCAATTCGTGTACCGGGCGCGCCAGCCACGCTGCTGCCGCGGCGGCGCGTTTTTCGGGGGCCAGACCGGGCAGCGTTTCCAGCAGCTTGTGTACCAACAGCCCGCGCTTGAACCGCGCACTGCTTTCGCCCTCAAAAGGACCCAACGCGGGCGGGGCTTCGGGTTGCGGTCGTGACGGGGTCAGCGGCTTGGGCGGGCTTTCTTCGCTGGGCGGCGCGCTCAACGCCCAGTCCGGCAGGGCGTGGTGGGGATGGGCCATCACTTGGGCATCGGCTTGTTTCGCTTCCACCTCTTGCGCGGTCTCGTAGCGCCAAAGGGGCTCGCCGCCAGGAAGAGGGATTTCTGTTCCTATATCTTGCGCCGTAGGCAAAATTAGATTGTACCAGCAGCCTTCCGCGCGACCGCGGCTGTCTTCGTATCCGGTAACATATAGCCGGTCCTTGGCGCGGGTCATGGCGACGTACAGCAGGCGGCGATATTCGCGTTCGCGTTCACCGCGCTGGCGCTCAGACTGATCTTGAAATGCTTGGCAGCGCGCGCCCTTGTGCGGAGCCCACAACATACCCGGCGGCGTGACCCCATCGCGCCCACCCAGCCACTGTAGCCGCCCGTCCAGACGGCCATCGGGCGTGGTGCAGGTGTCGGTGAGGAACACGATGTTGGCTTCCAGGCCTTTTGCGCCGTGCACCGTCATCACGCGCACTTGATTGCCCATCACGTCCGTGTCACGCTTGATCTGTTGGGCGCTGGCGGTGACCCAGTGCAAGAAGCCTTGCAACGACGGGGTGTGGTTGCGCTCATAATCCAGCGCCAAGGCGAGGAACTCGTCGATTGGGTCTTCGGCGTCGACACCCAAACGACGGGTCAACGCCAAGCGCCCGCCGTCACGCAGCAATCCGGCGTAAAACTCGTAAGGCGGCATGAAATCGGCGTGGGCGAGCAACGTGGACAGCACTCCGTAGGCTTCGCCAAAACGCACATCCTCACCGCGTCGGCGTTTCAATTCGGCCCACAAACTGGCTTTGCGGTTGTAGGCAAGGTCGAACATTTGTTCTTCGGTTAAGTCGATCAACGGGCTTTTGAGCACCTCGGCCAACGTCAAATCGTCTTCAGGCAGCACCGCAAACCGCCCCGCGCTCAACAAATCCATCACAGCGATTTGTTCAGTCAGCACCATACGGTCGGCACCTGCGACGGGAATGCCTCGACTTTTCAGCTGGCGCACCATTTCTTCGGCAAACCGGGCACGGCGACGCACCAAGATCAGAACGTCACCCGCTTCAACCGGGCGGTTTTGCGATACCAAGACTTCCTTATCATCGATCCAACGTTTGACGGTGTCGGCGATGTTGCGTGCCAAACGCATTTCGGATCGTTCTTCGCCGACGTAATCCAGCGGCGCGTCCCACGGATCGGCGATTAGGGCTTCTTGGGGTTTGACGGTGGGCCACACTTCGACCAAGCCTGCTTCGCCGCGCCGATGAGAATCGTGCGCCACCCGTTCGCCCGCAAAGGTCAAACCGTCGGCGGCTTGGGGGTTTGCGAAGACCCTATCTACGACACTCAGCACCGCGCGGGTGGTGCGAAACGATGTGGTCAACGGCACCGAATTGAACCGTTCTCCGGCATTTTGTACGCGGGTTTCGAAATGCTCTTTCATGCGCCCGAATTCGTGCGGGTCCGCACCTTGGAATGAATAGATCGATTGCTTTTCGTCGCCGACTGCGAACACGGTACGGGGGCGGGGGTGTTCATCCGTCTGGGCTTCTTCATGCATACCCATGCCGGTGAAAAATTCCGCCGCGATGCGCCCGACGATGTCCCACTGGGCGGGGCTGGTGTCTTGGCTTTCATCGACCAAGATATGGTCGATGCCGCCGTCGAGCTTGAAGTGCACCCAACTGACCCCGCCGTCGGTCGCCAACAAAGCGCGTGCGGTGTCGATCAGATCATCATAGTCCAGATGCGCGTGGACCTGTTTGAGGCGCTCGTAAGCCGCAATCATGGCGCTGCCAACCTGCAACAGATGGATGGTTGCGTCCGCCGTGGCGCGGGCTTTGAGCTTTTCCAGCACAGCGAGCACGCGGTCTTGTTCGGCGCGCAAGGTGTCCTCTGCCGCTTCAGCGCCCTTAGTGGTGAGCCGTTTGCGCGCTTCGCCGGTGGTGGTGACGAACAACGGCGCGTACGTGCTTTCGAACGCTGCGGTGCGCGCAGCATTTTTGACGTAGGCGCGCAGTGTGGCGGCGAAGGTCTGGCTGGTTTTGGCGCCACGCGTCAAAGCGTCGGCCGCGCTTAAAAGCGCTTCGTCTTCCAGCATGGCATCCGCAGCGTCGATAATGCTGATTGCATCGGTCTCATCAGCCGCCAAGCCAACCAGTGCCGTGACGGCGGCGGCGATGCCGCCTTGGCTGTCAAAATGCATGAGCACGTCTTTTAGTCGCGCGCGGTTTCCCGCCAAGTCTTGCATCAGGCTGGCGAAATCGTCTTCGGCAATTTGTTCGGCGATGGCCTCAATTGCGTGGGCCAGGGGCGCGTCAGGGTTCAGCACGGTCTCCGTCAGTATGCGTTCGCGGGCTTCGGCCAACAGCTCGGCGGTGGTGCGTTCATCGATGACGGAAAAGTGCGGTGCGACACCGGCCTCAATGGGAAAACGCGCGATGAGACTTTCGCAGAACGAATGGATGGTGCGGATTTTTAAGCCGCCCGGCACATCAAGCACCCGCGCGAACAAACGCCGCGCGGTTTTCTGCATGGCTTCATCAGGTTCGCGCTGGCTCAACAAGCGCACGTCTTCGATCAGCGCTTTGTCGTCCATCACCGCCCATTGACCCAACTGGGCGTTGATGCGTTCTGACATTTCTGCGGCGGCGGTTTTGGTGAAGGTCAGGCAGAGGATTTTTTCCGGCTGTGCGCCTTCCAACAATAAGCGCGCGATGCGGTCCACCAGTACGCGGGTTTTGCCGGTGCCGGCGTTGGCCGACACCCACACGGATCGGTCGGGCTGGGCGGCTGCGTACTGTCCGGCGGTGCGTTTGAAGCTGCTCATGCGCCGTCACCCCCATCGCTGCCAGACCATTCTTTGACCCGCGCCAAGTGATCGAAATCGCCAAAGCGGCTTTCGAACATAGCGCGCGGGCGCGAAAGATAAGGCGTTTTTGCGTCGCCGAATTTGTCCACCAGCTTGACCAGACCTTCATAAGCGTTTTGCGTCGCTTCTTCACCGTCGAGCTTGATCGGCTTAGGCTCGCCCGCGACGCGGCCACCTGAAAGGCGTAGGTACAGCAACCCGGAAATGGGTGCGTTGCCGTTTAGCCCCTCAAAGCCGCCGCCTTTAGCGATAGCGGCTTCCAAGGGCAATTGTGGTGTCAGGCCGCTTTCGACCTGCGGCGTGGTTGGTGGCTGTCCGGTTTTGTAATCGACGATCACCAGACCGCCCGCGCCATCACGGTCAATGCGGTCGGCTTGGCAGGTGAGGGTGAAGCCACCGGCAAGTCCGTCGATTTCAAGGCGTCCGTCTTGTTCAACCACCACCGGGAAAAACCCTGCATCACGGCGCTTTTGTTCAAAATCGACAAACCACGCGGCGATGCGTTTGAAGCGCGGCCACCAGAACGCGCGCACGCTGGGGCTGGCGATGTATTCATCGAACACGTTGCGCCCGATGTCCAAAAGCTCGGCTTCCGCATTGGCGGGCAGGGTTTCCATGTTGCGCTTGATGAACCGTTCCAGCGCGGTGTGCACGACGATGCCGCGATCCGCGGCGCCGGGGTCGGCTTCCAATTCGTCCAGCGGCTGTAGCCCCAATATGCGCCGGGCGTAAATGGCGTAAGGGTCGCGGATCCAGGTTTCCACCTGGGTCACCGACATACGGGTGGGGCGCGATGGGACTGGCGGCATCGGGCGCGGCGGGGATATGGGGCCGGTTCCGGTTGCATCATCGGGGCGCGTCAGGGCGTCGGCCCAATGCAGCCAGCTGTCACCTTCGGGGCCACGCAAACCGTCACTTTCACCGAGCAAGGTTTCTAGGCGCACCAGCCATCTTGAGGGGACCTGTGGACTACCGCCGCTGCGCATGGATCGGGTCAGATAAAGTTCGGGCGCGGCGAATGCTTGGGTGAAATCATGTGCGCTCAGGCCTATGCGGCGTTCGGGTAACGGCAGTCCAAATTGGCGCATCATCGGGCGGCTCATCCACGGGCTGGCTTCCGATTCGGGCGGCCACACACCTTCATTCAGGCCGCCCAAAACCACTACATCGGCGTTTTGCAAGCGGGCTTCCAACAAGCCCCAAATGGACAGACGTGGATGTGCCGCGTAATGCGAACGCACCGCGCGGCCCGCCATCAGGGCTTGGAGCAGGGCCGGGTATTGCTCGCCGCGAATCGGTTCCAACACGCTCAGCGCATCAAAGGCTTCGGCGGCGAACGCGCTCAAGGCTTCGCCCGCGTCGCCCGCCCAAAGACGTCGCTCGTTTTGCTCGGCGCCGCGCTCACTGAGTTTAACGGCGGTGTCCACGTGCAGCTTTAACAGCTCAGCGGCATCGGCCTTGGGGTTTTGCAAGGCGGTGGCGAACGGCTCGACGATGTCTTGCAGCATGGCCAGCACGGTACGGATGTCTTTTTGCGCCAGTCCAAAACGCGCAAAGCGTTTGGCGGTTGGCTCATCATGGAGGAACACACGATGTTGGTCTTCCAGGCCGCTGAGGCCAACGCCCGGGCGCGGTCCGCGTAACAGGGCGATTTCCAACGCCCGCACGGCGGTGCGCAAATGTGCAGTCTCAAACCCGCCCGCCGCCAACGGGTGTTTGAGGCACGCCAAAAGGTGCACCGGCTGAAATCCGCCCGCCGCCATTTCCGCCAGCAGGTGAAAAAATGCGCCGGGCGGGGTTTGGTCCAGGGGCGTGCCCGCGGAATCGTCAACCTCAAGCCCCCAGCGGCCCAGCTCAGCCGCGACCCGACGCGCCAAAGACCGATCCGGGGTGATCAACGCGGCGGTCTTGTGCGGGGTTTGCAGGGTGCGGCGCAAAATCAATGCAATGGCGCTGGCTTCTTCACGCGGCGTTGGCGCGTCTAGGCGCATCACCCCATTAAGAGCATTGTCAGCTATGGAACCTTCGTCGCGCCACAAATGTGTGGCTTCGGCGGGCACCATGGCGCGGGTGATGACGGCGCTGCGGCTTAGCTTTGCGCTTTCCGTGTCCGTCCAATTGTCGACATCCGCGCGCGCCATGCCGATTTTGTCGAGCAGTTGGGCCATGCCGTACTGCGGATGGGTGGGGTCAAGGTTCGCCCATACCTCGTCGGGGGCGCCGCATTCCAGGCCCGGCAACACCAACGCCCCTTGGGGTAGGCGCGCGACCACGTCCAAAAGTTCGGCGGTGGCCGGGATGGTGCCGGTGGAACCCGCGGCGATCACCGGGCTTTCGGGGGGATTGTAGCGCCAAGCTTGGGTGCGCGCGCGCATCAAGGCGTTACGTCGCTCTGCCGGGTCGAGAAAACCTTGATCGTGCAGCAACGCAGGCCAGATTGAGCCGAGGATGTCGAGAAAATCGACAGTTTTTTGCCAATGCTCAGACAGGTCCGCGCGGGTCACCAGATCGGAAAGTCGCGTTAGATCAAGACCTTCGGTGTGTACTTGGTCAACCAAACTCGCCAATTCACCAGCCAATCGCACCGCTTGATCGGGGGTGGTGTCGCCGTCTTTGGCCATCACCAAACGCGCCAGTAACGCGATGCGCTTGGCCCCACCTATGGCGGGCGGCAGCTCCAGCGCGTCTTGCAGTTCACTGCTTTCGCCGATGCCGCCCAGCGCCAATTCGTCTTCGTCCACATCGCCCAGAGGGGTCATCACCGGCAACAACATTGGCGCGCCGTCCGATAAGCGCAAAAAGGCTTCGCGCAACGACCGGCACGCGCGTCGGGTCGGTAGCAACACGCGCACCTCAGCTAACTTTTCCGGCGCATCTCCGACCCGCGCCAAAATGCCTTTGGCCAGTTCATCGACGAACGGCTTGCTCGGTGCGATGGTGTAGACCTTGGCCATGCTCATGCTTCAAGCCCGCGTTGGATCAGCCACGCTTCGGTGTCGTCCCGGGCCTGGGGCGTGCCGACGTGAAACCATTCGCCGTCATGGACCAGCCCATAAAGACGTCCCGCAGCCAAGGCGCGATCATACAGTATGTTGAGCGAATAGGCCCCGCCCGGCGCATTCTTGAACAAGCGCGGGTGCAGCAATTGCACCCCGGTGAAGACGTAAGCTTTATTTTCAGGGCCATCCGCGCACCGCGTGAGTTTTCCATCGCTTGCAATGCTAAAATCGCCGGGGCCGTCGTAACCCATCGCGCGGGCCGGATCGTGTAGCAGCAAAACGCCGTCCATGGCGTCGTCGTCCCACGTGCTTGCGAGACGGGTCAGCGCGTTCTGTTCGCCGTCCAGCCAAAGCCCGTCGCTGTTGCAGGCGAAAAAAGGCGCCGGGCCAAGCTGCGCCAAAGCCTGTTCGATCCCGCCGCCGGTCTCTAAAACCGGGTCTTCGGGGCTGAAGGTGATCGACGGCGCGGTGCGGTCTTTAAGGTGCGCTTCGATCTGATCGCCACGGTAATACAGGTTCACCACCGCGTTGCTGACCCCGGCGTTGGCAATGCGCGCCAAAGCCCAATCGATCAGTGGGCGTCCGGCGACTTTGATCATCGGCTTGGGTTGGTGGTCGGTAAGCGGGCGCATGCGCAGACCCAGGCCTGCGGCCAAAACCATAGCTGACGATGGGCTCATTCAATGGGCTCCGGCGATTGGCGCTTATCAATTGGGATGTGGGTGTCCATCCACGCTTTCATGTCAGTCAGAGCGGGATGCTCAAGGGCCTTTTCCAGCAAGCGCCACACCCGCGCGATGTGTTTGAGGTATACAGGCTTGCCATCGCGGCGCTGTAAGCGGGTGAAGATGCCGATGACTTTGGCGTGGCGTTGGGCGGCCAAGATGGCGTAGACGCGCTCAAAGTCTTCCCACGTCGGGCCGGAAATATTCAGCGCATCGCGGTAACGCTCAAGCATATCGGCTTGAAGCTGAACCCCGATATCGCGTCGCGCATCTTGCAATAAACTCATCAAATCGTAGGCCGGATGCCCGCCGAGCGCATCTTGAAAATCCAGCAACCCGCAGGCCTTGATGCTTTCGCGGTCATCCAGGCGCATCAGATTATCGACGTGATAATCGCGCAAAACCAAGGTGCGGGGACCGTCGTGCACGTGAGCAAACAGCCCAAACCAAATGCGTTCATAGTCCGCGCGGGTGTTGGTGGATACGCTCAACCCTTGGGCGGGCATGAACCAGTCCAGCAACAGCGCGGTTTCGTCGCGCAACCGGGTGTCGTCGTATGGCGCCAACCAGTCCGGCGTTGCGCTTGGCGTGTCCAGCGCGTGTAAGGCGATCAGCACATCGGTGGCGAGGATATACAATGCGCGCTCATCATGGCCGTTCGCCAACAGATTGGTAAAAGTAGCGTCGCCGAAATCTTCCAGCAATAAAAAACCGTTGGTTTCGTCTTCGGCGAGAATTTCCGGCGCACTGAAGTCGAGCAATCGCAAATGCTTGTCGATCAGCACAAATGGGCGCACGTCTTCGTGCGCGGGCGGGGCGTCCATCACCAGGGCGGTTTTGCCGTCTTGGAACAAGCGGATATAGCGACGAAACGAGGCGTCGGCGGTGAGCGGCAGGCGCTTGGCATTTTGCCAGCCAGCGGCTTTGAGAAAGATATTCAGTCGATCTTGTCGCGATATCTCAGCCATGTCCGCAAGTCCTCAAACGTTCCGACCAATTGGTGTCGTGGGGGATCAATTGCGCTTGGCGATGGTTCTTGCCCTTGGTGACGGTGAGGCGAAGCTCTAGGCGGTCACGCGGAATGTACGCGCCCATGCGCTCAGGCCATTCAATCAGGGATATGGCGTCGCTTAACGCCTCTTCGATGCCCAGTTCAAACACCTCTTCGGCGCGCTCCAGGCGATACAGGTCGAAATGCCAGATGTCGACTTTTTCACCTTCGTAAGTTTGGACCAAGGTGAATGTGGGGCTCGGCACGTCTTCGTCGGCGTCGGTTAGGGCGCGGATGAAGGCGCGCGCGAACGCGGTTTTGCCTGCGCCCAAATCGCCGCTGAGCGCGATCACGTCGCCGGGCTTGGCGACCCGCGCCAGCTTTTGCGCCAGCTCATTTGTGGCTTTCAGCCCGGCCAGTTCGATGGTGACGGTTTCATTAACGTTGCTCATGGGTCCCTATCATACGTCGTCGGGTCCTTGGAGGGGACTTTTTCGATCAAAATCGAGTGTGAACCTGATATAAACCCAATAGGATTCGCAATACCAGTTTAATGCTCAAACATTGAGAGAAGTCATGGCCAACGCACCGATCACCACCGACGTCGCAATCATTGGCGCAGGCCCCGTGGGGCTGTTCGCCGTATTTCAATGCGGCATGTTGAAGCTCAACTGTCACGTGATCGACGCGTTGGACGATGTGGGTGGGCAATTATCGGCGCTGTATCCGGAAAAACCCATTTACGATATCCCCGGACACCCGGAAATCTTGGCTGGCGAGCTGATTTCCATGTTGGAAGCGCAAGCCGCTCCCTTTAGCCCCACGTATCACTTGTCTCAGCAAGTCACCGCTGTGGATGAGCAAGACGACGGACGCTTGTTACTGACCACCACCAAAGGCGTTCAGATCGATACAGCCGCGGTGATTATCGCCGCCGGCGTCGGCGCGTTTGGCCCCAACCGCCCGCCGCTTGACGGCATTCAGGATTTTGAGGGCATGGGTCCGGGGCAAGGCGTGAACTATCTGGTTAAGCGGCGCGAAGATTTTCGCGGCAAAAAAGTCGTCATTGCGGGTGGCGGCGATTCCGCCGTCGATTGGGCGGTGTCGTTGTCCGAAGTCGCCGAAAGCATCAAGGTTGTACACCGCCGCCCCAAATTCCGCGCCGCGCCCGACATGGTCAAGCGCATGCAGGATTTGGCTGAAAGCGGCAATGTCGAACTGGTGGTGCCGTATCAACTGGCGGGACTTGAGGGCGGTTTGGATGGCTTGACGGCGGTGAACGTCGCCGATTTGGACGGCAATGCGCGCACGCTCGACGCCGACGTGCTGCTGCCGTTTTTCGGCTTGTCTCAAAACATCGGACCCATTGCGGATTGGGGCTTAAGCATCGAACACAACCACATCACCGTCGATCCGTCAGACATGAGTGCGGGGCGCTTAGGCATTTTCGGCGCAGGCGACATCATCACCTATCCGGGCAAGTTGAAGTTGATTTTGGTGGGCTTTTCCGAAGCCGCACTCGCCGCGCACAGTGCGCGCGACCATGTCCATCCAGATGAGGCCTATCATTTTGAACACTCCACGTCTTCAGGCGTTCCGGGTGCGGCAAGCTGAGTAAAGAGAACCATTGATGAGCAGCTGGGCCCCATTGAGCGTTTTTGTTGCGCTGAGTTTGATTTTGACGGTGGGCTCGTCCGTCCGTGCGCAAAATACCGCGCCCGCAAGCTTGAACGCTCAAGTAAAAGACGCACTGCAAAATTGTTATCAGTGTCACGGCGTGGGCGGGGTGAGCGTGATCCCAACGCGCCCAACCATCGCAGGTCAAAAAAGTGAATACATCCGCCGTCAACTCGTGGCGTTTAAAAACTCCGCCCCCCAAGGCTCTCAAGATCGCGATGGGGATGTGGACAATGGCGCAAAAGACGCCGCCATACCTGTGCGCAACGATCCCGTGATGGAACACATGGCGGCGGGTTTGCCTGATCAGCTGATTGCGCCGCTTGCCGACGCCGTTTCCAAATTGGTTTGTGATGGCGGGGCAGCCAAAGCAGAGCGCAGCAACCCGCCGACACGCCCAGCTGCAGCTGAGACATGCGTCGTATGTCATGGAGCTGACGGGATCGGATTGCAAAATCAGGTGCCCAATCTGGCTGGCCAGCACCGGGCGTATTTGCGCCGCCAGTTGCTGCTGATCCGTGAAACTGCCTGGGGTGCCCAGCCGCGTGAAGGCGAAGCGTGGCGCAGCCATCCGATTATGGAAGCCAAAGTCGCCCGCATGAAGATCGTCGATATCGACGCCATGTCACGCTATTTCGCCGCGCTGGATTGCCGGGGCGCCAGGGCTGCTGTTTCAAATTAACATTTGTGCATAAAGGGCCATAAGGCATGAAGATCTCCATCGTCACATTGGAAGCCTTTAACGAACTGGACAGTTTCGTCGCGTTGGCGATCCTCAATCGAGTACCGCTTGCTGATTGGACGGTTCAAATCTGTTGCCCCAGCGACAGCGTCACCTCGATGAACGGGGTTCGTATTGAAGCTCAGCAACGGATTGAGTACGCCAATGAGGCCGACATCGTGCTGTTTGGCAGCGGCATGAAAACGGCTGAATATGCCAATGACCGCGAATTTTGTGCACGATTTTCATTGGACCCAGGACGTCAGCTCATTGGTGCGCAATGCTCTGGCGCTTTATTTCTGCATCGATTAGGCCTTGCTCGCGGGACGCTTTCCACGGACACCATGACTGCTCCTCATTTGGCCGAAGCGGGCTTGAACATCAGCGACCAGCCGCTTCATGTCGAAGGAAACGTCGCTTCGGCGGGCGGATGCTTGGCGTCGCATTATCTGGCGGCTTGGGTGATCGCTATGAAAACCGATTGGCAGACCGCCGCCGACATCATCCACTACGTGGCGCCTGTTGGGCAAAAAGATGATTTTGTCGAGCGCGCCCGGTCGGTGGTCGTGCCAGTGTTGAGCTAAGCGGTGTTGAGCTGAATTATTCGGTGCGGTCAACGAACCCTGAAAACAGATCGGGCTGACGCAGGCTGTCTTCGTTCGATTCGGCCGGCAGGTGGCATGCGACCGTGGTGCCGCGACCAGGACGGTTGGTCAGTTCGACCTCACCGTTGTGAAGTTCTATAAAACGTGCGATCAGCGCCAGACCCGGCGGGACTTGGTCTTCTTTGAGGCCAGTGCCGCCATCGGTGACGCGAAACACCACGTCACCGCCTTCGCGACGCGCAGTCATCAGAACTTGACCGCCCGGCGGGGTGTTGGACACCGCGCTGGACAGCAGCGTGAACAGCACTTGCTTGAGGCGTTTGCCGTCGGCCACCACCCAGCCGATGTCGGCGGGGCTGTCGAATTCGATCTCGACCTCTTTGCGCTTGGCGCGTTCGCGCACCAAATTCATCGCCGTGACCAGCAAGCGGTTCACATCGACGGTATCGAGTTCCAAGGTCATCAAGCCTGCTTCGACGGATGCCAGGTCGAGCATGTTGTCGATGATGCTGATCAGTTCTTCGGCGCTTTCCAAAATGCCGCGGCTGTATTCGGACTGGCGGCTGTTGAGGTCGCCGAAATAGCTGTCGGTGAGGATCGAGGCGAAGCCGACGATGGCGTTCAACGGCGTGCGGATTTCGTGGCTGACCCCAGCCATGAATTCCGATTTCAGCACGTTGGCCTCGGCCATGGCATGGGCGCGTTCCAGCAGTGCCGTTTCGACCCGCGCGCTGTCGGTGACGTCAAGATAGCTGAGCAGAACCGCACCATCGGGCAGCGGCACCTTGGCGTATTCCAGCACGCCGCCGTTGGTTAAGCGGACCCGACCACGATCAGAATCGCGGCTCATCAGTTTGGCCGCCAGATGGATGGTGTCGAATTCGCCATCGCCCTCGTCGCGTTGAATCAGGGCGGAGATGTGTTTGATGAAACCGCTCATGCGCAGAGGCGTGCCGTCGGTTTTGGCTGGTAAGGCCCAGATGCGTTCGAACGACGGGTTCATCAGCTTGATTTGACCATCGACGCCGAACACGGCCACACCTTCGTAAAGGTTGTCGAGCGTTTCGCGCTGCACGGCGGACAGGGTTTTGTAGTTGCGTTCCAGATCCAGGTGGTCGGTGACGTCTTCGTACGCAAACACCATACCGCCCAACGGGTGCGGTGCCGCGACCGAGCGTAAGGTCGCGCCGTCGGGCAGGTGCATCATGGTTTCTAGCGGCCCATCGAGCTTGCCGAACAGACCGGTTTGCTCGGCCTTGAAGGCTTTGAAATCGGCGACTTCGGGTAAGCGGCGTTGCTCACGCAAACGTTCCAAAACGTCCGTGTAGCTGGGCTCATCCTCAAGCCACGATGGGCTCAGCTCCCACAACTTGGCAAACGCGGAATTGAAGAAGCTGAGCTTTTGCTCAGCGCTGTAAATAGCAATGGCGGTGGCCAGGGTTTCGAGCACTTGGTTCTGCGCTTGGATATGACGGTTGAAGGAACTTTCGGTTTCTTCCCGCTGGGTCATGTCTTGGGCGATGCCGAGCGTGCCGCCACCGGGCAGTGGCGCTTCGGTGATGTCGAGCAAATGCGGCGCACCGTCTTCTGTGCTCACCAAGTGACGTTCTTTGACGGTTTTGTTGTCGCTTTGGGCGCGTTCGGCCAGGGGGCGAGCGGCCTCAAGCGCGCCGAGTACTCGGGCGGCGTTGTTGATGGCTTGCACGCCCAGCTTGCCGCCACGCAGCCATGCGGGCAATGGCATGGCTTCGATGATTTCGCGCGCGCTGATGTTCGCCCCTTCTGCGGGCGGCACAAGGTCGGACACATCGCGCATCCACAACACGTCGGCCAGTGATTGATCTGTTTCCCCCACCGTGGCGCCGCCGCTTCCGGCGCGCACGCCGACCACCAACAAGCGCCGTGCGCCGTCTTTGGTGGTGACCACACATTCGAACGGCGCGCCTTCACCGCGTAGTTTATGCGCTGCGCCCATCAACACCGTGGCGTCGTCGCCTGTGAAGCATTCCATCACCGAACGAAAGTTTGAGCGGACCCCGTCGCGCAAGCCCAACAACACCGCAAGGCGGCGCGAGCACGCTTCGGAATTGTTCGCCACCACCCATAAAAACAGTCCATCGGGTGCGGTGGCGAGGATTTCGTGGCTGATTTCAGCATCCGACAACAGCCGTTCATGCGCACTTTGCAGCTGATTGAGGCGGTTGCGTTGGCGCAGCGCAAACACCACCAGCATCAATGCGGCGACAGCCATCACCAACGCCAAAAGCGGCGATGCGTGATTCAGTTGTTCGGTGAACGTGAAACCGCCCATGGTGTGTCAGGTTGCCCCTTAAAATTAGCTCTGATATTTCAGAGTTCTGCCCCAGTTTAGCACCGTTATTGGGATGTTATGCGCGCGTTGTCTTTGGGGCAACAAAAAGGGCGCTCAGATGAGCGCCCTTTTCATATTTATGCCGATTTGGCTTTATAGCGCCTAGTAGCGGTACGTGTCCGGTTTGAACGGGCCGTCGACTTCGACGCCGATATACGCGGCTTGTTCCGGGGAAAGCTTGGTGAGCGTTGCGCCCAGCTTTTCCAGGTGCAGCATGGCGACTTTTTCGTCCAAGTGCTTGGGCAGAACGTAGACTTGGTTCTTGTATTTGCCGTCGGCGTTGTTCTTGAACAGTTCGATCTGCGCCAACACCTGGTTGGTGAAGGACGCTGACATCACGAAGCTCGGGTGTCCGGTGGCGCAGCCGAGGTTCACCAAGCGGCCTTCGGCCAACATGATGATGCGGTTGCCATCGGGGAATTCGATTTCGTCGACTTGCGGCTTGATGTTGGTCCACTTGTGGTTTTTGAGGCCAGCGATCTGGATCTCGTTATCGAAGTGACCGATGTTACAGACGATGGCGCGATCTTTCATGCCACGCATCTGATCGACGGTGAGGATGTCTTTGTTGCCGGTGGTGGTGACGTAGATGTCGCCTTCGGGCAACGCCTGTTCCACGGTGACGACTTCAAAGCCTTCCATGCACGCCTGCAGGGCACAGATCGGATCGACTTCGGTGACCAGCACGCGGCAACCGGAAGAACGCAGGCTTTCAGCAGAACCCTTGCCGACATCGCCGTAACCGCAGACCACGGCGACTTTGCCTGCCATCATCACGTCGGTGGCGCGGCGGATGCTGTCGACCAGGCTTTCGCGGCAACCGTACTTGTTGTCGAATTTGGATTTGGTGACGGAATCGTTGACGTTGATGGCTGGGAACAACAGCGTGCCCTTTTGCGCCATTTCGTACAAACGGTGCACGCCGGTGGTGGTTTCTTCGGTCACGCCCATGATGTCTTTGGCGGCCTTGGTGTACCACTGGGGATCGATGGCGATGTGCTTTTTGATCGCGGCGAAGAGAATTTCTTCTTCTTCGGAGGTCGGGTTGTCGAGCACAGAGATGTCTTTTTGTGCATCTTGGCCCAAGTGCAGCAGCAACGTGGCGTCGCCGCCATCGTCCAAGATCATGTTCGGCGCGCCGCCGTCATGCCAGGTGAACAGACGGTGGGTGAAGTCCCAGTACTCTTCCAGGGTTTCGCCTTTGTGGGCGAACACCGGGGTGCCGTTGTCGGCAATGGCCGCGGCGGCGTGATCTTGGGTCGAGAAGATGTTGCACGACACCCAACGCACTTCGGCGCCCAGCGCTTCCAGCGTTTCGATCAGCACGGCGGTCTGGATGGTCATGTGCAAAGAACCGGCAATGCGCGCGCCTTTCAGTGGCTGCTCACCTTTGTATTCGTCGCGGATAGAAATCAAACCGGGCATTTCCGTATTTGAAAGATCGATATCCTTGTGGCCCCACTCGGCGAGGCTGATGTCGGCAACTTGATAATCTTTGGCGTCGCTCATGGACGTGGTCTCCTGGACGTGAAACTCGGGCGAGTTTGAGAATGGCGTGACAAAAGTCGTGTCTGGGGGTTTACCAGCCCTGAAACCCTAGGGCAAGCAAGGAAATGTCCCGGTTTTGATGCACGGAATTGTCATCGTCTTTTTGAGCGAGAGGCGCAAGCAAACGCCCTCATCGTCTGCAAGCGTCGATGAGGGCGTAAAAGGGATGCTTTAATTGGTTTTTCCGGCCACCACTTTCGTTACGACCGCGCCGCTCATCAAGGGCATGATGTCTTTTTTCAACAGCCCCGAGGTTTTGACAAACGTGGAAGGCTCTGTATCGCTTTGCCATTCATATTGGAATGAGTAGACGACATTTTCGGCTGTGTAGCTCTTAGCAAGGATAAACCCGTTATTGCGCACGTGAATTTGCGGGGGAATCTTCGATTTATCGACATCGTCGCAATACCCGGCCTCAGCATATGAAGGTACGTTTCCGGCAGGAAATGCGACGGCTGTTGATTGAGCCGAACCGCATTGCGAGATGTAGGTGTTAATTGTATTTTGCGTCATGGCTTTTTCGATGCCGACAATGGGCTGTTTAAGCTTGCTCACGACAACAGTAAACATCCGCCCCCATTTTTGTAAGCTTTCGCCCTTCGGCACGTATTGATACATTTGGCCTTGATCGTCGTTTCTTTTGAACGCCAGCTTGAAATCATCTGGCAGGGGGAACGATATTTCATAGGTCGAATCAGTGCTGGATTGGGCATTGTGTTGCGCCAACTTATCGACGATGGGTTGCCAGCGAGAGCCAAGGTCGTAGGCCGTTTGAAAATCGTTTAGCGCTTTGTCGTTCTGCCCGAGGGCTTCATACAACAGCCCTCTGTTGATAATCGATTTAAGGTGCTTTGGATTGACCTGGATCGCTGCCGTGAAATCCTTGATGGCCATATCCGCATTGTTTTGTTTGATCCAAGTCGTGCCACGTTCAGCAAGCGCATCGGCATTGTTGGGTGCGTATGTCAGGGCCTTTGATAAATCCTGGATCGACTTATCAAGCTTTCCAATATGGCGGAAAGCGGAGCCGCGATTAAGGTATGCAAAAGCAAAGTAGGCCTCGTTCAAATTTCCCTGCTCAATGCATTGGGTGAAAAGCTTGATCGCCTCATCGATGCGTTTGGCGTCCAAAGCCTGCGCGCCACGCTTGCATTGCGTTGGATCCATGGCGTGGCCCGTTACGGGAAAAAATGCAATTAAACCGGCTAAGGCAAAATAACGCGTCTGGATTTTTAAATTGAGAATCATCTGTCCCTCATTCATCAACATTATCAATGTGCTCACATTACGGACGCTATAATGAGAAGGCAACATATGAGAGTTTGAATTAGAGGGTTGCGATCATGGGGCGATGTATCACACCAACGTATTAAAATCATCCAACAGCATCGCAATTCGTCCGCTGTCGGTTTGGCCCATGATCACGGTGGCGCGGTTTTGCGCGGCGGCGAGGTCGATTTCGCGGACCCGTTGTTTGACCGGGCCAAGGGCGTGCGCGCTCATCGACAGTTCGCGGATGCCCAGGCCCATCAACAATGCCGTGAAGCGCGGGTCGCCGGCCATTTCGCCGCACACCGAGATGGGAATGCGCGCGCGCAACGCGGCTTCAGTGGTGAATTGGATCAGGCGCAAAACTGAGGGATGCAGCGGGTTGTAGAGCCCCGCGACCTGTTCGTCGGTGCGATCGACAGCCATGGTATACATGGTCAGGTCGTTGGAGCCGATGGCGAAAAAGTCCGAAACCGAGGCCAGCGCGTCGGCGGTGAGCGCGGCGCTTGGCACCTCGATCATCACGCCCACAGGGGGCAGTGGATCGGCGATTTTGACTTTTTTGCGCTTGAGCTTGGCGACCAGCTTTTTGAGGATTTCGCGGGTTTTGCGCACTTCTTGTTGGGTCGAGACCATCGGCAGCAAGATCCGCACCGGACCGTGGGCGCCGGCGCGCAAAATGGCGCTGAGCTGGCTTTCCAGCAGCTCCGGTTTTTTTAAGGAAAGGCGAATGCCGCGCAAACCCAGTGCGCTTTGCGCACTGTCGCCGATGTCTTCGGTCATGGACTGGGCGAGTTTTTCGCCGCCGATGTCGAGTGTGCGCACCGTCACCGCGCGCCCGTCCATGGCTTTGACGATGTCGCGCAGCGCTTTGTATTGCTCTTCTTCACCGGGGATGTCGTCGCGGTTCATGAACATGAATTCGGACCGTAGCAAGCCGATGCTGGATGCGCCCGCGTCCAAAACGCCGGGCATTTCGATGGGCAGCTCGACATTGCAGCCGAGCGAGATTTCGGTGCCGTCGCGGGTGACTGAGGGCTGTCGGCGAAGGCGCGCAAGACGCCCCAAGCGACGCCGGTGACCGGCTTGCTTGGCCTCGAACGCGGCCAAGGTCGATGGCTTGGGGTTGATGACGATGCGCCCTTGATCGCCATCGATGACCACTTGGTCGCCAGATTTGATCGCCCCCAACAAACCCGGAGCGCCCAACACGGCGGGCAGGCCCAACGCGCGCGCCATAATCGCGGTGTGACCTTGCGCACCGCCCAAAACGGTGGCGAAGCCGGAAACCTTTTTGGGATTGAGCTGGGCGGTGTCGGCGGGGGTCATTTCTTCGGAAATGATGATCGAGCCTTTAGGCACCGTGTTCAGCGGCTTGACGTGCGATTTGGTCAGGGCGCGGATGATGCGGTTGGCGACCTCGCGGATGTCGTCCATGCGCGCGGCGATGTAGCTGTCGTCGAGCGCGGCGAAGCCTGCCGTGATGTCAGTGATTTCGGCTTGTACGGCGGCTTCGGCGTTGATTTTATCTTCACGGATGCGCCGATATGCGCCACGCACCAGACGGGAATCGCCCAGCATCTGTTCGTAAGCTTCAAGTAAAAAGCCCATTTCTTCCGCCGCCGCAGCGGGCATGGAAGAGGCCTTGGCTTTCAATCGTCCGATTTGTCGCTGCGCAGTCTTTAACGCATTGTCCAGACGCACGCATTCCTCATCGATGTGTGCGCCGCGCACATCGTATTCGGGCACTGCGATGGAACCGGATTCACGCACATGCACGATGCCGATGGCGATGCCGGATGAAACGCCGAGGCCTTTGATGATGATTTCTTTGGAAGCTGGGCTCATTGCATCAGCACTCTTCGCCGAATTTGTCATCGACCAGCGCTGCGATGGCCTCCATGGCGGCGGTGTTATCCGTGCCGGTGATGGACACGAAAATGTCCGAACCAATGCCCGCAGCCAGCATCATCAAACCCATGATCGAGCCGCCCGAGACCGACTGGCCGTCTTTTGTGACGGTGATGTCGGCGTCAAATTCACCCGCCAATTTGACGAATTTAGCGGCAGCGCGGGCATGCAGGCCGCGCTGATTGCGAATGGCGATGGTGCGTTCGATGGCGGGGGAATTGTCGGTAGTCAAAACAGAGGCCTCGGTGAATTCTATAAGCGTAATGTTAGGCGCTATCGGGGTTCAGCAGCTCGGACGCGATGTTGATGTACTTACGCCCGGCGTCTTGGGCCTGGCTTGCGGCGACCTTTAAGCTGCTGTCGGCGCGCACGCTGGCCAACTTGATCAGCATCGGCAGGTTGGCCCCTGCGATGACTTCGACGTTGGCCTTTTCGATCACGCTGATGGCCAGGTTCGACGGTGTTCCGCCGAACATATCGGTGAGCAAAATCACGCCCGCGCCGTCATCGACCTTGGCGATGCTGTCGAGAATTTGACTGCGGCGTTCTTCCATATCGTCGTCGGGGCCGATGCAGATGGTGGCGACCGCATCTTGCGGGCCGACCACGTGTTCCATTGCGGCGACGAATTCATCGGCCAGGCGGCCATGGGTCACGAGCACGATGCCGATCATGACTTTTTTACGCTTTCTTGCCCAAGATCCGGCCCGGTGGGTGGCATGTCGCGATGGGCGAGCCGGATGCGGTTATGTGTGTTTTCCAGCCACGCCGCCAGCTTTTCGGCGACGAAGACGGAACGATGTTTGCCCCCCGTACATCCCACCGCAATGGTGAGATAGGATTTTCCCTCGTCCCGAAACCGCGTGACCATGGGGGCCAACAGCGCGCTCAGGTTGGAGAAAAACTCATCGAAGCCCGCGTCTTCTTGAATATACGCTTGGACCCTCGAATCTTGCCCGGTGAGGGGCTTGAGCTCCGGATCATAATGTGGATTGCGCAAAAAGCGAACATCGAACACCAAATCCGCGTCGCGCGGCAATCCTTTGCGATATGAAAAGGACGTCACGAACACCGCCATGGAGTCCGTTCCCGCGCCTTCGCCAAAGGAATGAGCGAGAAAACTTTTGACGTCGTAAGGCGTATCGCCGGTGGTGTCGAGGTGGATATCGGCGACATCGATCAATGCGGAGACCAGCCTGCGCTCCAACCGGATGCCGTCCAGCACCGGAAGGTCATGTGCCAACGGGTGACGATGGCGGGTTTCGGTGTAGCGGCGCACCAGTTCTTCGTCGCCGCAATCGACGAACAACACCTTCACATCGACGCCTTGCAGGGTGCGCAAAGCATTCAGCTGGCGTACGAACGCGTCGGCGGCGAAATCACGGGTGCGGATATCGACGCCGACGGCGATGGGCCGGGGCGGCACGGTGAAACCGGGCAGAACCTCATGCGGTTGGGCCACGATGTTGGGCAGCAGTGACAGCGGCACGTTGTCCAACGCTTCGAACATCAGATCTTCAAACGCTTTCAAAACCGTAGTTTTGCCAGCTCCCGACATGCCCGTGACCAGGACGACTTGACGCGGCGTGTCGGAGTTATGAGGGGCTGTTTTCTGAGTTGTCATACGCGTCAGACTATCCACGGATTGTTACGAAGAAAATTCATCGTTGGGTGAGGGGGCTTCAGGTGGAGTGAAATAAATTTTCGGCGTGCGCCTTAAGCGCCATACGCACTTTGGCCGGGGCAGAGGCGTCAAGTCCGCGGATCGCAAAACGCGCAACGCTCACGCCTTCAATGGTTTCCACCTGTTGTTCGGGCAACCGTTCGACGGCGCTCAACGCCACCAGATCGAAAATAGCAGCCACCGGCACTCGCGGTACACAGCCAAGGTGCACGATGCCGATTCCGCGCACTTCCAGAAGGCCTTGTATGGTTTGAGGTACACCTGCGAAAAGCTGGCCGTCCTCAACGCTGAGTTCGGTGTAGTCGTCAGCCACCAGTCCCGCGCCACCATCGATCAATCGCAACGCCAGATCAGATTTACCGCTACCGGACGCGCCGCGCAGCAGCACGCCGTGACCTTTGATTACTACACATGTGGCATGAATACGTTCCATAGCCAGAGCGTGAAACGGGCGGGACCGGGAGTCAATCACTTTAGGGGCCTTTAGCGTGTTTGAAAGCGGATTACGCCCCTGCCAGGCGCACCGTAAAGCGTGCGCCCAGCGGTTGGCCCGCATCGTCACGGATGGTTTCGGCGAAAATGGCGCCGCCATGAGCCTCGATGATTTGCTTGGATATGGCTAGGCCTAGGCCTGAATGGCGGCCGAAGGCTTCTGATTCGGGGCGTTCGGTGTAAAAACGATTAAAGATATCGCGCTCTTTACCTTCGGGAATGCCGGGGCCTTGGTCTTGTACGGTGACGATGATGAAATCACCGTCGCGATGCGCCGCAAGTTGGATGATGGCGTCGCCTTTCGCTGTATTTGGAGGGCTGAACGACACCGCGTTGGTGATGAGGTTGCGAAACACCTGCACCAAGCGGTCTTCCATGCCGCTGACCATCAACCCATTTTCGACTTTGACGGTCAGCTCGGGCGCCGTGGAGCCAGCGGTGTGGGCGTGAATGTCGGCCAGGGTCGATAGCATCTTCGCGAGCTCAACGGGCGTGGTTTCGGCGCGCGACAATTCAGCGTCCAAGCGCGAGGCGTCGGAAATGTCGCTGATCAAGCGGTCGAGGCGTTCGACATCGTCTTGGATCACCGCCATCAATTTGCGCTGCTGTTCAGGGTCTTTCAAACGCGCCGCGGTTTCCACGGCGCTTTTGAGGCTGGTGAGCGGATTTTTAATTTCGTGGCTGACGTCGGCGGCGAACGCTTCGATGGCGTCCATGCGCGACCACAGCGCCTCAGTCATATCGTTGAGTGCACCGGCCAAATCGCCGATTTCGTCGTCGCGCCCGCGCATGCTGGGGATGGTGTGTTGGCGGTGGTGACCCTTGCGCACCCGATCAGCCGCGCGCGCCAAAAGGCGGATCGGACGGGCGATGGTTCCGGCCAGATAGAATGACACCAAAACCGTGATCACCAGGGTGAACGCGAACACCCGCAAAATGTCGAGCCGCACTTCGAACAACGCGATATCGATTTCGTCGGACGATTTCGACAGCATCAAAACGCCCAGGGTTTGTTTGTAGCGCGTCACCGGCATCGCCACCGACAGGACCAACGAGCCGTCAGGCATGGATCGGCGCGCCACCCAGGTTTCGCCTTCCAGCGCGCCCATGGCTTCGCGGTAATCTTGGGCGTGTTGATCGACGCTTTCACGATACGGCGGGTATTCTTCGATGCCCGGCAGCCACATGTAAACGGTGTCGAGCGCGCGAAACAATTTGGTCAGGGCGCTGTCTTCTTCATCCGTGGTCATGGGCGGGGGCAGGGCTTCGGCCTGCACTTGACCGCCCGGCTCCAACAAGATGCGCGAATCGGCAACCAGCGCGCCGTCAAAGGCGAACAGTCGCGCGCGGGTTTCGGCGGTGAACGCCAAGCGGCGCACAATTTGGCTGGCGAGATCGGGCAACAACTGCTGGCCGGCTTCCGATACAGCGCTTTCGCCCAACGCCACGGCGAAAATTTCCGCATGGGTACGCAGCGCCGACAGTTCCGTGGCGATCAGGTTGCGGCGGTATTCGCCCAGATAAAACAACCCCGCCACCAACAACGCGGGGGCCAGCAAGTTGACCGCCAAGATGCGCCGGGTCAGCGGCGAAAAACGTCGCGATAACGCCGATGGCGGATCAGCTTGGGGTGAGGTGGCGGTATCGTTCATGGGGGCAGATTAAATCACTCGCCCGAATAACGATAGCCAACACCGTACAATGTTTCGATGGATGAAAATTCGCCGTCCACTTCGCGAAATTTACGGCGCAGGCGTTTGATGTGGCTGTCGATGGTGCGGTCATCGACGTAGATATGTTCGCCATATGCGGCGTCGATCAGCTGATCGCGGCTTTTGACGTGGCCGGGATTGCGCGCTAACGCCTGCAATAACAAAAATTCGGTCACAGTGAGGTTGACCTGTTTGCCTTTCCACACACACAGGTGACGGGTGCTGTCCAGGGTCAGTTCGCCGCGCTGGATGACCTCGGCAGTGGCGGTTTGCGGTTCGCGACGACGCAACACGGCGCGAATACGTTCGATCAACAGGCGCTGGGAAAACGGCTTTTTGATATAGTCGTCTGCGCCTAAGCGCAGGCCCATGGCCTCGTCCAGCTCATCGTCCTTGGAGGTGAGGAAAATCACCGGCAAATCGTTGCGCTTTTTCAGTTCGGTCAAAAGCTCCATGCCGTCCATGCGCGGCATTTTGATGTCGAGCACCGCCAGGTCGGGCGGATTGCGCGACATTTCGCGCAAGGCTTCCTGGCCGTCTTTGTAGGTTGTCACCACAAAGCCTTCCGCTTCCAGCGTCATGGACACAGAGGTGAGGATGTTGCGGTCGTCATCGACCAAGGCGATGGTTTGAGACATGCTGCTTCCAAAGTTCCGTTCGGGTGATTCTACCTGAAATGCGACGTTCATAAGCAAAAAAGACTCCAATTTAGCGCTGAAGCCAATTGACCTTTGCTTTGTGGCAAAATTATAGTGTTTACAAGGCGCGGCCGGGGCACCATGTTTATAACCTTAGTTTATTTTGGGGCGCGCCCACAAATATTGGAGATCGATGATGCAAGACGCTTATGACAGCAAAATGCGCCAAATCGCAGCGCAAAATGCATCCCGACAAACGTCTCGGGCACGCGCCAAAGCAGCCCAAGCCCCGGTTGTCGACCCGATGCTGATCGGGCTGGGCGTACTGAGCCTCATCGTCGCCGCGTTTTTTTCTTTCCAGTCATTCTAACAGCCCGCAAGCAGGCACGACGTAGACCATTTAAAGCGTCGAAATCCTGATTCCATAGGGGGAGCTGGGCCGCATTGGATGAACTTTTAACAATCGCCAAGGGCCTGGCGCGGCTGCTTATGGACGCCGCCCGCGATTTACTGCCCATCGTGGTGGTGATCACATTTTTTCAGGTTGTGGTGATCCGCGAACCCTTTCCCAATTTGACGGAAATTCTAGTTGGCACCGCCTTGGTGGTGCTGGGGCTGGCTTTTTTTGTGCGTGGTTTGGAAATGGGCTTGTTTCCATTGGGCGAAGCGATGGCCCAAGCGTTCGCCAAAAAAGGCAGTGTGTTGTGGCTGATGGGCTTCGCTTTCGCCTTGGGCTTTGGCACCACGGTGGCGGAACCCGCCCTGATCGCGGTGGCGGCGGAAGCGGCGAGCACGGCGGCCGAAGGTGGACTGATCGGTCACGACGAAGTGAGCTTAGACGATTACGCCTACGGCCTGCGCATGACCGTGGCGCTGTCGGTGGGCATCGCCATCGTCATCGGCGTGGTGCGCATCATCAAAGGCTGGCCTATTCAGTGGGTGATCATCGGCGGTTATTTGTGCATCGTGGTTTTGACGTTTTTCGCCCCGCCGGAAATTGTCGGCATCGCTTATGACAGCGGCGGGGTCACCACCTCGACCATCACAGTGCCGCTGGTCACCGCACTGGGCGTGGGTTTGGCGACGTCGATCCGCGGGCGCAACCCGATGACCGACGGTTTTGGATTGATTGCGTTGGCCAGCCTCACGCCGATGATGTTCGTCATGGTTTACGGCATGGTGTACTGAGATGATGGACCTCATACACCACATCTTAAATACCGGCTGGGTGACGTTGTTCGACGTCGTGCCCATCGCCTTGATCTTGATATTTTTTCAAGCCGTGGTGATCCGCCGCATGCCGCCCAACCCCAAACGCATCGCGGTGGGTTTTTTGTACGTGCTGATCGGCTTGACGTTGTTTCTGGTGGGATTGGAAATGGCGCTGTTCCCGGTTGGTGAAACCATGGCCCACCAGCTCACCGATCCGCAGTTTTTGGGTGGCGACGCGCTTTTGGGCCAGGTCAACTGGGCAGATTATCTGTGGGTTTACGTTTTTGCCGCCGCCATCGGTTTTGCCACCACGGCGGCGGAACCGTCGTTGATTGCGGTGGCGTTGAAGGCTGAGCAGATATCGGGCGGCGCGATCAAGGCCAATGGCCTGCGCATCGCGGTGGCGATCGGCGTGGCGGTGGGGGTGTCTTTGGGCGCGTATCGCATCGTCAGTGGCACGCCGTTGCATTGGTATATCATAGCAGGCTATGTGGTGGTCATTTTGCAGACCATATGGGCCTCGAAATTTATCGTCGCGTTGGCCTATGACAGTGGCGGCGTGACCACATCGACGGTGACGGTTCCGGTCGTCACCGCACTGGGTCTGGGGCTGGCATCGACCATCCCTGGGCGCAGCCCGTTGTTGGACGGATTTGGATTGATTGCGTTCGCCAGCCTGTTCCCCATCATGGCTGTTTTGGCGTACGCGAATTTGGCCGAGTGGCTGCAAAGACGACGACACGTGAGAGATCAAAATGGGCAAGAGGAGACGAACCCATGAACCTCAAATTGATAATGGCTCTTGTTAAAGACGAGATCACGCAAACGGTTATCGACGCCGCACGCGACGCCGGGGCCACCGGCGCCACCGTGATCACCAGCGCCCAGGGTGAAGGGCTGAAAAAGGAAAAGACTTTTTTGGGCCTAGACCTCGCCGCTCAGCGCGATATCGTGTTGTTCATGGTGGCGGAACCCAAGGCGCGGGAGATTTTAGAAACCATCGCCAAGGCCGGTAAATTCGACGAAGAACCCGGCGCGGGGATTGCGTGTCAGATTGCGTTGGAGGATGCTGTCGGCCTATCGACCCAACTGCCAACGCTGATTGATGAAGTTGAGAAAGAGATATGAGCGAAAAAAGCTATGTCAAAGTCGAGGATGTCATGTCCACGACCATCGCGACCATCGACGCCACCGCCACCGTACAAGAGGCGGTGGTGAAAATGCGCGATGCGGGGGTCAGTTCCCTGGTCGCCGAACGCCGCGATGCGTCGGATGAATACGGTCTGGTGGTGGTGTCCGACATCGCCAAGCACGTGATCGCGGAAAATCGTTCTCCGGAACGGGTCAATGTCTATGAAATCATGTCCAAGCCGGTGCTGACGGTACCCAAGGACATGAATATTCGTTACGCGGTGCGCTTGCTGGTGCAGTTTGGACTCAGCCGTGGACTGGTGGTGGATGAGCGCCGCGCCCCGGTGGGCATCGTCACCTTGCGCGATTTGGTTCTGCGCGACAGCGGCGATTGAGCGAGGTCGGAACACCGTGAAAAATGCGTCCGCCGCAATCGCCCGGGAAGCTCGATTGATCGCGCGCGCCGCGTTGAAAGGCGCGCTGGCGACAAACCGTCGTTCCGGGCGTTCTGGCGCAAAAAGCCAGCCTTACGTCTCCAAGGTTGGCGTTGCGACGGACCCTGGCGGTGCGCCGTTGTTTCTGTTTTCGACCCTAGCGGCGCACACCCAAGATCTGCTGAGCGACCCCTGCGCCTCAATTTTGCTGGAAGCCCCCAGCGCCGCTGCGAATCCATTGGAAGGGGCGCGTTGCACCTTGGTGGGCCGAGTGGAAAAATTGACGGGCTGCGAATCGGATGTTGCGCGCACTATGTATTTGCAACGCCACCCTGGCGCGGCGATGTATGCGGGGTTCGGTGATTTCGCGTTGTGGCGCATGTCCATTGAAAAGGTCCATTACGTCGGCGGGTTTGGCCGCGCCAAGTGGGTCAAAGGGGCTGAGTACCTGAGCAATGCAACCGATTTTGCGGCTGGGCAAGATCGCGTACTGGAAAGCCTAAATGCTGAAAAACGCGATGAATTGTGCGCTGTCGCCGGTTTTGTAACGGGGCGTTCGGCGCGGGGTTTGAAAGCCCTGAGCATCGATGCGGATGGGCTTACCCTGATTGGGCCGAAGGGAAATCAGGCGCGGATCGACTTTTTAAGTCCGGCCCACGATCTTCGTGGTTGGCGCGCGCGGTTTCAGGGTTTATGCAAAAAAAGTGTCACCTAATACCATTTCTCACTACACCCGGGCGCACTTTTTTGCTTCAATTGGACGAGATGCTCCGGTTGCATCGGAGTTCGAGCTTTATGTTTTGGTTTCATTGAATTGCGGTTGATCTTCTCATGGCCCTTGCCACCATTATTGCCGTGCTTGCTTTCGCCATCGCCTTGGTGGCGCTGTGGCTGACCAGTGACATCGTGAAAAAGGTCGAAGGCCAGAACGAAAAATTCGTCAAAGCGCACATTGCGTCTTTGCGCGAAGAAATTCGCGAACTTGAAAAGACCCTAAACAAAACTAGTCAAGCGATAAAAGGGCATACCGAAGTACAGGGTGTCATGGACAAGCGCCTCAATGATCACACCACTGAGCTCTCCGATATGCGCGCGCGCGCTGCCTTGGTGCACGAGCAATTGGAAGAATTGGATCGCTCTATCCCGTCGCGGTATCGCGTGCGGGTGGTTAAGTCAGAGCCCTCCACATCCAGCAAGGGCCAAAAGCCCAGCATCCAGTAAGGTCGCTCGGCGGACCTTTTTCCCGCATACCACCCGCGAATCACAGACTGATCCACCCCATATGGGTGGTTTTTTTACGTTTGTGTTTCGTTACACCTGTGGACAAGCTGGAATCATGCTCGCAAATCGTTGTGTTTCAAGGTCTTTTCGCAGTTGCACAAAACCTTTTGACGCGAACGCTGCACCCGCTAACCTACTCGCCCCTGGGGAGGGATGGAATTTTCGTTCGGAGGATACTTAAAGATGCTCAACAGCGCGCAGACGCCAACAGCAAATACTAAACTGACTGCCTGGATTGATGAGATCGCGGCGCTCACCAAGCCTCAGGCCATTCACTGGTGTGATGGCTCTAGGGAGGAATTTGATCGTCTGTGCGCCGAGATGGTTGCAGCCGGGACCTTGATCAAGCTGGACGATGAAAAACGTCCCGGCAGCTATCTCGCCCGCTCCAGCCCCTCCGACGTGGCGCGCGTCGAAGACCGCACCTTCATCTGCTCAGAACGTGAAGAAGACGCCGGTCCGACCAACAATTGGATGGCGCCGGACGAGATGCGCTCGACCTTGAACGGCTTGTTCGACGGTTGCATGCAGGGCCGTACTTTGTACGTGGTTCCGTTTTCCATGGGGCCGTTGGGCTCACCCATCGCGCACATCGGCGTGCAATTGACCGACAGCGCTTACGCGGCGGCCAACATGCGCATCATGACGCGCATGGGCTCTCAAGTGCTTGACGTTTTGGGCGCGGACGGCGACTTCGTTCCGTGCGTGCACTCGGTCGGCGCACCTTTGGCGGACGGCGAACAAGACGTCGTGTGGCCATGCAATGATGAAAAATACATCGTTCACTATCCCGAATCGCGTGAAATTTGGTCGTTCGGATCGGGCTACGGCGGCAATGCCTTGTTGGGTAAAAAGTGCTTTGCCTTGCGCATCGCATCCGCCATGGCGCGCGACGAAGGCTGGCTGGCCGAACACATGCTGATCGTCGGTCTGGAAAGCCCCGAAGGCGAAAAGACCTATGTCGCCGCGGCGTTCCCGTCGGCGTGCGGCAAAACCAACCTCGCCATGTTGATTCCGCCCGAAGGCTTTGAAGGCTGGAAAGTGTGGACCGTGGGCGACGATATTGCGTGGATCAAACCAGGCGCCGACGGCAAGCTTTACGCCATCAATCCCGAATACGGCTATTTCGGCGTTGCGCCGGGCACGTCGGATAAATCCAATCCTTCGGCGATGAAGGCGTTGGACAAAGACTGCATCTACACCAACGTGGCTTTGACCGATGACGGCGACGTGTGGTGGGAGGATATGTCTGAGGCTCCTGCTCATGCCATCGATTGGAAAGGCAACGAGTGGACGCCGGATATGGAAAGTCCCGCCGCCCACCCCAACGCGCGCTTTACCGCGCCCGCATCGCAGTGTCCGTCGATCGATCCCAGCTGGGAAGATCCCAAGGGCGTGCCGATTTCGGCGTTCATCTTCGGTGGCCGGTTGTCCAAAACCTTTCCGTTGGCGTATCAAGCGTTCGATTGGAAGCACGGCGTGTACATGGCGGCGACGATGGGCTCGGAAGCCACTGCGGCCGCCGTCGGCCAAGCGGCGATCCGTCGCGACCCGTTCGCCATGCTGCCGTTTTGCGGCTACAACATGGGCGATTATTGGCAGCACTGGTTGGACTTCGGCGCGA
>Ga0316204_10001419_pt1 | contig 65221 bp, 62 predicted proteins | sample 6monrhotite_MG_2_FD_205661 | JGI IMG/M metagenome (GOLD analysis project Ga0316204, IMG submission 205661) | Microbial mat bacterial communities from mineral coupon in-situ incubated in ocean water Damariscotta River, Maine, United States -... | ecosystem: Environmental > Aquatic > Marine >... | reverse complement strand
GAAGAACGAACAAAGGAAGCAACATGGCGACGGATTGGTACGCTTCTCGATCACTTCTCACCACAGGAATGTGCAAACTATTTTAGAAATTCAGGCTATGCGTCAGTTTAAAACAGAAAAACTCTAAGGAGTGTTCTTACTCTTGTCCTGCGCGCGTGTGAGTTTGGAGCCTACATATCGATATATAATACTTTTAAGCTTTTTATCGCTTTACCTGCCACCCGGATTTGAAAATCCACCATACAGACGTAATGCAGATGCTGAGAAAAACAAAGATCATCGATAGGCTTGTGGTGACGCTGACGTCGGATATTTCGTAGAAGCTCCAGCGAAAACCGCTAATTAGGTAGAGCACTGGGTTGAACAAAGTGACGTTTTGCCAAAATTCCGGCAGCATGTTGATGGAATAAAAACTGCCTCCCAGGAACACCAATGGCGTGATGACCAGTAGGGGTATGATTTGCAACTGCTCGAAATTACCGGCCCAGATACCGATGATGAACCCAAACAGCGAGAATGTGACAGCGGTGAGGACGAGGAACAACAGCATCATTGCCGGGTGGGCAATATGCAGATCGACAAAAAATCCAGCAGTCGCCAAAATGATCAACCCAAGAATGAGCGACTTTGATGCCGCCGCGCCAACATAACCGAGAACGATTTCAAACGAAGATATGGGGGCCGATAGCAGTTCATAAATGGTGCCGGTAAATTTTGGGAAATAAATGCCAAATGAGGCGTTGGCGATGCTTTGGGTCAGGATCGACAACATGATCAAGCCCGGCACAATGAAGGAGCCATAACTGATGCCTTCAATTTGGGTAATGCGCGAGCCGATAGCGGCGCCAAAAACGATGAAATAGAGCGACGTTGAGATTACCGGCGAGACGATGCTCTGAAATAATGTGCGCCAGGTGCGCGACATCTCGAATTTGTAGATCGCTTTGACCGCAAAAAAATTCATGATGTTTCCTTGACCAAAGTAACGAAGATATCTTCGAGCGAGCTTTGATCCGTTTTCAGATCGCGGAATTTGATGCCTGCGTCATGAAGTGCCCCGAGAAGCGTTGTAATGCCGGTGCGTTCGCCTTGCGTATCATAGGTATAAATCAAGTGATTGCCGTTGTCTGCGACCGCCAGATCGAATTGGCTTAACGCATCGGGGGTGGTTTCAAGCGGAACGTGTAAATCAAGTGTCAGACGTTTTTTCCCAAGCTTTTGCATCAATACGGCCTTATCCTCTACAAGAATGATTTCACCGTTGTTGATGACCCCGACTCGGTCGGCGATTTCTTCGGCCTCTTCGATATAATGGGTTGTCAGTATGATCGTCACCCCGGACTGGCGCAGACGATGAACCATCGCCCACATGTCTTTGCGAAGTTCAACGTCTACTCCGGCGGTCGGTTCATCGAGAAATAGGATTTTGGGTTCATGGGACAGCGCTTTGGCAATCAGCACCCGGCGCTTCATGCCACCTGATAATTCAATGATTTTATTATCTTTTTTGTCCCAAAGAGATAAATCCTTCAGGACCTTCGTAATGTGTTCGGGGTTGGCGCTTTTGCCAAACAGGCCACGGCTGAAAGAGACTGTCCCCCAAACAGATTCAAAAGCGTCGGTGGTCAGCTCCTGGGGCACCAGGCCAATTAAGTCACGGGTTTTGCGATAGTCTTTGATAATGTCGTGGCCATCGACAGTGACGCGGCCTGTCGTTGGGTTAACGATGCCGCAGATAATATTGATCAGCGTCGTCTTTCCAGCCCCATTGGGGCCCAGCAAGGCAAGAATCTCTCCACGCTTGATCTCAATGTTGATCGATTTCAACGCCTGAAAACCATCTGCATAGGTCTTGGTCAGGTCCGTTACCGAAATAAGTGAACTCATGAAAATGTCATCGCCCTGTGTGGATTGGAATTGCTGCAGTTCTGTCGGCTTTTTTGTCACCAAAGTCAAATAGCTTATGGTTGTATCTCGGGGTTCTTCAACCTACTCTAGCGTCCATGTCCAGTAACCGAACCCGATCTATTCCGTCCCTGTTGTCCAGCACGTCTGTCGACCATCCGGCGTTGGCGGCGACGTTGATGGTGGGATCTTTGTTCATGCTGGCGTTTCAAGATTCTCTGGTCAAACTGATCAGCCCGGATGTTTCGCTCTGGCAGTACCAGTTTGTACGCGCCGCCTTTAATTTGGTTCTTTTGACCGTTCTGACAAGGTTTGTTTGGGGCACGGAAGGCCTGCGCCCCAAACGCCCTTGGGCAGTGGTCTTGAGAAGCCTGTTGCTCGGAACGTCCATGACCTTGTTTTTTGGCGGCATTCCCTTCTTGAGTTTGGCTAACGTGGCGGCAGGGCTTTATGTTTTCCCCCTGTTTATTGCCGTGCTGTCAGGGGCCGTGCTTGGGGAACGGGTTGGGCCAAGGCGTATCATCGCAATTCTGTGTGGTTTTGGTGGCACCTTGTTGATGCTTAAACCGGGAACCGATGCGTTTACACCGGTCAGTCTGATGCCAATCGGTGCCGCCTTATGTATTGCAATTACCATCCTGGTAACGCGCAGTTGGTGCCGTGAAGAATCCCCTGTCACCCTGACTTACGCGGTCTCTTTTACGTTCATTAGTATTGGCTCAATCGGGATGGCCGTGTTCTCGGGCCGTGGGTTTCCTGACTTGACCGCATCATGGCCTTATTTGTTTACCGGATGGAATGAAATTGGTGCTGAGATTTATGGCATTATTGCCGTCTGCTCCGGTCTCAATATGTTCGCCAATATCGGCATGGCCAAGGCCTATCAGAGCGCAGAAGCAAGCTGGCTTGTGCCATTTGACTATTCGTACCTTGTTTTCGCCACGTTCTGGGGAGTGGTGATGTGGAACGATCTGCCGGACGATTTGTCGTTTTTAGGGATGCTGTTAATCTCCGGGGCGGGTATTTTTGTTGCTTGGTGTGAGCGCCAAGACAAACGGAAAAATGACGCTGGCGGTTAATCGGTCGTGGATTTAACTGGGGGCAGCGAACACGACCATTTATCGTGCCGCCGTTCCGTAATACAGTCATCCGCTGGATCGCCGACGGAGCGTTATCACCATATTTACCTTTGAACCCATTTTCTATGCCGTTGCCGTCGTCGCCGTGATCTTGACGGGCATCTCTAAAAGCGGCCTTGGTGGTGGCCTTGGGCAAATGTCAGTGCTCATAATGGCGATGTTCATCTCCCCTATTGCCGCCGCCGCAATCATGCTGCCGATTCTATGCTTGATCGATGTGTTCAATCTCTGGGGGTACCGCAACGACTGGAACCGGGGCGACGTGGCCCTGTTGCTCGTCGGGGCACTTGTTGGTGTTGGTGTAGCCACCATGACGTACAGTTATGTCGATGACAACGTGGTGCGGCTTTTGCTTGGCGTCATCACCATCGTGTTCGCAATTACCTTCGTTGTACAGAGCTCAAACCAGGAGGCAGGCGTTAAACCCGGTCGATTAACAGGGGTTATCTGCGGTGCAATATCAGGGTTTACCAGCTTTATTGCCCATGCGGGTGGTGCGCCGGTGAAATTTTATTTATTGCCGCAAAAACTATCAAAGAAGGTCTTTGTCGGCACCCACGTCTTTTTCTTTTTTGCCGTCAATCAATTCAAACTATGGTCTTACTTCGGCCTTGGCCTGCTTTCGTCAGAAAACCTGTCGACCAGTTTAATCCTGGCTCCTGCGGTTCCCATTGGTGTGGTGATTGGACGGAAGCTGGTGAAAGTTGTTCCCATCGATCTCTTCTACCGGATCATTTATTTCTTGTTGTTTGCCGCAGGGATTAAGCTGATCTGGGATGGGGTATCCCGCGGCGGATATTTATAGACCGGGCGTTCCAGTTCGGCGTTTCTTTATAGAGTTCGAATTGCAAATTAATGAAAGCGACGGGTTAATAAAAGCGACGGGCGGAAATACGCATGATATCGAAAGCCTTAGATCAGTTTCGATTGGTACCACTTGTCTCCGTTTTTGCGGGAACAGGCTTTAGCAGATGCTCAGAGACTTGAAATCGGGTATACAGGTAAGTATATCATCTCCACCGATAGGCCGTTTGTCTTGGAATTTGGCAAGAGCCATGAAATCGACGTTACGCACTGTTGTCGTTAAACTGATTCTGGTCGCATTCTTATGTGGTCAGGGTTTTGTTGGTGTGTCTCAGGCGGCGGCAATCGAACCGTCAAACGCCATCGATAAAACAGCAATTTTTTTGATCGATTCTTCGGACAATTCGGATTCCGGGGCTCTCGTGATGGTCTCGCTTCCGATTGGGGCGGATACCCTGTATCTGCGGGCTTTTTTTAGCGACAACGCATGTCTGATGCCATTAAGAACGGCATCTGAAACCTGCGCGACCGGCCCCCCCCTGCTCTAGCCTTCATTATCGTTCGGTCGAAAATATCAACCCTGTTCTGAAGAACACACGCCAAAGCGTATTGGTGTTGACCTTTTTATGTGGTTTTCGATTGAACGCTCTGGCCTCTATTCCAGCGATTTTGTCGCCCTGGTCAACTTATACTCAGGACCCTGTTTCGTCCTGACGACGGCTAAATATGGATGAGGATACGCCCCCTTAACGGGGTCGACAGAGAGTTTGTCGGTGACGTGCACTTCGGAATTCGCCATGAAACACCCTCAGCCAATCCTTTATGTCATCGGAATATTGCTTATCGCAATGGCCTTAAGCATGGGTGTGCCTGCTGTCGTCGATATATTGTCTGGAACGACCGATGTTTGGGTGTTTCCGGTCTCTGCAGGGATCACTTTATTTGCCGGCGGAACACTCTTTCTGTCCAATATGTCGGCGGATTTCAACCTGTCCCGACGCCAGACTTTCTTAATGACAACGCTGATCTGGCTCGTTTTACCGATGTTTGGGTCGCTTCCGCTAATTTTGGGTGAGACTCAGTTGAGCTTCACTGACGGGTTTTTCGAAGCCATGTCAGGAATCACCACCACCGGTTCCACGGTCATCACCGGATTAGACAGGTTGTCATCGGGACTGCTCTTGTGGCGGGCTATTCTGCAATGGCTTGGTGGGCTAGGAATCATCGTCATGTCGATCAGTGTTCTACCAATCCTCAGGGTCGGCGGCATGCAGTTGTTTAAAGTTGAAGCGTTTGAGACTGGTGAAAAGTTTCTCCCGCGTGCGCGTCAAATTTCAGCCGGTGTGACGACGGTGTTTATATCCTTAACAGCCATATGGTCGGTTGCATTGTGGCTGGCGGGGATGAGCGGGCTTGAGGCGGTGATCCATGCGATGACAACGATTGCGACCGGCGGTTATTCGACCTCGGATGCCTCCATCGGCCATTTTAACAGTGCGGCAATCGACGCCATCATTACCGCAGGCATGATTGTCGGCGGAATTCCATTCCTACTGATACTGGCGTCTATGCGAACGCGCTGTGCCTCACTGTATAACGACACCCAGGTACGATGGTATCTGGGATTTATGGTGTTTTCGATATTGGCCGTCTGCTGGTGGCTTTGGGCCGTGCAAGGCATGGCCGCACCGAGCGCGTTGCGCTACTCCGCGTTTACGGTGGCCTCGATCATGACCGGAACGGGATACGCATCGGTCGATTACACGTTCTGGGGAGCTTTCCCCATCATCTTTATGTTCTTTTTGACCTTCGTCGGTGGATGTGCCGGATCAACGGCTTGCGGGATCAAGCTGTTTCGCTTCCAGATCTTGTTTTCGACTGTTCGACGAGAGTTCCGAAAAATATGCAAGCCCAACGAAGTCTATATCTCGTACTACAATAATCGACCGATTTCTAACGAGGTCATTTCGTCTGTTTTGGGTTTCTTCTTTATCTTCATTATTTGCTTTGGCGTGCTCACCTTGGCTCTGGGTTTGCTTGGCCTCGATTTTGTTACCGCCATTTCAAGCGCAGCGACAGCAATGTCAAACGTTGGACCGGGGCTTGGGCGGATTGTTGGTCCATCTGGAACCTTCCATAGCTTTCCGGATGCCGCCAAGTGGTTGCTGGCGTTCGGAATGCTGGTCGGTCGGCTCGAAGTTTTTACCGTAATAATCCTCTTCTCTCGTCAATTCTGGAAAGGCTAAATCATGGATAACCAAACAACCGCAGACAGTGCCGATGTGATCACCGACAACGGTGGCGCAAGAAAAGTCCTGCGTGGCATTCGCAAATTTGCACTTGAATTTCTATTGCCATTTCTTGCCATTGGTCCGGTACTGTATGGCGCGGAAACTTTGGCCGAAATGTTAGGGTTCCACGGTACCGGTGCTCAGTTCATCAGATTTATTATGCTTGGGGTCTATGGGCTGATAATATTTGTTGTGATGAAATCAGCCAATAAACGTTAGGCCGATAGGTGCGCGGGCCATGGGTTAAACGTAACCTGCACGTGAAAAAGCACATGAGCGACGCGCCGCATTATCGGCGGTTCAATAGGCGCTCGATCCGGTTGATGCGGTCAAGCAGTTCCTGTGTTGTTCTGTGTCTGGCGGCGTTTCGGTAGTCGGCTAAGGCGTGTACATAATTCCTTCGTTTTTCGTGTAGGTGACCACGCCAGGTCAATAAATCGGCGTTACTTTTCTGGCGTTCGAGCAAGATATCAAGGTCAGATAAGGCGTTGATGTTTTTACCCATGGCTTCGTAGGCGCGGGCGCGGGTTTTCCGCGCTGCCAGGGCCTGTGGGTCTGATTGCAAGGCAATGCTTGCTACACGAATGGCATCCCGATAGTGACCCGACGCTTCATAGAGGCGGGCCAGCTTCTCAACAATACGCGGGTTGCCAGGGGCTAGATTATTCGCCTGCTCAAGGTCTGCCAGCGAGAGAGCAATGGCCGCGTCTGTGCGGTGGTAATGGTCAAACCGGGTTAGGGCCCGCGCAAACAGAACATACCCTTTAAGTTTGCCATCCGGTAACGCCGAGATGGCGGATGAAAAATCGTCAAGGGCGGCGGTTATGTTGCCTGCGGCTAAATGGACTTTAGCGCGAACCTGAAAAGCGCGAATACGGGTCGCACGGTCGGTGTTTTGCCGCCCGATAACGACGTCGCAGGCCCGTAACGTGTTGGTGATATCAAAGTAGGTGTCTTTGCATTGGTTTTCGATGGCGTTGGCGTGGCTTTCGGGGGGGGCGAACAGAAATAAGACTAGCCCGACAACCGGTAAAATTCGCCTCCATTTCCGTTTCCGTTTCTGCCATCTCATCACATATGGATAACCCGTCCGTAGGCATCGAGCACGGATTCATGCATCATTTCTGACAGCGTTGGGTGCGGGAAGACGGTGTGCATCAACTCTTCTTCCGTCGTTTCCAGCCCCATAGCAACAACGTAACCTTGAATAAGTTCAGTGACTTCGGCACCGACCATATGCGCACCCAAAAGTTGCCCGGTTTTTTTATCGAAGATGGTTTTGACTAATCCGTCTGGCTCACCCAATGCGATCGCTTTGCCGTTACCCATGAATGGAAACCGACCGACGTTAACCTCATAACCCTGCTCAATCGCTTTGGCTTCGTTCAGGCCGACGCTGGCAACCTGCGGGTGGCAATAGGTACAGCCGGGGATTTGGTTTTTGTCCATTGGGTGGGAATTTAGGCCGGCGATTTTCTCAATGCAAATCACTCCTTCATGTTCGGCCTTGTGGGCCAGCATTGGTGGACCGGCAACGTCGCCAATGGCATAAACGCCAGTTTCCGCTGTACGACCGAACCCGTCGATGACAATACACCCGCGATCCGTTTTGATTTTGGTTGTTTTCAGACCAATGCCCTCAATATTACCAACCACACCGACTGCCGAGATCACTCGGTCAACGGTAATTTTCTGAGTTTTCCCGTTGGCCTGTTCGACGGTGCAAGTAACAGAATTTGCTGCCTTATCGAGTTTGGTAACTTTGGCCGATGTCATGATTTTGAGGCCGTGTTTTTCCATCTGTTTGCGGGCAATGGCTGAAATTTCAGCGTCCTCTACCGGCATGATCTGATCCATAACTTCGACTACAGTGACGTCTGCGCCAAGGGTCTGATAGAAACTGGCGAACTCGATGCCGATTGCGCCGGACCCCACCACCAGCATGGATTTTGGCATGATATCGGGCTTCAGCGCTTCGAAATAAGTCCACACCAACTTGCCATCAGGTTCCAGTCCCGGCAGGACCCTCGGGCGAGCGCCCGTTGCAACAATGATGTGTTTGGCGGTCAGGCCTGGCAACGCCTTGCCGTCTTTGTTTACCTCGACTTTTCCGGGTCCATTCAATCTGGCTTCCCCGTCAATCACGGTGACTTTGTTTTTTTTCAGCAGATGGCCGACACCGCCGTTGAGCTGTTTTGAAACGCCACGTGAGCGGGCGATGACTTTCTCGATGTCGAAGGCCACGTTGTCGGCAGACAACCCGTAGTCGTCAGCATGTTTCATATAGTTGTAAATTTCAGCCGACCGTAACAAGGCCTTGGTCGGGATACACCCCCAATTGAGGCATATTCCACCCAGATGCTGTTTTTCGACCACACAGGTCTTGAAACCCAACTGGGCAGCGCGGATCGCCGTTACATAACCGCCAGGGCCACCACCAATCAGGATAACGTCAAAGTTTGTATCGGGCATTGTTCAAATCCTATCAAGCGTGTCACGGGTCAGGTCGCCGGGCGAGGCATCACCCGTATTGAGCACGCCTTTGCGTTCAAGCAGCAGGGCGGAACATTCTTGTTGGGCAAACGGTTTATGTTCCACGCCTTTGGCGACGACTAAAAATTCGCCAGCTTTCAACAGCACCGTTCGATCGCGGAATTCGATGTTCATTTCGCCGTCGATGACCAAGAACATTTCGTCACCGTCGTCGTGTTTATGCCAAACGAATTCACCCTCAAGTTTAACCAGTTTAATGTCGTAATCATCAAGCTCGCCAACAATTTTTGGAGACCATTGGTCGCTGAACAGGTCCAGTTTCTGCGCAATATTTACTTTCCCCATTGTGCCGTTTCCTAGAGCATTAACTGGTAGGGTTCTTCGATAATGGCCTTTAGGTCTTGCATGAACGCCGCTGCTGGCGTGCCATCGATGCAGCGATGATCGACGGCCAGTGTCAATGACATGACGGTCGCCATGCCGAGTGCGCCATTTTTGACAACAGGACGCAACGCCCCTGCCCCAACGGAAAGAATGCCGCCCTGTGGTGGGTTAATGATGGAATTGAAAGATTTAACGCCAAACATACCCAGGTTTGAAATGGTAAACGTGCCACCCTGGTACTCCTCAGGCCGCAGTTTTCCGTCACGGGCTTTCGTTGCTAACTCTTTGGTTTCCATCGAAATTTCGGCCAAGCCCTTGGCCCCGACATCCTTGATCACTGGGGTTATTAATCCGCCATCAATGGCGACAGCGATAGACATATCAACACGATTAAAGCGCAGGATCGCATCTGCCGTATAGGCCGCATTGACAGCCGGATTGCGTTTTAACGCCAGCGCAGTAATTTTAACGATCAAATCATTAACCGAGATTTTATAGTCAGCACCGTCGTGGGCATTAAGTTTTGCGCGAAGAGCTAAAAGGGCGTCAATTTCCACATCCATACTAATGTTGAAATGTGGGATGTCGCGGGCCGACTCAGTCAGGCGTGAGGCAATGGCTTTGCGCATATTTGAATGGGGTGTGGCGTCGAATTCGGGCATCAGGGCAAAAATGGGGTCATCAACTGTGGCGGGAGCCGCCTGAGACGCTGAGGATACTGGTGCACTTGCAGGAACCGCCTTGTCCGTGCCGCTGGCAATTGCCGCATCAACATCACGTTTGACCACGCGTCCACGTGGGCCAGAGCCGGAAATCGTCGAAATATCCAACCCGTTTTGTTGGGCGAGACGACGTGCAAGCGGGCTGGAGAATACGCGGCCATCGGTGGACGGTGGGATCGACGTGGGCATGGCGGCGGGCACAGCATTAGGTGTTGCGTCGGTCGGCGCTAGGTCAGGTTGCGGAACAAGTGCGGGAGAAGCATCAGAAATGACAATGTCATCTGCGGTTTCACCGTCTTCCAACAACACGGCGATGGCCTGATTGACGGGGACAGCTTCGGTGCCTTCAGAGACCAAAATTTTTCCGAGCACACCTTCGTCAACCGCCTCGACCTCCATGGTCGCCTTGTCGGTCTCAATTTCACAGATCAGATCGCCACTTTCAATCTGATCACCCTCCGCTTTCAGCCATTTGGTCAGCGTGCCTTCGGTCATGGTCGGCGATAGTGCGGGCATTAATATCTGGATGGGCATGTCCCGGTTTCCTTCGCTCAGGCGTAACAGACGGCTTTTGCCGCCGCGACGATATCTTTGGGTTTGGGCAAAGCCAATGCTTCCAGATTGGCGGCGTAAGGCATGGGTACATCGACACCAGAAACACGCGATACTGGTGCGTCGAGAAAATCAAAGGCTTCTTCCATGATACGGGCGGAAATTTCCGCGCCAATGCCGCAGGTTGGCCAGCACTCTTCAACATTGACCAATCGATTTGTTTTTTTCACCGATTCAACAATCGTGGCGCTGTCCAATGGGCGAATTGAGCGCAAATTGATAACTTCCGCTTCAATACCTTCTGCCGCCAGTGTTTCCGCCGCTTCCAGGGCGTAACCGACAGCGATGGAATAAGCCGTAATGGTGACATCTGACCCTGATCGCTCAATTTTTGCTTTGCCGATGGGCACGCTGAAATCACTGTCATCGGGAACATCAAAGGTTTGGCCGTAAAGAATTTCGTTTTCCAGAACAACAACCGGGTTCGGATCGCGAATGGCGGCCTTTAGCAATCCTTTGGCATCTTCACCTGACCAGGGTGCAACAACTTTCAATCCGGGGACATGAGCATACCAGGGCGCATAACATTGAGAATGCTGGGCGCCAACGCGTGCAGCGGCACCATTGGCACCGCGAAAGACAATGGAGGCCCCCATTTGCCCGCCTGACATATATAGTGTTTTGGCCGCTGAATTGATGATTTGGTCAAGGGCCTGAACGGCGAAGTTGAAGGTCATGAACTCAACAATTGGCTTTAGGCCGCTAAATGCCGCACCAACACCAAGGCCGGTGAAGCCGTGCTCAGTGATCGGCGTATCGATGACGCGTTTTTCACCAAATTCCTCAAGCAAGCCTTGTGAAATCTTATAAGCCCCTTGGTATTGAGCCACCTCTTCACCCATTAGGAAAACCCGGTCATCGTTTCGCATTTCTTCGGCCATGGCGTCGCGAAGGGCTTCGCGTACCGTCTGTGAGGTTCGTGGGCCGGTGTACGCTGGGCCGGGCAGTGCCGTTACTGGCGCTGGGAGGGGTGCGGGTGCGGGGAAGATTGTGGGTGTCAGGGGCTCGTCCGTCGTCGGTGTGTCGGCTGGAGTTGGCGTTACCAGCTTATCGGTGCCCATAAATGCGTCGGCAACGGAAGGCGCTTCACCGTCTTCCAAGATGACGGCGATGGTGGTATTGACCAAAACATTGACAGTCCCTTCGGCGACAATAATTTTGCCCAGAACCCCTTCGTCGACGGCCTCAACTTCCATCGTCGCTTTGTCTGTCTCGATCTCGCATAGAACGTCGCCACTCGCGACTTGATCGCCTTCGTTTTTGAGCCACTTGGCGATGGTGCCTTCGGTCATGGTTGGTGACAAGGCGGGCATTAAAATTGCAACGGCCATAAATTTTCCTCTTATTCCCTAAAAATATCAGGGTCAGTTACGACGAATGCCGTCAAGCTTCCAAATAAACATCGGTGTAGAGCTCTGAGGGATCAGGCTCCGGGCTTTCCTGGGCAAAATCAGCGGCGGTCGTGACAATTTTTTTGATCTCTTTATCGATATTCTTAAGCTCGGACTCGTCGGCTATTTTTGCCTCTAGAATGCGGTCGCGGATCAAATCAATCGGGTCGCTTTCCTTACGGACTTTAGCTACCTCTTCCTTGGAGCGGTATTTTGCAGGATCAGACATCGAATGGCCGCGGTAGCGGTAGGTTTCCATTTCAAGAATATACGGACCGTTTCCTGCCCGGCACCAGGCATTGGCCTCAACCGCTGCCGCATAGACGTCAACAACGTCCATACCGTTGATTTTTTTACCCGGAATACCGAATGACTCGCCGCGTTTGTGAAGGTCCGTGACGGCGGATGCCCGTTCAACCGATGTACCCATACCGTACTTGTTGTTTTCGATCACATAAACGACGGGAAGCTTCCATAATGATGCCATGTTGAAGGCCTCATAGACTTGCCCCTGGTTGATTGCGCCGTCACCGCAATAGGCATGACATACGCCGTTGTCACCTTTATATTTATGGCCGAAGGCAAGACCCGTTCCCAGGGGCATTTGCGCACCAACGATGCCGTGACCGCCAAAAAAATTCTTCTCGCGGCTAAACATGTGCATGGAGCCGCCTTTACCGTTGGAATACCCACCGCGTCGTCCGGTTAGTTCTGCCATAACCCCTTTGGGGTCCATGCCGTAGGCCAGCATATGACCGTGATCGCGATAACTTGTAATCACCGAATCGATATCATCGGAGGCAGCCTTCATACCGACAACAACCGCTTCCTGACCGATGTAAAGATGACAAAATCCGCCAATCAATCCCATGCCGTAAAGTTGCCCGGCTTTTTCTTCAAAGCGGCGAATTTGCAGCATCTGACGATAATAATGAAGCAGCTGTTCCGCCGTCGCACCGACAGTTTTTTCGCTGGCGGATGATGTTTTGGGTTTAGGAGCCGGTTTTTTCTTGGCAACAGGTTTTGATGGTCGGGCCATCTGGTCCTCCTTTGGCCTGCTTGTCAGGCACTGAATTCGCCCTGGCAAACTCTAATTAAACGCAGGTTAACGCAGATTAGATTTTAGTTCAATGAAATAATTGGTATATAACATATTGAAATAAATAATAAAAATAGAAATAACCGAATTAACGTTAATCATCCTACAATTGAATTTCTATAACAATTCATGTGAAAACAGGCGTCTGACCCTACATCTGTCAGTAAACGTATACCACCGATGTAGCTCTGGCATATGACCATGGCTTTGCTTTTGACGGCGACCCAGACGGTATAGGTGTGCTTGGCTTTTGGGATGGATTAAAAAAACCGAAAAATGACGCCCGGAATAACGCCCCGTAAGAAGCGCCAAATTTAAGGCCATTCTCAGAAAGATCGCGGATGTGCTGGAAGGGCTATCTTGGCGAGATTGCAGAAATTATTTCACTGTTTCTGGATATGAACTGGCGTAGACTAAAACCGTGTTGGCGGTTCAATATGTCCCAGACATATAGCTTTTTTCTTCGGTCTCTTCGTCGCCTAACCAGGGCCACAGACAGCCGGTTCCGTTAACAATATCTTCCAGGCTGACACCATAGGGAAATAGGACGCTGGACTCAGACAGCCACGTTTGCAGGGCGTCGTGGGTATCGAAATAAGCAATACGTAAGGTGTTGCCGTTGTCATCAAGGTCAAAATTGAAGCCAAGGAAGCCCGGTTTTAGCATGGCGACAGAGGTCAGCGTCGCCAACGCGTCAGAATATTGTCCTGCGTCCATACTCTCATGCGCGACGAGATAAAGGCGCGCATAAAAAGGCGGTGATCCGTCTTCGTTAACCAATATGTTGTTCATAGCCGAGGAACCCCGCCAATGCTGTAAACAGTCCAATTATCCCGACACCAACCATCGGAATTGTGCCGAGAGACGCAGAATGTGGTGTCGACACGGGTTCAGGAGCGCGAAGTTGCTTGGTTGGCCGGATTTTTTTATCAATTTTAGTAATACGTAGTGCGCAGGTTTCATTGAGGCCTGCACCGCCGAAACGTTTACGGATCGCAAAATCACCACGTTGTTCCCACGCCTTCAAGGTTTCCATATCTCGCCAATAGGAAACGGCGACCCATTTTCCAGCGGGGTCTTCTGACGTTTCCAGGCCTAAAAAACCGGGCTGACCAGGCGCAAGGGAAACCATTTCATCCGTCGGAGCTAGCTGACTAAATTCCTCCGGTTGTGGTTGCGGAGACCGTCCATGGTTTTCGTTTAGGATCGCCGCATAAAATGGTGGGTCGAGTTTCTCGGCCAAACTTCCCATGCTCTTACTCCTTTGTATTGTCTTCTATGATGACAATTTCGTCTGTATGTCCGTAACCGATCATCACTCTAGCCCGTTCTTCCAACATATCTGGGTCCAGGCTGTCTGGATGAAGAAGTCGGACGCGGTTTTCCAAAATTTTACGCTCAACCTGAATATCAGTCAGAACACTCTTCGCAGCGACGATGCGTTCCTTAAATTGCATCCAGGCAAATAGGCCTCGTTCCCCATGGACGACGTGATAACTGAAATAGGCTAAAACCGACATGCCCATCACCGGCCCAATCACATAACGCGCCCGCGAACGCAACTCACTAAAAAATCCCATGCTGAACTGCGAACCTTCCTCTACCTATATGTCAGTCCACAATCCCAAATCCTCGGGAAGTATGAGGGGGAATTATTAACAAGGGGTTAGCGTTGGGTACGACGTCTGGGTTGAAAAAACCGAACGGCGGTGGATTTCGGGCTTATTTGTAGGCTGTGTGTATCGGCGTTCTACAGAGCCGGGCGCGCGTTTATCTGTTGCTGAAGGGTCTGCTTCAGCAGCTGACGTTGGATTTTACCGGTCGCGGTGCGCGGAATTTTAGTTACGGAAACGACAATGACATCCCCAAAATAGTCTGGCAGAAAAGACATTATTTTTTTTGTGGTACCATCGTCAAACTCAGATTTTTTATTGACCACAACAATAAAAACCTGATCGATACCGTCACCGTCGGCAATGACGGTCAGACATAAATCGTTCACCGGTAAAGTATTGAGTAATTGCTCTTCCAACTCCTGAGGGGCGAATTTGAACCCTCTGACATTCAGGAGGTCGTCGGCACGACCGATGAGCGTTAATGAATTCGGGTTTTTCATGATTGCGACGTCGCCTGGATAAAACCAGCCATCGCGAAACATGCGCTTTGTCGCTTCGGCATCATTGAGGTAGCCGGTGACGCACCCGCGGCTTTTAATCCGCACCAAACCCGGAACGCCAAAAACCGGGTTTCCGTCATCGTCAACCACCTCGGCTTGTACGCCGGGAACAACCGTGCCCTCTCTGTTATCGTTGATGACACAGATCGTCGCGGTCTCGTTGGTGGCATATGTCTCCATGAGATCGTTGGCGAGCTCACGTTTGACCCGGTCGCGGACTGCGACGGAGACGGGCGCGCCAATGGTAATTATGGTTAAGTCCGGAGCCTTTACATAGTTTTCTGGCAGTCTGTCGAGCACATCAATTAGTGTGTGGGGTAGGAAAGTTGCGTGTGTGATTGCGGACTTAGAAAGCGATTGCGCGAAATTTTCCGGGTCACCAATGACACAAATACCGCCCATCCGGATGCAGGCCGAGGCGTGGTATTGATAGGCTTGAATGTTAAATCCACCCACTAAAATATATCGAGAGCCGCGCGTGAACCCTATTCGGAATTGAACTTGTTCCAGCACAAAGTTGAATACCTGCCCGCTGTGGACCATTTGCTTGAGGCTTCCGGTCGTGCCGGAACTCTTGACGATGCGAAGTGGCATGTCGGCGGAAATTGGGGCGATCTGTAGGGGGGATTCTGGCTCTCTCGTCATCACGCCATCAAACCAGCTTTGTTCCAAGGCATGCACGCGCTTGCAGTCTGGTAGCTGTTGTTCGGGTGTGCACAAAATCAGATCCATGTCGACCAGCGTCTCTTCGATAAAGGGAATTTCGCCTTGATCAAACGAGAGCGTGAGCACGCCGAGTGCTTCGAGCGCCATCAACAGCAGCCAATGCAGGTATAGATTTCTGTGCTCAATTCCGACTGTATGACCAGGACCCAGTTCAAATTCACGCAGGGCAGCAACCATCCTGGCGATGTCCCGATAGAACGCGCCATAGGTGATCGCCTGTCCGTTGATGAGCACAGCAGTGTCGTCTGGCCGCTGGGCCGCATGATAACCGATATAGGTCACCATTGACGGCACCACGGTTAGCGGCTCAGAAACCCTATCTCCGAAATCTTTCATTGGTGCCCAATTCCTCTGGAATTCTCAAATTTCCTAAATGTAATGGACCACAATTAGTCAATGCATCGGTCGTGCCCCGCCTATCTTATAGAGCTCGTGGCTCAAGTCACCAGTAATCAGGCAGGAATTGATCTGGGAAGTAATTGGGCTGTTCATAAAAAAAAACCGGACACAAGGTCCGGTTTTTTCCAAGGTTTTGAAATCATTACGTTCGAATTATACTGCGGCCGGCGTAAGACGCCGATGGCCCGAGGTCTTCTTCGATACGGATCAGTTGGTTGTATTTGGCCAATCGATCTGAGCGCGATAGCGATCCAGTTTTGATCTGCCCGGCGTTCGTGGCGACGGCGATGTCGGCGATAGTCGCATCTTCGGTTTCTCCCGAGCGATGGGAGATGACGGTCGTATAGGCCGCCCGATGAGCCATTTCCACGGTCTCAAGTGTTTCTGACAGGGTGCCAATTTGGTTAACCTTAATCAGAATAGAATTGGCAATACCGAGGTCAATGCCTTTTTGAAAGCGGATCGGGTTGGTGACAAAGATGTCGTCGCCGACCAACTGGATTTTGTCACCTAACAATTCGCTCAAAGCTTTCCATCCATCCCAATCGTCCTCGTCCATGCCGTCTTCAATTGAGCAAATGGGAAACCGCGCGACAAGGTCCGCGAGATATTCAGCATGACCGGCACCATCCAGCGTTTTGCCCTCGCCCGCCAAGTCGTATTTGCCATCTTTGTAATATTCGCTGGCGGCACAATCGAGCCCCAGCATAATGTCGTCGCCCGGCGCATATCCCGCTGCTTCGATAGATTTAGTGATAAACCCAAGAGCATCCTCGGCACTTCCGAGATCAGGGGCAAAGCCGCCTTCATCCCCGACGTTGGTGTTATGACCGGCGTCTTGCAGACCTTTTTTCAGGTTGTGGAAAACTTCGGAGCCCATACGAATGGCGTCGGTGACATTTTCGGCACCGACTGGCAGAATCATGAATTCCTGAATATCGATGGGGTTGTCGGCATGCTGGCCGCCATTGACAATATTCATCATCGGCACAGGAAGTGTATGGGAAAAAGTTCCACCGAGATAGCGATAGAGCGGTAAGGAATTTTCCTCGGCCGCCGCTTTGGCGACCGCGAGGCTTACACCGAGAACAGCATTGGCACCGAGACGACTTTTATTCGTCGTTCCGTCCAGTTCGACCATGGTGTTGTCAATATGAAGTTGTTCTTCAGCGTCCATACCCGAGAGAGCATCATAGATTTCCCCATTGACGCTTTCGCACGCCTGCAAAACGCCCTTGCCACCGTAGCGCCCCTTATCGCCATCGCGCAGTTCAACGGCCTCATGGGCACCGGTTGATGCGCCGGACGGAACTGCCGCGCGGCCCATGACGCCAGTCTCAAGAGTGACATCGACTTCAACCGTGGGATTGCCACGGGAGTCGAGAATTTCACGAGCAAATATATCAGCGATTGCGGTCATCGGTGTGATCTTTCCTAAGAGAAAAAAGCAAGGAGCCTATAATCGAAGGAATAAGGCTTCACCCCGCCCAATTCAAGGCTCGAGTTCGAAACGTAGCATCGGCAATAACCGTCCTGCGATGACGGTCGATGGCTTGTCGCCGAAATGAATACCGCCCATGCGTTGATAGAAAATTAGTGCATGGGGATCACTTTCGACCTCGACCTGAGTGCAGCCAGAATTACGCGCGTGATCGAGGGTATGCGTTAAAAGCGTTCGTCCGACGCCACCGCCAATGACACCGGGCTCGACAAACAAAAACTCGATGTTCGCTGGTGGTGGGGTAATCACCAGCGCGCTAAACCCGACGATCGCGCCAGTTGAATTGACGGCAACAAAACAGGCGTTGTTTTCAATGTATTCTGACGTGACGATCAGCGCCGGTGTATATAAATCGACGTAGGTTTTTGGATATCCCCAATGCGCCTTTGAGCGTAAACAGAGATCTGTCAGAACTTTTGCTTCATGGGTCGCAGCGATACGGATCGTTACTGGGCTCAAATAACAACCGGATTAGCTTTGGCGATACGATCAAATTCCATCAGTGTTTCGATGACGCCTTTGATTTCATGAAGCTTGATCATGTTGGGGCCATCGCTGGTCGCGTTGTCTGGGTCTTGATGGGTTTCCATAAACACGGCGGCGACTCCTATCGATACAGCCGCGCGTGCCAAAACGGGAGCGAACCGACGGTCACCGCCAGAGGTGTTGCCCTGCCCGCCCGGTTGCTGAACCGAGTGAGTGGCATCGAACACAACCGGGCATGTTGTTTGCGCCAATACAGGTAGCGCCCGCATGTCGCTAACCAACGTGTTATACCCAAAGCTGGCCCCACGTTCACACAGCATAACGTTCATATTTCCGGTTGATTCTACTTTTTTTGCCACATTAGCCATATCCCAAGGCGCAAGAAATTGCCCCTTTTTGACGTTAACGGTTTTGCCGGTTTCGCCAGCCGCGAGCAGCAAGTCCGTCTGACGACAAAGATAGGCGGGAATTTGTAATATATCGACGCCTTCGGCGACAGGCGCACACTGCTCGGCCGTGTGCACGTCGGTCAGGACCGGCAATCCGGTTTCTTTTTTGACGTCCTGAAATATGTCCATGGCTTTTTCAAGGCCAATGCCGCGGTTGCTGGATACGCTGGTGCGGTTGGCTTTATCGTATGAAGATTTGTAGATCAGCCCGATGCCCAGGCTGTTAGAAATCTCTTTCAACGCACCCGACATGTCCAGGGCATGTGACCGACTTTCCATGGCACAGGGACCCGCGATTATCGTTAGCGGTTGATCATTACCAATGGTCAAATCAGCAACTGTAATGTGACGGGCAGACATTATCAGGGGTTCCTAGACCAGCCGCGATTGTTGCACGGCGGCTTCAATGAAGGACGTAAACAGGGGATGGGGATCAAACGGCTTTGACTTCAGTTCGGGGTGGAACTGAACGCCGATGAACCACGGGTGATCCGGGATTTCGACGATCTCGGGCAGGACGCCGTCTGGTGATTTGGCGGAGAAGATCATTCCATGCTTGGCCAGCGCTTCTTCGTAAGCAAGATTGACTTCGTAGCGGTGACGGTGACGTTCGGAGATGCTGTCTTGATCATAAATCGCCTTGATGTGGCTGTTATCTTGAAGTCTGGCTTCATAGGCACCGAGGCGCATTGTACCGCCCTTTTCACTATTTTGATCGCGTTGCACGATAAGGCCATCATGCTCCCACTCGGTCAATAGGCCGACGATGGGTTCCTTACAGGGGCCAAACTCCGTTGATCCGGCACCGTCAATACCGGCTAGGTTGCGCGCGGCCTCAATCACCGCCGTTTGCATGCCAAGGCATATACCAAAATATGGGATTTTATGTTCACGGGCGAACTTGGCTGCGGCGATTTTACCTTCCACTCCGCGTTCGCCAAAACCGCCTGGAACAAGTATGCCATGAACGCCCTCAAGCTGACTAAGCGTATCCTCGCCTTTGAATATCTCGGCATTTAGCCAGTTCAGATTGACTTTCACATTGTTGTCGATGCCGCCATGGGCCAAGGCTTCAGACAACGATTTATAGGCGTCCAAAAGACCAGTGTATTTGCCGACCACAGCGATCGTCACCTCGCCTTCCGGCTTGGTCACGCGTTCGACAATATCCGTCCATCGGCTAAAATCTGGTGCAGGTGCTTCGATACCAAAATAGCGACAGACTTCGTCGTCCAGTCCTTGTTCGTGATAACTAATGGGAACCCGATAAATGGACTCGACATCCAGCGCCGGAATGACCGCTTCCTGGCGGACATTGCAGAACAAAGCGATTTTGCGACGCTCGCCTTCCGGAATGTGGCGGTCAGCGCGGCATAACAGGATGTCAGGCTGGATCCCAACACTTAACATCTCCTTGACGGAATGCTGCGTTGGTTTGGTTTTAAGCTCGCCAGCGGTTGGTATATAGGGCAACAACGTCAGATGCATATACATCACCCGATTGCGCCCGAGATCATTCCCCAATTGACGAATGGCTTCAAGGAACGGAAGGCCTTCAATGTCGCCAACCGTACCGCCGATTTCACATAGTACGAAGTCTTCATCTGTTAGATCGCTGACGGCAAATTGCTTGATCGCGTCGGTTATGTGCGGAATGACCTGAATGGTCGCACCTAGATAATCACCGCGGCGTTCCTTGGCGATAACGTCAGAATAAATACGCCCTGTTGTCACATTGTCTGACTGGCGAGCGGAGACACCGGTGAAGCGTTCGTAGTGGCCAAGGTCCAGATCTGTCTCTGCCCCGTCGTCGGTGACGAACACCTCCCCATGCTGGTAAGGGCTCATGGTGCCCGGATCGACATTGATATAAGGATCAAGCTTACGCAGACGTACCTTGAAGCCACGGGCTTGCAAAAGCGCGCCCAAAGCTGCTGAAGCGAGACCTTTTCCGAGGGAGGAGACCACACCGCCAGTGATAAATATAAACCGCGTCATGGGCGGACACTCTACTACAAAAATAGGATTTGCAAAAAGAAAAGAGGTGAATTTATCACCTCTTTCAACGGACTTAGAATTGCGCCCCGTTTCCGGGGGTTTTTGTTAATTGGCGATTGGCGCAGTCGGTTCAGACGGCGTCACAGGTTGGTCGATAACTGACGCTGGCCGATCAAGAATCGATTTCGATTCGTCGCCCTGTCCCGCTAAGATGGCAAGAATTAGGCTGGTGCTCATGAAACCTGCGGCGAGAATCGCCGTGGTCCTGGTCAACAGGTCAGCCGTCGCCCGACCGCTCATCAAGCCGCCCATGCCACCACCGCCACCGCCGCCTGAGCCCATGCCCAGCCCGCCGCCTTCACTGCGTTGCAGCAATACCGCTCCGACCAGCCCGATAGCCAACATTAAATGAATGACGAGAACGATCTTATCCATTAGAGGTCCTGTTTTCGCATGGGGGTGATGGTCATACATATGACCGCAACTATTGAATTCGCCGGATATGTAATCTTATCCAGCGCAAAACGCCAGCGAAAAAGTAGTCCTAATCTAACGTTGGCGTGGCATGATGAATTCATTAAAATCATTTTGCTCGAAATCGAATTGAGCTCTTAGACGTTGGTGGTAGTCGGCGGTTATCCGACTTATGACATGGCGTATGACAAATACCAAATTGCCCCGGCAAAGGCACCCTTGGACGATGAAGGAAATTTTCCATGCAAACAGATGTTTCTGAACGTGATCAATACCTGGTCAACGAATTCATCGCTAAATTGAAATCATGGCGACACTCGAAAAATCAAGTTCGCGGCTACATACTTGATTTAAATGGATTTTGCACATTTTTGAGTGAAAGACGTAGTCGAATTGAAACCGCCACACCTGCTGACCTGACCGAGTTTCTGAGCGCTGCCAACATTAACGACCCCGGCAGCGTTGGTCGCAAAGCTTCAGCAATTCGCCAATTTTACAGCTTTCTTGTCAACGAACTGGACGTCATGACGTCTGACCCTGCCTTTGAAATGCAGATTCCCGACGTAACCGACGCCCACAGCAGTTTTCATGGCCCGGCATTCAATGATTTGTTTTCGCGCGGCGATATGGTCAAGTTCACATTTGCTGAAAACGGAACCCCGCGCAATTTTGAAGGGATTTTGAACGGATTTAGGCGTCATGAAGGTATTAGCAAAGCTGAGTTTTTAGAACTTAACAACGGAATTCCACAAAGCGAAGTCTTGATCGATTTGTACACGGTTATTGAAGTCGAGTCAGCCGGTCCACCAAAGAAGTCTATGACCATGGATGGTCGTGAGGTATTTATCTTGCAATACAATACCTTAGACGATGCAGTGACGCTCAAGAACCAGCCTGAAACGCAGCAAAGTTTCGTCGATTTGAATGGTATTGAACCTACTGAAGATAGTGGAAAAAGAAACGGAATCAGATCTGTTGCCGCGTTATGGGCGGGTCATTACGATATGATGGCCGGGTTTGTTGAATTTGAAGACGGGCAGCAGAAAGGCGCCATCACGATCTCACTTCCTGATGGTCATGGAAGTTGCGACGGTCAGTACTTTCTTAAATCTGCCGCATCAGGAACGTGGACGGCGATCGGGCCTGATGGAGCCGCCGCCAGTGGTCAGTTTAAACTCACGCGAACAGGTGGCAGCGGCTCAGGTATTGATATGGATGGAAATGAAATCAAATTCTCGCTTGGTGACGTACGTTACGATCAGTGAGTTTTAATTGGCGGCTTGTGCAATCGCCCAGAAATCATCAGCATTCAAAGACGCGCCGCCGATTAGGCCACCGTCTACGTCCGGCAGCGCTAGCAGTTGACTTGCATTGCTCGGTTTCATTGAACCTCCATAAAGTATGCGTACTTTGTCAGCCTCCTTGTCACCTAACGCCTTGGCCAGTTCACTACGAATAACGGCATGGACGTCCTGGGCTTGTTCCGGGGTGGCAACTTTACCCGTACCGATCGCCCAAACCGGTTCGTAGGCAATCACGGTGTTTTTTGCATTGGCGTCCTGCGGAAGCGATCCGTGCAGTTGTTTTTTGATGACCGACATCGTTCGCCCAGACTCGCGCTGACGAAGACTTTCGCCAATACAGACGATGGCCCCCATGCCTGCCTGAATCACCGCATTGGCTTTAGCGTTAACATCGGCGTCTTTCTCTGCGTGGTCGGTGCGCCGTTCAGAATGGCCGACAATGACATATTTGCACCCGACATTTTTCAACAGTTCGGGGCTTGTGTCACCCGTATGCGCTCCTGAGGGTTCACTGTGGCAATCTTGCGCCCCCAACTTGACGCCTGAGCCCTTGATCAATTCATCGGCCAAACCTAGCAGCGGGAACGGCGGACAGATCAATAATTCAAATTTCGGCCTCGTTTGTTTTTTCATCTGCCGAGCAAGTGCTGAGGCAAGTTTGCGGCTATCGGTTTTTATGCCGTTCATTTTCCAGTTTCCGGCAATCATCGGGCGACGTGATGTAGGCATATCAGAGCTTCCATGTGCGGGTGAATTTCATGTAGGGCGAGGCTTAGCACATTGTGTCGACGCACTGAACCGGAAAATGAGTGGAAATATCGTCACCACACGATGAAGCGGTTCGGTCAAAGGGCAATCTGGCATTGCTAGGCCCCCTGCGCCCTCTTATGATGCGGCCCGCTGTCAATTATTTTCCGAACAACGGACAAAACAACCATGCTCTCAACGCTTCGCAAACAAACAGGTTCTATATTTATTAAAGGTCTGTTGGGCCTCTTGATCCTTAGCTTTGGTGCCTGGGGAATTCAAGATTGGCTGAGCCCTGCCATTTCCGGCAATTTTGTCGCCTCAGTTGGCGATCAAGACATTCCTCCCAATCAGCTGCAGCGCCGCGTTCAATTGCGGATGAATAACCTTCGTTCAATTCTTGGCAACGACCTGACACTAGAGCAAGCCAGCCAATTTGGGTTGGTGGGCGCGTCCCTCAATGAGTTGGTGTCGCGGGCATTGATGGTCGAAGGGGCCAACAGTATGGGGGTTGCCATTAGCGATGATTTGGTCAGTGCGGACATACGTAGCAACAAATCGTTCAAGGGCTTGACGGGTGCGTTTGACCGCAACAACTTCGAGCGTGTGTTACAAAGCAATGGTATGTCGGAAGGCAGTTATATTGCTGATCTTCGTCAAGATATGGGAATTGAACATTTTGCTAACAGCCTGACGTATGGTGTTGGTGCACCCAAGGCCATGGTTGATGCACTTTACGCTTACCGCAATCAAACGCGTGTGGTTGACGTGATGTCGGTGGAAGATGCCTCCATTCAGAACATCACGGACCCGGATCAAACAACGCTTGAGGCCTTTCATAAAAGTAATGCCAAACGCTTTACGGCGCCGGAATATCGCAAATTGACCTATATTCTCCTGGATGCCAATGCACTGGCTAAGGATATTGAGGTCACTGAACAGCAAATTCTTGAAAGTTACGAGGCGCGGGCCAGCGAGTTTACGACGACGGAAAAACGCCACGTACTGCAAATGATATTAAGTACGGAAGATAAGGTTAAAGCCGCCCAGAAACTGTTATCTGAAGGCCGCGAGTTTAGCGTTGTCGCTAAGGAAATTGGCGGTCACGACGAGGGAACAGTGGATCTCGGGCTGATCACCAAGGAAGACATGTTACCCGGTTTGGCGACCGCTGCCTTTGCCGTCGCTGCTGATACTGTTTCCGAGCCCGTAAAAAGCGCTTTTGGATGGCATCTGTTTAAGGTGACAGAAATTCAAGCCGGTGGCGTCATCAAGCTTTCTGAGGTGCACGATCAGGTTAAAGCCGCCTTGGCCAAAGAAAAGGCGATCGACGGCATGTTTGACTTGTCCAACCGCCTCGAAGATCAGTTGGGGGGCGGCGCAACAATCGAGGAGACCGGACAAAATTTGGGCCTGCAAGTACACACTATTGCTGCCATAGACCGCAACGGTGTTGGCCCAGACAGCAAGCCGGTTGGCGGAATTCCAGGGATGCAAGCCTTCCTTAGCGCCGCATTTAATGTCGAGGAAGGCGAGGAAAGCCAGTTGACGGAAACTGGACCCGAGGGTTTTTTCATTGTTCGGGTTGATACCATCACGGCGCCTGCCTTGCGTCCCTTAGAAAGCATTCGTACTGAAGTGGTCAATGCCTGGAAAGATAATCAACGGGCTGAAAAAGCCAAGGCGATTGCTGAAAAAGTGCTCAATCGCTTGAATGCTGGGGATGATCTAGAGGCCGTTGCCAAGGAAAACAATTTGTCTGTTAAGGTGAGCAAGCCGTTTGCCCGCACGGATCAGGGGCAGGTTTCCCAATTAGCTGGGGCGCTGGTTGGTAAAGTGTTTGATCTGGCAGTTGGTAAAGCCGCCCTCGAACGCTCAGCAAGCGGCTATCAGGTGGCCCGGCTTAAAGAGGTTATCGCGGTGGTGCCCGGTGCCGATCAAAAGGGACTGAAAACCTTGCGTGATGAACTGACGTCTGCCCTACAAGGTGACGTTATCGTTCAATTGGGCGAGTCCCTTCGCAAGGACGTAAGCATTGAGGTTAACCAACCACTGGTTAACCAGTTGTTTTCGACCCAATAGACATGAAGACGTTGCCTGACGAAAAAACGTTTGCTGACCTCTATGGTGCCGGTCAAGCTCAGGTCGTCTCGATGACGCTTGTGGCTGATCTGGAAACCCCTGTATCAGCGATGCTTAAAATTGTCCGTGGACGACCGAATAGCTTTCTGCTGGAATCTGTGGAGGGCGGATCTATTCGTGGCCGGTATTCGTTTATTGGCCTTAACCCGGACGTTGTTTGGCGGTGTTTTGGGGATAAGGCCGAAATCAACCGTCACGCTGATCAGGATGCGCAGGCCTTTGCCCCCTGCCCGGTCAGTCAGCAATCAGGTGCGCTTGATTCCTTGCGCGCATTGCAGGCTGAAAGCCGAATTGATTTGCCCGATGATATGCCGCCAATGGCGGCAGGGCTGGTCGGCTACATGGCCTATGACACCGTACGCTTGGCTGAGACGCTTCCGGACGACAATCCAGACGTTCTCGGTGTGCCGGATAGTATATTTCTACGACCGACCGTCATGGCCGTATTCGACTCGTTGAAGGATACTGTAACCATTGTTACGCCGGTTTGGGGAAAGCAATCAGCCGGTACGGCGGAGCAGGCGCTTGCCGGTGCACAGGAGCGTCTGCGCCAAGTCGCCGCAGATTTTGATCGCCCTGTCCCTAAGCGTTCACATGAAATGCAACGGGATCTGCCCGAACCAACGTCCAACATGAGCCGCGAACAATTTCATGATATGGTCAGTAAGGCCGTCAATTATATTCACGCAGGCGACGCCTTTCAGATTGTACCGTCACAACGCTTCAGTTTACCTTTCAAGCTTTCGCCGCTTTCTTATTACCGCTCACTCAGGCGCTTGAACCCGTCTCCATTCCTGTTTTTTTTGGATTTTGGTGACTTCTCGATCGTCGGTTCCAGCCCCGAAATTTTGGTTCGCGTTCGTGATGGACAAATTACATTGCGCCCGCTTGCCGGTACCCGGCGACGCGGCCGGAACGCAGCGGAAGATGCCGCGTTGGCTAAAGATTTGCTGTCTGATCCAAAAGAACGCGCGGAACACGTAATGTTGCTTGATTTGGGACGTAACGACGTTGGGCGTGTTGCCAAGGTGGGAACCGTTAAGCCGACTGAACAGTTTACCATTGAATATTATTCGCATGTTATGCATATCGCGTCCAACGTTGTTGGTGAACTCGATACGGACAAATATGATTCAATCGACGCCCTATTGGCCGGGTTCCCAGCGGGGACGGTTTCTGGTGCGCCCAAAGTTCGGGCCATGGAAATTATCGATGAGCTTGAGCCCGAACGGCGCGGCATTTATGGCGGCTGTATTGGTTATTTTGGTGCTGATGGAGATATGGATACCTGCATCGCCCTGAGAACGGCGGTCATCAAAGATGAAACCCTTTACATTCAGGCTGGTGGCGGCGTTGTTGCTGACAGTGACCCCGAATTCGAATATCAGGAATCGGTCAACAAGGCCCGTGCCCTGGTTCGCGCCGCCGAAGAAGCCGTGCGTTTTGCGACCACTGAAGATTAATTGGCCTTCGCTTGTGGTTGCTGCCTAGACGTTAACAGTGCCGTTAGCGGTACCAATTGAAACCCTCTCTCTTCTACCGTTGCCAGCCACGGAGCCAATGCAGCCAATGTGTTGTCGTGTGGATGACCAATGGCTATGGCGTAGCCGTTCTTTGACGCTAGGCGTTCGGTGTCGTGAAGACGTTTCTTAATCGAGTCGAGATCATCAACGTGATCAAGGAATACATTGCGCACCAAGTGCGGAATTCCAACAATGCGTGCGGCTTTTGAGCCCTTCGAGCTGGCTGACGTCAAGGAATCAAGGAACAGTAACCCGCGACTGTTCAGCTCGTTCATGACGCTCATCATACCTTTAAGGTTTGAGGTGAAGCGGCTGCCCATATGGTTATTTATCCCCACATAGCCGTCAAACTGCTCCATATCCCAGCGCAGGTTTTGCAGAAGCTCGGTTTCTTCCATACCGCTTAGAAGGACGTTAGGTCCGGGGTCAATGGTTGTGCTGGTCGGTTCCATGGGGATATGCATCAGTAATTCATGTCCGGCTTTGCGCGCTGCAGCCGTCTGATGCCTCAAATCCCGGCCATAGGTCAGGTAAGATAGGGTAAGCGGTGGCCTGAGTGCGACCACCTGTTCTGAACGATTGCGGTCAACGCCCATGTCGTCAATGACGATGGCAATCTTCGGGCGCCCATCGGTTACGAACGGCAGTGCATTCCGTTGCCAAGTGCGACGTGGCGCGATTGACGGTTGTAATGGAGTATTCGAACTCGATTCCTCATTTGCGCCGATTTGCGTTCCGGCCCTGTTCTTTTGCATTGGCGTTGGTATCAACGGCTTTGGACTTACCTCCTGACTTGAACCATCTTCAGGCTTTTGTCTCATCGGTGTTGGGGGCTGCGTCGGGCCTGACAGCGCGATAGGGGCAAGGGTCGTCTCAACGATATTGTCGGGCAATGCCTCTTCATACGCTCGGATTTTTGATTTTTCAGGTGTTTTGGTTTTTTCTGAAAGACCCGATGCCACGCGTGGGGTGCCGATTTGATCTGGAACCTGTTGCGGGGCGGTGCCAGGGGGCGTGGGCTCAGCGTGCGCAATCGCTTTGGCCAATGGCGGGGTTACGGGGGCTTTTTTGAAGACAAAACCTAATCCATACCCAATTCCAATCCCGGCAATAGCAAGGACCATCAGGATTATTTGGCGTCTGATATTTGGGCGAACTTTTCGTAGCGCCAACTTTTTCCCCGCCACCTTATGTTCCTTTGCGGTCGACCAATTAGCGCGTTGCGCATGATCAGAAAGAAAAGCTTTTTGGTGTGATTTGTCCAGTCCAGAATTTTCCGCCAGCCGGTGATTCTCGCGTTTTTTCGCGGCAAAAAGTGGTGAGCACAAGAGATCCAAATGATGTCAGGAAACAGTCAGGTAGGTCACCTAGTATATGATCAGTGCAATGGATAGTTGTTTCGCTATATTTCGCAGGTTTGTTAGGGGCATTACATGAACGCATACGATATCTCAGGGCTAAAAGTTCTGGTTCTCGAAAAACATTTGCTCGTGCGCCAACTGCTTACCGATGTCTTTAAAGAATTTGGTGTGCCGACCGTCCATAGTACCGCTAATCCTGATACCGCATGGGAGATATTCAAGAATCTTCCGGTAGATATCATTTTAAGTGATTGGTCTCATGGTTTGGATGGAATGGCGTTTTTACGGCAAGTTCGTACCGATGATGAGAGTGTCAATCCATACGTGCCTGTTATAGTGGTTTCGGCCAATACGGAACTTAGTCATGTCTGCCAAGCTCGGGATTGTGGAACGACGGAATTTTTGGCAAAACCGATCACAGCCAGACATTTGTATATGCGTATCCTCAGCGTGATTGAGAGTAATCGCGCCTTTATTCGCGTCGATTCCTTCTTTGGACCTGATCGCCGCCGCCGCCGCACGGAGTCCCTTGTTAACGTGGAACGGCGCAGAAGCTTAGTCGCTTAATTTTAGTGTTCAGAATTTGCCAGACTGTCCAGAATTGGGCAATCCGGTCGGTCGTCGCCGTGGCAACGCTCCGTGAGGTCAAGCAGGGTCGTGCGCAGGCTGTCTAGTTCGGCTATTTTAGCTTCAACTTCGCGGATATGCTCAAGGGCCAGGGACTTGACGCTGGCACTTGATCGCGCGCGGTTGTTCCACAGGGCCAATAGCTCAGCGACTTGTTTGATGGTAAACCCTAACCGTCTCGCCCGGCTTACGAACCTGAGTGTACCGACATCATTTTCCGAGTAGTCTCGATAGCCGTTATCCGTTCTCGCGGCGTTGGCGATCAGGCCAATGCTTTCGTAATAACGAATGGTCTTTGCTGGTAAGTCAGTTCGCCTGGCCAGTGTGCCAATTTTCATGATTGCCCTCCTCTGCGACGCCAGCGTTTGAGCAGCAATGAGCTCGACACGACGGATACACTGCTCATCGCCATGGCTGCCCCAGCGATCACGGGGCTTAATTGACCAAGGGCGGCGAGTGGCAACGCGATAACGTTGTAAAAAAACGCCCAGAATAGGTTTTGGCGAATTTTATTGTAGGTGGCCGAGCAAATACTGAGGGCGTCTCCAACCAGCGTCGGATCAGGCCGCATTAAGGTGATTCCGGCGGTCTCAATCGCCACATCCGTTCCTGTTCCCATGGCGATGCCAACATCGGCGGCCGCCAGCGCTGGTGCATCATTCAGTCCGTCGCCGACCATAGCAACCCTGCCCCCACTCTTCTGTAAAGCGATTACATGATTTGCTTTTTCATCGGGTAGAACATCGGCGATGACCGTATCAATACCGCAAGACGCAGCAATGCTATTGGCACTTTCCGTATTATCGCCAGACAGCATTACGGTTTTGATATCTGCCGCATGCAATTGGCGAATTGCCAAGGGGGACGTCGTCCGTAATGTGTCACTAAGAGCGATTAGACCGATCACGCTTGAGGGATTTGTTGATGCCATCCACAATAAGGTCTTACCTTCGGATTGACTGGATTTCGCCTGCTGGTCGAGCACGTCACAATCGATTCCGCTCTCGTCCATCAACCGTCTTGAACCAATCAACATATCACGCTCTGTAACCCGTGCCGACAAACCCCGCCCAGGCAGGCTTTTGAAGGATGATACCGGCATCAGGTCGAGACCTTTGATTTTTGCGTCGTCGAGCACAGCATTTGCCAGCGGGTGTTCGCTGCCTTGCTGAGCTGACGCGCAGAGCTGAAGCAACTCTGACGTATCGCCGTTGATTGCCCAGAGCCCGGACACCTTCGGCTTTCCTTCCGTCAGGGTGCCGGTTTTGTCGAACACAACACATGTAACGCGCCGGGCCCTCTCCAAGGCCTCAATATCGCGAATGAGGATGCCGTTTTTGGCTGCCACGCCGGTTCCGACCATGATTGCGGTCGGCGTTGCCAAGCCGAGGGCACAGGGGCAGGCGATCACCAAAACGGTAACGGCATTGATCAGCGCGCCTTCAAAGCCAGCTCCAGCCAGCATCCAACCAACGAACGTAAAGATTGCGATGGCGATGATTGACGGCACGAATATTTGAGAAATACGGTCAACAAGACGTTGAACCGGTGCTTTTCCTGCCTGCGCCTCTTCGACAAGATGGATAATTCTCGACAGCGTCGTGTCTTGACCAATGGCCGTGGTTTCGATCAGCAACAGTCCTTCGCCGTTGACCGCGCCACCGGTAACCGCGATCCCTGGTTCTTTGGACACGGGCAGACTTTCGCCGGTAATTAGCGCTTCGTCGATGTGGCTGCGACCTTCGACAATAATGCCGTCAACGGCGATGCGCTCGCCCGGTTTAACCACAATAAAGTCGCCGACACGAACCTCAGCAATGGAAATTTCAATGTCCACACCATCCCGACGCACCCGTGCTGTCTCAGGGCGAAGCGCCATCAGGCCACGAATGGCGGACGCGGACGAACGTTTTGCTGTGGCCTCTAAAAATTTTCCAAGCAGTACCAAAGTGATAACGGCCGCAGAGGCCTCAAAATATAGGGCTGGACTGGCCGACGAGATCATCAGATAAGTGCTTAATCCCCAAGTTGATAGCGTGCCGAGCACCACCAGGAGGTCCATATTGCCTGTTCCGGCTTTTAGGGCATGCCACGCCGGGCGATAAAACCGGCTGCCAGCGACAAACTGAACCGGTGTCGCCAGGGCAAATTGTGCCCACGGCGTCAGCTCAAGATGCCACGGGGTCAACATCAGCGCCATTTGTACAAAAAATGGTAGGGTCAATGCCGCCGATAAGATCAATCGTGACCGGGCAAAGCGGTCAGAATCAACAACGTTAATACCAGATGACTCGGTTCCGGCATCGTCGTCACGAATTGGATCAGCGGTAAAACCGGCGTTCTCAACGGCGCTGACGAGGCTGGCTTGTGTGGCATCATCCGCCGACACCACCTCAATTGAAGCCCGTTCAGTTGCCAGGTTGACAATTGCGTCTGATACACCAGGAACCTGCTTGAGGACGCGTTCAATCCTGCCCGCACATCCGGCGCAGGTCATGCCGCCGATTGCCAGCCTGATCGGTGCGACCGATTTGGTGGTGTTAATCATTGAACCGTCCATAACGTTCCCTTTCGAACAAACATTCTATCCTACTGTAAGGTTTTTATAAAGCTTCCTGTAACGGTAAGGTCAAGGGGAAGTGCATATTGTTTTCCAGTCGATAATTGAACGCCTCTGCATGCTTGACGGTATGGTGAGCGAGCGCCATTGTTAGGGTGGTCGCTCGTTAAGTTTTTATTGTCTTGGGGGAAACACTGCAAAGTCTCGCTTTAAAGATTAGTTATGCTGTGTAATATGTTGAAATGATTGTATTAATTGATAATTACGATAGCTTTACCTATAACCTATTCCATTATATCGGAGAGCTTGGGGTTGACGTTATCGTTCATCGAAATGACGCGATTTCTGTCGATGATGTGATCGGGCTTAAGCCTGAGGGGATTGTTATTTCTCCTGGTCCTTGCGATCCAGATAAAGCCGGAATTTGCCTTGATCTTGTCGCGCGGGCCGCTGGCACTGTCCCAATATTCGGTGTTTGTCTTGGTTTTCAATCCATTGGTCAGGCTTTCGGCGGTCGAATTATCCGCGCGCCAGAGCCGATGCACGGTAAAGTCAGCGCTATAAACCACCAAGGCCAAAGCGTTTTTCGTGGCCTTCCTTCACCTTTTCAAGCAACCCGCTATCATTCCCTTAGTATCGAGCCCGCGTCCCTGCCCGACTGTCTGACGGTAACTGCAAATAGTGATGACGGTGTTATTCAGGGAATTTGTCACAAAGACTTAAATGTGCACGGCGTGCAGTTCCACCCGGAAAGCATCGCTTCCGAACACGGCCATAAAATGCTGCGGAATTTTCTCGACACGACAGCCGAAAGACATGCGGCATGATCAACAATCTGAAACCCGTTCTGGCGCGCGTCGCAGAGGGCCAATCGTTGTCAGTCGAGGAGGCTGAGCAGGCGTTCAACGTGATAATGTCTGGCGAAGCGCAAGAGTCACAAATCGGCGCGTTTTTGATGGCGCTTCGACAGCGTGGTGAAACAGTCGATGAGATCACCGGTGCGGTCAAAACCATGCGGGCCAAGGCGGTCCCTATTGATGCCCCCGATGACGCCATTGATATTGTTGGCACCGGCGGTGATGGTGCCGGAACATTCAATATTTCAACGGGTGCGGCGCTGGTCGTTGCCGGATGTGGCGTGCCGGTTGCCAAACACGGGAACAAAGCAGCGTCGTCAAAAACCGGTGCGGCTGATGTGGTGACGATGCTTGGTGTTAACCTCGACGCGGATTTTCCCTTGATCGAACGCGCCATTCGTGAGGCCGGTATCGGCTTTATGATGGCGCCACGCCACCATAGCGCGATGCGATTTGTTGGCCCTGTTCGCGCTGCACTTGGGATCAGAACGATTTTTAATATCCTCGGCCCCTTAGCCAATCCAGCGGGAGTAAAACGGCAATTTTCAGGCGTTTTTTCGAAAGAATGGGTCGAGCCCATGGCCCAGTCTTTGAAAAACCTGGGCAGCGAGGTCGCGTGGGTGGTCCATGGACTGGACGGACTAGACGAACTGACGACAACCAGCCCATCCTTTGTTGCAGAACTGAAAGACGGTCGGGTTTCGACTTTTGAAGTATCACCAGAACACGCCGGATTGTCTCTGGCAGCGCCTGGAGACTTAAAGGGTGGCGATGGTCAATTCAATGCGGCGGCAATACGCATGCTTCTTGATGGGAACGCCAGTGCCTACCGTGATGTGGTTTTGTTCAACGCCAGCGCCGCGCTTAAAGTCGCAGGAAAGGTCGAAACGTTGAAGGATGGCGTACTGATGGCGGCGCAGGCCATAGACAGTGGCCGCGCGAAAGCCAGTCTTGAAAAACTAATCGAGATCAGCAACACGCCATTATGAGTGACGTTTTAACCCGTATCTGTAACGATAAGTTGGCCCATGTTGCGGCCTGCAAAGCCAAGTGGTCGCGTGATGATGTTGAAAAGGCTGCAACATCGGCGTCGGCACCACGAGGATTTGTGCACGCGCTGAAGGCGCATGTGAATGCCGGTCGGTACGGACTGATTGCGGAAATTAAAAAAGCATCTCCCTCAAAGGGCTTGATCCGCGACGATTTTGATCCCGCGTCACTGGCGAAAGCTTATGAGGCCGGTGGCGCGTCATGTTTGTCCGTTCTCACTGATATTCCCTATTTTCAAGGGGATGATGTCTATCTTAAACAGGCGCGCGCTGCCTCATCCCTGCCCGTTTTACGCAAGGATTTCATGCTTGATCCCTATCAGGTCATTGAGGCACGGGCATTAGGGGCGGACTGTATATTGCTAATCATGGCGGCGTTAGCAGATGGTCAAGCCCGAGAGCTTGAGCAAACGGCCGTTGATTTTGGTATGGACGTTTTAATAGAAGTCCACGACGAAGACGAACTGATCCGTGCGCTCAAACTGAACAGCCCCTTGATTGGTATCAACAATCGCAATTTGAAAACGCTGAACGTAGATATTTCCATGACTAGCACGCTGGCCGCCGGCGTTCCCGATGACAGAATTCTGGTCAGTGAAAGTGGTCTGTTTACCCGGGCAGATCTGGACCTTATGGCTCAAGCCGGTGCAAATTGTTTTTTGATTGGTGAATCATTTATGCGTCAGGATGATGTCGAGATGGCTGTTCGTGAAATTTTGACGACCGGAGATGTATAATGGCTGACTTCACCCACATTGACGCAGACGGTAACGCGGTGATGGTCGATGTATCTGACAAATCGCAATCTGAACGCATTGCGACGGCCAAAGGGTCGGTGTTCATGCTGGCGCAAACATTGTCCAAGATTATGGAGGGCGGCTTAAAAAAAGGTGATGTTCTCAGTGTTGCCCAACTGGCTGGAATTATGGGAGCAAAACGAACGCCCGACTTGATCCCGCTATGCCATCCTTTAGCGTTGACGTCTGTGAAGGTTAATTTGACTTGTGATCCCGACCGAAATGCCGTTGACATCAGTGCTACATGCAAACTGAAAGGGCAAACCGGTGTGGAGATGGAAGCCCTGACCGCCGTATCTGTGGCGGCGCTGACGGTTTACGATATGTGTAAAGCGGTCGATAAGGGCATGCAATTGAGCGAGATACGCCTGATACACAAATCTGGTGGTAAATCTGGCGTTTATGAGGCTGAATAAATGATTTCTGTTGAACAGGCACTGCAAACCATCCGTGCGGGATTTTCGCCAATTGGCTGCGAAACCGTGTCACTTGATCAAGCACTGGGGCGGACACTGGGCGAAAATGTCGCCTCGCGGGTGACGCAACCGCCAAAAGACGTCTCCGCAATGGACGGTTATGCTGTTCGGGCAGAAGATGTTGTCAACGTTCCAGTTACCCTAACCCGTGTTGGAGAATCCCAAGCCGGTGACGGTTTTATCGGCGAGGTCTGCCCTGGTCAGACGGTACGCACGTTCACCGGCGCGCCAATCCCTGCCGGTGCCGATACCATCGTCATTCAGGAAGTTACTGACGTGGATGGTGATCAAATATTGATTAAGGAAAGCTCTGCGCCTGGGCGGTTTGTTCGCATGGCCGGTCTCGATTTTACCGAAGGTGACGTTTTGCTGCATGATGGCAAAGTTTTGTCAGCTCGAGATATCGGATTGCTGGCGGCGATGAATATCCCCTGGGTAAAAGTCAGGCGTCGACCGCGCGTCGGTATAATAGCCACCGGCGACGAGGTCGTCATGCCAGGGGAACCGCTGGGGCCGGATCAAATCTTGAGTTCAAACTCCCTCGCGTTGTCAGGGTATATTACGGCCATGGGAGGGCAGCCGGTAACGCTTGGAATTGCGCGTGACACCGTAGAGTCTCTGCGCGAGGTTTTGTCTGCTGCAAAGGGACTTGATTTGATCATGACGATTGGTGGGGCGTCGGTCGGTGACTATGATCTGGTACAGCAAGTAATGGGTGAAAAAGGTCTCAAACTAGATTTTTATAAGGTGGCGATGCGTCCCGGAAAGCCGTTGATTTTTGGTCATCTGGAAGGCATTCCAGTTCTAGGACTCCCCGGAAACCCGGTATCGGCTGGCGTGACGTGCATGCTGTTCCTGAGCGTCGCAATGGATCGCATGCTTGGCACTGGTGATCACGACCGACAATCAGAAACCGTCGTTCTCGGATGCGACCTTAAAGAAAATGATCAACGTCAAGACTACCTTCGCGCCGAATTAAGTCCATCGGAAGATGGTGTTCTGACCGCCCGCCCCTTTGATTTGCAAGACAGTTCTATGATGAAGCGGTTTACCCAAGCCGATTGTTTGGTCATTCGCCCGCCCCACGCGCCGCCTGCAAAAGCTGGAGACCGCGTCGAGATCATTCGTTTTTCGATAGGAAACATCGGGTTTTAGCCAAGCGATAATCGTTTCTCAATGGCTATGTGTCAGGATTAATCAAATACATACTTGACGCAAAACGGGAACCAAAGTAGAACAACAGTGAACGTATTTGCTTTGTTCCATTTTGTTTCTGTTTTGGTCTAAATGACTGTGCGCGGTCTGATTTTTCGCAATTTTAGGGGATAGTCTGATGTTGACGCGAAAACAATACGAGCTGTTAATGTTTATCGATCAGCGGCTGCGTAAATCCGGCATATCCCCCTCATTTGACGAGATGCGTGATGCCCTGGGCTTGAAATCCAAGTCAGGCATCCATCGTCTAATTACCGGGCTGGAAGAACGGGGGTTCATCCGCCGTCTTGCACACCGTGCGCGCGCCCTTGAAGTCTTGAAAATGCCTGAAAATTTGGAGCCCGCTGTTGTTGGTGGTGGTTCGCAAAACTCAACGAAACGGGAATTTGCGCCCAATGTAATTGATGGCGGATTCAATCTGGCTGGCACGCCCGTCGGTGGTGAAGCGGAAGCAATCCATCTGCCGCTGTATGGCCGAATTGCCGCAGGCACTGCGATTGAGGCGCTTCGTGATTCGTCCAGCGGTATTGACGTTCCAGTCAGTATTTTGGGCGGTGGTGAGCATTACGCCCTTGAAGTTGATGGTGACTCGATGATTGAGGCTGGTATTTTTGATGGTGACACGGTGTTGATACGGCGTACGGATACGGCGGAAAATGGCAGTATTGTTGTTGCATTGGTAGATGATTCTGAAGTTACCCTGAAGCGTATACGGCGCAAGGGCCAATCGATTGCCCTAGAACCGGCAAACGCCTCCTATAAGACTAGAATTTGCGGACCTGATCAGGTCAAGGTTCAGGGGCAACTTGTCGGGTTGATGCGAAAATACTGATTTGTTTTCTAAATGTCAGATCGTGGTGCCGCCGAATAGGTTGACGGGCCTAAGGTCTTTGGTTTTTGCATTTTTTGCGGTTTTTCGAGAGGGGCAGTTTTTGTCTTTTCTGGGTTCAACACCCTCGTTTTTTCTGGGTTCAACACCCTCGTTTTTTCTGGGTTCAACACCCTCGTTTTTTCTGGGTTCAACACCCAAGGCCGATCCCCTCTTCCGCCATTTACGGTTCTGACCTCTATTCCGTTATCGGTAATCCAAAGCGCGTGTGTCCCCTTTCGCCAGAGGTCAAAACGGTCAATCACCAAGGGTGCGGGGCAATAACGGCGCACTGGCGCGAGGCTAACAACCACATCGGCGCTCCAACAGTCTTCAATTAGGGCTGGAGGACTATGCACAATGGCAATTGTTTGTTGGTGATTACGATAAAGACAGCCAGTGATGTCGCAATTGATGTGGTTGGCGTGACCAGTCGCCGCTAACCCAAATGTGCCCATCTTCTGTTGTCCAGCCCGTCTCAACCAGGCCTCTCTCGTGCGTTTGGCTTGAATAAGTGTTGAAAACTGTAGATCGCCTGCGTCTGACCTAAGTGCAATGACCTTTCCTTGCCCATCGATCAGCAGATCCGGCGGAGTCACGAACAGGAGTGATGTCGCGCCGATTACTATCGGTATGACCCCCAAAACCCGCCAAATCCGCTGCCATAGGCATAGCCAAATTAACCCTAAACTGATGCTAATCAGGCCCCAATCTGGCACGGCTGGTATGAGGGTGATTGAGCCTGGCCAATGGGATACGGTCTGGGAAACGTAGATCACCAGATCAAGGCCCCAGCCCATGATATTCAGGGCGACCCCTTCGAGCCCGAGCCCCATCAGTACAAAGGCGACAACGGCCCAAGGCATTACCCATAGCGCCGTGATTGGCACGGCAATCAAATTCGCCGCCAATCCGTAATCGGCGATTCGATTGAAATGAAAAGCCGAATACGGTGCTGTTGCGAGGCCCGCGACCAACGTCGTCAGACCGACGCCGATAACATACAAAGCTGCCGTTCTGAGCCAGTGCGGCACTTTCGTAGGCGCGTGGTGGCGCCGTTGGGAAACTAGGGTAACGCCTTCATAAACGGCTATTAACGCCATTACTGCGGCAAACGACATTTGAAAACTGGGTCCCAGAAGACTTTCTGGTTGGATCAGTAGGACAGCCACTGCCGCCCAAGCCAAAGAGCGCATTGAAATGCCGCGCCGATCAACAATAACGGCGACCAAGGCAAAACTAAGCATTAGGAAAGCCCGCTGCGTCGGTAAGGTTGCCCCGGCGATTAAGGCATAAAGGAACGCGCCGACAATCGCCGCCACTGCCGCCCATTTTTTGATTGGGTAACGCAGTCCGACGTAGGAGATTAGGGCAAGAGTCAATCGTAAGCCTGCAAAGATAATTCCAGCGACCAGACCAACATGCAAGCCGGAAATCGATAACAAGTGCGCCAGTCCGGCATCGCGTAGATCTTGAACGATTGATTTGTCGACAGCCTTTTTTTCACCTGTCATCAGTGCTGCTGCGAGACCTCCTTTTGCGCCCGGCAGAGCCTTGGTGATCCGTTCGGTGATGTCGTGGCGCAAGCGGGCGATGAAATAGGCACTGCCGTCTCCGCCGTTGTCCGTGGTTGTCGCAACGATTTGGGCCTGACCCAGTCCAAAGCCTACTGCACCGACGCCTCGAAAATAGGCCTGACGCTGAAAATCAAAAGCTCCTGGGGCGACTGGTGGTGACGGTGACGAGAGTTTAGCGCGTACACGTATCCAGTCTCCGGGCCAAAAATCGGGCTGTTTTCCCCTCAATCGCAAACTCAAACGGTGTGGGGTTTGATAGGGCTGAAGGCCGGAAATTCGAGGATTTTTGAGAAAAACACGAACGCCAACAGGAAAGGTTTCAACTTTTTCTATGCGTCCGGTAAGAATAGTCGGTCCGATGTTCCTTTGAAGCACGATTGCTCGCACATCCTGGGTTCGAAACGTCGCTGCTGTGACCCCTAGGCCGACCGTGGTCAGCATGATCGCTAATATCATTGGCCCCATGGGAGCGCCCATCTTGGTTTTGTGTAACGTCAACCCGGACAGGCCACCGATTGCGAAGATCAATGGGCCGACCCAAACAGCCGGTTCCGTTGGTAACCAAAAATAAAGGCAAATTCCCACGCCCATGCCAATTGGCAACCATAAGACCCAACGGTCTCGTTCTTGCGAGATCAGGTTTTGGATCGTATTGCAGCACATGCCCATTGCTCAAAGTCTCGCCGGGCGGCAAAGAAATGATGGTATTCGCGCCCTAACGAACGAAGATATAGCCGGTGTCACTGTTCCACAATATTTCCCCAAGCGCCGGGACAACAAAGGGGGAGTCTTCGAATTCATAGTCATTTATCATGACGGGAACCAGATGAATTTCGGCGGTACTTGCTGGTGCCATCGCCAGGCCTTCCAGGCATTTACTCGGTTGTTCTTTTTGATTGTATAACGTTTTTGAGATTTGAGAATCTCTTAAAAAATCAACGGCCCGGAACCAATGGGGGAAATTTTCTTTGTTTTCGATACGCAGAATATAGGGTTTACCATGGACCATGCTAAGCACCGCAGCGGAACCGGCTGGATCTCCATAGGTTAGCGTTATCGTCTTCGCCTTGGACCAATCGACGGTCCCGACCGTTTTGGTGTGATCAACACAGTCGGCATAGAATTTTGTTTGGACGGGCTTGTCGGATAGCCCACAACCAGAAAGTAGTGCTGCGAAAACGACGGCGATGGAACAGCGATAGTACATCGAAAACATTCCTATTCGGTAAAGAAAGGCGTGATCAGATCATAACAAGGCGACCCGCATTCTCCAACGCTAAATCCTGATTTCAACTTGAGCCGTTAATTGGCCAATCAAATTAACCAGGAACACGTGAGGAGCCGTGATGTTTTTGTTTCGTCGCAGTGCAATAGAAATGCTGCATATGCGAATTGAATATGCTAGGTTGCGCCACGTTTAAAATTAGACTGCGAAAGACCGGTGTTCAAAATGAAAGTTGTTACCCGATTTGCCCCTTCGCCGACCGGTTTTTTGCATATCGGCGGTGCGCGCACAGCATTATACAATTGGCTATTTGCCAAACATCACGAAAAGTATGGTGATGGCGGAAAGTTTTTGCTTCGCATTGAAGATACGGACCGCAAGCGCTCCAAAGATGAAGCTGTGCAAGCCATTTACGACGGCTTGATGTGGCTTGGGCTGGAATGGGACGGCGAGGCCGTATCTCAATACGCGCGCGTCAAGCGTCATAAAGAGGCCGTTCAACAGTTGATCGACAGCGGCAAAGCCTACGCGTGTTATTGCACACCAGAAGAACTGACGGAGATGCGTGAACTTGCCAAAAGCCAGGGCCGCTCCATGCGGTATGATGGGCGTTGGCGTGATCGTGATTCTGCCGACGCACCAGAGGGCGTTTCCCCGGTAATTCGGTTGAAGGCGCCGCAAGTCGGTGAAACGGTGATTAACGATTTGGTTCAAGGTCAGGTTCGCGTAGAAAATAGCGAAATGGACGATATGGTTCTGTTGCGTGCCGATGGGACGCCGACGTACATGCTGGCCGTCGTCGTTGACGATCACGATATGGAAGTAACCCATGTTATTCGCGGAGATGATCATTTAACAAACGCTTTTCGTCAGGTTCAGCTTTATCTGGCACTTGGTTGGGATATTCCGTCGTTCGCCCATATATCGCTAATCCATGGGCCTGATGGTGCAAAAATGTCGAAACGACACGGTGCACTTGGTGTCGATGCATATCGCGATCAGGGATATATGCCTGAAGCTCTTAGAAACTATTTACTTCGATTGGGATGGAGCCATGGCGATGATGAAATCATCTCTACCGATCAAGCGATTGAGTGGTTCGATTTGTCCAACGTCGGGAAATCGGCGGCGCGGTTTGATTTTGCCAAGTTAACCAATATCAATGGTCACTATATTCGCAACTGCGAAAATGACGTTCTTGTTGATTTAGTCTTGGCCGAATTAGAACAATTGTTTGACGGAAAGCTTGCGGACGAGGTGCCTGATCGGTTAAAAATGGGCATAGGCCAGCTCAAGGAGCGTGCCAAAACATTAACGGAACTTATTGAAAGTTCAAAATTTTTTGCCAATAAGCGCCCGTTAAGCCTAACGGAAAAAGCGGCAAAAACTCTTAGTTCCGAGGCCTTGGATCATCTCACCGCATTGTGTGGTCAACTTGATGGTCTTACTGAATGGACCGCTGAGCAATTGAAGCAGCAGGTTCACTTATTCTCAGAGTCCGCCGGACTCAAATTAGGAAACGTTGCGCAGCCCTTACGGTCCGCGTTAACGGGAACGACGGTATCACCAGGGGATATATTTTATCTCATGGAAATATTTGGACGCGAAGAAACGCTCGCGCGCCTGAATGATGCGGTTGGTCGACAGTAAGTTTGTGATTCACTAGACCCGGTTTCCCGATGCCGGTTAAGTCGTCGGGCAATAACATTTGCCAGCTTGCGAGGAGAATAAAACATGAATGACTCAGCAACCAAAAAAGAATCTTTCACGCTGAAAGATAATCGAACCGGTCAGGAGTATGAATTGCCGGTTATCAAGTCTGGCGTTGGTCCAGATGTAATGGATGTGCGAAAATTTTATGCCGAAACGGGACATTTCACCTATGATCCCGGTTTTACATCGACAGGGAGCTGTGAATCGAAGATTACCTATATCGATGGTGAAGAAGGCATCTTGTTATATCGCGGGTTCCCCATCGCAGACTTGGCTGAGCATTCTGATTTCCCTGAAGTCTGCTATCTTCTGCTGTATGGAGAGTTACCGACCAAGGAGCAGAAATCGAAGTTCAATCACGATATTACTTATCACTCAATGCTGCACGAGCAGTTGATCTATTTTTTCCGTGGTTTTCGGCGAGATGCTCACCCAATGGCGGTGATGTGTGGTGTTGTCGGGGCCTTGTCGGCGTTCTATCACGACTCTACCGACATTACCGATCCCAAGCATCGTATGGTGGCGTCTTATCGGCTGATCTCCAAAATGCCGACGATCGCTGCGATGGCTTACAAGTTTTCAATCGGCCAGCCGTTCATGTACCCCCGCAACGACCTGAGTTATGCCGAAAACTTCCTCTACATGATGTACGGGACGCCTTGTGAGGATTTCAAGGTCAATCCTGTTCTTGCCAAGGCCATGGATAAGATCCTGATTTTACATGCCGATCATGAACAGAACGCGTCTACCTCCACCGTGCGGTTGGCGGGGTCCAGCGGGGCCAATCCGTTTGCCTGTATTTCTGCTGGTATTGCCTCGCTTTGGGGGCCTGCGCATGGTGGGGCCAACGAAGCCGTTCTCAATATGCTCGAAGAGATCGAGCACCCTGATAACATTCCAATGTTTATCGAACGGGCCAAAGACAAAAATGATTCCTTCCGCTTGATGGGCTTTGGACACCGGGTCTATAAGAACTTTGATCCGCGGGCCAAGGTGTTGCAGCAAAGCTGTCACGAGGTTCTTGATGAACTGGGTATCAAGAACGAACCACTGCTCGACATAGCAATGGAACTTGAGCGGATCGCGCTCGAAGACGAATATTTTATCGAGAAAAAGCTTTATCCCAACGTCGATTTCTATTCTGGTATAATCTTCCGCGCCATGGGTATTCCGACCAGTATGTTCACTGTGTTGTTTGCCATGGCCCGTACGGTCGGCTGGGTCGCCCAATGGAACGAGATGATCGAAGACCCGTCTCAAAAAATTGGTCGCCCACGTCAGCTGTATACAGGTTCAGGAGAACGCAGGTTCAAGCCCGTACACAAACGCCGATAGGATCTGGCGCCGGTATAGGACCTGGGAAAACCTTAATTTTAAGCGGCGCGGGATTACCCTGCGCCGTTTTCATTTTGGACGTTTGGTTGATGACGAATCAGATTTAACACGGTGCGGGCTGCCAATTTGGCCGGGCCGCCCTTTCCTTCGCCGTGCAATGTATGGAGGGCGTCTCTACAATCCTGACGTTGTTTATCGGCGATTTCAGGCGAATTCAATAGGTTTTGAAGTTCAGTGCTGAGAACGTCAGCACGACACTCTTCCTGGATACGTTCCGGCACGGCTTCGCGGTTAAGGATCAGATTGATCAAGTTGGCAAAGCGTACATTAACTAACTTTTTGACGATCCATGCAGTTAGCGGATTGACCCGATAAGTAACCACACTGGGGGTTTGGGTCGCCGCCAGTTCAAGGGCGACCGTTCCAGAGGCGGCAAGTGCCACATTTCCCGCCGCCATTGCCTCAAATTTTTGCCCAACATCATCGACGATCAAAACTGGAAATGCCCAGCTTGATGTCGCTGCGCGTACGGTGTCTGCTACGGTAGATGTAGTAATGACGACAACACGAAGATCGTGATGAGAGCGGGTTAACTGTAATAGTGTTTGTTCAAATACGGGCAGATGGCGTGATACCTCGCCCTCTCGGCTACCCGGTAAGGCAACAACCACGGTCTCGTTGGCGCTAATCGCGTGTCGTTGACGAAAGGCATTGCCATCGGCCCGCATCGCTTGTCCTTCAACAACGGGGTGGCCGACAAATGTGCTGTCGAGCCCTTCTTTTTCGAAATAGGGAGGTTCAAACGGTAATAAGGTCAACATATGATCAAGGAAACCAGCAACTTTGGCCGCCCGTCCAGGACGCCACGCCCAAACAGTCGGCGCAACATAATGGACGAGCGGAATGCCTTTTCCTTTCAATCGCTTGGCGACGCGAAAGGAAAAATCAGGAGCGTCAATTGTAACCAGTGCGCTAGGCGCCGCGTTTTGAACATTTTCAACGGTCTGGTTGATGCGTCGAATTAGCAACGGCAGACGGGGGATGACCTCAGCGATCCCCATAACAGCAAGGTCGGATATGGGAAACAGACTGTGCAGTCCCTCCCCTTCCATTTCAGCACCGCCTATTCCGGCGAATTTTATTTCGCCATCGGTTTCTTGCTTCAGTGCGGCCATCAATCGCGCACCCAGTATGTCACCGGAAGGCTCGCCAGCAATCAAGTAGATCAAAGGAACAGATTTGCCCATGCCGACTCGACCTATCAGGTTGTGGTTACGCCAATGACAAAAAGGCCATATTGATCAGCCGCCTCGATGACCTGTTCGCGGTTTAAGATTAGGGCATTGTTGGCTTCAAGTGCGACTCCGCTAAGCCCTGCGGTATACACACCTTTGACCGTATCAGGGCCGATCGTGGGAAGGTCTGCGCGTCGCTCCTGAGCCGGTTTTGCGGTTTTTACGAGAACGCCGCACCGTTTGCCTGATGTGAGCGGGCGAATTGATCGAAGCAGCGCGTCTGTACCGTGTTGATCTTCCTCTCCGATGACGTGTCCAGCACGCACAACGACAGCTTGACCAACATCCTGTGCGCCAAGAATGCGTGCGGCCGAAATGCCCGCGATAATATCGTTTTGATCGGTTTCCATCGGCGTATAGTGTCCAAGTGACCCTTCTGGCGCGACGAGATTTGGGAGCAGGTCGTCGCTACCGACTACGGTGAACCCCTCTTGTTCTTGTAAGGCCGCGATAATAGCGCTTAACAGGCCATCATCGCCCAGCCTCGCGGCACCGGTTTTTGCGAAAAATTTTGCCGCCCAAAGGTCGGGACGTAAGGCGTTCAATGAGGGGCGCACGACTGACCCGGCCAGCACTATTTCTTCAACGTCATTTTCACGCAATATTTTGATGGTCTTGCCTGCGGCACCCAAACGCACCCACTTATGAGGCACACTTGCCACAGTGGATTCTTCTGCTTGATCCTTGAGTGCGATGACAAAAAATGGACGACCAGTCGTGTCGCAGTGATTGATAATCTCAGACGGTAGCGTTCCACTACCTGCAATTATACCAAGTTTAGGTAGCATCATCCGCACCAGGTTGGCATATGGCGCGTGTCGAATTTTCACGGATAAAGTCGAGGATTTCCATAACAGGCTCATTAGTGGCGAAATCTTCGGCGACGTCTTGCAGTCGTTCCGCTAAAGTACCTTCTTGGGCGAAAATCAACCGATAAGCTTTACGAAGGTCGTGAATTTCATCACGGGAGAAATCTCGCCGCTTGATGCCGACAATGTTGAGACCCGACAAACGGGCCCGGTTGCCAATTACTGAGCCATAGGGAATGACGTCATTTTCGACGCCGGTCATTCCGCCAATCATCGCGTGTTTGCCGATCCGAACGAATTGATGAACGGCTGACAAACCGCCGACAATGGCCCATTCGCCGATGGAAACGTGACCTGCAAGGGTGGCATTGTTAACCAATATGGCATGATCGGAAATCTGACAGTCGTGAGCGACATGTGCGCCGACCATAAACAGGCAATGATCGCCAATTTTAGTGACCAGACCGCCGCCTTCGGTGCCCGGGTTCATCGTCACATGTTCTCGTATCACATTATGTTCACCGATAATCAGTTCCGAGCGCTCGCCCCGAAATTTCAGATCCTGTGGTTCAGAACCAATCGATGCAAAGGGGAATATACGCGTTCCAGATCCAATTCTAGTCACCCCGCTGACACTGACATGTGAGACTAAGGTGACGCCGTCCGATAATTCGACATCAGACCCGACCGTGCAAAAGGCACCGATCGTTACATCTTTACCAATCTTGGCACCTGGGGCGATGACGGTGCTGGGGTGGATGTTGGTCATTTATTCTTCCACAATCATGGCGGAATACGTGGCTTCGGCCATCAGTTTTCCGTCGACTTTAGCTTCGCCGTGGAATTTCCAAACATTACCGCGGTTGCGTATCTTTTTCACATGAAGGTGGACCTGATCGCCAGGGCCAATCGGTTTACGGAACCGGGCATTATCGACGGTCATGAAATATACCACAGATCCAGCTTTTCTGCCTGTTGTTTCCAGAACCAAAATTGCAGATGTTTGGGCCAGCGCTTCAATAATCAGAACGCCAGGCATGATAGGGCGGTTAGGAAAGTGGCCTTGAAAGAACGGTTCGTTGACGGTGACATTCTTAATTCCGACCGCAGTCATATCCGGGACAATATTGCTTACTTTATCGATCAGCAAGAACGGGTATCGATGCGGAATCATTTCCATTATTTCTTGGATGTCGATTACGCGCTGTTCCATTGGTGGTTCTGGGTTCATATCTAATTGCCTTTCTTCGCTGCGATCCGCTGAAGCGTCGCAACTTCTCTCAAATAGGATTTCATTGGACGGGCTGGTGAGCCGCCAACTGTCGCACCCGGGTCAACGTTACGCATAATCCCACTTTGGGCGGCGATTCTTGCGCCGGGGCCGATTGTCAAATGGCCTGCGACACCGACCTGCCCGGCAAGGACAGCAAAATCACCGATCCTAGTGCTACCAGAAATCCCGACTTGGCTGACAATTATGCAATTGTTGCCGATTTCAACGTTGTGGGCAATCTGCACAAGGTTATCAATCTTGACGCCGTTGCCAATTGTGGTGTCCGGCCCTGTTCCCCGATCAATTGTCGAATTGGCTCCAATTTCTACATCGTTGCCGATTAAGACACGGCCCAATTGCGGGACTTTGAGATGCCCTTGCGGACCCATGGCAAAGCCAAATCCATCTTCACCAATGCGGACACCAGCATGAATAATTGCCCGTTCCCCGATATCGCAATAGGTCAAGCTGGCATTGGCACCAACGACGCTATAATCACCGAGTGTACAGCCTTCCCCAATCACCGCGTTTGCGCCAATGTTGCAACCCACGCCAATCTTAGCCTCTCTTTCGATGACGGCTCCCGGCGCCACGTGGCAATTTTGGCCCAAGGCCGCTTGTTCATCGATAAGCGCATTTACAGAAACACTATTCCGATCGCCAGTTCGCGGGTAAAATGCTGATGCTACGCGTGCATAGGCCCGATAAGGATCTTCGGTTAGCAAAAGCGCCATGTGCTTAGGGGCGCGGGCCTCCATATCCGGGTGGATGATGCAGACGCCAGCGTTAGAAACCGTAAAGGCATCTTTGTACAATTTGTTGTCTAGGAAACTCACATGCGAGCGGTTCGCATCAGAAAGTGGGTAAACGTCGATGAATTGGCGCTGACCAACGTTGGCACCAGCGACATGCGCGCGTGCAATCTCTGCAAGTTGGTCAATGTTAAAAGGACCGGCGTTAGAGAAAAACCTAGGATCGGCCATTCTATTTTCCGGGCTTTTTAACCTTTACCTTGGACAGCTTGCTATTAAGTTGTTCAAGGACGTTCCTGGTTATTTCCATCGAATGTGAGGATAGTATGGTCTGTTCGCGTCGTAGTACCAAGTTGATTTTGTTAGCCTCTGCAATGTCCTTGATAATGCTGTTTAAGGCGTTTTCGACCTTAAGCATGGCATCAGCCTGGGATTTATCCAACGCCCGTTTGCGTTGCTGAACTGACCGCTGAACACTAACGACTTTTTGTTCAAAATTACGCCGTTCTTCGGCGAAGGCCTCTGGCGCCAAAATCGATCGTTTCTTAGCCAATTCCTGGTTTGCGGCCCGAAGCGCATCCTCTTCCTTTTTGACGCTGGCGCGGAGGTCCTTCTGGAAACTCTCAATTTGGGTTTTAATATCTTTAACCACCAGCGCTTCACGACGGATAGCATTTAAATCTAAAATTGCGATCGCCGCTTGAAAATTTTTGACGGGCTGTGGGGTGGTGGATTGGGCGTGACTAAGCTGGGTGATTGGGAAAATTCCCGCTATGCCGAAAACGAATGGGCCAAGAAATCCTATTAACTTGAACGGGTTCAAAATATTCTCCTAGAATCGGGTGCCAAAATTAACACGTATTAACTCTTCTTTATCTGTGTTTTCTTTGACCAACGGAAATCCAATATCCATGCCAAGCGGACCAAATGGTGACGTCCAGGTGAGACCAATTCCGGCGGATACGCGGATACTGCCTGGGTCGACCGTCGTCGAATTTACCGGGGTTAGTTTGCCGACGCTGCCGAAATCTGAGAATAGCCGACCACTCATACCAAGTTCAGCTGGCAATCCGACCGGAAAGCCCAAAGAAACTGTGCCGGAATAGGTCCATTCTCCGCCAAGGGCATCGTCAGTCGCCGTATCTCTCGGGTCAACGCCTCGGGTCGCAAAACCGCGCAAATTATCCCCACCTAGATGAAAACGCTCTTGCACATAAACATCTTGGCCCAAGCCAACGATATAACCGGCTTTACCACCGACTTTCAGAATCCATTCATCGGCGAATTTATAATAATTGATCGCTTTGAGCACATTGCGTAGATGCTGGATATCGCCACCTAGTCCGGCAACTTCCGTATTGAGATTGATCGAATACCCCTCGGTTGGCTTAATATTATTATCAAGTTTGTTGTAACTAATAATATGACCCAATTGAGATAGATAATCTGTACCCGCGACGTCCCTAATCAATGACGAGGCGTTTGAAGAAACTTGATTGATAATGGAACGGCGAAAGCGGTAGTTCCAGTTTTGACTCAAGTTATTGGAGATCGGATAGCCGGCCCGCAAGCCAAACCCGGTACGTTTTACGTCGAAAGAACTAACATCCTGAAGGTTTTGTTGAATGTGAAAGACATCGATGCCTGCACGGATTTCTCGATCAAGAAAGTAGGGTTCGGTGAAGGCCAAGTTAACTTGGCTACGGGTCGCAGCAATTTGAACGGAGAGATTTAGGTCTTGCCCATGCCCGAGAAAATTTCGTTCACGGATACTGAAGTCGCCAATGGGACCGACTGACGACGAAAACCCCGCACCGACGGAAATTTGGCCGGTTGACTTTTCTTCGACGTCAACTTTGACGACAGCCTTATCCGAGGCGCTTCCTGGGATTTGTTCAATTTTGATTTTTTCAAAGAACCCAAGGTTGGTAATTCGTTGTTTGGAACGGCGAATTTTTGCTGAATTAAAAGCGTCTCCTTCGACAACCTGAAATTCTCGTCGAATGACTTTATCAATTGTGCGCACATTACCTGAAATATCGATGCGTTCGACAAAAACCCGAGGACCTTCATTAACTTCAAAGGTAATCGCAATTTTCTTGGATTTGCGATCACGGTTTACACGCGGACGGATATCAACAAAAGCATAACCAAGTTCGCCAACCCGCTCGGTTAAACGATCGATGATTTTATCAACGGCTGTAATGTCATACCAATCCCCGTCTTTGACCTCAACAGCTTCCTCAAGTTGTTCAGCTTTAAGGTCGCGTAAGCGGGCGTCGATTTTAATGTTCCCAAATTGATAACGAGCCCCTTCATCAACCGTGAAGGTGATGAAAAAGTCCTTGTGGTCTGGCGTTAGTTCGGCAACCGAGGACATGACGCGAAAGTCAGCGAACCCGTCCGTTAGATAGAAGCGCCGCAACAATTCGCCGTCTAAGGTCAGGCGATCCGGATCATAAGTGTCATCGCTAGACAGGAACCGCCACCATGCAGATTCCCGGGTTTGAATGACTTCACGCAAACGCCGGTCACTGAATTCCTTGTTGCCGATGAAGCGTATACTGCTGACAGATGTAACTTCACCTTCATTGATCTCAAACACCAGATCGACGCGATTTTGTTCCAATTGAATGGCTTTTGGTTCAACTGTGACGGCAAAACGTCCGTTCCGGCGATACATCGTCAGTATGCGTTTCACATCGTTCTGGACTTTGGTCCGGGTGTAGATGACGCGTGGGCGAAGGGTGACCTCCGATTCAAGCCGCTCGTCGTCAAGTTTATCGTTTCCTTCAAAAGCGATGCGGTTAATGACGGGGTTTTCGATAACATTTACGATCAGAGTGGGACCGCGTCTCCTGACATTTACATCGGCAAACAAGCCTGTTGCAAAAAGGCTTTTCAGAGAGCGGTCCATACGTTTGGCATCATAGGTATCGCCTTCACGGACCAACAAATAGGACTTAACGGTTCCAGGCTCAATCCGTTGCGTGCCTTTTACAACAATCTGTTGGATCACGTCGGCAGATTGGGCAAGTTCGGTGGGGGTGGTTGTGCTTGTCGCGATGGCCGTCGTCGGAAGGGCGAACAAGGCCAATACTGAGCAAACAGCGCCTGAAATGCGAATTAAACGCTGCAACAAATTATCCCCCCGAATCAACATCTTAAATGATCAAATCTTTGAAAAACTGGATCACGTCCAAGTGTACCAAATCGTTCCAGGTAACGAAAACGACGAGCATCATTACCAGAAGCAACCCGAAACGAAAACCGTATTCTTGGGCTTTTTCTCCTAAAGGTCGACGGAGGATCGCTTCAATTGATAAAAACGCCAAATGTCCGCCATCAAGCATGGGAATTGGGAACAGATTAATTAAACCGAGATTAACAGAAAGCATGGCCATCAGGAAGATTACGTCGGCGACCCCCTGTTGTGCCATTTGTCCCGAAATCTGTGCAATTCTGAGGGGGCCGCCAAGTTCGTCGGTTCCTCGATTGCCGGAAATCATGTCGCCAACATAGGAAAGAATATTTGCCGATACAAAATAGGTGCGCTTTACCCCGATCCACAGGGCTGAAAATGGCCCCTGCCGCTCCAGTTCAACATAGTTGGGGTCAAATTCGACGCCCAACAGCCCTATTTTTTTATCGGTTCCTTCTTTGTTTTTGATGGTTTTGAGCGTCGGCGTGGCCGTCAACGTTAATTCACTTTTGTCGCGTCGAACCAGGAAGGTAAGGCTTTGTTCTGGACTGGTTGAAACGATTTTTCGGAGATCGTCGAAGTATTTAATCGTTTGACCGTCAATTTTTAAGATTTTGTCACCCGACAAGAACCCTGCTTTTTCCGCTGCACTTCCTTGCATGACCTTGCCTGCCCCTGCCAACGGGGTCGCTGTACCGATGACGCCCGCGAGTACGGCAAACGCAAAAATGGCAAAGATGAAATTGACAATAGGACCGGCGGCAACAATCGCGGCCCGTTGCCCGATGGTCTTGAAATTAAAGGAAACGGCTTTTTCTTCCTCTGTTAACGACTGGGTTTGGTTGCCGTCAGAACTCTCGTCACCTTCCCCGAACATCTTGACGTAGCCGCCAAGTGGGATCGCGCTAATTTTCCATCTGGTGTTGAACTTGTCATTCCATCCGAACAGCTCAGGTCCGAAACCAATGGAAAAAACCTCAACCCGAACCTTGTTTTTACGCGCGACCCAGAAATGCCCCCATTCATGGACAAAAACGAGTACCGTCAAAACTAAAAGGAAGACGACGATATAATACCAAGTAAAACCTAAAAAGCTCATAGGGGAGTATCCATAGATCGTTGGGGCGCATTAATTAACATAACATATTGAATCATAAGTCATAACCCCCAGAAATTAAGCGAAATTGGCAGCAAATTCACGCCCTGCTCTGTCTGCCTCGGCGACATCATCAAGACTGGGAAGCGGCCCAACGGCAATATGATCAAGCGCCGCTTCAACGGTTTTAGCAATGTCCAGAAAACTGATCTCTTTGTTTAAAAACCGTGCCACAGCAACTTCATTGGCACCGTTCAGTAAGGTAGGTGCACTGCCGCCCATGCGCAATGCTTCGCGGGCCAAGCGGAGTGCAGGAAAGCGTTCTTCGTCAGGTTTTTCAAAGGTCAATGTCGCGATTTCGTCCAACGCCAACTTTGGCGATGGTGCCGACATGCGGTCAGGCCACGCAAGGGCATAGGCAATTGGTGTTCGCATATCGGGCGAGCCTAACTGCGCTAAAACCGAACCATCTAGGTACTCAACCATGCTGTGAATAACCGACTGCGGATGGACCAGAATATCGATCATGCTTTCGGAAACTGGGAACAGGTGAAAAGCTTCGATCAGCTCCAGTCCCTTATTCATCATGGTCGCCGAATCAATGGAAATTTTGGCACCCATGTCCCAATTTGGGTGAGCGAGAGCCTGCTCTGGCGCGACAGTTTTCATTTGTTCGTGGCTAAGCAGGCGAAAAGGCCCCCCCGAGGCGGTTAGAATGATTCGATCAACCCGTTCGTAATTTTCGAAATCAAAAACCTGATAGATCGCGCTATGCTCGGAATCGACTGGAATCAACGTTGCATTATAGCGGGACACCTCTTTAACGAAAATCTCTCCGGCGGATACTAAGCATTCTTTATTGGCGAGACCGATGATGGCACCGCGCCGTACGGCTTCCAGCGTTGGCACCAACCCGGCTGAACCAACGATAGAGGCCATGACAATGTCAGACTTTCGTCGTGCAGCTTCAATGATAGCGTCGGGTCCTGCGGCGACTTCAATGTTTGTATCCGCGAGACTATCCTTAAGTGCTTGATAGTACTTAGGGTCTGCTACGGCAACAAAACGGGCGCTCAGTTTTCGAGCTTGAGCCGAGAGCAAGGTATAATTGCTGTTGGCAGTCAGGGCCTCAACCAAATACGAGTCCGGGTTACGCTCCAGCAAATCGACGGTGTTGGTGCCAACAGACCCTGTTGACCCAAGAATACTAACCCGCCTCGGGTCGGGCGTCGCAATAATTTGAGGGATTGGACTTACAGCCATTTAAGAAGACTTCCTGTCGATGTCGTTATCCCTGCAATTGCAACCACCAACGCGGCGGCCAGAAGTCCATCTACGCGATCAAATAACCCACCGTGACCAGGGATCAACGACCCGGCATCCTTTTTTCCGAATTTACGCTTAATCCAAGATTCCACTAAATCCCCTCCCTGGGATAACCCGCCGACCATGATGCTTATCAGGGCCAATGGAATCATACTATTGTGGTTAAGCGCAAGGGCCATGATCGCACCGACCGCGCCGGCACCGGCCATGCCGCCCATAAGGCCCGACCACGTCTTATTTGGGCTGATGCTTGGCGCCAGTTTCGGGCCTCCAAATGTGCGCCCGGATACATAGGCGAATGTGTCTGCGGCCCAAACTAGAAAAAACACCCATAGTGTCGTTTCAAGTCCGACGTCGGGATCATTGCGATTAAAAATCAATGCATATGCAGGTATCCCAAAAAAAGGAATACCGGCCAATACCCAGCCCCAACGGGACTGGCACATGCCATACCATTCCCACCCGAGAATAAGTGTGCCGACAATGATCAAAACGTCAAAATAAGGAGATCCAAGATAAATCGCGCCAATCACAGGCGGAATTAAAACAGCGGCTGATAATACCCGAAGCAGCAATCCGCTATTACGATCATTATCCGCTTGTTGTACCGTATCGTCGTTCACGCCCGTGATACTCCTTAACTGCGGATTCGAAATGCTGTTCGGAAAAATCAGGCCACAGTGTGTCGAGAAACACCAATTCCGAATAAGCCAACTGCCAAAGCAGGAAATTGCTAACCCGTTTCTCGCCACCGGTGCGGATTAATAGATCTGGGTCAGGAATGTCGCCTGCGAAAAGATGCGATGAGAACAGGCTCTCGGTAATATCGGTTGCTTTTAGCTCGCCTGCAGCAATTTGATCTGCAATCTTACGTGTGGCTGCAACAATTTCTGCCCTCCCCCCATAGCTCAAGGCGACGATCAACGTCATCCTTGTATTTCCCTCAGTCTGTTGTTCCGCTGCCTCAATGAGTTCAACAATGTCTTTCGAGAGCCTGCTGCGGTCTCCAATCATCGTAAATCGGATATTTTGCTTGTCGAGTGCGTTAATTTCCGATTTTAGATATTGGCGTAGTAAACCCATCAGATCGGTGACTTCATTCAGTGGGCGCTTCCAGTTCTCTGATGAAAAACCAAATAGGGTGAGATACGATACGCCGTTGGCGACAGCACTTTCAACGGCGCACCTGACCGCGTCCGCCCCGCGCTTATGACCGGCAATTCTTGGTAGCCCACGCGACTCTGCCCAGCGCCCGTTTCCATCCATAATAATAGCGACATGGGTTGGCGGAGGTGCGATGTCATGACCCTTTAAGGAAACGACCGTCATCCTTTACACCTGCATGATTTCGACATCTTTGATTTTCAGGGCCTCGTCAATTGTCGCGACGAACTCATCGGTCAATTTTTGTACAATATCCGAATATTCCCGGTGTTGATCTTCGGATATTTCACTGTCTTTTTCAGCCGCTTTTAAGCTGTCCATGGCATGGCGGCGTACGTTTCTAACTGAAATACGTGCGTCTTCCGTATATTTGGCGGCAACTTTCGTTAGTTCCTGGCGGCGTTCTTCAGTCAGTGGCGGAATCGGGATGCGAACCAATTGACCATCGGCAGACGGATTTAATCCGAGTCCAGATTCCATAATTGCTTTGATCACAGGGTTGACCAAGCCCTTGTCCCACACCTGAACAGTCAGCAGTCGACCTTCGGGCACACTGACGGTGCCAACCTGATTCATCGGCATACCGGAGCCATAAGCCTGCACGGTGACGTGTTCAAGCAAGCTCGTCGATGCACGTCCCGTACGCAAACCTGAAAATTCGTGATGAAGGGCATCGACTGCCCCCTGCATACGTCGTCGCAGGTCTTTGCTAAGTTCATTTATGTTACTGGCGTCGACCATTGCTTTTCTCCCCCTGAATTCGTGCTAGTCGCTGATAACGGTGTATTCGCCATTGCCTGAGACAACATCGGCGAACCCACCGGAATTGTGAATGGAAAAGACGAGAATGGGAACCTTGTTTTCACGCGCCAGAGCGATTGCCGCTGTATCCATCACACGAAGGTCCCGGCTCAGAACGTCCTGGTAACTCAATTGATCATACCGTTTGGCGTCAGCGTTGGTTTTTGGATCAGAATCGTAAACCCCGTTTACCTGAGTGCCTTTTAGTAACGCATCACATCCCATTTCAACAGCCCGTAGTGCCGCTGCAGTGTCCGTTGTGAAAAAAGGGTTGCCGGTTCCGGCGGCGAAGATCACCACCCGCCCTTTTTTCATATGACGCATGGCACGGCGGCGAATGTAGGGCTCGCAGACGGTGGACATCGGGATCGCAGAAAGAACGCGGGTAACGACACCCAAGCCTTCCAGGACGCTTTGCACCGCCAGTGCATTGATGACGGTTGCCAACATGCCCATATAATCAGCACTGGTACGTTCAATCCCGGCAGCTGCGCTTGATACACCCCGGAATATATTTCCCGCACCGATGACCAGGCAAATCTGAACGCCTTTGTCGTAAACGGTTTTTACGTCTTCGCAAATTCTGCTAACGGTCGCCTGATCGATCCCGAATTCTCGCTCACCCATAAGGCCTTCGCCAGAAAGTTTGAGAAGGATGCGGTGGTATTTCGGTTCGGTCGGCATAACGTGGTCCCCTGCCTGCAATTGGCCGTCAGTTATATTTTTCCTCTAACCGAACGCCGGACTGGTGATGAAACCTAATCAGGTACGGCCCGACCGCAGCCAATATATACATCAGCTGCGGTCGGGTCTTGAAAAATCGAGCGCGAATGACGCTTTTTAAGAGCCTGCGACAGCCGCGACTTCCGCAGCAAAATCCTCTTCTTCTTTTTCAATGCCATCGCCAAGGACAAACATTTCAAATCCTTTGACAACGATATCTCCACCAGCGTCCTTGCCTGCAGCTACAACGGCGTCAGAAACTTTTGTTTCGCCATCAATGACAAAGGTCTGATCGACAAGGCAAACCTCTTCAAAGAATTTACGCATACGGCCATCGACCATTTTTTCAATGATCTCAGCTGGACGCCCGGATTCTTTGGCTTGTTCGGTCAACACGGCGCGTTCGCGCTCGGTTGCGTCTGCGGAAAGCTCATCACGAGAAACAGCCTGAGGCCTGGTCGCAGCGACGTGCATTGCGAGCTGTTTTCCTAAAGCGCCGACCTGAGCGGCATCCCCGTCTGATTGAAGGGCGACGATAACGCCAATTTTGCCAATGCCGTCGGCAAGTGCATTATGGATATAGGGTGAAAGCACACCCTTATCGATGCTTATTACTGAACTGCGACGGATTGACATGTTTTCGCCAATAGTTGAGATCAAGTGGGTCAACTGTTCTTCAACTGTGCGGTCTTCGCCGGGATAGGCGATTGCTTTCAAGGCGTCAACGTCACCGTCAACACTTAATGCCAACTCTGCCATTGTCCTGACAAACCCTTGAAAGGACTCATTTCTTGCAACAAAATCGGTTTCGGCGTTAATTTCGATCAACGCACCTTTGTTGCCGTCTATTGCGATACCGACCAAGCCTTCCGCAGCGACGCGTCCGGCCTTTTTTGCTGCTGCCGCCAAGCCCTTGGTGCGAAGCCAGTCAACTGAGGCTTCAATATCACCGTCGCTTTCACCGAGCGCCTTTTTACAATCCATCATGCCCGCGCCGGTCTTCTCTCGAAGTTCCTTCACAAGCGCAGCCGTAATCTGTGCCATGTTTACCTCTAGTTTTATATTTGCTAACCGGGTCACCATTTCTGGCGACCCGAATTTCGTTACACTGCGGGAGCTTCTTCCGCTGGAGCGGTGTCTGCTGGAACGTCCGCTGCAGCCCCGCCGGCGACAACGGCGCCGTCAGCAGGCGCGTCCGCAATTGCTTTCTCTACCGCCGGTGGCGCGTCTACAAGAACGGCTTCGACTGGAGCCACGTCTGCTGCACCGATGTCGACACCCTTATCGGACATCTCGGCTTGAATTCCATCAAGAACCGCACCGGATATCAGGTCACAGTAGAGTTGAATGGCGCGAATCGCATCGTCGTTACCGGGGACCGGATAATTGATACCTTTGGGGTCACTGTTTGAGTCAATGATGCCAACGACGGGAATACCCAGTTTGTTCGCCTCAGCGACGGCAATACTTTCTTTGTTCGTGTCGATGACCACCAAGATGTCAGGTAACCCACCCATCTCCTTAATGCCACCGAGCGCGCGTTCAAGCTTGTCGCGTTCACGAGTCAGGTTCAATTGCTCTTTTTTGGTGAAGCCCGTGGTTTCGCCAGAAAGCTGTACATCCAAATCACGCAGTCGCTTGATCGATACCGATACAGTCCGCCAATTGGTCATTGTCCCGCCGAGCCAGCGGTGATTGACAAAATACTGTCCGCAACGGCGAGCCGCATTCGCAACCCGATCTGACGCCTGACGTTTGGTGCCGACGAACAGCACTCGACCGCCGCTAGCGGCGACATTTCGCACGGTTAGCATAGCCTGGTGAAGCAGAGGAACGGTCTGCTGCAAATCGATAATATGAATTTTGTTGCGTTCGCCGAACAGAAAGTTCGACATTCTCGGGTTCCAGCGACGGGTGCTGTGTCCAAAGTGAACGCCAGCTTCCAGAAGCTGACGCATAGTAAAATCAGGAAGCGCCATGGCTTATAAATCCTTTTTCCGGTTGATCCTCCGCAGGCGTTGGTCTGAGATCATCTCAAACACCGGATTGACCATCGACGAATTTGCGCCGGAGCCACGAACCTGCGTGCGATATGGGCGGTGTGATAGGCCTCTCCAGCTGAGATTGCAAGGAGTTTTCAAGATAATTCAATGCGCCGAATGTTTTCCATATAAATTTGCTGATCGACAAGCGAATGCGATGCTCAGTTGGCTCCAATAGGTGACCAAAACAGTTGGAGCCCCAGTACTCAGGATTTCAAATGACTATGATTTCAGCGCCGCGATCTTGGAAAACATTTACGAATAGTGTTGGCAAATTTAGGTTTTGGCTGTTGTTTTTTTGGTCTTTTTGGCGGCTTTCTCGGCTTTGGCTTCGTCGTCAGCTATTTTATCTGCGGCCTCTTTCGCGAGGCGGAGCGCCTTCAGATTGGCCATATGTTCTGCTTTTTCCTGCTGCTCTCTTTCTTTTTCCTGCTGAAATTGGGTCGCCCTTTTCTGTGTTTTGGCAAACTGTTGTTCGGCCTTTGATTTTTCGATCTTAAACATGGTTATAATCCTCTGCTTATGTTTTCGTCGTTTCTGGACGAGTGGTTTCTTCTGAAGCGTAGGCATGACCGCCTACAGGTTGGCGTACAGCGTCGCCGTTTGCACGACACGTTGTACGGGCCGATGCTATTTTTGTTCGATTGTCATTCAATCGAAACATGCCAGCAGATCAGCTGACTGACATTTATTACATAGTTGACCGCTATTGCCGGTTGGTTTGCTGATATTCATCACAGTTAGTGGCAAGGCTTTGAATCATTAGCTGATGACGGACAGGATTTTAGTGGAAGATTTCCATTCTGCCCAAGCTGATGCTTAAAAGATATCTGGTGCCCTTCGTTTATCGAATTCAATCCAGCGCGTTTGATCGCTGAAATACGAACAAAAACATCGTAAAATCCGTCATCGGTACAATGGAACCAATACCTTTGGTCCGATTGAACCATTTTACGGTACCACAAGAATTTTCAAAGTCAGGGCGAATTAGTCGGCCCGCAAGCTGGTCATTCAAGTAACAGAAAACAAATGTAGAGCGTACAGACGATAGTATTTATCTTGGAAATGTCAATGACCGTCCGATTCGGGTTAACCATTCATGGCCTGAATAGTCATGCGTGTCTTGGTGAATAGGAAAAAGATATTATTGTGTTTCAATATTCTCTTGAAAAATTTAAATTTCCTGGACATCCAAAACGCCCGGAATTGCACGCACCGCACGATAGATATCAGGTGATATTTGATACTGCTTGGCCAATTCCAGGGTTAACGATTCATAGCCAGTGATACGCGGAATAATTTCGACGCGTCCCCTGCCCTTTTTTTCCAGAGCTAGAATCTCTTTTAGGGGCTCTAGCGGTGCTTCGGAATCGATATAGACGCGCAAGCCATCGACTGCCGCTGCGGCAGCTTGCTCAAGAGGGCGGAAATTCTGGGCTAAGTACTTAGCTTCGTCACTCTCATCTTCAAATTGTGCCGTTGCATCGACAAGCAGCGAGTTACCAATTTCGAGAATATCGCGTGTCGCCGCCAGGACTTCGGAAAAAACAGTGACTTCAAATGACCCTGACGCATCTGAGAATTGAACGAAGGCAAAGCGGTTGCCTTTTTGAGATGTTTTTTCTTTTTTGCCAATCACCGTCCCCGCCAATTTGACGGATCCGGCGCGGCGAGCGCGGTTAACATCGATGCAGCGTTTGACTTTCAGCTTCTCAAGACTTTTGCCAAAAGTATCCAGCGGATGGGCGGATAGGTAAAAGCCTACGGCGTCAAATTCTTCTTTAAGTTTATCCATCGGCGCCCATTCCGGGATATCAGGAAGCTCAACCGTTACAGATGAAGAGTCTTCACCGCCAAACAGACCAATCTGATTGCTGTTACGCTCTTCCTGAGCCAAATTAGCCTGACGCATCAGCGTTTCGATGATTTGAAAAACCTGACGCCGGTTGGCGACCAAGCATTCAAACGCCCCGACCCGGACAAGGTTTTCCATCTGCCTTTTGTTGATCAAGCGTGTGTCCAGGCGATTGATAAAATCACCAAGGTCTTTGTATGGGCCATTTTCACTGCGTTCTTTGACCACACCCTCCATCGCGGCTTCGCCAACATTTTTGATCGCCGCCAGGGCGTAGCGAATGCCGCCGGGGTCTTGTCGACCATCGTCTGGCGCCCGCTCGACACTAAAAGTTACCTGAGACGCGTTGATGTCTGGGGGAAGCAGCGGAATGCCGAGGCGATCAAGCTCCTGACGAAAAACGTTAAGCTTGTCGGTATTGCCAAGATCAAGGGTCATTGAGGCGGCGAGAAATTCGACAGGATGGTTGGCTTTAAGATAGGCTGTCTGGTAGGCGACGAGGGCATATGCGGCAGCATGGGACTTATTAAACCCGTATCCGGCAAATTTATTGACCTGCTCAAAAATTTGAGCCGATTTTTCCTCGCTAACACCTTTGGCCTTGGCCCCGTCAATAAACAATTGGCGCTGCTGATCCATTTCCTCTTTGATTTTTTTACCCATGGCGCGCCGCAGCAAATCAGCGTTGCCGAGCGTGTATCCCGAAAGTTCTTGAGCGATTTGCATGACCTGTTCCTGATAGATCATGATGCCGTAGGTTTCCTTGAGAATCCCTTCCAAGGTTGGGTATAGGTAGTCAGGCTCTTCTTCACCGTGCTTGCGTTTAATGTAGCTTGGAATGTTACTCATCGGGCCCGGACGGTATAGGGCGACGACGGCAATGATGTCTTCAAAAGTATCGGGTTTCAGGCTTTTCAGGACGTCGCGCATGCCTGGACTTTCCAACTGGAACACGCCAGTGGTTTCGCCCCGGCCCATCATCTCATACGAGACCTTGTCGTCTAAGGGAATGGTCGAAATATCGATATCGACGCCCTTTTGGCGGATTAGTTTTTCCGCTGTCGCTAGAACCGTCAATGTTTTCAGACCGAGGAAATCAAATTTTACCAAACCAGCAGATTCGACAAACTTCATGTTGAAACCCGTCACCGGGATGTCAGAACGTGGATCGCGATACAGCGGAATCAACTCTTCCAACGGACGGTCGCCAATTACCACACCAGCGGCGTGGGTGGATGCGTGCCGGTATAGTCCTTCGAGTTTCTGTCCCATATCTGTCAACCGACGGACATCAATATCTTCATCGATCATCTGGCGCAATTGCGGCTCAGCATTAATGGCCTGCGGTAGGGTCATCGGTGCGGCCGGATTGTTTGGAACCAGTTTGCAGATGCGGTCAACCTGACCGTAGGGCATTTCCAATACCCTGCCGACATCCCGCAACACGGCACGGGCCTGAAGTTTACCGAAGGTGATGATTTGGGCAACATGATCGCGCCCGTATTTTTCCTGCACATAGCGAATCACTTCGTCGCGCCGGTCCTGGCAGAAATCGATATCGAAATCCGGCATGGACACGCGTTCCGGGTTTAGGAACCGTTCGAACAGAAGGCCCCACCGCAGCGGGTCCAGATCCGTTATGGTCAATGACCAGGCGACCACCGAACCCGCACCTGATCCACGACCTGGCCCAACGGGGATGCCCTGGTCATTTGACCAGCGAATAAAGTCGGCAACAATCAGAAAATACCCTGGGAAACCCATCTGCAAAATTACGCCAAGCTCAAAGTCCAGACGTTTGTAGTAGGGTTCGGCAGCCGCCACCTTTTGCGCGTCGTCCATATCTTCCGTGAACACGTGCTTTTCAAGACGTTTTTGTAGGCCTGCCGTCGAAAGGTCGCGAAGCTCATCTTCTTCCGTACGTCCGTCGCCGCAATCGAAAGGGGGAAGAATTGGATCAATAGTTTCAACCAAAAATGAACAACGTTTGGCGATCACCAGAGTATTATCCACGGCTTCTGGCAGATCTTCGAACAATTTCCGCATGTCGTCGGCTGATTTGAAATAATGATTGGTTGTCAGATGACGCCGTTCGGTCTGTGATACATAAGCTTTTTCTTCGATGCAGATCAGCGCGTCGTGGGCTTCAAACATACTTCTGTCTGGGTAGAACGCTTCATTTGTCGCCACCAGAGGAATGTTATGGGCATAAGCTAGGTCAATAAAGGCATTCTCTGAATTTTGCTCTTGATCGGTACCATGGCGCATTATTTCCACATATAGATTGCTCGGAAAAGCGTCTTTGAGCTCAACAATATAATTTTCGGCGGCAGCGGTTTGTCCATCCAAAAGCAATTGACCGAGAGGCCCGTCGGCTCCTCCGGTCAAGGCGATAACGCCACTTGCATGGGCTTTCAGCACATCCATCGGAATACGCGGGTCGTGGGCGTCATCTGACTTGAGATAAGCGTGAGCGAGAAGTTTCAGTAGGTTTCGATAACCTTGGTCATTCTGTGCCAAAAACACCATGGGCGCCGCCGGGAGCGATTGGACGATCCCATTGACTCGGGCAAAATCGGCGTTGTCGCCTTCATGGGCCTTCGTTTCGTACTCAATTGCTAACTGAATGCCAACAATGGGTTGAACCCCGGCCTTTTTTGCGGTGCCTGAAAACTCCAGGGCACCAAAAAGGTTGTTGGTATCGGTAATGGCAACGGCCGGCATTGCGTTTTTGACACATAACTCGACCAAAGCTTTGACCGGAATTGCTCCTTCCGACAACGAATAGGCGGAGTGAACTCTGAGATGAACGAAATCTGCATGTGCCATAGTAACCAGAGGATTCCATATCGCGCCGCCAAAGTCACCAGATGTTGTGGATACTGCAAGAGTTATCCACAAGTTTTTTGGCATCGCATAGCTGGGTAACGTCTAGATGGAGCGCGTCAGGTTGAATTTGGAGGTCAAAAAAACACTATCTTAAATTACTTTGTTATATTAAGTATATCATATAGGTTGTTATTGGTGGCGGTGTTAGCCGGTCAAGGAGGACTCCATGAAGCAAGATATCATCGTTAACCCGAGCAATGTTGTTGAGAAAACGAAAACTTTAAGTGCCGGTGATCGTGTCGTATTCACGCCCGGACGATATACGGAGCGGTTGAGTTTTTCAGATCTCTCCGGTCAGCCGGATCAGGCCATCGAATTTTTTGCCGAACCTGGGGCCGTGTTGGACGGCGGCCAACGATTTGAAGACTTCAACCCCCGCGCCCAACAGATTTCGGAGGAACAAGAAAAGTTAGGCAAATACCCTGGGATTCAAACCATCATCATGGAAGGATTTTTTGTATTCACCAACTGTGATTGGGTTACAGTTCGAGGATTTTATGTTGAGGGGGTTTGGCCGACGGTTATCGCCATAGATAATTGCCGTCATGTTCTGATTGATGATTTCCATATCCGGGAAAGTACGTTTGCGGTTTTCGCCATGGGGCCCGAGACGGAGCACATCATCGTCGAAAATTGCAACTGGCTTCAAGATATTACTAAAGGCGATCTATGGTTCCGAATTGGGTGGCATCAGATGCATGATGGTCCGGCAAAACCGAACGATTCCCGCGCCTATGACGGTGATTTTTTTCGCGCCGTTAACATTCGCGGAAATGTGACCATTCGCAATAACACCGTGTCCCACGCCTTCAATGGCGTGCATATGTACAACCGTAATAAGGACAAAACCCTAAACAACAATGTTCGAATTTATGGCAATACGTTCAATTATATTCGTGACAATCCAATCGAGCCGGAAAACGCGGCGTCCAACTGGTGGGTCTACAACAATCGAATGTTTAATTGCCACAAATGGTTTTCGTTTGAGATGGCTGTGTCCGGATATTTTTTCGTTTTTGGTAATGTTGGTTGGTTTGACAGTTTGCCGGGACCGATTAGCGACGATCAATACGGCGGTGCAGTGTTCAAATTGCCGGTCTCGACAGAAGTGACTGAGGGTAAACACTACGTTTTTCATAACAGCTGGTACTTACGTAGCAGCTATATCAAGAAAAAGCACCTTCCCCGCTTTTACCATTTTAATAACGCAATCCAGTATTGTCAGCCAGGTAATCACGGCGCTTTTGAAAATCAGCCAATGTGTGTTCCAGCGAAACCGTTTTTCGGTAAAGGTGCGTCGATTCCGCCGAAAACCCCTTACGATGTTAAAAAGCAATTCACGCGGGAATGGGATGAGCTTGATATCAAGTTCTTTAACGACGTCATCGGCCATCAGGATTATCCCGCCAATCTGCGTTTGATGGGGTACGATATTGGTCAGGCCACATCCGGTAGCCCGTCGTTTGTTAATCCAATGACAGGGGACCTGCGCCTTGATGTCGATAGTCCGTGCCGTGGACAGGCCGTCAGCGTTGATGTTGAGTTGGCCGACGGAACGACGTGGACTATTCCTGGCGGTTGCGATGTCGGGGCTTATCAAGGTGATGATCTGTTTAGGCTTCCTTTATCAGACCGTGATCACGACCGAGCGCTCTCATTCAATTCAGATATGATGGATAGGGCGTAACGACCGACGTGATAACGGATCATGGGGTGCCGGCTGACGCTTGTCGCTTGTCGGCGAATTGCGACTGTGCAATCTTATTGGCTAACGATTTTATCACAGGAGTTTCCTCCATGCCCCACGATGGACATGATCACACCGAGCCCCCGCCTGAACTGGCGCTACGCGTTAAAGCTTTGGAAAGTCTACTGGTCGAAAAAGGTCTGGTTGACCCAGCCGCCCTTGATGTGATCATAGAGACCTACGAACACAAAGTTGGCCCCCGCAATGGCGCAAAGGTTGTCGCCAAGGCCTGGGCTGACCCGGCGTACAAGGACCTTCTCATGTCCGATGCAACTGCGGCCGTCGAAGGGTTAGGTTATATCGGACGCCAGGGGGAGCACCTGGTGGTCGTAGAGAACTCAGACCGTGTGCATAATCTGGTCGTTTGCACACTCTGTTCGTGTTATCCGTGGACCGTTTTGGGTTTGCCGCCGGTGTGGTATAAATCGGCCCCCTACCGATCCCGTGCCGTTAGTGACCCTCGTGGCGTGCTGGCTGAATTTGGCACCACGTTGGCTGACGATGTGGAAATCAAGGTCTGGGACTCGACCTCTGAAATGCGCTACCTTGTTTTACCGGCCCGCCCGGCTGGAACCGATGGCTGGAGCGAACATGACTTGATGGCTTTGGTGACGCGCAACTCGATGATCGGCGTTGAATGTGCGCTGTCTCCTGCTGAACTGGAGCAGGCGTCATGAACGGCGCCCACGATCTTGGTGGAATGCATGGTTTGGGTCCAATCAATCCAGAACCTGAACGGCAAGAACCGGTATTTCATGGCGATTGGGAAAAACGCGTCCTGGCCATGACCTTAGCAACCGGCATGCTTGGGCAATGGAACATCGACATGTCCCGGCATGCCCGTGAACGTCAGCACCCTGCCGATTATCTTAAGAATTCCTACTATGAGAACTGGCTTGAAGGGCTGGAAACGCTGTTGCTCGAAAGCAATCTCGTGACGGTCGAGGAATTGGACTCTGGTAAAGCCGATCCGGACGCAGGCACGACATCTGGGTTACACATCCCGGGCCCTAAGGATGTGCCTGGGATTTTGCAAAAAGGCGGCCCGTCGCGGCGCAACCCGACGTCTGAGCCGGTCTACGGCCCCGGCGTTCCAGTTAAGGTATTGAATTCCCATCCGATAGGCCATACGCGCGCGCCACGGTATACCCGCGGACACGGGGGAACTGTTGCTGCTTATCACGGTTTTCATGTGTTTGCCGACCGGTCCGCTCATGGCCCTGATGATGGCGCACACCTGTATTCCGTGTGGTTTACGGCGGATGAATTATGGGGCAACGGCGCGCCGGAGACGGACGGTGTGTTCGTGGATTTGTGGGAGCCGCATCTTGAGCCGGTGGCATTATGGCCGAGATAGCCGCCCTTCCCTTTCAGCCACACGATGCAGACGGACCTGTTTTTAATGAACCGTGGGAGGCGCAAGCCTTTGGCCTGGTCATTGCCCTTCATCAACAGGGACAGTTTAGCTGGTCTGAATGGGCGGACACGCTGAGTCAGGAAATCATTGCAGCGCAAGCCGAAGGCGACCCGGATCTCGGCAACACCTATTATCACCACTGGTTAAAGGCGTTGGAACGATTGGTTATGGAAAAACACCTATCCGCCTCCGCTGAAATTGATGCGCGCACGGATCGCTGGCGTCAAGCTTATCTGAAGACCCCGCATGGTCAGCCCATACACTTGGAGGCGGCGGATATGCTCTAGTGACCTGGAGCAGAAGTACCTGGCATTATATACTCCTGTTTTATCAGGAGAAAGCCCAATGTCTCGCGTCGCCCCTACAGTCACTTTAAGTTCCGCACAACGCCGGGAGTTGGGAACT
>Ga0316204_10001418_pt1 | contig 65422 bp, 48 predicted proteins | sample 6monrhotite_MG_2_FD_205661 | JGI IMG/M metagenome (GOLD analysis project Ga0316204, IMG submission 205661) | Microbial mat bacterial communities from mineral coupon in-situ incubated in ocean water Damariscotta River, Maine, United States -... | ecosystem: Environmental > Aquatic > Marine >... | reverse complement strand
GGCGCGCGTTCGCCGACTTCCTCGGCAATAGCGGCACAGTCGCGGTCGGGCACGACATGCGCCCCTCCTCCCCCGGGCTCTCAGCAGCCCTGGCCGCCGGGCTCCACGAGGGCGGCGTCGACACCCTCGAGATCGGTCAGGTCACCTCACCGACCCTCTACTACGCAGTCGGGTCACGCGAACTGGCCGGCGGCGTAATGGTCACCGCCAGCCACAACCCAGCTGGCGACAACGGGTTCAAGATCTGCCGCGAAGGCGTCCGCCCCGTCGGAAGCCAGTCAGGACTGAACCAGATCCAAGCCAGCTGCGAGGGCGAACTCCCCGAACCCCTCACCACGAAGGGAACAGCGACCAACGAGGACCTCAGCGAGGCCTACCTCGACCACGTCCTCAAAGTCGCCGGTGGTGAGATCGGCCCCCTCAAGGTCGCCATCGACTGCGGAAACGGAGTCGCGGGGCCAACCGTCGAGAAGCTCCTGGCCCGCCTCCCCCAGGTCGAAGCGGTCAAGCTCTACTTCGAGCCCGACGGAACCTTCCCCAACCACCCCGCCAACCCCATCGTGAGCGCGAACCTGGTCGACCTCTGCGAAGCCGTCAAGGCAAATGGCTGCGACCTCGGCGTCGCCCTCGACGGCGACGGTGATCGCTGCGTGTTCGTCGACGAGAAGGGCGTGCGCGTCCTGAGCGACCTCACCACAGCCCTCTTCGCAGGCCACGTCCTCGCCAGCGACCCCGGCGCACACGTCGTCTACGACGCAGTGAGCAGCAACGTGGTCAAGGAGGAGGTCGAGAAGGCAGGCGGCGTAGCCATCCAAGAGCGCGTCGGTCACGCCTTCATCAAGGCCACGATGCGCGAGAAGGACGCAGCCTTCGCAGGCGAGAACTCAGGCCACTACTACTGGCGCGACCACTGGTATGCCGACAGCGCGCTGATCGCCATAGCCCGCCTCCTCGGAATTCGCAGCAAGAGCGGAGCCGCCCTCAGCGAGCTCATGAGCCCGCTCCGACGCACTGCCCAGAGCGGTGAGCGCAACTACTCCGTCGAAGACAAGGACGCGGCCCTGGCCGAGCTCAAGGCGACCTTCCAGAGCGACGACATCTCACACCTGGACGGCGTCACGATCCGAATGGACGGCTGGTGGTTCAACGCCCGCAAGTCGAACACCGAGCCCCTCCTGCGCCTCAACGTCGAAGCTCAAGACCCCGACGACCTGGTCGAAGGACTTCGTCGTCTCGAGACGATCCTGGGCTCGCCTTCGAGTCACTGAGTGAGTAGGGAGGCCAGGCCATGAAGCGCCAGCTCGAGACCGGTCTGACATCGCCAGAAACGGCCCCCCCGCAGGCAGAGCGTTCCCTGCGCTGGAGGACCGCGTGAGCGAAGTTCACCTCCCCCAACGACTCCTCGATCACGACGCCCCTGGCACGGTCCTGATCGCGCTCCCCGACGCAACCGAGCGCGCTCAGGTCACCGAGTGGCTGAGCGAGGTCGGCTACGTCGTGATCCAAGAGGCCGAGCGAAAGGCCGCCCGGGCCTTGATCCAACACCGCCTCGACCTCGACGTCGTGGTCGCCGAACACACCCTCTGTGTCGGCGAAGGCAACCTGTTCGAGGCCGTGCAAGCGAGCGCCGACGGGCTGGGCCTCGTGATGTCAGGCGAAGCCGACGTCTACCTGATCACTCAGGCCATGGCTGCAGGAGCCACCAGCTTCCTCCCCCATCCCATGACGCAGCTCGATCTCCTCAGCCAAGTCACCCTCGCGCTGCAGCGGGCCCGCCAAGATCAACAGGCCTTCCTCCCCCGCCCCACCAAGCCCGTGGACTTCGAGGGCTTGATCGGGAGCACGCCCCGGATGCGCGAGATCATGGCCACGCTCCGCAAGGCCGCACCCACGGCTGCCCCCGTCGTGATCCTCGGCGAGACCGGAACCGGCAAAGAGCTGATCGCGCGCGCAGTTCACGCCACGAGCGGCCGCAGCGGCAAGTTCGTCGCCCTCCACCTCCTGGCCATGCCCGCCGGGCTGATCGAGAGCGAGCTCTTCGGACACAAGAAGGGCGCCTTCACGGGCGCCACCACCGACCGCACTGGAAAGCTCGAACTCGCCGACGGCGGAACCCTCTTCCTAGACGAGCTCGGCGACATTCCCCTGGAGACCCAAGCCAAGCTCTTGCGGGTCCTCGAGACCAAGGAGTATCAGTCGGTCGGCGACAACAGGACCCAGCGCTCGGACTTCCGCCTGGTCGCTGCGACCAACCGAGACATCGAAGGCATGATCGAAGAAGGCACCTTCCGTCCAGAGCTCTGGAATCGGATCGACGTCGTTCGGATCGAGCTCCCCCCTCTTCGTGAGCGTCGCGCAGACATTCCTGGACTCGTAGAGTCCTTCGTTGACGACGTAGCAGAGCGCTACGGGAAGAAGATCGAGCGCTTCGAGCCAGAGGCGATCCGAGCTCTCGTCAGCTATCCATGGACCGTCGGCAACATTCGCGAGCTGCGCAACAAGATCGAGAAGATCGTGGTCTTGGCCAACGGACCGAGGATCGGCCTTCGTGACCTCCCCCGTGAACTCCGAGGTGCTGCCACAGAGGGTCTCGACTACGACCCGGGGCCCAGCGCAGGCGAGCCGGCCCTCGCTGGCCGGACCATGGAAGACATCGAGCGCGACGCGATCCGTCAGACCCTCGAACTCACGGGCGGAAACCGCAAGCAAGCGGCGAAGCTGCTCCAGATCGGAGAACGAACCCTCTATCGCAAGATCGAGAAGTTCGACCTGGCATGAACTCCATGGTCCGCTTGGTCCTGCCAGACATTCGCGAGCTGCTCAAGAGCGGGTCCCCAGAGGACCTCTCCGTAGCCCTCGCCCCCTTCCACTCGGCTGACTTGGCTGACCTCCTCGAGGAGCTCGAGGACGAAGAGGCGGTCAAGCTCCTCCACAGCTTGGCTCCGAGCGAGGGCGTCGAGGCCTTCGAGCAGCTCGAAGACCCGGTCCAGGTCCACCTCTTCAAGACCATTGGCGCCGAGCGGATGGCCAAGCTCGTCGCCCTGATGGCAGCAGACGATCGCGCTGACCTGATCAACAACCTGCCCCAAGACTTGGTCTCGGGGCTCTTGGCCCAGCTCCCTCCCGAGGAAGCCAAAGACGTCGCGACCCTCTCGAACTACACCGAGGAGACCGCCGGCGCGATCATGACCTCGGACTTCGTCCGGCTCTCGCCGCACATGTCCGCCGCAGACGCGATCGAGAGAGTCCGCGAACAGGCCAGCAGCAAAGAGACGATCTTCGCCCTCTACGTCTTGGACGAAGAGGGCTGCCTGGTCGGCGTCGCCAGCCTCAGCAACTTGATCCTGGCCGCCTCGGACGCCACCGTCGGCGAGCTGATGTACCCAAACCCCATCGCGCTCCCCGTCGACACCGACCAAGAGCGCGTCGCCGAGCGCCTGCGCCACTACGACTTCTTGGCGATCCCGATCACCGACGCCGCCGGTCGCATGGTCGGAATCGTGACCCACGACGACGCCTTCGACGTCGTCCAAGAGGAGCAGACCGAAGACGTCCAGAAGATGGCCGCGGTCGAGCCCCTCGAGCAGCCCTACTCGGACACCCCGGTCCTGACCCTCGTCCGCAAGCGCGCGGTCTGGCTGATGGTCCTCCTCGGCGCCGGCCTGGTCGCGGGCGGGGTCCTGGAGTTCTTCCACGAGGAGCTGGCCGCCTACATTGCGCTCACGAGCTTCCTGCCCCTGATCATCGCGGCCGGCGGGAACACCGGCGGCCAATCCGCGACCCTCGTGATCCGGGCCATGGCCACAGGCGACGTGAACTCCGGCGACTGGCTCCGGATCGCGACCCGCGAGTTCGTCTCGGGCGTCCTCCTGGGGCTCCTGCTGGGAATCCTCGGCTACGGGACAGCTCACCTCCTCGGACAGGGTGCCGTCGCCACGACCGTCGGCCTGACCCTGGTCGGGATCGTGACCATGGGCTCGCTCCTGGGGAGCCTGCTCCCCCTCCTCCTGGCCAAGCTCAAGGTGGACCCCGCGATCACGAGCGCCCCCCTGATCGCTGGCCTCATCGACATTCTCGGGATCGTGCTCTACTTCGTGATCGCCAAGGCGATCCTCAACATTTGAGCCACCGTCCCCTCAGGACCTCTATTCGGTTCCAGAGCGTCCCCCTGCGAGTGCCACCCTCCCGCTCCGGGCGCTAGAATGGCCGCGCCTCCAAGAGCGGGGCGGGGGACTCGAATGGGGCTTGGCCTGCGCCGACTGCAGGAGTTGGCGTTCGCGGACGAGGTCGACGACGCAGAGGTCGCCGAGCTCCTCGAAGGCTTGAACGCTCCCCTGGCGACTTGGCGCCTGACGGCGCTCCAAGGCCTGACCCGCCACGACCCCGCCGCCGCCTTCTCTGGTGCCGAGCGCCTCCGCGAGCTGAACTGCGAGAGCGACCCCTTCGTCCGCGCGACCCTGGACCTCGTCCTCTCGTCGGGAGGAGTCGGAGACCCCAAGCTCCTCGCCGGCCGGGCCCTCGGTCGCCTCGGGCGCCCCCAAGAGGGCCTCTGGCCCCTGCGCCCCCTCCCGGCCCGCCGCTGTGGACTCGGCTGGCCGCTGCGCCGCCTCGCGGTCCAGGCCTTGGGGAACCTCAAGGACGCCGATCGCGCCGTGATCCGACGCGTGGCGCGGACCGATCCAGACTGGGCGGTCCGAGAGGAGGCAGTCCTCGCCCTCCGCGGGCCCCAAGACCCCGCTGACGAGGGTTGCCTCGTCGAGTGCACCGAAGATCCACGCCTCGCCGTTCGCCGGGCTGCCGCCAACGCCCTCGGAGCTCCGCTCCACCCCTACGAGGGAGAAGAGCGCTTCGCCTGGCGCGTCCCCGGCTTCGAGCCTTACTTTCGCTACTTCGCGGGAACGGCTCGCCGCGAATACGCCGGCGAGTTGAACCCCGGGACCCGCCACGGCTCAGGACGCAACTGGGGAACCTTCGGAGTCTGGGTCGACATTGACCTCGGCGAGGACGCCCCCGAAGACCTCGACGTCTCCTGGCCCCTGGTCTCGATCCTGGGGATCGACACAGCCCTGACCCAAGCTCGCGACCTCCTCCACCACCCCGGCGTCGGCTGGGCCGACGACCCCACCTGGCCCGTGTGCTGCGCCGACTACACCGTCTTTCATGGACATTCGGTCGCAGCCAACGCTCCCGTCGCGGGAGACGTCGAGCGCTGGTTCGCCGAGTCGCTCTTGCCCGACCTCCCCCTCCCCGGCGGACGCTGGGAGGAGCTGGACGTCGAGCGCTATGTGTTCCGCTGCGGGTTCTGCGGGACCTGGTGGACCTGCTACTCGCTCCTCTAGGGGTAGATCGAGCCTGCACCTGACGTCCACAACCCGTCGACCTCCCGAGTCCGGCACGGGTGGCGCAGGCGCGGCTAGCGCGCGTTGGAGCGCTCTAGCTCGCAGCGCTCGGCAAATGTCGTCGCAGGGCAGCTTGCAGCTCCGGCGCCGTCAGGTCCCCCTCGCCCGTGCCCTCGTGCCAGATCGCGCCGACCCGCGCCAGGGCAGCCCCTGCCCCCTCGGCAGCCCCGATCTCGGTCATGGAGCCCAGGGTGACCGCCAAGGCCTTGGCCAGGTCGATCGCCGGGCGGAGCTCCTCTGCGGGCGCCGTCGCCAGCTCGTGCTGAAAGGCGTCGAAGTCGCTGACCTCGTCGCGGCCGCCTTCTAGCCAGCGCTCCGCCGCCTGACGCAGGTCGTCCCAGACCCTGGGTCGCAGCTCGGGCGCCAGACGCTCCTGACCCACGCGAAAGGCCGCTAGGGCGACACGCGCCGCTGCCGCTGTCCCCAAGGGCGAGATCCCTCGGGCCCACGCTCGGCCGAAGCGACGCTGCAGGATCGCGGGCGGCAAGGGGTGGGGTCGCGCGTCTGGATCCCGAGCCAAGGCCTTCTCGCGGTGGGCGCGCTCGATCTCGGCCAAGGTCGGGGGGAGCTCCTCCTCGCCGAGGCCCTCCCAGGCCAGACGCGCTGCGGAGTCGTGGAGCCAAACCCGCAGCTTGAGCTCGCTCAGCGAGAGTTCGCCTCGACGCGCTAGGCCCACCAGGAGCCGCGCGCGCTCCTCGTCGTCTCCGAGGGCGTCGATTCGGGCCAGCGCTCGCAAGGCGTCGTCGCTCATGGGCCGAGCTTAGGGGGACTTGCGGCTCGGCACAGGGTCGGAACCCGACCGCCCTGAGCGGGGTAAGCGGACTGGAGAGCCGATACACTCTCTCGCCCCCAGAGAGGAGCCGGTCGTGCCGGACCCCAACCCTGACGCGTCACCAGAGCGAGAGCCCGCTGCGGCCCGCGCAGACCTACGCGAGCGTCTGATCCCTCGCCTGAGCGACGCGGGTCTCGCCTGGCTGGAGGAGCAGGGCGCCCATGACCTCGAGTCCCTCCAGGTAGCCCTCCCCCGCGCCGGACGCGCGCTGGGGAAGAAGGGCCTCGTCGCGGCCTTCGCCGAGCGAGCTGGAGCAGAGGTCGGCGGAGTCTGGGGAGCCCTCCCTGTCGGGGGCTGGAGCGTCCCGGACGCCGCCTGCGTGCTCCTCTTGGCAGAGGCCGCCGACGCCCAGCCGAGCCCTTACGCGACCCTCTTCGCGACCTACGACGCAGCCGGAACCGACGTCAAGGTGGCCTGCCTCCGGGCCCTGAACTTCGTCCGCCCCGACGAAGTCACCCAGGGGCTCCAGCTGGTGGCCGACGCCGGTCGGACCTACCTCCCCGAGCTCCTCGGCGGCGCCTGGGCCGGGAACCCCTTCAGCGCTCGCTTCCTCAGCCCCCACGACTACCGCAAGGCCGTGCTCAAGGCCTTCTTCTGCGACGTCCCCGTCGAGGGCTTCCTCCGCCTCGAGGAGCGCGCCGACGCGGAGCTCGCCGAGAGCCTCTGCGACTACGTCGACGAGCGGCTCGCCGCCGGCCGAGCCGTGCCGCGTGCGATCTGGCCCCTGGCGGCCCTCCACCCCCGCCCGGGACTCGTGGGTCGCTTGATCGGAATGCTCGAGCACCCAGACCCCCAAGAGCGCGCGACCGCAGCCCGCGCCTTGTCGAAGACCGGCGACCCACGCGCCACGAGTTTCGTCCACGAGCGACTCGAACGAGAGCTCGAGACCACCGTGCGAGAGGCCCTCCAAGGCGCCCTCGCAGCGCTGCCCGACCCGCCTCAGGCCTAAGGAGTTCGCATGAAGATCTTCGAACCCCATATCCACATGTTCAGCCGCACGACGGACGACTACGAGCTCATGGCTCTGGCCGGGATCAAGGGCGTCTTGGAGCCGGCCTTCTGGCTCGGCCAGCCGCGCACGACCGTCGGGAGCTTCAAGGACTACTACGACACCCTGATCGGCTGGGAGCGCTTCCGCGCCCAACAGTTCGGGATCCGCCACTACTGCACCATGGGCCTCAACCCCAAGGAGGCCAACGACGACCGAGTCAACGAGGGCGCCTTGGAGCTCGTCCGCGACTACGTCAAGCACGAGGGCGTGGTCGGCGTCGGCGAGATCGGCTTCGACGACATGACCGAGCGGGAGGAGCGCTTCTTTCGTGCGCAGATCGAGCTCGCGATCGAGGTCAAGCTCCCGATCCTGATCCACTCCAGCCACCGCGACAAGAAGGGGAGCGTGATTCAGAGCATCGCGCTCGCCAAGGACACCGGGATCGACGAGAACCACGTCCTGATCGACCACAACAACGAGGAGACGATCGGCCTCGTCAAGGAGACGGATTGCTGGGCCGGGTTCTCGATCTACCCCAACACCAAAATGGACCCCGACCGAATGGTCGAGATATTTCGTCGTTGGGGGACGGACAAGATCCTGATCAACAGCGCCGCTGATTGGGGCGTCTCGGATCCGCTCTTGGTCCCCAAGACCGTGCTCGCGATGCGCAAGGCCGGCATGGACGAGGAGGAGATCGAGAAGGTCGTGTGGCGGAACCCCATCACCTTCTTCGCGCAGTCGGGCCGGATCGACTTCAGCGACTTCGAAGAGGGCGAGGGAATCGACCGTCGCCAGGTCCACGAGGGGAACTCGGTCCTGCGCGGCCAGAAGCCCTGAGCTCCGAAGACCTGACGCCAGCCGCCCCGGCCCCCGAAGAGGAGACGCTTCCCCGCCTCCCGACGGTCGGATCGCCGACCGAGTCACCTCTCCCACCCGAGGGGCCGGTGGAGGTCCTCTATCGAGACGAAGCCCTAGTCGTCGTCTCCAAGCCGAGCGGGATCCTGGTCCACCGGACCGCGATGTCGCGAGACCAGGTGTTCCTGCTCCAGCAGGTCCGCGATCAGATCAACCAGATCCTCTACCCGATCCACCGCCTCGACCGCCCGACCTCAGGCGCGCTGGTGTTCGGCCTCAGCGGCGACGACGCGCGTCTGGTCCACGACGACCTCAAGGAGCCGACCTCGCTCAAGGAGTATCTCGTCCTGGTTCGCGGCGAGACCCCCGAGCGCTGGGTCAGCGAGCGACCGGTCAAGGGCAAGGAGGCCCGGACCGAGTTCGAGCGGGTCGCGACCTTCAGCCGCTGCTCGCTGGTCGAGGCCCGTCTTCAAACCGGGCGCCGGCATCAAGTCCGCAAGCAGCTGGCCCACGCGGCCCATCAAGTCCTCGGCGACACGAGCTATGGCAAGGGCAAGATCAACCGCTTCTTCCGCGAGACCTACCAGCTCCCTCGGCTCTTCCTCCATGCCCACCGGCTGCGCTTCACACACCCCCGCAGCGGCGAGCCCCTAGAGATCCAGGCGCCCCTGGCGCCCGACCTCCGGGCCTTCCTGAGGCGGCTCCCCGACGTGCCGCGGGAGCTCCTCCAGGAGCGCTACGGCTACGACCTGACGGCTGGATTGGCCTAACCCTGGCTCGGATCGCTGACGCGCCCCATGAAGAGGATCGCGCCCGTCCCCCGGTGACGAATCAAGAAGAGGAAGGGGTGGTCTGCCACGAAGGGCACCGGCTGACTCGGGCGCGGCGCTCCCCCCGCCCTCATCATGACCACCGTCGCGGCGGCGGCCTCGGTCCCCTTCTCGTCCACCGCCACGAAGGCCTTGTGTAAGACGAGGCCGATGTGAAGAGGCTCGCTCGAGCACATCTTGGAGAAGTCCGCCTTTTGGGCGTTGAAAGCGGCGGGCATTCCCATGGAGGGCAAGGTCCGGGTCAAGACGAGGGGGACGGTGTAGCGAAAGCGCGGGAGCGTGACGGCGACCTTCTTGGAGTCCAGGCTGAGCCAGCGCTGGAGGCGGTCGTAGCTCAAGCTCTTCTCGACCTCGGCCAAGCCGTCCCTGGCCTTGGGCAGGATCACTACCATCGAGACCTGATCGCCCTCGTAGGGGAGCTCTAGGACCTGGACCTGAGCCTGATCGGAGTAGCGATAGCGCCCCGTCCGCTGCATCAACTTGGCCTTGACGGTCTTGCCCGCGCCGAGGTGGAAGGGACCCTCCTGGGTCGCGCCCTCTCGGAAGGCGTCCCGCCAGCGCGCCTTGAAGTAGATCGCGTTGGCGAGGACCAGGCGCGTATTGGCGCTCGGCTGACCGACAGGGACGATGTCCTTGATCTTGTCCTTGGTGTTCTTGGCGACCCAGTCGTTGATCCGCTGACGAGCCTCCGTCGTGCGCGAGAAGTCTTGGCGAGCGAGGGGCGCTTCGTAGAGCTTCTCGAGCCGCTGGAGGAAGGTGGGAACGAAGGTCGAGCCAGTGTGCCCCCAGAGAGCATTGGCGACTTGGAGCTGATAGGCGGGGACGCGCTGGCGGTCGCCGCTGCGGTCGTAGCGGTGGATCTCGGGCGGGGTCAGACCTCTCCGCAGGGCTTGGTGCGAGAGCCCTAGGCTGTGTGGGAAGTGGAACACCCTGTCGATCTCCTTCGCGGTCTCCCCCGCTGCACCCTCGCGGGTCATGGCCAGGGCCGCTGAGATCGAATAGGGGGAATAGAAGGCGTTCTCACCAGCGCTCGGTAGCGCTCGATAGAGGTCAATCCCGAAGCGATTGACCGCTTCGGCAGCTTGTTTGGCGTCGGCGTCAGCGGGTTGAGCCAGCGCGGGCGTAGCGCAGAGCAGGACCGACATGAAAGCGAGACAGGTGCGGGTCATGGCTGGAGCTTCCTTCGCTGAGCAAGCAGCTTGGCGGTGATCCGATTGGACGCCAAGAAGGCCCGCAGGGTTCCAACAAGATCGGCTAGCTCAACGGAGGCTGCTCGTCCGAGTGGAGCTCCGCGGCTCCAGCGTCTAGGTCCTCTATGGAAGGAGCAGGAGGCGGGGCCTTGCTGTGCAGCCCGCCCTTGGGCTTGGGCTTGGGACGCTCCTCGAGGTTCTGGATCGGGAGCCGACCTGAGCGCAGCTCGTCGGCTGCGGCATCAAGCTCCTCAATGCTAGGGACCCCCGCCGGCTTGCGCCGGAGCGGCAGGGCCTGCTTGGGCAGGCGGTCGGAGGTCAGCTCACGCGCGGCGGCGTCTAGCTGCTCGGGACTCGGCAGCCGGGTGTCGTCGTCGGGAAGCGAGGGAGAGGGAGTGCCAGGCATGCCCCAATCTTACTTCCGAAGACCGGCTCCCATCCATCCACAGAGTGGATCCGGTGACGCACAACCACGCGAAAGGGCCGCTGCGATCGCAGCGGCCCTCGCGTGGGATCGAACCTGAAGGCTCTCGACTAGTCGTCGAGGCCGGGGAGGTCCGCCCCGTCGTCGTCGTCGTCTCCCTCGTCGGCGGGCGCAGGCTCGTCGGCGGGAGCGGGCTCTTCGGCGGGAGCGGGCTCGTCGGCGGGAGCGGGCTCGTCGGCGGGAGCAGGCTCGTCGGCGGGAGCGGGCTCGTCGGCCGGGGCGGGCTCGTCCATGGGCGCGGGCTCGTCAGCGGGCGCGGGCTCGTCCATGGGCGCGGGCTCGTCGGCAGGCGCGGGCTCGTCCATGGGAGCGGGCTCGTCGGCGGGCGCGGGCTCGTCTATGGGAGCAGGCTCGTCGGCGGGCGCGGGCTCGTCCATGGGCGCCGGCTCGTCGGCGGGCATTGGCTCGTCGGCGGGCATCGGCTCGTCGGCGGGGGTCTCGTCAGCCGGAGTCTCGGCCGGGAAGGGCTCCTCGGAAGGGGTCTCTTCCGCCGGGACCTCAGCCGGAGCCTTCTCCGCCTGGTAGCTGGCGAGGCGCTCGCCGTAGCGAGGGTTGTCGCTCAAGGCGACGGCCTGCTCCATGCTCGCGATCGCCGCGTCCAGATCGCCAGCCTCGTGGTCGCAGACCGCGAGCAGCTCGAGGTAGTGCGGCTGCGGCTCGCTGGCCTTCTCGACGGCCTGCTTGGCGTGGCTCCGAGCAGCCTCAGCGTTGGGCGACTCGCCCGTCTTGTTGAGGAACGCGAGCTGGTAGTGGGCGCCAGCGTGGTCGGGGTTGCGCTCCAACGCGCCCTCGGCCTGAGCCCGACTGCCGTCCAGGTCGCCGGCCTCGGCGCACACGATCGAGAGCCGATAGGCGGCCTCGCCGTCCTCTGACGACTTCGTGCCAGCCTCTTCGAGGAGCTGGCGGCTGCGGTGCAGGTTGCGCTGGTTGCCAGGGCGGCTGCGGAGGGCGTCGGCCAGGCGAATCGCGGCCGAGGCTTGGGCGGCCTCGTCGCCGTTCTGAGCGGCCTCGTCGTATTCGGTCTGCGCGACCAAGATCGCCGCGAGCGCCTCTAGGCGCGCGTCGGTGTCCTTGTAGCCAGCGCTCAGGCCTTGAGCCTGAATGTAGTGCTCGCGAGCGCCTGCGTAGTTTTGGCTGCGGTCGGCCTCGACGCCCTTGGCGTACTCGGCCTCGGCTGCGACGGGATCGCCGACGACGGCTTCAGATCCGCCGTTGCTTGCGGGGGGCGGCGCAGGCTCGCTGCTCGAGCAACCAACGGCGCCGAAGAGCATCAGGGCCAGGAGCCAGGACCAAGAACGAGGAATCATGGGAATCTCCGAGTGCTCAGCGCAAGAGGGTCCTTGCGCGAAATGCAGTCGAGGAGAATAGCGAGCGCCAGCGACGGCGGCAACTCAGCTGACCACGTCAATTCTACTTCTTGCCCCGCTTCTTCTTCTTCTGGGGCCACTGCACCACGGGCTCCTCGTCGCTGCCCTCGACCCGCCGGAAGGGCCCTCGGCCGAACTCGCGCAGGACCTCGGCCCGGCGCAGGGCCCGATCCACCGAGCCCAGGGCCGCCGGTCGCTCCAGGAGGCGAGGCACTCGGAGCGCCTGGCCTGCGCTCTCGCCCTCGCTGAAACGCAAGATCCGTCTCATTTCCGCTGCCGTGAAGGGCCTCGAGCCGATCCGCCCGAACACGCTCGTCTGGTTGCCCGCCTCGTCCACCGCGCGGTCCCGATCGATCCCCTCGGAGATCGCCAGCGCGGGTCGCTTGGTCGGGTATCTCGCGATCACGCGCGGGAGCGGGTAGGGGTTGCTCCCGTGAGCCTTACTGGTGGCGTAGGGGTCGTCGTCGCTCGTGAACCCCGTCAGCTGCAGGACGAAGAGCCCGTCCTTCGCTGACCCCTTGGCCTTCTTGGAGCCCGGAGCCCCCGAGGCCACGTAGGCATACATGCTGGCGTTGGTGAACCCGATCTTGACGTCGTTGGCCCAGATCTGACCCGAGGCGTCGTGCTTCCAAACGTAGGCCGGCGCGCGAGGACGCGTCATGTCCAGGACCACGAGTCCTGACTCGCCTCCCGCGACATAGGCGTAAGAGCGGCTGACGTAGATCGAGCGGGCGCTCGCGAGGCGCTTGCTGTCAACGAAGCGCCCCACCACGGGCAACTCCAGGGGCTCTGCAGGAGCCTCCTCACGCAGCCAAAGCTCGGAGAGGTCGACGGTCTTGACCCCCTCGGAGTCACACACGAAGGCGTAGTTGAGCTGGACCTCGAGGGCTCGGGCGCCCTTGAGCGCCCCCTTGGGGGTCCGGCCAACGATCTTGGGATGCAGCGGGTCGTCTATATCGACCGCCACGATCCCCGCGTCGCAGGCCACGAGGACGTGGGTCCCCGCGACGACGCTGTTCATGGCTCCCTTGAGCGCGCCCTGCGGATTGAAGGTCACGGCGCGCTCGAGGAAGTTGTTGTCCGGATCGCCGTCGAGGAGGGTCCCCGCGCCGACCAGGATCAAGCCCTCTTGGCGATCCGTCACGTAGAGGAAGGCGTAGCTGGGGTGGATCTTCTGCTCGCGGTTCTGCGGCCGATCGAGGCGCTCGGCGTTTCGCGTCGGATCCACGGCCTGAGTCGAAGGTGCCTTGACCGAGGTCGCGTCCTTAGTGGACACCGAGAGGTCCTGGCCCAGCGGCGAGACCGGCGCCGTCACGATCCGGGCCGAGAAGCCCTTCTGATCGATCTGGGCCACGTCGTAGGCCTTCAGCCCGCCGCTCCCGTTGGCCGTATAGAGGTATTCCCCGCGGAGCTGGAGCGAGCGGACCTCCTCGCCGCCGAAGGGGACCGTGACGCCGGCCAGGGTGTTGGCGCCGTGGTGATAGGCCTCGCTGAGCTTCCCCTCGGCCTCGACGTGGGCCGCGTAGTTCTTGGGGTAGGCGACCTGGTGCAGGCGACTCCCGAACACGGCCTGGGGTTCGGTGATCTCGGTCACCACGACCGCGTCCAGCCCGCCTGAACCGGAGCCGACGTAGCAGTAGCGCCCGAGGAAGTTGGCTGCGTTGGTCCCGAGCATCAGGGTCTGCGCCAAGCGCCAGTTGTTGTCCTCGTCCTTGCTCAGGTGGCAATCGGTGCACTTGCGCGCCTCGCGCGTCCGAACCGTGTGCGGGAAGTGAGGGCTGAAGGCCGTGCCGCTCAAGCCCTCGGCCGAGATCGTCTGTTGCTGGCTGTAGACGTTCTCGCGGTTGCCGTTTTGCGAACCGACGGTGACCGCGCAAGCCGAGCGCACCGGGACGAAGCGCCCACCAGAGACGTCTCCGTCCTTGCCGAGCATGAAGAAGTCGGTCCGCAGGGTTTGGAACGAGTAGGTCGTCCAGTTCCGTTGGTATTCCTCAGGGTGCTGCCCGACCGGCGCGCCGTGCGACTTGGGACCGCCAGCCAAGAAGGGGTTCCGCTTGGGGAACTCGCCTTCGTTGTGGAGCGCGGGCTTGCGCCAGTTGGCCTTCATGTCCAGGTGGCAGCCGAAGCAGCTCGTCATCCACGAGGTGTGGCAGGTGTAGCACTCCATCTTCTTGGGCTCATGAGCCAGGCGATCGCAGTCCGTCGGAGGGCCGCCGAAGCGATCGACCCGGGGGGCCAAGCCCCAGGACCCGTCCTTGCGAATGGTCTTGGCGACCTGCGCTAGGGCGTTGAAGCGGGAGCGTCCCCGGAAGGTGACCGTGCCCTCCTCAGCGAGTTCGTCTTGGCTGGGATCGACTGAGTGCAGGACCTGCGGGACCTCCCACTCCAGGTCGGGGAACATTACCGAGCGCTGGACCAGGCGCGCCGAGCGCGCGAAGGGCGCTTCCTTCTTGTCCGCGCGGTCCCAGGGGACCCAGCCCGACTCCTCTTCGGCGTCGGGGCGCTGCCACTCGAAGCGCGAGCGGTTGCCCTTGACCTTGAGCGTCGTCAGGTCGCGGCCCTTGGCGTCACGTCCCGCGTTGCCGCTCGTCAGGAGCGTCGCGAGGCCGTTCACGCTCCCGTGGCAGTCCTCGCACTTGATCGCCGTCGCGGCCCGCAGCTCGCCGTAGAGCTTGCCGTCACCGTGGCTGTCCACGCTGTAGTGGCAATCCACACAGTGCATGCCGCGCTCGAGGTGAATGTCCTTGAGGTGCACGGCCAGCTTCCAGCGCTGAGCCCAGTCGGGGTCGTCCGGCATGAGGTCGAAGCTGCGCTCGGCCACGTGCTCGACGACGACGCCGTCTTCGGTCGCGGCCTGGACCAAGATCAACTCGTCGCCCGCCCTGCGAGCCGCGAGGGCCTGCTTGATGGCGTCGCCGCGGAGGGCGACCTCGCGCTCCTCGCCCTCGCCGTCGCGATAGCGGAGTGTGTCGCCCTTTACAGCCACGAAGTTGCCGAGCAAGACCCCGGCGCCCACCTGCTCGAGGACCAGCCGGCCCTCGTCGGGGCGACAGACCAAAGCCAAGTCTCCCTCGCTGGCCTCCACCAGCTCCCGCTGAGCGTCCCCGGCCTCACCCTCGGCGTAGAACACTTCGCGGACCTGACCGTCGACGCGAACCCGAAGCGAAGGCGCAGGGGGCCCGGTGGGCTTCTCCTCAGCCTCGTCGTCGTCGTCGTCGCCAGCCTCGTCGTCGTCGTCGTCGTCGTCGTCGCCAGCCTCGTCGTCGTCGTCGTCGTCGTCGTCGCCAGCCTCGTCGTCGTCGTCGTCGTCGTCGTCGCCAGCCTCGTCGTCGTCCTCTTCCTCAGGCTCTTCGCCTGGAGCCCGAACGCGCGGGCCACAAGCCAAGAAGCGTGGGCCCTCGGCCGTCTGAACCCAGGTCAGAGCCCGCTTCCGCTGAATCCGGCCCTCACCATCGCGCTTGAACACGGCTCGGAACAAGAACCCGTGACCCTTGAAGTCGGCCAGCTGCATGTTGCTCAGCTCTGCGTTGAACTCCTGAGAGCCAAACTTCTTGCCGAGGAGCTCGCGCCGGTAGTAGAGATCGCGAGCCCGGGCCTCGTCGCCGTGGGCCTCTGCCATCAGCTTGGCGAGGACCTTGGCGTCCAGGTCCTCGGGAAGAGGCGGCACGCGGCGGGGCGTGCTGCCCTCGGGGTTGTGCTCGAGGACCGCCATTTCGAGGTCGGGGCTCGGGTCGACCTGCTCCTTGGGCCAGAGCTTCTCGCCGTCGGTCTCGAGGTCCCACCACATGTAGCCGAGGTAGGACTGCTCGACCGCGGTCCCGGGGTGCATGTGACAGGTCACGCACTGCGCTGAGGGAACAGCATTCGTCAGCTCGTGACGGATCGGGTGGCCAGGCTCGTCGGCTGGAATCCGCGCGTCGGGGTCGTCGGCGTCTCGTCCGCCGGGGACTAGAACGCGGGTCTTACCCTCGCCGCCCTCGAGCGAGTAGGCGTTGGGCCCTTGGTGGTGGGCATACTTAGCGTAGCGCTGGTCCTCGTCGCGAGTTCCCCAGCCCTCGGCGCGAAGCGAGTTGAGCGGGTCGCGATCGTTGGCGTAGACCATGTGACAAGCGGTGCAGCCGCTGGAGCGGAAGTCGCCGGGGTGGTCGTTGGTCCCGAGCATGTTCAGCGTCGGGTCCATGAGGCGCGTCCGCTGGAGGTTCAGCCAGACCGGGTCGGTTCGGTTGAGGGTGCCCAGACCGCGCTGACTGAGGCGGTTTAGGGGTCGGCCTGGCTCCTCCTCGAGGGGACCGCCAGGGAGACCTGGGGTCGGCAGGCCGATCAAGAGCGGGCGACGCTGGCCGCGCTCGAAGATCCGGAGGATGTTGCTCGGTTGGCCGACCTCGAAGCGCGGGAGCGGGTCCAAGCGCGCCAGCTCTCCGCGGCCCAGTTGAGCCTCGGCGCGGGCGTGGGGATCCTCGGGGAGGTTGCCGAGGACGCTCTGGGGTTGCCCGTGGGGGTCGTAGCTCTCGCCGAAGCGAGCCTCCTTGAGGGGGTAGGCCCCGTTGTTGTAGAGGGCAGCGCCCCAGAGCATGGGCGCCGTCGCCATCATGCTCTTCTGGACCTTGATCACCGTCTCCGTGTGACAACCGGTCGTGCCGCAGGAGAGCGCAGCGACTCGGAGATCTCCCGGGTTCACGAAGCGAATGAACTCCCAGTCCTCGGCCAGCTGCGCGCCGTAGAGGATCTCGGGGTTGCCCGAGCTGATGCTCTCGCCGCCGGTCCGGTTCGACCAGCGGCCGAGGGTGGCGTCGGTCGGGCGGTGAATGTGGGCCGCGTCGCGCGCGGCCTCGAAGTCGCTGACCTGCTTGAAGGTCCGCGTCTCGAGGCGCTTGGCTATGGCCTCGCTCGAGACGTCGCTGACTCCGACCTCCTTGAGGAAGGCCGGGAGGGCGTCAGGCTGCATCAGCTGGGCCATGGTCCGGGTCGTGATCCAGCCCACGCCGCCGTGGCAATCGGTGCAGCCGATGGCGCTCTCGAGGGCGGTGCCGGGGTGCGGCTCGTGCTGTCCGACGTGGCAGGTCACACAGCCAAAGGAGCGCACCTCAATCGGGTATTCCTCGGTCTTGACCGAGACGTAGCGCTCTTGAGCGTCGCTCCAAACCAGGAGCGTTCCGCTGGCCGGAGACTCCGGCAAGGCGCGCTCTTGGGGCAGGACCGAGGTCGCGCAGGAGATCAAAGTCACCAGGGCCAAGCCGGCCCCCAGGCTCTGGGCCAGGATCTGGGTCAGGCCCATGCCCTTGCGAGGCGGAGGGGCGTCGGAGGCGAGGTCGCGTCGTTCCACGTTGCTAGCCGTCCTAGTAGGTCAGGGTCAGGGCCACGAAGCCCGAATAGAGGGTCTTGGCCGTGTAGATCTGGCGAAAGCCAGAGCCCGGCACGAGCGCGCTCCCGCCGGCCGTGATGATCACGTTGTCGGTCAGGAAGGGGCGGTATTGGACGCCCACGCTGTAGTCGACGCCGATCGTGCGATCGATGTCGTTCTGCACGAGCACGAACTGCAGGGGCTCGGTCGTGTCGAAGTAGAGGAAGTTCACGTTGACGTCAATGAAGAGCTTCTGCGTCAGGCGCGCGCTAGCGCCGACGTTGAACATGTGAAGTCCCGGGTTGACGAAGTTACTCTGCCCCTCCAGCTTGCTCGAGCGCAGGTCCGGCAAGAGGCTGAGCCGGTTCGTGAGCTGAACGCCGGTCTGGACGAGGGGAATGTTCTGGCGGTTGTAGTAGCTGAAGCCCGAGCCCGCGAAGAAGGGGTTGTCGAAGATCGCCGAGAAGCCGCTAGCCCTGCCGTTGCTAGGGTTCGGGTCGCCAGACGCGTAGAGGTAGGAGGCCTTGAGGCGGAGCCAGTCGACGTCTATGGAGGCCTCGATGGCGAAGAAGTGAGCGAGGACGTTCTGCTCTTCGCCTGAGATCTCGTTGAACGAGGTCTCGCCTATGGCCATGTAGTACTGGTGGCTGAGGTTGATCGGACCGATATGTCCCTCGCCGCCGAAGCCGAGGTAGTGGACCTCGACGTCCTTGTCGCGGGGGCCGCCGAAGGCGCCGCTGCTCTGGCCGATCTTGGCCGGGCGCACGATGAAGTCGTTCTGGTCGAAGTGCTTCCCGCCCTGGTCCAGGTTGAAGTGATAGTTGAGGAGCAGCGTGTAGCCGAGCACGTCGTGGCCGAACACGGCGTTGCCGAGCTCCTTGAACACGTCTTGGATGTAGAGGTTCGCGACGAACACGTTCTGGTCACGGAACCGATAGCGGTTGAGGCCGCTGTTGGTGTCCTTCTCGAGCTGGTGGAACGCGGCCAGGTTGAGCTGGAGCCGGTTGCTGAGGTAGTTGGTCTGGAGCCGGACGCCGAGGTTGTTGTCCGCGAACATGAACCCGCGGAAGTCGCTCTGGAACTTCTGGACGCCAGCGATCAGGGTCACGAAGTCGTAGTTGGAGCCGAGGTCGACGATGTGCTTGTCGATCAGGGCCTCTTGGATCCCGACCCAGCCGTCGAGGCGGTCGTCGCCCTCGCGGACGTCGATGTTGACGAGGTTGTTCTCGTAGGCCTGGAGGTAGTTGACGTTGGCGACCGCCGTGACCTTGACCGCCGCGTCCTTGGGGCGAAACGCCGTGTCGCCCTGGAAGAGCTCGGCCGAGAGGACGAAGTTCTGGTTGAAGAACACCTGGTCGAAGTCCCCGAAGAACTTCTCGCTCCCTCGATCCCGCGTGCTCACGCCGCTCGGGAAGGGGAAGGCCCGACCCTCGACGAGGGTGTCGCTCTGGCCCTCGAGGACCATGAAGATGTCGTTGCCGAAGATCGGGTAGTCGCCCTTGAGGACGTTCTGGGTGTAGGGGTTGAACACGCTCCCCTCGTCGCGATAGGGCGCCTCTGAGGGGTCGACGATCTTCTCGGGGTAGCGGTTCCACTCAGGGAAGCTGATCCGCCAACGGTCAGGCAGGGGCGAGAAGTGCTCCTTGAGGATCTGGGGTCGAGCCGCGGCGGTGTCGGGGACCGCCGTCGGTCCTCGATGGACACCAGAGGGGCCCGTCACGCCAGGCGTCGAAGGGCCCTTGGTCGGAGTCCGAGCTCGAGTGGCCTCGCTGCCCGCCTCGCCGACGGAGTTGACGGCCACGACCCGGTATTCGAAGGCCTGTCCCGCCTTGACGGGGTCAGCAAAGCTCGTCTGGTAGGGGGGGAGAGGCTCACCGAGCGCGCTCCACTCGCTCCCGCCGGGGGCCCGACGCTCGACGCGATAGCTCTCGACGTCCCGCGAGCCAGGGATCCAGCGGAGGGAGATCCGGTCGACGGTGAAGGCGCCGCTGCGGAGCGTCTGCGGAGCCCGCGGGGCGCTCTTGGGCGCCGAGCGGACGATCACCGAGGCCGCGACGCTGTCGCTGCCTTGAGCCACGACCCGGTATTCATAGATCACGTCCGAGTCGACGTCGCGATCGCGAGAGCTGAACTCGGTCCGCTTGCTTCGCTTGTCCTTCTTGGACTTTTTCTTGGTGCCCGCGACGCGGGCCTGGCCGGGGCGCGGTGGATCTCCCACGACCCAAGGCCCCCGGGCTTGGTCGATGCTCCGGCGCTCGATCTTGAAGCGCACGCTGCCTTCGGGGTCGGCGTCAGTCCAGTGCACGCGGAGGGCCTTGGGCTCCTTCTCGTCGGGCTCGACCCGGACCTCGACGGGCGCCCGCACGAGCCGGATCTGGGTGGGCTCTGAGGGCTCGGACTCCTGTCCGTCGGCGCCTATGGCGATCAAGCGATAGGCGAGGGTGGCGCCCTCGGGCTGGCCCGAGTCGCGGAAGCTCAGGTCGCGGAGCTTGGGCTGCTCGGGGTCGAGGCCGATCTCCCCTGCCGCGACAAAGGAGGGCTCGGCGTCGTCGTCGTCGCCCTCTTCGTCGTCGTCGTCGTCGTCGTCTTCGTCGTCGTCGTCGTCGCCCTCCTCGTCATCACCCGCCTCAGGTTCGCCGCTGCTCACCAGGGCACGCTCGACACGAACCTTGGCGACTCCTTCTGGGAGGGAGAGCGAAACCAGAACCTCACCGCCTTCGGCGCTCAGGGCCGGGGCGTCGGGTGCCTCTGGGGCAGGCGCTGGGGCCGCCGCGTCTGGGGCGTCTTGCTCCTGGGCGCAAACCACCCCGCCCAAGAGGGCGAATGCGGCGACAAGAGTCGCGGCGCGGACACTAGACATGGACCCCCCCGAAGTGGCCGCAGACTCTACTGGAAACCAAGGCCCTACCCAACGTGGATACGGTTCGACTCTGTGAGGTTCCAGCGCCTGGCAATTCTTCGCGACTTTGGCAGGGTCACAGCGAGATCGAGGCCCCCTCCCTCCGGCGGAGAGCGCTAGCCGAAGAGGCCCTTGAGCCAAGCCCAGAAGCTGCCGCCTCCGCCGAGGTGGGCCTGGAGGGCCTTCTCCAGGTGACCTGCGCTCGGAAAGCGCTTGTCGCGGTCCTTCTCCATGCAGCGGAGGACGATCGCCTCTAGCTTCTCGGGGATCTCGGGTCGAATCTCACGGAGGGGCTTGGGCGGAGTCCGGACGATCTTCGTCAGGACCTGAGTGACGCCCTTACCTTGGAAGGGGAGGCGCCCGGTCAGGAGGTTGTAGAGCGTCGCGCCGAGGCCGTAGACGTCCGTTCGGACGTCGATGTCCTCTCGCTGGGCGAGGGCTTGCTCTGGAGCCATGTAGACCGGCGTCCCCAGGACCTCCCCGGTCCGAGTCAGGGCTTCACTCCCGACGACCTTGGCTAGGCCGAAGTCGGTCAGGACGACGTGATCGTCCCGATCGATGAGGACGTTGCTGGGCTTGAGGTCTCGGTGCAGGACGCCGGCGGTGTGAGCAGCCGTGAGCGCGCTAGCCATGGCCACCCCCATTTGGGCTGCGGCCTCGGGTTCGAGCGGCCCTTCGCGCTTGATCCGGGCGTCGAGGGCCTCGCCGCTGATCAACTCCATGGCCATGTAGTAGTGCCCTTCAGGGCTCTGACGCTGCTCGAACACGCGAATGATGTGGGGGTGATCGAGGCGGGCCACGGCCTTGGCCTCAGCCTGAAAGCGCTTGATCTCCTTCTCGGTGGCCTCTGGCCTGAGGACCTTGAGCGCGACCTGAGTCTGAAAGCGCGGGCACTCCGCCGCGAAGACGAGGCCCATTCCGCCCTCGCCGAGGGCGCGCGTAATTCGGAAGTCGCCGACCTGCTGCATGCGGAGGACTTTAACGCGGGGGGCGGCGGGAGAGAGCGCCGGACTGCCTCCCTAGGGCTGGTGGCGCGAGCGATCTTGAAGCGCCGAGACAGAGAGGGTGCTGAGCGCGTAACGCAGAGGTCTCTTCGCGCCGCCAGCCTGAGACCGAGGTGCGGAACCTCCTTCCAAACCTCGCCCTGACCCCCTAGTCGCAGAGCCGCCTCCGAGACGCAACTCGCGAGAAGAACTGCGCTCACCCCTAGCGCTCTCTGCGAGGCCTCTCTGTGCCCTCTGCGTCTCTGCGGTTCACTCCAGACGTCGCCAACCCTCCACCTCTCGATCCGCAGCGCGAATGGCGAGGCGCGAAGCGCGATTCGCGAGGCGCCAGGCGATCCCCGAGCGCCCCCGACCTCCCTAAGTGCTTGTTCAGAGAAGGGGTGGAACCTCAGCGAGTTGGAATAGAATCCCGCCCCTGATGGCTACCCTTCCCATAGTGTTCTCGGGTCTCGCGCTCGTCGCGTTGGCGCTCGCTGGCGTCGTCTTCGCCTGGACTCGCCGTCGCTCCCAGCGCGGCTGGACCGAGCTTGCGCGGTCGACCGCTGCCTTCGCGATCCGGCTCCGTGAGGCTCGGATTCGCCCCGCCCGCAGCGAGGAGGAACCCGACGTCGCCTGGGAGGGATATCGGAAGTTCCGGGTCGTCAAGAAGGTGATCGAGGACAGCAAGGAGGAGACGGCCTCCTTCTACTTCTCGCCCATAGACGGACGACGGCTGCCGCCCTTCGACCCGGGCGCCTACCTGAACCTGAAGGTCGAGATCCCAGGACACGGCGTCGAGTCCCGGAGCTATTCGATCTCCGGCGCGTTCCGCAAGGACTACTACCGCCTCTCGATCAAGCGCGTGCCCGAGTGGACCGACGGGAAGACCGGCAAGGTCTATCCCGCGGGAATCGTCAGCAACTTCGTCCATGACCACATTCACGAAGGCTCCGTCGTAGACGTCTCGGCGCCCCAGAGCTGCCCTGACTTCGTGCTCTCCCTCGAGGACGAGGCGCCAGCGGTCCTCTTCGGCGGCGGAGTCGGGATCACGCCCATGCTCTGCATGTGGGAAGAGATCGTGACCCAGCAGCCGACCCGCCCAGTCTGGCTCTTCTACGGAGTCCGCGGCGCCGCCGAGCTCATGGACAACGCCGGCGAAGACTCGGCCCTCTCGAAGATCGCGAGCCAGGTCAGCGACGATCAGCGCCTCTGGTATTGCTTCAGCCGAGTCAAGGAGGTCCGCGACGAGGCACAGCGGGTCGTCGGCATGAGCGGCGGCGAGACCGAGGGCGACCGGCTGATGTGCGAGGCCACGCGCCGCAAGCGCGAGGCCGGCGAGGCGCCTCGAATCCTCTACGTCCCTGGTCGGGTGAGCGTCAAGTCCTGGATCTGGGAGGCGCTGACGCCCAGCTTTCAGGCCGAAGCACACTTCTACATGTGCGGCCCCGGACCCTTCATGAAGGCGCTCCGCGAGGACCTCAAGGAGAAGGGTGTCCCCGAGCGACGTATTCACTACGAAGAGTTCGGTGCGGATAGCCACGACGCCATGAGCGAGGTCGTCGAGACGACCTGCGAGGTCGTGTTCTCGAAGGGCGGCGTGACCAAGAACGTCGCCTGGGAGGGATGGCGCCGAGACCTCCAGCGCCTGGGCAAGGCCAACGAAGTCGTGATTCGCGGCGGCTGCGGTGTGGGGGCCTGCGGTGACTGCCAAACGCCGATCTTGGCTGGGCGAGTCAAGCACACCCGCTCTCCGCTCCCCTTCCAGCCGACGCCTGGCTGCTGCCTGCCATGCGTCGCGGTCCCCCACCCTGACTGCTCGCGCCTGGAGCTCCAGGCATGAACGACCTGGTTCAATTGCTGGAGGCCCTCCCCCTCCCCTTGGCCTTGGGAGCAGTCAGCCTCGCGGGCAGCCTCGGTGTCCTGGCCTTCACCCTCCGCTGGTCTTGGAAGAGCCTCCGCCATCTCGACGCCGAGCGGGCTCGCCGCCTGAGCCTCGTCGAGGACGAGGTCCGCCGAGTGGCTGACCTCGAAGAGCAAGCCGCGCGCTCGTGGCAGGGGTACCGCAAGTTCCAAGTCGTGAAGCGGATCGAGGAGGACGCCCACTCCAGCGTGGCGACCTTCGAGTTGGCTCCCTTCCGCCTCAGCGACGAGGACCAAGGCGTCGCGAGGCGAACAGGGAGCATGATGATCCTCCCGCCGCTCAAGGACCTCCCGACCTTCAAGCCCGGACAATACGTCCAGCTCCGCGTCGACCTCCCTGGACAAGCCAACCTACTCAGCCGCTGCTACTCGATCAGCAGCGCCTACGACCCGAAGAGATACACGATCACCGTCGCCAGAGTTCCAGGCTCCATAGATCCCCTGACAGGAATGGCCTATCCGGCTGGGGTCGTCTCGACCTACCTCCTCGACAGCGTCCACGAACGGGCCGTCCTCGACGTGACCGTCCCCCAGGGCGACTTCTGGCTCGAGACCCAGAGCAACGAGCCTGTGGTCCTCGTGGGTTGGGGCATTCACGCTGTCCCCCTCCTCTGCATGTTCGAGACCTTGGCGCGCACCCCCGGGACCCGGAAGGCCTGGCTCTTCTTGGAGGTCGGGCACGAGGAGGACCTGATCAAGCTCCTCGACCCGATCCTGGAGCTGGCGGAGAATGACCCTACGGGACGTCTCCGGGTCTGGCTCTCGTTCGGCCGCTGGGACACCGACAGCGGCATGGGTCGGATCAGCCGCCGGGTGCCGCGGCTCGACGCAGACCTCGCAGAGTCCTTGTCCCCGGACGATCAAAACGTAACTCGCCGCGAGGGACGCCAGGCCGTCGCCTGGATCAAGCGCAAGGTCCCGGCCTACTTCGGGAGCGCGGCCTCGTTCTACGTCAGCGGCCCCGCCCTCCTCCTGCGGGAGTCCAAGCACGACCTCGAGGCCTGGGGCGTCTCACCCGACCGCGTTCACTTCGAGGTCTTCGATCGCGAGAGCCTGGACGCGATCTCCGAGGTGGAGTCGACCGGGCCCTCGAGAGTCACCTTCGACATCGCCGGCAAGACCCTCGACTGGGACCCCGATCACCGCAACCTGCTTGGTCTAGCGGCCTCGGCCAAGATCCGGATCCCGAGCACCTGCAAGATCGGGAAGTGCGGTGAGTGCGAGGTCAGCTTGGTCAGCGGCCAGGTCCGCTATCCCAAGGACCCGGACTGGAAGCTCAAGCCTGGTCACTGCCTCCCCTGCGTCGCGACGCCGGCCTCCTCGACCCTCGTGCTCGGGGCATAGGCGACATCATGTTCCAAGCGATTCGCCAAGCCACTCGGGAAGACCATCCCTTCGACGTGCGCCTCCACTCGGCCTTCCGGCTGGCCGAGAAGGGCCTGGACGAGACCGAGATCAAGCTGATGCGCCGGGCCCGAATCCGGCTCTGGCTCTACCCCGACCTCGAGTTCAACGAGCGAAGGCGGCTCGACACCGAGTGCCAAGCTCTAGAGCGCAAGGCCGCCCAGACCCTGACTCCCGATCAGCAGGTCCGCCTGGCCCGAGCCATGGAGAGTCAGGCCACTGACGACGCCGACGTCTCTGACATCGAGCGCAGCCTAATGGGCCACGTCGAGAGCGCCGAGCTCCGCCTGGATCCAGTCGCGCGCGACAAGCTCCTGCGCGCTCGTCGAGCTGGGCCCCAGGACGGCGAAGACGGCAAGATCCTGGCGGAGAAGCGCGCCCTCGAGGAGAAGGCCTGGAAGGAGCTCCCCGAGCAAGAGCGGGTCGCGCTCGAGTTCTTCGAGGAGAGCTTCCCGACCACCCCCGAGGCGCGCGACGCCCTCGGTCTCGAGCGGAAGCGCATCGAAGCCCAAGCCCAGGGGACCCTCACCCAGGACGAGCAAGCGAGGTTCGCGGCCGCCGAAGTCCAGGCCCGCGCCACTTTGTCCCTCAGCGACGAAGACCGAGGCCGACTCCGGACCTTGGAGCACTTCCAGGCCCAGGAGCGCGAGCTGAAAGAGCTGCGGGCGAAGGCGGAAGCTAGCCTGAGCCCAGAGGCGCGAACCGTCCTTCTCCGGGCTCGGCTCCTCGAGCGCCGCGACGAGGCCGAGGCCAGCCTGACCTCCAAGGAGCGCGACGCGTTGAACGTGGCCCGGGTTCGCCTCCTGAACCTCCGCGAGCAGCGGAAGCTTCAACAGAGCGCCGAGGAGCGTCTGACCGACGAGGGCCGAGCTAGGCTCGAGCACCTTCGTCAGCTCTTGACGATCCGCCGTGACTACCAAGAGCTACGCGAGCTCGCCGAGCGCGGCCTCTCGAGCGAAGAGCGGACTCGCCTCCAACAGCTCCGCGCGCAGCTCCGCGTCCCGCCGCACGAGCGCAGGCGCCTCCACGATCGGCTCCACGAGCTGGCCTTCGGCAACCTCAGCAACACGGCCGACAGCTACGCCAAGGGCCTCAGCGAGCGCCAAGCCCTCAAGAACGCCCACGCCTACGTCGAAGAGATCCTGGCCGTGGCTCCCTTCAACGGGATGCTCTACAGCTACGCCCTCGACGACGACGAGGCCGGCGCCCAGCGACTCTGCGAACTCCTGATGCGCGAGACGCGGGTCCGAACCTTCTCCCGCCAGGGCGAGACCCGCGAAGTGATCGTTCGCCAAGGCGACTACGGCGGCACGGCCTACCTGATCCTCAACGGGCGCGTGCGGATCATGATCCAGTCCGACGAGCAGGCCCGCGCCACAGCCAGCTCTTTCGGCTCGGCCGAGTCGCGCCGCAAGGGCTGGTTCTCTCTGCTCAAGCGCTGGCTCTGGGCGAGCTCGGGTCGAGAGGTCCGCAAGCCGGAGCTCGACTCGCGCTACGCCGCTGCCCGCGCGTCCCGCGCGCCGATTCCCATCAAGCTCCCGCGCTTCGATCGCCTCGAAGCGGTCAACAAGGACCACACCCTCCGCGAGGGCGAGGTCTTCGGCGAGATCGCGGCCCTGACCCGCTCGCCCCGAACCGCGACGGTCGTCCCTGACACCGACGAGGTCCGCCTCCTCGAGATCCGCTGGCAAGGTCTCCGCGATCTCGTCAACGAAGACGAGGCCTTCCAGAAGTACGTCGAGGAGCGCTACCGCGACAGCAGCCGCCGAGCCTACGTGTTTCGGACCGGGCTCTTCGCGGGCGTCGGCGACACCGAGTCGATCCGCCGTCGGATCCAAACCGGCGACGTCGACGGACTCTTCCGCCATGAGCTTGGTTGGCGAGCCCCCAGCCTCCGTGACGGGGAGGGGCGAAGCTTCGAGGTCGCCGCTCAGGCGCCTCTGCCCCTCCTGATTCGCCTCCGAGTCTGGAAGGCCGGCGCCGAAGAGCAAGTCGACCTCCCGCCCCAGGCCACGACCTTCACGATCGGCGGCGCGGCCGGCAACGACTTGGTCCTCCCCGCACGTCCGACGCTCTCACCCCAGCACGTCGAGCTCCGCCTCTCCCACGGCCGCTGGTATCTCCGCAACCTCTCCCGCCACGGCACCCTCGTGGACGGAGAGCGAATCTCGACTCAGACCGTGCTCTTTCCCGGCGCCAAGGTCCAGATCAGCGACTGCTTCTGGGTCATGTTCCAGGCCGCCAACTCGCCGGCGGCTCCCGGCGTCAAGACCCTCCCCCTGACGGTCCTCTCTGAGTCCCCAGTTCACAACGGGATCGGCGGAATCCGGGCCTATCGCTGCCAGATTCAGGGAGCTCTCCCTGACGAGGCGACCTGCTCTGCCATCGAAGCTCAGCTCACGCGACGTGAGTATCTTCGGCGCGAGGAGAGCCGCAAGGTCGTCGTCTTCTCGCGACAAGGATCGACGGAGCAAGACTGGCGCTGGACCCTGCCGGCTCGCGACGAGCGCGAACCTGACCCCCGCGAGGTCGGCTCCTATCGCTTCACGGGTGACGTCTCAGTCCTGATCGACCAGGTCCTCCACCCCTTGGCCCTCGAGGAGGTCGTCAAGGTCACCGAGTTCCTCAGCTTCGGAAAGTTCCACTGGTTCGAGCGCTCGAGCGAGGAGGAGCAGGAGGGGACCCACTGGAGAGATCGACTCGGGACCCAGCCCCTGATCGCGAGCCAAGGCCACTACCCCAACGGCGTCTACATGGTCCGGGCTGGGTTCGCTCGCCTGACCCGAGAGACCGATCAGGGCGAGCAGACCGTCAGCTACCTCCGCCCTGAATCGCCCTACGGCTACGGGCTGGAAGAGGTGATAGACAACTACCTCTCCAAGCGCGACGAACTGACCGCTCAGGACACCCGGACCGCGGCCCGGATGACCCTCCCCTACACCCTGCGCGCGATCGGCTACGCAGACACGGTGTTCTTTCCGACCTCGGTCCTAGAGCGCTTCGTGCTCCCGACCTATCGCGAGGAGGATCTCCGGGCTCTGGTCAAGCGCGAATCCGCCGAAGCCCCCGGGCTCCACGGCCTCGAGCTCGTCTCGGACGAGGTCCCGCCCGACCTCCGCGACTTCCTCATCGATCACCACCTCGTCAACGGCACCCAGTCGATGGTGATCAACCTCGACCGCTGCACCCGCTGTGACGACTGTGTGACGGGCTGCTCCTCAGCCCACGAGCGCGACCCTCGCTTCGTCCGCCACGGACTTATTCACGGGAACCTAATGGTCGCCAACGCCTGCATGCACTGCGTCGACCCCGTCTGCCTGATCGACTGCCCGACCGGCGCAATCCACCGCCCCCTCGGCGGCGGCCTCGTCATGATCCAGGACTCGACCTGCATTGGCTGCAGCGCCTGCGCCCACAACTGTCCCTACGACAACATTCGCATGGTCCCGATCCGCGACCCCGACGAGCGCGTCGTAACCAAGGCCGTGGGCGGCGGCGTCGGGGACCCCCAGATGCGCGCGACCAAGTGCGACCTCTGCCACGATCAGGGAGACCCTGCCTGCGTCCGAGCCTGCCCGCACGACGCCCTCCGCCGGGTCGACCTCAGCGACCTCGGCACGCTCCAGAGCCTCGCCAAGTGGCTCGAATGAGCGGGAAGAGCAAGGCCAAAGACCTCCGCAGCTTCGTCCGCAGCTCTTGGCTGAGCTGGGCGGCCTGCTTCGTGTTGGGCGCGATCACTTGGGGCCTCCACGCGGTCCACGAGATCGCCTTGACCCACCGGGCGTTCATCTCTGGTTGGGCCCTGGTCGGGGCGATGGTCTTCCTGACCCTCTACAACCTGCGCAAGAAGGTCGACTTCCTGCCGGCGGTCTTCGCCTCGCGACACTGGCTCTGGGCTCACCTCGTGGTCGGCTACTGGAGCGTGTGGGTGTTCGTGCTCCACGTCGGCGTCCGGCTCCCAGAGGGGATCTTGGAGTCCCTGCTCTGGCTCCAGTTCGTGGTCGTGATCGCGAGCGGAGTCTTTGGCCACTACATTTCTCGGCGCTTTCCGCGCCTCCTCGCCGACCGAGGACAAGAGGTTCTCTTCCAGCGGATTCCAGTCCTGATCCGCGATCAGCGGCTGAGGGTCGAAGCCGCCGTCCTGCGGGCTGCCTCCGAGGGCGAGAGCGCGGCGATCCCCGAGTTCTACACCCAGCAGCTCCTGCCCTTCTTTGCGGGCCCGGCCAACTTCCTGGGGCACCTCCTCAACTCCCGTCGAACTCGCGAACGCCTCCTGCGCGCCCTCGACGGGTTGGAGAAGGTCTCCGCTCGGGGCCAGGTCGAGGTCGTGGCTGAGCTCCGCGAAGCCGTAATCGGCAAGGACGACTTGGACTACCACCACGCTCACCAGGCCCTCCTCAAATACTGGCTCTTTCTCCACGTGCCCCTGGCCTACAGCCTCCTCGTAGTCGCCGCCCTCCACGTCGTCTTGGCCTATGCCTTTGGAGGCATGTCGTGAGCAAGCCGCTTCAACTGACGGGCTATCAAGCGAGCGACTACGAGCGCCCCAACGACGGTTGGACCTGCGGCAAGCAGGCCTGCGGAGATCCCTGCCCCTTCGGACCCAGCAGCGGCGGTGCCTGCGGCTGGACCTGCACCCCGCTGGAGGTCGCGGGGGGGCTCGAGTGCGGCCGCCCCGGCCGCTCTGACTGCGCCGGACCCACCCGCGACGCGAAGGGCCGCCCTCAGTGCTGTGAGGTCCCCTGCCAGCCGGCGCCGACGATCCGTCGCCTGCGCGGGATCGTGAACAAGGCCGCCGTCCTCCTGACCGTCGCGGCCCTGGCCCTCGTCATGGCCCACCGCGAGACCCGCGATGCCGTCGTCTCACCTGGAGAGCTCTCGGCTCACCACGCCGCTTTGTCCTGCGGCGACTGTCACGCCGCAGCGGTCTCGAGCGAGACCCGCTCCATCACCAGCGCAGCCCTCCTCCGCGAGCACGTCAACGAGAAGGTCGACGCCGCCAAGTGCGCGCGCTGCCACGAGCTCGAGGCGCCGGCCTGGCGCTTCGCCCACACCTTGGACGCGACGCCCGAGCAGGCCCGAGGCGCCGGGCGCCCTGCCTCTTCCTCCCTGGCCGCCCTCCAGTCCAACGCCCTCGCCCGCTGGGTCGACGGCGCGCCCCGACCCGGGCTCCTGGCTGAAGGCGCCAAGCTCCTCTCGAGCCAATATGGTCAGCGGAGCGCCGAGGGCACCTATCACGTCACCAACGAGCTGGACTGCCTCCTCTGCCACGGCGAACACCGCGGGCGTGAGGCCTCGCTGCAGAAAGACGTCCCTGAGCACCGCTGCACGGTCTGTCACACGGTCGGGTTCGACTCTTTCGAGCAAGGACACCCCGAGTTCCGTCGCTTCGGAGTCCGCGAACTCAGCGGGAACCTCGTGTTCACCCACGGGACCCACTACGAGCGCTACGGCTTGGCCCCGAAGGGGAAGGACGGTCACCTCGACTACAGCCGCGGCGCGGCCTGCGCGACCTGTCACGAGTCCGACTCCCGCGGACGGCACATGGTCCTCAAGGCCCGAACCTACGAGACCGAGTGCCTCCGCTGTCACCAGGCGACGGCTGGGCCGGTGGACCTGGTCCAGACTCCGAGCGGACCCGAGCTGGCCTGGTTCGACGACTTCCGCTTCCGGACTTACCTCCCCGCGCTCCGGGATCCGCGGGAGGGAGCTCAGCTCTTCGCGCCCCTCGGGTTGAGCGACGACCCGGCCAAGCTTCGGGAAGACCTCGGCGCGCTGCGCAGCCTTCACAACAAGCTCCTCGAGCTCGCGCCCCTCGACGAAGACGGCGACGAGCGCTTCAGCTCCAGTGACATCGTGGGGCCGGCCAAGCTCAAGCCCCTCAAGGATTGGCTCACGGAGAAAGAGGAAGCCGCAGAAGGCGACGACGACGAAGAGGGCGGCGACGAAGAGGGCGACGACGAAGAGGGCGGCGACGAAGAGGGCGACGACGAAGAGGGCGGCGACGTAGAGGGCGAACGAATCGCCGAGGCCAAAGAGCTCGTAGAGGCCCTCGAGAGCCGCCGCAAGAGCCTCTCGAGGACTCTCAGGAAGCGCAAGAAGAAGGCCGTCAAGGCGCAGCGCGAGCGGGCCTCGGCCTACACCAAGCGCGTCAAGGCGCTGATCGCGTCCCTCAGCGAGGGCGACATGACCCCGATCCGCGAGGGCTTCGGGCTTGGCCCTCTAGCCGACCTAAGCTCGCTGGAAGCGGTCTTCCCAAAGGCCCAGCTCAAGACCTTTCAGGAGGCCTGGTGGAGCCCGAGCGGGAGCAGTCAGACTCGAGACCTTCGCCTCGAGCCCGTCGCTGACGCGCTCGGCGCTTGGCAAGGCGGCGGCCGCGTCGTCGCGAGCGACGCTCTAGGCGGACTCCGCTACGAGGGCTACACCCACCTCGACCCCTTCCTGATGGCCCTCGTCGAGCTCGCGCCCGAGGCCTCGCCGAAGGGCCGAGCTGCCCTGGTCGGGGTCTTCGCTGAGCGCTGCGGGAAGTGCCACACGGCGACGACCGAAGACGGCGGACTCCAGGTCCAGTGGAAAGCCGTCGCGGACCCTGCCGAGACTCAACGGCGCCTGACCCACTTCGCTCACGAGGCTCACCTTGGGATCGCCTCCTGCACCGACTGCCACCAGCTCCAGCTCGGCCGAAAGCCCAGCGAGCGGATCGCGAGCGACTTCGTGACGGCGGACCGTTGGCGTCAGGTCGGCCAGGCGGGCGTGGCTCAGAGCGGGTGCCGTGAGTGCCACACCTCGCAGAGCTACGGTGCTGACTGTCAGCTCTGCCATGACTACCACGCTGGCGCCTTGACCCCCGGGGCCGGCTCACTCCCGCACTGGGGCGCAGACCGCAAGTAGGAGGAGGGCCCTAGCTCCACTCGCAGCCCCAGGCCGCGCCTAGCGGATCGCTGCGCGTCCGCCGGTCAGGTAGACGTAGACCGCGCCCTCGGTGCCGTCGCTCGTGGCGACCATGGTTTGGTCCGCGCTGATTGCGACCAGGTCCGAGTCGCTCTTGACCATGCGGCGCAGGAGCGAGCGGACTCGACCGTCCTCGATGGCGAGGACCTCTAGCGGAGTGCCTTCGCGCTGGGGCCTTCGCAACGCGAGCAGGAGGGGGGGTGAGACTCCAGCCCCGAGCGCAAAGGGCGGGGCCTCTCGCTCGTTTTCGCCCACTTCGTAGTGGAATCCGAAGGGAGCCCCCTTGGGCGGGACCGCCAAGAAGGAGTCCCCCAGTCGAGCCAAGTTGAGGGTCCACCCTCGGCCCGAGCCTAGGAGCCAACTCGGATTCCCAGCTGGCCCCGCGTCAACGAAGGGCTGGACCTCGATCCTCAGGGGCCGCTTCTTCAAGTCGAGACGCCCTGCCCAGCCAGGCTGCGTCGGATCCACGTTGCCAGCCAAGACGCGGACTGTGTCCTCGTCCAAGAAGACCAGCTCGGGCCGGACGCCCGTCGGGAGGTTGACGGGCTCCCACTTGCGGATCACGTCCTCGACGTAGATCCGCCCCCCGCCCGTGTAGGCGATCTTCGTCCCCTTTGGACTGATCGTGATGACGTCATACTCGCCCAGCATCAGGGGCCTCTTCCAGACCACTCGGCTGGGGGCGCCGACCTCTTGGACCACGACCTCGGAGCCTTGGAGGTAGACCAAGCGCGGCGACGCTGTCGCCAAGACGGGGAGCCCTGGACTCGGGATCAGGACCCGTCGCGCCTCGCTCCGCACCGAGCGCAGGTCCCAATACACGGCGTATTGAAGGCCCAGCAGAGCCAGGAGGGGTGGATCGTGATTCACGAACTCCAAGCGGATCTGGACGCCGCGCGGAGCTGGAAGTCGCACCTCGACCCAATCCTCCTCCAAGAGCGCCAGAGCGTCTGGGCTCTTGTCCGAGTAGGCCGCCTCGAGCGCGCGTGAGGCCCACTCCAGATCGTTCGCTTCTAAGCCGGCCCGATAGCGCTCCCAATCTTTGGGGCTCTCCGTCTGGCTCGCCCTGGGGGTCCCGCTCGAAGCCCCGCCCCTGGTGGGCGCAGGCTCGACCTGGCGTCCACCGACGTAGAACAGAGGAACTGCGAGCACGACCGCAATCGCCACGATCAGCCCAGCGATCACCCGGCGCGAAGTCGGAGCAGGAGGGAGCTCGGCTAGGAGAGGTGCTCTGCCGGCTGCGACCAGGCGTAGGTCTTCAGCCAAGGCGGCAGCGCTGGGATAGCGAAGCGCGGGGTCCTTCTCCATGCACTTTCGGATCACGACGCGGAGTCCCGGCGGGGTAGTTGCAGGGAGCGGAGTCGGCTCCTCCTCCATGGTCCGAACCACGAGCGCCAGGAAGGTCTCGGCTTCGAAGGGGGGCCCTCCGCTCAGGAGGCCGTGGAGAGTCGCCCCGAGGCCGAACACGTCGCTGGCCTTGGTGATTCGGCCCGGCTTCCCCGAGGCCTGCTCGGGGGACCAATAGCCGGGCGTCCCCATATAGACCGAGGTCTGAGTCAGGCGCTGGGTCTCGCCGAGTCGGTCGAGGTCCTTGGCGAGCCCGAAGTCCGTCAGGAGCGGGCGTCCGCCGGCCTCAAGGAGGACGTTGTCCGGCTTCAGGTCGCGGTGGAGCACGCCTAGGTCATGGACGACCTGAAGGGCGTCAGCGACCTCCGCTCCCAGGCGCGCCACCTCCTCCGGCTGCAGCGGCCCCCCTCGCGCCATTTTGTCCTGAAGCGACTCACCTTCGACGAGCTCTAGGACCAAGAAGGGCAAGCCCTCGTGCTCGCCCGCCTCATGAACCGTGACCACGTTGCGGTGGCGGACCTTCGCCAGCATCGCGCCCTCGCGCAGGAAGCGTTGCCGAGCCGCCGGCTGAGCATCGCGGCCCTGGAGGAGGAGCTTGATCGCGACCTCTCGTCCAGGGGTCCGCTCGTCGTGGCCCCGCAACACGGCCCCCATTCCACCCTGGCCGATCAGGCCAGCGATCCGGTAAGGCCCGATCTGCTTGGGGAACTTGAACCGCCCCGTGCTACTCACGGGCGCCGGCTCGAGTCTGGAGAGGAACGAAGCGCACGCCGGATGAGACCAGGTCCCCGATCCCGAGACCAGTGGGTCAAGGCCGCAACCTCTCCCCACCGCACCTGCCTCCTCGACTCGCCCCGCCGGGCGAAGCCTCCGCTCCCTCCCTTCTCACAGTTCCCAACCCGCCTCTGGAGCGCTCGATCCCGTCGATCCGCTCTTTTGCAAACCTGGCGGCCCTTGGCGATCTTTGCGACTCGAGAGGGGCTGCCCACGATCTGGCCCTCGCGAGCGGGAACGGGTTCCGGCTATGTCGGGCACGGGAACGGGCTCTGCAGCACCGAAGTGCCTGGCCGGTTAGGCAGGCGCCGACATCGTCCGAGCCAGCTCAGTCCGCCCGCCGACCTGAACCTTCCGATAGACCTTCCCCAGGTGAACTCCGACCGTGACCGGCGAGATCCCCAAGCGGTGCGCGATCCCCTGGTTCCCCAAGCCCTCGACGGCGAGCTGCGCGACCTCGCGCTCTCGCTTGGTCAGGCCCGAGCGGCTGGCGACCTCCTCGAACATGTCGCGCTTGGCGTGGATCACCTCGAGCACGACCATGGCCTCGGCCCCCGCCAGCGAGGTCACGACGACGCGGATCGCACCGCCCTTGATGGGGAAGAAATGTTCGCCTGAGGCGCCCTCCAGGGCGGAGCAGGCTCCCTCGGCGTAGCGACCCAGGCTCTCGAGAGACACGGCAGCCGAGTGCTCGCGGAGGATCGCGACGGCGCCGGGGTCGATGTGACGAAGATCACCGCGCGGTCCCAAGACCATGCCCCCGGCGCGCGCCTCCTCGCTCGGGCTCAGCTGATCCCGCGCGAGGTCTGCGAGCTGAGTCCTGAGGACCGTCCCGAAGGCCGCCCGCCCCAAGTCAGCCGCGACCAGTTCGACCAAGCGTCGCTCGTGATCGCTGAAGTCGCCTTGCCCCGAGGACCGGTGAATCGTCAACGCGAGACGTTTGTCACCTTCTGGGAGCGCGACCGTCAAACCCATGATGTGGCGAATGCTATGCCGCGAGAGAAAGTCGGTGAACTCACACCCGCCAAAGTCCTCGTCCTTGACGACCTGACTCAAGGTGTGGGGTCGGCCCGTGGCCTGCGCGATCCCAGGCCCCATAGGGTCGACATGCACGTAGTGCTGGGCGTAGAGAGCCAAGTTTGCGGGGTCGTTGTTGTGAAAGAAGCCCACGTTTGGCGGGGCGTTCGGCTCCAAGACCATGGCCCCGAGGCAGAACCCTGGGACGAGTGAGAGGAGGGCCTCGGTCATGGCACCGAAACGGTCCTCGAAGGTCACTCCGAGGGAGGCGTCGCGGGCCACCTGCATCAGGAGGCGAGCTTCGTCGATCGAAAGCGAACTCACGCAGCCCCCTCCTGTCCCAAGTGCGCCCTCCTTGATAGCTGTCGCTTGCGACATATGCCAGGCCAGTTGTCCAAAGCTAGCTCTCCAGGAAGTCTTCACAGCGGGGAAACCGAGTGAAGCTCCCCTGGCTGGAGCCAGATTTCCATCATCAAGCTTCACTATTTCCATTGTGATCGACTTCTAGGACCTTCTGCGCCTCACCCGAGGTGTTCATGGCTCCCCAGCTCCGGCTCGCGTCTCCTGACGACGCTCCAGCCCTCATTCGTTCCATAAGGCATTGCTACGGTGCCAGTTACCTGCACTCAGGGGCGCTCTCAGCTCCTGCCTTGGCTGCGGACATCGAGGCGGGACGCCTCGTCTACGCCCTTGCACTAGTTGACAGCCAACTTGTTGGCCAAGTGGCGTTGGAGCGCGTTCACGACTGTGGGCTCTTTCACCACTGCCGAGCCGTCGTCGCGCCCGAGTGGAGAGGCCGCGGGCTCCTGAGAGCCCTGAGCGTGCTGCTCCTCGGCGAGGAAGCCCTGCCCCCGACCGCGCGCCTCGTGCTCGGGACCTCCGTGACCAGCCACCGCTTCACCCAGCGCTACAACCTGCGTGCAGGGTTCTCGCCCCTCGGGCTCTTGCTCGGTCTGCACCCCAACCAGACCCTCGCTGGCTTGCCCGCCACGGCTCAGGCTGGCTCAGCGGTCCTGATGGCGCTCCCGACCACGACGGACTGGAGACCGCGCGCCCTAGCCCTTCACGGACCGGCGCGCTCCCTCGCGATCCAGGTCTGCCGCCGACTCGGGATCCCCTTCAGTGAGGACCTAGCCGCGCCCGAGTCCCTCGCCCAAGGGCCGCTCTGGACCCAGTGGGAGGAGGGCCCTGGAGGCCTCTGGCACCTCCGCTATGGAAACGCCCCCGAGAGCTATGGCGGCCCACCCGCCGACGCGGCCCTGGAGTGGGTTGATCTCCCAGCTGAACACAGCTCCACGCCAGCCCTCCTCGAGCGCTGGGAGGGAGCAGGGCTCAGCGTCGCCGCCTACCTGCCCCTCGGAGGCTCCTCTGGGGAGGACATCATTCGCCTGCAACGCTGCCGCCGCCCCCTCGAGTTGGAGTCGATCCAAGTCATGGAGGAACTCCGACCCCTCAGGGACTGGATCTTCAGTCTCCACACGACACCTCAGGAAGCCCTCGCCCAATGATCCGCCGTAACCTTCTGCGCCTCCGCCTCGAGACCGACCGGCTGGTTCGCTCCCGGGCCTTCATGGGCCGCGCCCTCGGCGGCTACCTCGAGCGTGGGGCCTATGCCGAATTCCTAGCTGCCCTCTCGCCCCTTGTGCCTCAGGACCTGCGGGCCGTGGCCCAAGAGGACCTCGTCGAGCTCCACTCGGAGCCCTGCGAGAGCGAGCCCATTGCCCTCAGCCTCTACCAGAGAGCGCTGGGTCGAAGTCGAGCCCGGCGGAGCATCGCCGGCTCAGCCAGCCTGGCCGTCATTGGCACGAGCTGGACTGGCGAAGCCGCCCTCCGCCTCCGCGAGCGCTACCCGAACTCGACGGCGTTCCTGGACCAACTCTCCTGGCGAGGCTCCGGCGAGCTCGACTCCCTCAGCCAGCGCGGCGACGAAGCGATCGCCCTCGCCGAGCTCGCTCGCGGGGCGTTCTTCGGCGTGATCTCCGAGCTCAACATCGCCTGGCCCCCGCCCCGCTTTGGCTCTCCGCGCTGGAGCTCGAGCGTGGTCGCCGACCTCCCAACCCTCACCTAAACACCTTCCGACACACCCAGACTCCGGAGTCTTCCAATGACATTGACCCTAACTCAGCCCAGTCTGACCGACTTCATCACGACTCGCGTCCACGAGAGCGCCGAGCGCCTCCGCCGAGACCCCTTTTACGCTCGGATCATCGGCGGAACCGCGACCCGTGAGGAATACGCCGCCTGGCTGATTCAGAAGCACAAGTACGTCCGCTACACCGAAGAGCTGATCAAGCACCTCGTTGCTGTCAGCGCCGGCCCAGCCGAGGCTGGCGGCGAGGCCGCTGCCCTCCACGAGTACGCTCAGTTCGAGGCGGTCGAAGAGGCCAATCACGACGACCTCCTCGTCAAGGACCTGGCCGCCCTCTGGGACGTCTCCCGCGCAGAGGCTCGTGGCCGGATCGAGCTGACCGAGCGCGCCCCCTCGATCCTGACCTACGCCCGGATCTACGAGGCCTTCCTCGTTCACCAACCTAAGTCGATCTTGGGCATCGCCTTCGCCCTCGAGAGCCTCGCGGCCCTTCACGCTGACGAGATCCGTCTGGCGCTCCTCGCCAAGAGCCGGATCGAAGGGATCCAGCGCTCGGTTCAGTTCCTCGCCGCCCACTGCGCCGAGGTCGAGGACGACCACAGGACCCACGCCGCGGCGCGGATCGAGGGCCTCAGCGACCCCACGGAGGAGGCCGCCGTGCACCACTTGGCCTCCCTCGCCCTCGACATGTATGAGGGCCTCGCCTTCTATCTGGGTCGCAAGTTCCCGGCCCAAGAGGCCTAGGACCCGCCCGCCTGGGGCCGCAGCGAGCGCTGCGGCCCCGCGGCGGCTCCCGAGATCCTCTTGCGTTCCGGCCGCCGAGCAGCGAGAAGATCCCCTTCACCACCAGTCGGGAGAAGGATATGAACACTCGAATGATCGGAGCCCTAGCAGGGCTCGCCTTGATCGCCTGCGCGGCGAGCGCACACGCTCAGGACGATTGGGTCCTGCTGGGCGAGCGCAAGGTCAACCTGAGCGCAGAGCGGGACGTGATCCCAGTCAACGCCACCAAGACCTTCAAGAAGGTCCGGCTCAAGGTCGTGGGCGCGCCGATCCACCTCCTGGACCTCGAGGTCCACTTCAAGAACGGCGGCAAGCAAGACGTCGCCGTCCGCTCCAAGATCGCCGCCGGCGGCTTCACTCGCGCCATCGACCTCAAGGGTCCAGCGCGCCACATCACCAAGGTGACCCTCGTCTACCGGACCAAGCTCCGCGGTCCCCGCCGGGCCCTGCGGGCGACGGTCAAGCTCTTCGGCAAGGAGACTGGAGGCGCCCCAGCGGGGGAACAGAAGCCGGGCGAGAAGAAGCCTGTCGCCAAGCCTGTCGCCAAGAAAGTGGAGTGGGTCAAGCTCGGCAGCCGCAAGGTCAACTTCGTCGCCGATAAGGACACGATCCCTGTGACCGTAAAGGAGGGCCTCTTCAAGCGGATCAAGCTCCACGTCGCTGACAACGCGATCACCTTGACCGACGTCAAGGTTCACTTCGCCAACGGCCAGACCACCGACGTCTCCTTCAAGAAGCACTTCGCCGCCAACTCCTGGACTCGCGTCGTGGACCTCCCCGGAGCCGCCCGCGTGATCAAGAAGTTGGTCGTCCGCTACAGCAGCAAGCTTCGCCTGCGCAAGGGCCGCGCGACCCTGAGCCTCTACGGCGCCCGCGTCGTGGCGGGAGCCCAGGGCGAGGCGGCCAAGCCCGCTCAACCGAAGCCGGCCGCCTCCGGCAAGTGGGTCACCCTCGGCTCGCGCAAGGTCGGCTGGCTGGTCGATCGCGACGAGATCGCAGTGACCGCCAAAGAGGGCGTGTTCACCAAGCTCCGCTTCCACACGACGGGCAACAAGATCCACCTCCTCCGCGTCCGCGTCGTTTACGGCAACGGGCAGGACACTGAGCTCAACCCCAACGTCCTGATCGCGGCCGGAACCACGAGCGCCGCCCTCGACCTCCCTGGGAACAAGCGAATCGTGAAGAAGGTCGTGTTCTGGTACAAGACCCCCGGCAAGCGCCGGGCGCGCCTCAAGCCCCGAGCCACCGTCACTCTGCACGGCAAGCACTAGCCCTAGGCTCCCCGCGGTGCGCGACGAGGAGCTACGAGCACTCGAGCAGGCCGCGGCCCGGGGAGACCCGGACGCGGCCGAGCAGCTCCTGGCTGCCCGGTATCGCCGCGGAGAACTCCCGGAGCGCCATCTCGAGCTGGCGGCCTATCTGGGCTTCGAGCCGGCCCTCACGCTCCGTCCAGAGTTTCGACCCCTCGCCACCCTGCCGACCCAACCCTGGGTCGACGGCTTGGGGCGCTTCGGCCGGGCGGTTCTGGGGCGCGCCCTCCTCGGCTTGGCCCGAGAGTTGGCGCCCCGAGACGCCCTCCCAGAGGCGCTGACAGAGCTGAGCCTCGTCCCGCTTCGCCCAAGTGCTATCCCGGAGCCCATAGCGCCCGGCCAGACACTCCTGGTCGGGCGCTCGCGCTCGGCTGACCTGACCCTGAGCGACGATCGTGTCTCTCGACGACACTGCGAACTCGAGCTGCGAGCGGACGGTCGCCTCCTGGTCCGAGACCTCGAGAGCACGAACGGGACCTTCCTCGGCGGCGAGCCCCTCCTAGAAGAGACCACCCTCCACGTCGGTCAGATCCTGCGCCTCGGAACGGGAGCCCTCCTGGAGGTCCGCGGCGGGCACACGGATCCGACACCCCATGAGCGGTGCCTGGCCGCGGCTCAAGCAGCCCTGGACGACCCGCGCTCGTCGCTCTTGCGGGCGACCTCCGAGGCCGCCAACGCCATCGCCGGCGACACCTCCACACCCGAGCTAGAGGCAGCCTTCGCCGCTGCCTACGCTGTAGCCGGGAACGACGTCCTCGCTGGACTCTATGTGGCGACGATCTCGCCGACCCGCTGCCGGAAGGCGGCACGCCAAGCCCTCCTGCCTTGGGTCCTCAGCGGAGGGCCCCTGCCTCCGGAGCTCCCAACCCACGAGAGCCGCTGGCGATCCCAGCGCCTCTCGAACACTAGCTGGAGCGAGCTCTCCAGCGCGATCGAGGGCGCCTTCCTGGTCAGAGTCTGGGCCCCCCTCGGCGAGTGCGACCCCCGCCGACACGCCCAGCTCGTGATCCAGCGGCTGCCCGCATCCAGCGATCCGAGGCATGAAGAGGGCGGGATCGAGATCCTGCACCTGGTCGACCTCCAGGGAGTCGAGCCCGAAGACCTCCCCTCCCTGCACGACTGGACCGAGCTCCGCCACCCTCACTTGGCCGCGGTTCGCCAGGTCGAGACCCGCCGCCTCCTGGCCTACTACCCTCCCTGTTGGTTCGCGCGCGAGGACTTCCACGGCGGCCTCCCCGTCAAGACCTGGCTCGAAGAGAGCACCCCCAGCCACCTCGAGATCGTGGAGCTTGGCCTCGAGCTGGCAGGCGCCCTCGAGCCCCTCCTAGCGGTCGTCCGCCGCTGGCATCTCGCCACTCTGACCCCCGAGGACATAATCGTGGGACCCGGCGGCGGCCTCTGGCGGGGACTCGTGGCGCGAGCAGCGATCAGCACCTTGGACGACCTCCAAAACGACGCCTTCCACCACCGCGAGATGCACATCGACCTCCGCTACCTGACGCCCGAACAGGCCACCGAGGCCGCCCTCGCTGATCCGGCAAGCGTGGTGGTCTATCAGCTGGGCGCGATCCTCTACACGCTCCTGGCGGGTCGCCCACCCTTCCCGATTCAGAGTCCGCCCAGCGCGCGGGTCCTCCTCGAGATCCTCGACCGGCCGGCCGAGTCACTCCAGGGTGTCGTCCCGGGCCTAGATCCTGCCCTCGACGCGATCCTCCTCAGCTGTCTCGCCAAGGACCCCAGCCAGCGCCCTAACTCCCCCCTCGCGCTCGCGAGCGCGCTCGAGGGCTGGATTCAGTCGCAGAGGTAGATCGCACGCCCGATGGCAGCTGGGTGGCCGGGGACAGGCGGAACGTATCCCTCCGGGACGTAGGCCACGACCAGCACGCGTCGCCCTGCGAGGTCTGCGAGGTCCTCGGCGCCCCAGCCCGGCGTCGCCACGCTCAAGGTCACGCCCTCTTCACTCCCGGCCCGAATCAGGATCCGCGGTGCGACGCCGCTCCAGAGTTCGTCCTGATATGACGTAGAAGGCTCTTGTCCCGAGACGAAGGCCTCGAGCTGCACGACCCGCGTTCGATACTCAGCACCGGCGTAGTAAAGGGTCCCGACCTCAGCCCGGAGTCGATCCTCGAGGGCTGCAGCGAGCGGCTCGAGCGAGACCTCGGTCTCGCTGCAGCTCCGCTTGCCGCAGCCCGTGAGCACGCCCAGCGCGAGGGCCAGCCCCGCTAGCCTCAGGCCGGGCCGAGACACTTCCCGGACTCGTCCCAGCGATAGAAGCCCTCGCCGCTCTTACGGCCGAGCTTGCCGGCCCGAACCAATCGCCGGAGCAAGAGTGGCGGCCGGAAGGCCTCACCGATCTCGGCGTGGAGGTGCTCGGCGATCGCGAGTCGGACGTCGAGGCCGACGTAGTCGGTGGTCTTGAGCGGCCCCATGGTGTGGCGGTAGCCAAGCTCCATTGCGCGATCAATGTCTTCCGCCGAGGCGACGCTCGTCTCCAACATTCGCATCGCCTCCAGCCCGAGCACGAGGCCGAGTCGGCTGCTCGCGAACCCAGGCGCGTCACGAACCACGATCGGGTTCTTGCCGATCCGCTCAGCCAGCTGGAGGGCTAGAGCCAAGGTCGCCTCGCTCGTCCGCTCGCCTTGGACGATCTCGAGGAGCTTGCTTATGTGAACCGGGTTGAAGAAGTGGAGTCCGATCACGCGCTCGGGGAGCGCCGTGGCCTGGGCGATCTCGGTCACTGGCAGGCTCGAGGTGTTGGTCCCGATCAGCGCCAAGTTGGGGTTCTGACTCGCAACCTCCGCCAGGACGCGCTTCTTGAGCTCGAGGCTCTCGGGGATCGCCTCGATCACGATCGCCGCGTCGGCGACCGCGCTCGCCGAGTCGCTCCCGCCGCTCAGGCGAGCCTGGGCAGCCTCCTGCTCCTCGGCGGTCAGCTTCCCCCGCTTGACGGCGCCCGCCAGGTTGGCCGCGACCTTCCCTAAGGCCGCCTCGACGCGCTCAGCGTCTAGGTCGCAGAGGCGAACCTGATAGCCACCCATGGCCAGGACCTGCGCGATCCCATGCCCCATGGTTCCGGCGCCCAACACGACCGCGATCGACGACTCGCTCACTCTGCCTCCTTCGTCCGCTGCTGCAGGCCGAAGACTATAGCGCCCCCCTCGGGTGACGCCGCTACTTGATCAGGTCGACCGAGTGCTTGAGCGTGACCCGCGCGTCACGGCCCTGTTCGCGATCCCGCATCACGATCGTCATCCCCGAGCGGATCAGGTGCCCCTCGAGAGCGAAGCGAGCCACGCCGCTCAAGCGACCCGGGCTGAGCTTCATGTCGGCCTCCTTCCCCCAGGCGAAGGAAGGCGTCGTGGTCGCGCGCCCGCTCAGGCGAAACATCAGCTGAGTCGGAGCGACCTGCTCGAGCTTGGCCTCGTAGTCGTAGTTCAGCCCCCCGTCGGGAGCCAAGAGCTCGACCTTGAAGCCCGGCTTCCCTACCTCGAGGGGTGACGCTGGGAATGTCCCAAGAAGACCCTTGACCAGGAACTCGTGGACCGCCACCACCATCGTCTGGTGGATCTTGGCCGCGTCCTCTGGGCTCTGAGGGGTGATCGGCTGACCGCCGAGGGCGACCAGGCGGGCGGCGCCGCTCGGCTCGACGGCGAAGGTCATCTCGGCCCCGATCACGCCCTTGTCGTCGGGGCGCTCCTCGGCTCGCTTGCTTCGGGAATCGAGGGATTTGTGGACCTTCCCGTTGATCTCCTCGCTGTGACGAACGCGCCGGATCGTGACGCCGATCTTGGAGCCCCCCTCTGCTAGGGGACCCTTCCCACGGACCTCGAAGTCGTGAGTCACGCGGATTCGGGCGTCCACGTTTCCGTCATAGAGATCGACCAGGAGCCGATACTGGTAGCGGAGGAGCTGACCCTGAGCGTAGCCCCAGGCAGGCTCCGCTCGCTTGACCTCGCTCGCCGCTGGAGCAGGGCTCGGGCTGACCCCCTTGGGCTTGGGCTTCTTGCGCGGCGAGCTCTTGATCACCTCCTTGATTCCCGAACGCGGGAGCTTGAGCTTCTGCCCCCCCTCCAGCTCGACCACGACCTCCTTCGAGCTCTCGCGGAGGATCTTCCCGCGGATCGAGCGTCCGTTGTTCAGGACGACCTCGTCACCGCGCGCGCTCGGCGCGAAGGAGCAGAGAAAGAGGAGGAGAGCTCCAGCCAAGAGGGTCAGACGCATACCCCAGCTATAGCCAGACCCACCTCCCAGCGCCAACCAAGTGGCCTTGATCAGCTCGCCCCTGCCGGGGTCGTGCCGCAGGCGGCTTCCCACAGTGTGGCTCAGTGTGCCTCGGAACCTCACCTATACTCTCGCCCTCTCAAGGAGTGGACATGTCAGACCTGGTCGACCGCCTCAAGGCGGGCAAAGCGCGCGTCGGCGTGGTTGGACTCGGCTACGTCGGGCTGCCGCTCTCGCACGCCTTCTGCTCAGCGGGCTTTCAAGTCGTAGGCCTCGACGTCGACCCGCGCAAGATCGAGTCCCTCGCTGCGGGACAGAGCTACATAGACGCCGTCGACGACGCGGCGCTAGCGACCATGCGCGCCGACGGCGGCTTCGTAGCCACGACGGACTACTCCCGCGCGGCCGAGCTGGACGCGATCGCGATCTGCGTTCCGACGCCCCTCACGGTTCACCGTGATCCAGACATGAGCTACGTCGAGGCCACGGCCAGGGCCCTGGCGCCCCACCTCAGCGCCGAGACCTTGGTCGTCCTCGAGAGCACGACCTACCCTGGAACGACCACAGAGCTCCTGACGCCGATCCTGGTCGAGGGCTCTGGCCTGACCCTCGGCGAGAGCCTCCTGGTGGCCTACAGCCCCGAGCGCGAGAACCCAGGCTCCGACTGGTCGACGGCCAAGATCCCCAAGGTCGTCGGGGCTGACGACGACCGCTCCCGCGCGGCAGCCCAAGCCCTCTACGGAGGCTCGGTGGCCCAGGTCGTGACCGTCTCGACCACCCGCGCCGCCGAGGCCACCAAGCTCCTCGAGAACATCTATCGCTGCGTGAACATTGCCCTCGTGAACGAGCTCAAGGTCTGCTTCGACGCCATGGACATCGACGTGTTCGAGGTCATAGAGGCCGCCAAGACCAAGCCCTTCGGGTTCCAGGCCTTCTACCCCGGTCCGGGCCTGGGAGGGCACTGCATTCCGATCGACCCCTACTACCTGTCGTGGAAGGCGCGGGGTCACGGAGTCCCGACCCGCTTCATCGAGCTCGCGGGCGAGGTCAACCACGCCATGCCGGACTACGTCCTCGGCAAGCTGGCCGACGCGCTGAACGCCCGGGGCCGGGCCTTCAAGGACGCGCAGATCCTGGTCCTAGGCGTCGCCTACAAGCCCAACGTCGACGACGTCCGCGAGTCGCCGGCCTTGGTCCTCATCGAGCGCCTGCGCGGCAAGGGCTCCGCGGTCAGCTACCACGACCCTCACGTGGCCGAGCTCACGAGCGGGCGCCACTACTCCATAGACCTCGAGAGCGTAGCGCTGACACCTGCTCTCCTGTCCTCTAGCGACGCCGTGCTGATCGTGACCGACCACGCCGCCGTGGACTACGAGTTCGTCAAGGCCCACGCTCCTCTGATCGTCGACACCCGCGGCGTGCTGCGGCACTCCAGCGGAGACTCCGATCCGAGCCCTGCCACGATCGTCCAGGCCTGAGCTGACCTCCCCGCCTCGGCGCCCCCATTCGAGCGGGCTCTGCGACGCGGTCCGTGCCGAACTCACGAGTCACCTCACCACCTACCTGGCCGAGGCGGCCGCTGAGCCTCCGCCGAGCCGCGCTGCTCACCTCGCCTTGGCCGCCGCCGCCCGAGCCGCGATCGGTCACGCGCTCCCTTGGCCGCCAACTCCAGAGCAGATCGCGAACCTCCTCGCAGCCTCCGGGCAGCCGGCTCAGGCCCGCGCCCAACGCCGCCTCGCCGAGCGCGCTCGGATCGAAGGGCGTCGGGTCCGTCTCGCGCTTCAGGACGCCCGACGCCGTCTGGACGACCTCTTCGAGGAGGCCGAGGAGGACCCCCTCGCCGGCGCGGCCAGCGCTGCTGCCGAGGCCGAGGCTTGGGTCGCTCGCCACGGGCTCCCACGGGCCTGGTTCACCGAGGAGGCGGCGCGTCTCGGCCTCGAGCTGCCACCCCCGGCGCCCCCCGCTCAGGACGCTCGAGCCAGGACCCCTCGCGAGCCAAGTGCCTCCCCCGAGGACGCCCCGTACCGAGCAGCCGTAGCAGCGGTCTGGGGAGAGGACGCCGTCTGGCTGGGCAGGCGCTCGGCCCCGAGCGGGTCTGACTCGGACCTCGAGCTGGTCCTGACCCGGGCGCCGCGACCTGACGAGCTGACCCACCTCGAGGAGCTCCTGGCCGGGGCCCTCGCGCGCAGGGTCCGGATCCTCAGGAGCCGCTCGCTCGGGGGGGGCCGGCGCAGACTCCGCCTAGGCTGGGGCCCTGCAGAGGTGCCCCCGAAGCCCGAACCAGCCGCCGCGCCTCGCCCTTCGCTGAGGGCGCGTCCGGGGCAGACCGCCCTCCTCGCGGAGCTCTCCAGGCTGGAGCCAGAGCGGCACGCGCGGCGGGACTTCCTCCTCGGCGCGAGTCCAATCGGCGAGCCTGTCTTCTTACGACAGCTCCTGGACCTGCGAGGTCGAGCTGATCTGGCCTGCTGGGCCGGGCCTTGGGAGGAGCGAACTCAGGTCGCCCTGGCCCTCGGTGAGCGTGCGCTGGCACGGGGTCTCTCGGCGGGCGTCCTCTTGCGCCAGACGCTGCGCCCACTCGAGGGCGACGGCGGAGGGAGCCCGCGTTGGGCGGAAGGAGCCTGCCAGGGCCCGCCACAGGCTGTGCTGCGAGCGCTCCGAACTTGGGTCGAAGCGGGCGGGCTCTCGTGAGCGAGCGCGTTCAGTGGGGCTTGATCGCGGCGGCCTACGCCAGCTTGTTCGCGCTCGGGATCGCGGACAACGCGCGGGGACCGCTCTTCCCCGAGATCCTCCGCGACCTCGACTTGGGCGACGCAGCCGGCTCCTGGATGTTCGGGGTGACCTCGGCCGGGGTGATCGTAGGCAGCGTCCTCCTCAGGCCGCTGCTGCGCTACGTCTCGCCGCGGCGCCTGCTCCAGCTGAGTCTCTTGGGGCTGGGGCTAGGGCTGGTCGGGCTCGGTCAGAGCGGAAACCTGACGCACCTCCTAGGCGCCTCCCTCGTCATGGGCGTCGCCCTGGGTGGGCTGGCCCTTGGCCAGAACCTCCTCGTGCAGGAGGCCACGCCCCTCGCTCTCCAGCGGCGCGCCTTCAGCGGGCTCCACAGCATGTACGGCGTGGCGAGCCTCCTCGCTCCGCTGGCCGTTGCCCTGAGCGCCCGGGCTGGGCTGGACTGGCGTCAGGTCCTGCTTTGGCTTGCGCTCCCCTGCGGGGTCGTCGCCATCGGGACCCAGTTCGGGCGAGACGGGGACGCGAAGAGGGACGAGGAGCCCGTCCAGCCCTCGCGCCCAGACCCTGAAGGTCCGCCGGTTGACGAGGCTCTTCCCGCTGAGGCCACGCTGGGCGTAATCACCCCCGTCCTTCGTGGACGCCTATGGACGATCGCCGCCATGACCGGCTGCTGTGTCGTGGCGGAGCTGCTCCTCTCGACGCGGATTCCACTCCTCCTGCGTCGAGGCGGGGTCCCTCGCGAGACGGCGGATCTCTACCTGAGCGCCTTCTTCGCCTGCCTTCTTGCTGGTCGCCTCGTGGTGACCTTCGTCCCCTTCCGCGGCGTCGGCAACCGAACCTTGCTCGCGATCTCCACCGTGGCCTCCCTGGGCCTGTTCGCCTTAGGCGTCGGCGTGGAGCCCCGGCTCCTCCCTCTCGTCGCGCTGACCTTGGCGCCCTGCTTTCCTGTCGCGACCGCGCTCTTGGCGGAGGAGCACCCAGCGCTGATGGAGCGGGGCATGAGCCTGCTGATGGCGGTCACTTCCTTCTTGCTCGTGGTCGCCCATGTGGGCGTCGGCTACCTGAGCGAAGAGATCACGCTCCGCTCCGCGCTCTGGCTGGGACCCCTGGCGCTTGTGTGCTCGGGAGGGCTTCAGCTCCTCAGCGCGCGACTGGCGCGCGACTCTAGCGCGGACGCCAGCGTCCGCTGACGACGCTCTTTGCCCAATCCAAGGCGTCGTCGTAGCCGACCATTCGTCCACGAAGGTTGGAGTAGCTCTTGAGGTTCCGCGCGATCGCCTTGGCGTCGAGGCGGAACCCGCGCCCCTTGAGGTAGCGGATCTGCTCATACCAGCCGCGCTGTTCTTCGCTCCACATGAAGTGAACGTCGTTGAGGTAGCGATCGATCCAGGGGTCGACGCCTTCGGCGAGCTGCCGCTGGGCGTGGAGCCGTTCGTGGCGCATGACCGCGACGAAAACTGGCCCGCCTGGGGGGTGCTTCTTGAGCCAGGCGGCGAGGTTGGGGGTGTAGCAAGCCTCGCCTATGGTCGTGATCGAGGTCTCGGACTGAAAGGGGAACACTCGCCGACCGACGATTCGCTTCAGGGGGCGGTATTGCGCTGAGAGGACGTGGACTGGAGCTCCGTCCTCGTTAGGCGCGTAGCTCGACGAGTTCTTGGCGGAGCCGCTGCTCTTGCTCCCGGAATTGCTCGAGCCCGACTGGCGCGCGGGCTCCTTAGCAGCGGGCTCGGCCCGCGACTGCTCGCGGGGGCTCGAGTCGTCGGCGCGGCGAATCTCGACGCAGCCTGTCGAGACGAAGAGAGCAGCTAGGGTCAGCGCGGCGACGCGATTCATGAGTCCTCCCGGGTGGACGGCGGAGCAGTATAGTGCCGCGCCTTGGGCGAGAGCAGCCTTTCGCCCAGCCCACTAGCGACGAAGAAGCGACGAGGAGTCCCCATGAGCGAGACCGTGCAATTCAACGAGGGCAAGGCCTCCGGCTACCTAGTCAAGGCCAACGAGGGTGCGCCAGGCGTGATCGTCCTCCAGGAGTGGTGGGGCCTCGTGCCGCACATTCAGGACATTTGCCAGCGCCTTCAGAGCCAGGGCTACACGGCCCTCGCCCCCGACCTCTATCACGGCAAGAGCACCGTCGAGGCCGAGGAGGCCCAGCACCTCATGGAGGGGCTGGACTGGGCACTAGCGGTCGAGGAGATCACGGGCGCAGTGGCCTATCTGCGGAGCCAGGGCTGCACCAAGGTCGGCGTGGTCGGGTTCTGCATGGGCGGCGCCCTGAGCTGTCTGGGGGCCGCCAAGGCCAACGTCGACGCGGCCTGCGCCTTTTACGGCTTCCCGCCCGACGCCTCCGCCCTCGCTGGTGAGTGCGCCCCGACCCAGATCTTCTTCGGCGAGAACGAGGACTTCTTCTCGATCCCCGACGCCAAGGCGTGGAGCGAAGGTCAGGCCGCGAGCGGCAAGGACAGCGCGGTCACGGTCTACCCCGGAGCTGGGCACGCGTTCTACAACGACACTCGCCCAGAGGCTTACCACGAGGCGTCCGCGAAGGACGCTTGGGGCAAGACCCTGACGCACTTCGCCAAGCACCTCAAGGGCTAGGCCATGTCGGAGCGGCCCAAGATTCGCGCGACCACGATCCTCTGCGTCCGCCACCAAGGCCAAGTCGTTATGGGTGGTGACGGCCAGGTGACGGTGGGGAACACGGTCATGAAGGGCGACGCCCGCAAGGTCCGTCGGATCTACGGCGGGAAGGTCCTGACCGGCTTCGCAGGCGGGGCGGCTGACGCGTTCGCCCTCTTGGACCGCTTCGAGACTCGCCTCGAGGAGGCCAACGGGCGGGTTCGGAAGGCCGCCGTCGAGCTCGCCAAGGACTGGCGAACCGACCGAGCGCTGCGACGCCTCGAGGCCATGATCACGGTGGCCGACGCCGAGGTCTCGCTGCTGCTCTCGGGCAGCGGCGACGTGATCGAGCCGACCGACGGCGTGATCGGGATCGGCTCCGGCGGCTCCTTCGCGAGCTCGGCGGCCAAGGCCCTCCTCCGACACGCCCCTGACCTCTCGGCCGAGCAGATCGTCCGCGCGGGACTTGAGGTCGCGGGTGAGGTCTGCATCTACACCAACGGCAACGTTCACCTCGAGTCCCTAGCGAGCAATGCATGAGCTTGGACTTGACCCCGCGCCAGATCGTCGACGCCCTAGACGCGTTCATCGTTGGCCAACCCGCTGCCAAGCGCGCGGTGGCGATCGCGATCCGCAACCGCTGGCGGCGCAAGCAGCTCGACCCCGAGCTTCGCGAGGAGGTCGCGCCTAAGAACATCATTCTGATCGGGCCCACGGGCGTCGGTAAGACTGAGATCGCCCGTCGCCTCGCGCGCCTGGTTCGCTCGCCCTTCGTCAAGGTCGAGGCCAGCAAGTTCACCGAGGTCGGCTACGTCGGGCGTGACGTGGAGGCGATCGTGCGCGACCTCGCCGAGGCTGCCCTCGACATGGTCAAGCAGGAGCAGCGGGAGGCTGCCCGCGAGGAGGCCAGCGCTTCTGCCGAAGAGCGGCTCCTCGACCTCTTGTTGCCGGCGCTAGAGGGCGAGACCAGCGACGCCGAGCGCCGCGAGCGTCTCCGCGACCGCTTCCGCGAGAAGCTCCGCGCGGGCGAGCTCGAGGACCGCGAGGTCGAGCTGACCTACGAGAGCTCGGCCAGTCCGGCCGCCGTGACCCTCCCGGGAGGGGGGAGCGGCGCCATGGGCTTCGACATTCAGAGCCTCTTCGAGCGCTTCGGCAAGAAGAAGAGTGTGACTCGGAACCTCCCGGTCTCTGAGGCTCGCGAGATCCTCCTCGGCGAAGAGGCCGAGAAGCAGATCGACCCTGACAAGGCCCAAGCGGAGGCTGTCCGGCGGGCAGAGGCCGACGGGATCGTGTTCCTCGACGAGATCGACAAGATCTGCACCGACCGCGAGCGGGGAGGGGCGCCGGACGTCAGCCGCCAGGGAGTGCAGCGCGACCTGCTCCCGATCGTCGAAGGGACGACGGTTCAAACCCGCTACGGCCAGGTCAAGACGGACCACGTGCTCTTCGTCGCGGCCGGGGCCTTTCACGTCGCTAAGCCTTCGGACCTGATCCCCGAGCTTCAGGGTCGATTCCCGATTCGAGTCGAGCTCGACGCCCTCGGTGAGGAGGAGTTCCGTCGGATCCTGAGTGAGCCTCAGGCCAGCCTGACCAAGCAATACGCGGCTCTCCTCGCGGCCGAGGGCTGGACGCTGGAGTGGGCCGAAGACGGGATCGCGGCGCTGGCGAAGCTGGCTTGTCAGGTCAACGAAGGCACGGCGAACATCGGAGCGCGTCGCCTCCATACGCTGCTCGAGAAGCTCCTCGAGCCCGAGCTCTTCGAGGCCGGTGAGGGCGAGCCCAAGACGATCAAGATCGACGCCCCGCTCGTCCAGGCGCGACTTAGTGACCTAGCTGCCGACGAGGACCTCTCGCGCTACATCCTCTAGGCCCTGTCTCCTCGCTGACGCTCTGTCCACGAGGGGACATTCCCCGCCAGGCCTCGACCTGCGCTCATAGGCTCCTGCTCACAGGAGGAGCCCATGAGCAGCTTCCGCAGTCCCCGTTGCTACCTCGTCTACGCCTGCGCCCCTCAGGGGACGAAGCTGAAGGCCGCCAACGCCGCCTTCAATGCCTACTGTCAGGACAGGCGCCGGGGCTTGGTCCTCTTCCACGATCACTTTCGCGAGCTCCCGGGGGGCGGCGTAGGGGTGTTCTTCGTCGACGCCCCAGAGCAGCTCCGATCGCTAGAGGTGAGCCTGGACTTGCCCGGCTGGTCAGTGAGGGTTCATGCCCTGATTCACTCCGGCACGCCCAGCGCCTTCGACGAACAGATCGCGCTGACGGTCGACCGCTTCGCCGGCGCTGACTGGGAGGTCCTCCAGCGCATAGACCGGCCGACGTGGGTCTAACCACGCCGGGACCCTAACTCATTGCGAACGACCCGCGTTGGGGATACAACCGAGTCACCTCAGGACGCAAGCAATCCAGGTGGTCTTCCATGTCTCATCCTCGTCGAGTCCTCGAGGGCAGCACGCTCGCTGTCGTGCGCCGGTGTTCTGAGCGCCGCTTCTTTCTTCGTCCCAGCCGCCGTCTGAATCGTGTGATTCGCTTCCTCCTCGGGACCTACGCCAGGAAACACGGGATCGAGCTCCATGCCTTCGCGTTCATGGGCAATCACTTTCACTTGATCCTGACCGACCCTCGCCGGCGGCTCCCCAAGTTCATGGAGCAGCTCGACGCGATGCTGACGAGGGTGATCAACAAGCACCTGGGTCGCCAGGGCCGGCTTTGGGAGTCCAAGCCCTACACGCACTGGATTTTCGAGACTCGGGAGGAGTTGCTCCAGCACTTGGTCTATGTCGCCGCCAACCCGGTCGAGGCTTGGGTCGTCCGGACTCCAGATCGCTGGCCGGGAGTGCTCAGCCTCCCTGCCCATGTCGGGAAGATCCAGCGAGTCAGGTGTCCTCGGGAGGGGCTCTTTGGCCGAGGTCGGGAGGGCTCTGCTCTCGCCCCTGAGTCCGAGCTAGAGCTCCACGTCCCGCCCTTCTTCGAGAGCGAGGAGCGTTGTCGCCGGCTCTATCAGGTCGCGCTCGACGCTTACCTAGAGGAGCTCCACGCCCGGGAGGGCTCCTACAGCGGCCGTGACTCCGCCAAGCGTCTCGACCCTTTCTCCGCGCCCCGAGACGCGCGCTCCGGTCCCACCTTCAGCTTGATCCCGGCCCTGACGAACGCCACCAAGGAGAAGCGTCTAGAGCTCAAGCTCTGGCGCCGCTCGGTCCGAGACGCCTTTCACAGGTGGCGGAACAACAAGTCGACCCGATTCCCCGAGGGAACCTGGCAGATGGTCGAGCGCTACGGGGCAGAGATCGTCCCGGCCTGACCCAACAACAGACCTCTCAACCTCAGCGGGGCCTCGCCCCGCCAGACCTACGTACCGACATCTTCCTGAGAGCGCTCTCCGCGCTTCCTCCGAGCCGCGCGGGGTCTCCAGCGGAACCGGCCCGCCCTATGCCCGGGGCGGGGAACCATACGGAACCGGGCCACTGGCTGACTGGAGCCAACGGACCATGGGTCCGCTGGAGGGCCCCAGCGAGGCCGACTCGGGCGGGGAAGGTGCCTGACCCGAAACCGGGCGATCAATCGCCCTAGCGGCGAGCGACTCGGCGAGCTTGTGACCACCAGCGAGTCCAGCCGGCTGAGGTCGTGGGGGGCTGACCCTCGCCGCCTAGGGCGTAGAACTGAGTCCGCAGAGCTTGGGAGGCTCGGCTGCGCTCTAGAGCCGCCGGGCTCTGGAGGCGCTCGATCCAGGCTAGGGCGTCGTCGGGCGCCGGCTCCGCTCCACCGCCCGCCTCGCCGTGGAGGTCGTCGGGGAGAGGGATTAGACGCTGGCGGTCTTGAATCACGTAGACGCCGCTCCGGAGCTGATAGGGCAAGAGACCGGACACCTGGAGCGTGCTCTGGGCGCTCAGCCCGCGCACGAGCGATCCCGGAGGAAGAGTCTCCTCGGGACCTACCGCCCGCCAGACTTGACGATCGGCGTCCCAGCTCTCGATTTGAGCAGCGTTCGCGACTCGCATGCCGGCGCTCGCCCGACCCGCCGCGCCCAACTCCTCGACTCGAGCCTGAGCCAAAGCCCGCTGCGTCTCGGCCTCCTGACGCGCCGCCCGAGACTCTCCAAGAGCACGCTCCGTTTGGCGAAGGGCCGCCTGAACCGTCGCCAGAGACGCCCGGCTCGTCGTCAGAGTCCCTCGCAGCTCCTCGAGCGCACCCTCCCGGCGAGCGAGGAGAGCCCTTGCCTCCGCGGCCTCGGCGCGGGCGACCTCGAGGGCCTGCTTCGAGGCGTCGTCGCTCATGGATCGTGTCGCGAGCTGACCCTTTAGCTCGTCTAGAGCGCGACGGGCTTGGACGACCTCAGCCTTGGCAGCGAGCAAACCTCGCTCGCCGCTGACTCGCGCCTCGCCCTCGCGACGAGCGAGATCCTCCGCCCCCTGCAGCGCCTCACGAAGCGCGCCGAGCTGGCCCGTGACCTCACTCAAATCCCTGCGCGCTGAATCAGCCTCGCCCTGGGCTCGCGCGACCTCCGAAGAGGTGACTCCTGAGGACTGAGGCGCCGCCCGATACCCCAGGCCGACCCCGACCAAGAGCAAAGCCGCCGCAGCCAAGAGCACCCGCGGGAAGGTCAAGAGCAGACCGCGTGGGGCTGGCTCCTGGGGAGCCTCTTCACCGGATTCCTCTGAGAGCGAGAGGAGCTCGGGCTCGATCAGCGCCGCGGCCTCGAGGCGACCCAAGGTCCGAGCCAAGAGGTCAGCAGGCGGACGGACCGGGAGGTTGGCGCCCTCCACCAAATCCTCTCGCAGCAAGCCCTCGTCGAGGAGGCGCTCACCGATCGCGTCCCCAAGACTCGGCGGGAGCGAAAGCGGAGCCAACTCTTCGCGATCCCCCAGGACCTCCTCGAGCGCGGCAAGGCGAGCACGCAAGGCCGGGTCCCGACCTAGAGCGCGCTCGAGGGCCGCAGCCTCCCCCGGCGAGAGGACCCCCTCCAAGAGCGCCGCGAGTTCCTCGTCCGAGTGGACCCCCGCAACGCCGCTCGGCGCCAGGAGCCCCTCGGCCTCGAGGTGCGACAAGACACGACCCAGCAGGCCAGGCGGCGGCACCAAGACAGGGAGCTCTTCCTGACCGCCCTCGGCGAGGACGCCGCGCAGAGCCCGCGCGCGCGCGGGGTCCCGCGCCAAGACCGTCTCCGGCCCCTCTCCCTCGAGCGCCGCGGCCAAGTCCGCGTCGCGCGGGAGCTCGACGAGGCGCGAGTTGGTCGCGGTCAAGAGTCCTGCGGGGACGGGCAGGGCCGGCAGTTGGACGGGCTCTCGCAGGATCGCCGCCAGGGCCGCTTGGCGCGCAGCCAACTCCCCGTCGCAGGCGACCTCGGCCTCGAGGGCCTCAGCCACGTCAAGGTCCAAGAGCCCCTCCAGCGCGTCCGCCAGCTCGCGATCGCTCCAGGTCATGCCCCACCTCCGACCCCGGCAGCCTCGAGGTAGTGAAGCGCCTCGACCCGGATCTTGCTCCGGATTCGGTGCACCCGGGACTTGATCGCCGGCAAGCTGCAATCCCGCTCCGCCGCTAGCGCCTTGAGACGCACGCCCTCGACGGTGTGGAGGAGGAAGAGCTCGCGCTCCTCGGGCTCCAGGCTCGAGAGGGCCAAGTCGAGGGCTTTCTGGCGACAGTCCTCCTGATCGTCGATCTCAGGGTCGATCGTCGCAGGCTCCCAGGGCGCAGCGTCCAGCGAGGACGTTCTCGACGCGGCCTTGCCGAGTTCGCGGGTCGTGTTGGCGGCGATTGCCAAGAGCCAAGAGGTCAGGCGCTCTGGATTCCGAAGCCGCGGCAGCGCTCGCAGGGCGCGGACGAAGGTCTCTTGGGTCGCCTCCTCAGCGATCTCCTGCCTACGGCACACCCGCAAGCAGAGCCCGTAGACGCGCGGTAGGTAGCGCTGGGTCAGGAGTTCGATGGCCTCGCGATCGCCTTGGATCGCGGCCTCGACCTCAGCCTCGCTGAGTCCTCTTCGCACACTCATTGTGCTCGCCTTCTTCCCCTAGGGCTGAACTCGCTCACGCTAGTAGCCCTCCAACCCGCGCTCGCCTCGAACCTTGCCCGGAGTGTCGAACCACTCCTCGAAGTAGCGGAGACGCACGAGGTCAATGATCAGGTTCAAGCCCGCAGTTCGGACCGTCCCCTCTTCGCTTCGCGACTCGCCGCCCGAGAACATGGTCAGGACCGACCACCGCGAAGTCTGCACGTAGTCGTCGAGGTCAGGCGAGTATTCGGTCCGCCCCGAGACGTGAAAGAGCACGTCCCACCACCCGAGGCCAAAGTGATACCCGTCTCCGTTTCGCTCGTAAGCGAAGGCGAAGGGGAACCAGAGCTGCGTCGGCTCCTGGCGAGGGACGAACTCGAGCCGCTTGATCCGACCGTCCGGCGCGCGAGCCTCGAGTTCGACCCGTCCCGTCTCACGAACCTGGATCGGAAGCGACCGGCTCGTAAACACCGGGCTCACCCCACCCAGCAAGACGTCCGCGTCCGCTTGGCTGATCAGATCCAGAGGCCTCAACCCGGCCTGCCCCAAAGGGGAGCTGCGGGCGACACGCGTCACGAGGACCTCGTCGGGAGAGGCCGTGCGAGGACGAAGCCCTTGGGGGAGGCTGCGCACGGGCACGAGCTCTAGCCCTCGCCAGCGCCCGGGGCCAGGAAGCCGGGGTCGCGTCGGGACCCAGGCCTCGCGACGTTCGAGGGCGACCCGAACCACCACCTGACGCCCGTCTCGCTCGATCAGGAGATCGAGCTGCAGCCAGCCCGCCCCTGAGACGTAGCCCTGGAGGTCAGCGCTCTTCGCCACGGCGTGCGCTCCCGCCAGACCGCGGATCTCCCCCGGTGTCGGTGGAGGGCTCGGTTCTACGCTCGCAGGACGCGAGACCGCCTCCGCCGGGAGCTTCCGTCCGAAGCTCAGCTTGGAGTAGGAGCTCGGCTCTAGCTGCTGGTAGTTGTCGAGGTCGCTGGTCTGACCCTCGCCCGCGGCGAACTGGACGATCGCCTGGTGCTCCTCCTCGAGGAGCTTGCCGACCCTCGGCAGCGCCGCTACTGCCCACAAGATCCTGTCACCACGCTGGAGGCCGCTGCCCGCCGTGAGGGCGTTGGCGACGAAGAGCCCCTGAGGGCTGTCGTAGAGTGCGACACCCAAGGCCGCAGCCAAGTCACCGCGCCCGGGCCGGGACATCAACTGGCCGTCGGCCGCGATCGTCAGGCGCTGCCCATTCTGAGTCTCTAGGGTGCTCTGGGCAGGCAGTGGCCGCTCATCATAGGGGAGCAGATAGCCATGGCAGCCCGTCGTCCAGAGGGTCGCGAGTCCCAAGAGGACAGCTTGCGCGCGCTGACGGCGGCTCATAGGTCGTCCCCAAAGGTCAAGACCCAAAAGAGTGTGAACTGGGTCTTCTCTTCTCCGCTGAGGGGGTCGCGACGACGCCGGTAGCCGAAGAAATTCGTCAGGGCGCCCCACTCGAAGTCCTCGCTGTATTGGCTGTGCCCCTGGCTAGGGTCGGCGACGTAGGAGTGCTGCCGCCGCGTCCGCCAGTGAAAGAGCGTGTCGAAGGGGCCGCACGCGAAGGCTTCGCCCAGGCTGCTGTGACGCCGCTCGAACACGAAGGGGACGTGGATCTGAGTCGAAGCCCCCACCCGCTCGTCACCCCGAGCGCTGATGGTGAACTCGCTCCCGTCGGGGTGGACTCCCTCGAGGCGGACCTCGCGCCTCCGGCTGTCTCGCAGGCGCCGCGCCAGCTCCTCGACCTCGCCCAGTGGCTCCCCGTTGAGGGTCGTCACGAGGTCGAGGGGTCGCAGACCGCGCAGCGCCAGGGGAGACGCCTTGTGGAGCCGAGTCACCAAGTAGCCGCCGGCCTTGGCGTGCTCGGGTCGCCAAACCGGCGGAAGCCAGGACACGTCCGCTAGGCGAAGCCCTAGGCGCGCGTCCTCGCGGACGCTTGGCAGCTCGAGGGCTTGCCCGTTGACGGTCAGGTTGCCGAGGTGGTCACAGGTCAGGACCACCCTGTCCTGAGTCGAGATGGCGGCGACCGCGATCGGGCTGGCCAAGATCCCCTCAGGGGTCACGTCAAGGCTTCCGCAGCCCGTCAGGGCTGCGGCGAGCAGAGTTCCGATCGCCGCCAGCACTCGATTCAAGGTTCCCCCTGGCCCGCAGGCCGACCTTAGACAGGGAGAGTGCCTGGCCAGGGATGGTTTCGCCAGGGCACTCGGTGAGCACAAGAGGTTCTACGCCAACGGGTTGCGCGGCGCTCACTCACTCGCAAGGCAACTTGAGCCCGAGAGCAACCAGATCGCCGCAAAGCTAGGTTTCGTGCGGCTATGGCGTTGCGGTGGGCAACATTGGATGGAATGATCCGCGCCGATTGAGGTGGGCCGGAGGGGTCCCGCTCACCACACCAGCGCCCGGAGATAGGGCGACGAAGGGGAAGAACACCGTGGTTGATAGCTTTACCGAAATGGATCCGGACGCCGGAGGATTCCTCCAGGCCATTGGAGACTCGATCAAGGGCGTCCTCGTCGGCGCCGTGATCCTCCTCGCAGGCACCTGTTGCCTCCCCTGGAACGAATACCGCTACGTCAAGCGCATGAAGGCCCTCGAGGGCGGCTTGGCCATGACCGAAGAGATCAAGAGCGACACCGTCGACAAGAGCAAGGAGGGCAAGCTCGTCCTCGTGAGCGGAACCGCCGAGACGGACGAGAAGCTCAGCGACGGCACCTTCGGAATCGACATCCCGGCCATGCAGCTCGTCCGCGAGGTCGAGATGTACCAATACGAAGAGAAGTCGAAGAAGAACAAGAAGAAGAAGACGGTCACCTACAGCTACCCCGAGAAGTGGTCGAAGTCGAAGATCGACTCGAGCAGCTTCAAGGGCAAGCAGGCCAAGAACTACCGCAACCCCGCTGGGCCCATGCCCTACGACGGGGAGAGCTGGATGGCGGAGAGCGTCACGCTCGGTGCCTTCGACGTCCCCAAGGGATTCATAGGCAGCTTCTCGACCTCCCAGAAGATCAACCCGGGCGGCGACGCAACGCCCGCAGCTAGCCAGGCTCCGAGCCCGGCGGCGGCCGATCCCCTGACCTGCCCCGTCTGCCAGAAGAAGCTCAAGACTGCGGCTGGCGTCAAGGACCACATGAAGGCCAAGCACAAGGGCGAGGCGCCCGCCGCCACCCCCGGTGGCGCTGGCGCCACGGGTGCTGCGGCCAACCCCAAGATCCCAGCGGGCTACAAGGCGCTCGACGGCTATCTCTTCAAGGGACAGGGCACGCCCGGAGCCCCCAAGATCGGTGACGTTCGGATCAGCTGGCGCTACGCCCCGGCCAAGGCCGACGCCACTATCGTCGGCAAGCAGGTCGGCAACAGCTTCGGGCCCTACGAGATCAACGACAGCAACGTCGGCGGGATCCACATGGGGATCGAGAACAAGCAGCAGTACTACGCCAAGGAGCAGGCCTCGAACACGATGATGCTCTACATCATCCGCTTCGGCGGCACGATCATGATGATCGTCGCCTTCGGCATGATCTTCGCCCCCCTCAGCGCCGTCACCGACATCATTCCGATCGTCGGCGACGTCGTCGACATGGGAACCGGCTGCGCCGCGGCTGGCCTGGGCGCCATCGCCTCGTTCTTCCTGATCGCGCTCGGTTGGGTCTTCGCCCGCCCGCTGATTGGAATCCCAATGCTCCTCGTGGCCATAGGTGGCCTGGTCGGGCTAATCATCCTGGCCAAGAAGATGACAGGCGACAAGAAGGCTGCCGGTGGACCTGCCCCGGCGCCGGCCGCGCCAGCCCCTCCGGCTGGCGACGCGCCTCCTCCCCCCGCTCCTCCCCCCGCTCCGGCGGCCTAGAGCAGCGCGGCTAGCGCCAACACGAAGCGAGGCGACGGGACTTCCCGCCGCCTCTCTTCATGTACGGCCCCGAGCTTCAGCTCGCGCGCGGGCGTAGCCCGACCTCCTCTCCCCGGCCACGAACCCTACGAGGGGTTCGTGACCGGACCGCGGTTAGAACTGGAGCTGGAAGTAGACGCTCAGCGTGTCCTGGCCTCGCCGCGAGGCTTGGCCACGGTGACCTGCGAAAGCGTCGTCCTTCGAGGACTCGTCGTGGCGATACTCGAGACCGATCGAGACCGCCGAGACGGGGTGGAACTCGAGGGTCGCAGTCGTCTCGACCAAGGATTGGGCTCGCCCGGTGATCAGGCCGTCCTGATCTCGGAGGAAGCTGACGCGGAGACCGGCCTCGACCATGCCGTCGAAGAACTCTTGGCGGACCTGAGCCTGAAAGAGCGCGAAGCGCTCGGTCCGGCTGTCGAACTCTTCCTCACCGTAGCGAGCCAGAAAGCCCAACTCCGTCGAGTCACCCAGTCCGTAGCGGACAGTTGCTTCGAGGAGCCAGCGGAGGTCTCCCTCGCTGTCCGCGCGCTCGGCGCCCACGATCCAGTTCAACGCTGCGGTCAGCTTCCCGCTGTGAAGCTGAAACTGACCGCCGAAGCTCTTGGCGTCGTTGACGTCGACCGCGTCGTCCCAGCCATTGCTGACGTATTGGGTATAGGTCAGCCCTTCAGTCAGCTCGAGCTCGAGGCTGAGCCCGGTCGCCGTCTTAGGCGCGCTCAGCGCCGCGTAGCTCAGCGAGTGGTGGAAGTTCCGGCTGAGGTCGATCGACTCCAGACCAAACCACCCATAGCGCTTGCCTGCACCCACGGTCAGGCCGCCGAACACAGGCGTCTTGACCTCCACGTAGGCCTGCCCTACGCCGAGCCCGCGAGCCTGGAGCAGGCCGTCGTCGAAGGCCTCTTCCACAACTCGTCCCGCGACGACGTCAACGCCGAACCCGACGTCGAAGTCGAGGTCGCGCGAGACCCGACGCGTCACGCCCAGCCGAGCGTAGCTCAGGCTGAAGGTGTTGTGATCCGGGTCGCTGAGGCGGAGGTCGTTCGCTCCGCGCTTGGCGTCAGGACCGGCAAGGTTCGCCGTGTAGCCGGCGCGAATCGAGCCGCTGACCTCGGTCTGCCCGAGGGCGGCCTTCATGGCGTCAAGGACGTCCGGCGGGGACTCACTCTCGGACTCTATGGCGTCGAGCCGAAGCTTGACGTCCTCTAGTTCTTGAGCAGCGAGTTGGTTCGGAGTTGGGGTGTCAGGGACAGGACCTTCCTTGGCCGGGGGGCCAGCTTGAGCCAGCGCGGGGAGCGCGAGCATGAGGACGAGAGAAACAGAGACAGAGCGGTGCATAGAGTCACCTTCCTTTCTGCTCTATAGACCCGGAGAAGCCCCCCTCCAGCGATCAGATCGATATCTATCACCGAGCCACAACCCGCTTGCCGTAGGCCTGTGAGGCCCTCTCCCCCCAGTCACTCCCTCGCCCAGAACTCCCACCCCGATCAGGGTCCAGTTCCCGCAGTCGCCACAACCCGCTCCGCCACACTCCACCCGCTCCGAAAGTGCGACGAGGGGAATTCGGAAGGCACGACGAAGCACGCCCCGACGCCGTTTCCCGGAACTCCCCACCCGATCAGGGTCCAGTTCCCGCAGTCGCCAAAACCCGCTCCGCCACACTCCACCCGCTCGGAGAGTGCGACGAGGGGAATTCGGAAGGCACGACGAAGCACGCCCCGGCGCCGCTTCCCGGAACTCCCAACCCGATCAGGGTCCAGTTCCCGCAGTCGCCACAACCAGCTCCGCCACACTCCACCCGCTCCGAAAGTGCGACGAGGGGAATTCGGAAGGCACGACGAAGCACGCCCCGACGCCGCTTCCCGGAACTCCCAACCAGTTCCCGCAGTCGCCACAACCCGCTCCGCCACACTCCACCCGCTCGGAGAGTGCGACGAGGGGAATACGGAAGGCACGACGAAGCACGCCCCGACGCCGCTTCCCGGAACTCCCAACCCGATCAGGGTCCAGTTCCCGCAGTCGCCACAACCAGCTCCGCCACACTCCACCCGCTCCGAAAGTGCGACGAAGGGAACTCGGACCCGCGCCCACGCAACACGCCAAAGATGGGGGGTTTGGGGGGGCGCAGCCCCCCCAATCAAACGCGCGCCACCACGAGGTAGTCCTGGCCGAACACCTCCCGCGCTCCACCGGCCTCGGCGGCCTTGGCCTGAGCCAGGATCCGGTCTGCGCGCTCGCCCAGGGATCGTGCCAGGTCGCTGTCGATCCGCGAGAACTTGCCGCGGCCGACGTCGAGCTGGCGCTCGACCCAGCGGGCTCCGTAGCGGATCGGGAACACGTGGCTGGCTTCGACGCTCAGGCCAGCTGCGCTGAGGTTTCGCTCGACCCAGGCCTGCGGATACTCCCGATAGCAGCGATCGCCCGAGAGGCGGATCGCGGCGTCTCGGAGGCGCTCGGTCTGGAGGATCAGCTCACCCCAAGGGCCCTGGGCCTCGCGAGGCGTCGGCTCGAGGCCGACGACGTAGAGACGCGCGCCTGGGGCGAGGACCTGGCGCAGGCGCGGGAAGAGGAGGTCTTGGCCGTAAGGCTGGTAGGCGTCGAGGGCGCCGAGGAGATAGTCCGCGATCACGACCGAGAAGGTCTCGCCCGCCAGGAACTCAGGCTGGCTCCAGTTCCCGAGCACGAGGCGCGTCTCCCCGAGCTCGCCCTTGAGTCCCTTGCGGACGTTGTCTTCCAGCGAGCGAGAGGCGGTCACGGCGCTGAGCGGAGCGGCGGGCGTCCTCAGGAGCCACTGGAGCGAGTGGACGCCGGTCCCCGCGTCGAGGGTCGGGCCCCAGCCGAAGGGCTCCTCGTGGGCTTCGATCGCCGCGAAGATCGCGTCGGCCACGGAGAGCTAGCGCTTCTTGGCCTTGAGGGCCTTGTAGCTCTCTAATGCCTCGTCGCCCAGAGGGTGCCCCTTCCAGGCCTTGGCGAACTTGCGCAGCTCGCGCAGGGCCAGCTGGCGCTCGGCGGCCTTGAAGGCGTCGAGCTGCTTGCGGGCCTCCTCGAGCTGCGGCGCTAGGAGCTTCTCGGCCTTCGCCTTGTGAGGAGTGTCGAGGTCGGCCGCGAGCACGCGGAGGAGATACTTCTTGGCGCGGGCCGGCTTGCCCTTGGCGAGCTCCTTCTCGGCTCGCGCGAGCCAGGTCTCGAGGGCCGCTATCGTCCGCGGGTCGCCAATGGTCCCGGTGTGGGTCGGCGCCTTGTGCGGCTTGCCTTCGGAGTCCTCGAAGCGGTCGTCGGGCCAGGCGCGGAACTTGTCGCCCCACTTGAAGCCGGGGATCGCCTCGCTCGCGAGGGTGATCTTGACTCCGCGGCTCAGGAGCTGCTGCAGACGACCCGGCCGCTTCTCGAGGTGGTCGAAGACCTTCTTGAGGTAGTCCTCGGTCTTGCCGCCCCAGTAGTAGGCCACGGGGTAGTACCAGTTCTCGAGGATCTTGCGCGCCTCAGGGTCCGTCGGCGCCTGACCGCGACGCTCGGCGCGCTTCCACTTCTGGACCATGACGGTCACGCCGCACTCGAGGTTGTACTTCCAGTCGTCCTTCAGGCGCTCGACGTCGAACTGCCGGGCCGTAGCGCCGGTCAGCTGAAACATGCCCAGCCCGCAGTCCGTCTTGTTGTAGACGAAGGTCCCGTCGGCCCTCCACTGCTGACAGCCCGACTCGCGCCAGGCTATGGCCTTGATGATCTCGGTCGGGACGTTGTGCTTAGCGGAGATCTTGGCGATCTCATTGCTGATTTCCTCGACGCTTGGGTTCTTCCCCTTGGGCAGGCGCCCACAGTCCTTGGCCTCAGCCGAGGTCGTCAACGAGAGGAGGAGGGCTCCAGTCAGGAGCGTGTAGATCGAAGCGCGCACACCCCAAGCATACGCAGCCGCGCGCCCCCGCGCTTCCTTGGATTCCCAGCGCGCCAAGCCTGTCCTCCCCGGGGGCCACTCTTGTCCCTCGTCTGGTCACGTTCCTAGGACCCGGCCAAAGCTCGCGTCTCCGGAATGTGACGTTGGCTAGCTCCACGGTGCAGGCTCCCCTCGCAACCCCTTTCAGAGCGCATGGAAATGCGATCCGAGGCCAACGGCACGCCACGTGCGCAGGCACGTCACGGCGGGTCTCCGCCTGGAGTGATCATGCAGTGCCCCACCAAGATCGCCGTCGGCCTCGACGCAGCCCTCTCGACCCCCCATGTCTTCGCTGAAGCCAAGCTCTTGGCGAAGACCTTCGGCGCAGAGCTTGTCCTGGTCCACGCGATCCCTGAGGCTCCGCCCCTGAGTCCAGGCTTCGACATCTTGGCCGACCAGGTCCGCGAGCGCTTCGACGACCTCCGCCGTCAGGCCACCGAGGAGGGCGTCGTCGTCTCCGAGGAGTTCCACGTCCGCTACGGTGCACCCCACGAGGTGATCCTCGCGGTTCAAGAGGCCGTCGGGGCGAACTGGATCGTCATCGGAGCTGGCGGCAAGTCGACCCTGGATCGGCTCTTCCTCGGCTCGAGCGCCGAGGCCCTCCTCCGCGAGGCGACCTTCCCGGTCTGGATCGTCCGACCAGGCCGCGACCTGGCCGACCTCGACCGAATCCTAGTGGCCGTCGACGGGACCACTCCCGGAGACGAGGCCCTGGCCGGGGCCTTGACGCTGTCGCGCAGCTTCGTCGCCACCCTCCGAGTCCTGACCGTCGGGACTCCAGAGCACGTCGAGCGAATCCAGACCGAGCTCGGAGAGCGCGTCGACCTCCACGGGATCGAGGTCGAGTACTCCAGCAGGGAAGGCGAGGTCGCAGACGCGATCCTGGCCGAGCTCTCGAGCTGCGCCGCCGACCTCCTCGTCCTCGGCCACTCGGGCCGCCGCGGCCTGTTCCGCCTCCTCCACGCCAACACCGCAGAGGCCCTGACTCGCAAGAGCCCCTGCTCCTTCCTCACCCTTCACGCCCACGCCTAAGGGGGCTCTGGTGTCCATGTTCGAAACGATCCTCGTCGCCCTGGAGTCGTCCGCCATGGACGACGCGCTCTTGAATCAAGTCGTCCGCCTCGCTCGCCGCGAAGACGTCCACCTCGCCTTGGCCCACGTCGTTCACCCCAGCGAGGGAGAAGAATACGGAGCGGCGTCCGACCAACCCTTGCAGCTCCGAGTCAAGGCCGCCAAGCGCAAACTCGAGGCGACTGAGGAGCGGCTCACCAAGCAGGGCCTCAGCGCCTCCTCTCGGGTCGTGTTCGGAGACCCGGCCGAGCGAATCCTCGAGCTGGCCCAGGAGGTCGAGGCCTCGGCGATCGCCCTCGCGACCCACGGCCGCTCCGGCCCGCGCCGTTGGTTCGAAGGCAGCGTGACCGAGAGCGTCCTGCGCTGGACCAAGGTCCCCGTCCTCGTGATCAACCCCAGCCACGCCCACAAGGGCGCGGCCTCGGGCTTCAAGCGGATCCTGGTTCCCCTCGACGGCTCCGAGCGAGCCCTACGGATCCTGCCTTCGGTCCGACGCTTCGCGCTCCTCTACGACGCCGAGGTGACCCTCCTCAGGGTCGGGATTCACCCCTCAGTCCACTTCCACGAGATCTCCGCCGGCGTCAGCACGGCCCCCATGGCGCCTCTGCGCGAGTCCCTCGACGCCTCCTTGACCCACGCCGCCCAGGCCCTCCCAGGGGTCAAGAACGTGTCCACGCGGGTCATGTTCGCCGACACCGCTTCGGGCGGTGTCCTCGAGGCTCTCGAGAGCGAGTCCTATGACCTCGTCGCTCTCGGAACCCACGGTCGGAGCGGCCTCGATCGCCTCCTCTTCGGCTCGACCGCTGAGGCTGTTGCCCGCGATTGCCCGGTTCCCCTCCTGGTCTACCGCGATCTTCAGCTCAACGCGGAGCCGCTCGAGGACGGGGCCTCAACCGAAGCGCACGCCTGAGCGCGCTCGGCTCGCCGAGCCTGATCGGCGAGCCGCGCCAGCCAGCGATCGCCAGCATCTAGGCCCCAGAGCCCGAGCAACCACGAGAAGCTCACGATGGGGGCCACGAGGGCGTAGGCCTCCCAGTCGCGGATCGTGACGTAGCCATGCTGCGAGCGCTGATAGACCGTCACCAAGAGCACGCCTGCGCCGACGAGGAGGGTCGGAGTCAGCGCTAGGAGCGGCTCCTTTCGTCGGACTCTCGCTGCGGCCAAGGTCGAGGCGCTGGCTGCGAAGGTCACGACGAAGAGGAGGAAGGGCGCCCAATGGCGCTGGAGCGTCTCGAGGGACTCGCTCAGCGCGTCGCCTTGTCCAAAGCCGACTTCACTCAGCGCCCCCCAGGCGCGCCCCTGGAGGATCGCGAAGGCTGCCAGCCCCGCGGCGCCAGCTACGGTCGCGCAGAGCGCCCCGCGCAGGGTCGCCTCCTCGTCCGAGGCCCAGGCCACGAGCGCGGGCCCGAGGGCGAAGAGGGCACAGGCTCCACCGCAGGCCACCCGGGCGCCCGTCGCGTCTGGGAGGGCGGCCGCGACTCCTGCCAAGGGCAAGACCGCGAGCACTGCCGGGATCGCGCGCCGAAGGGCGCGCGTAGCGCGAGTGGATCCCGCGAGATCTACCGGGGGCTTGGCGACGTTCAGCCCCGGCCAGCGGTCGAGGAGGCGAGCGCCGCTCCCGGCTCCGACGGCGGCGATCAGGACGCTCGTGAACGCCAAACAGTCGCCCTGGTCGAAGAGGACGCCGACCGTCAGCAGCCCGACCGCGGCCAGGAGCCCCACGCAGAGCAGGCGCGCTTGCCAGCGCACGGCCGCCAGGACCAAGAGCCCCGCCAACGCTCCGGTAGCCATGAGCGCCACGATCCCGAAGCCCCAGCCGCCGAGCACAGCGTGGGGGACCGTGCCTAAAGCGCCGAGGCCGCCGGCGAAGAGGACGCCGGCGGCGCCCGGCAGGAAGCGAGCGAAGAAGGCGATCAGGGCAGGCAAGAGCAGGAGGGCCCAGACCGTGGGCTGAAGGGTCTCCTCGAAAACGAAGGGGTAGAAGAAGACCAAGGTCGGGAGCTGGCCCAGGAGTGAACCTAGGGCCCGCAGCAGATCCGAGCGCCAAGAGGAGGGCAGGATCTGGAGGAAGAGGCTCCGCAGCCCCTCCCAAAGAAGTCTGAAATCGAACACGATCGGCTGGCTCGCTTCCCCGCTCACCTCCGCCGAAGAAGAGAGTAGAGAGCCGTGATCCGGGCGTCAGGGTAGATCTTTGTGGCGCCGGCAA
>Ga0316204_10001417_pt1 | contig 65441 bp, 57 predicted proteins | sample 6monrhotite_MG_2_FD_205661 | JGI IMG/M metagenome (GOLD analysis project Ga0316204, IMG submission 205661) | Microbial mat bacterial communities from mineral coupon in-situ incubated in ocean water Damariscotta River, Maine, United States -... | ecosystem: Environmental > Aquatic > Marine >... | reverse complement strand
AGACAAAGCATAAGAAGGTACTATTGGCACGTTCCAGTGATTCAGATTGGCAGATGATTGAGCAGACAATGACTCAGTTACAGCTCGCTTGCGATGAGTTTGATGAAGAGCAAGTGCAGGCGCTTTTGTACCAGCTTGTTCCAGAACTAAGTGAACAGCAGGCACTGTCGGTGTCATCATCGAATGAAAATAACGTGGTCGAATTTTCAAGACGATAATGATCAAACCAATTGATGCCTGTCAACGTTAATTAAAGATGGAAGCTGGTATGTCGTACCCTACGATTGAAGAATTTATTGGTAACACTCCGCTGGTGAGATTGCAGCGTTTGCCTGGTGATTCAGATAACGTCATCCTAGCGAAGCTGGAAGGTAATAACCCGGCGGGTTCGGTCAAAGATCGTCCGGCTTTAAGCATGATTCAGCACGCTGAAGCGCGCGGCCAGATCAAACCCGGTGATACGTTGATCGAACCGACTAGTGGTAATACCGGTATCGCGTTAGCGATGGCGTCTGCGATTAAGGGTTATCGATTAATCCTGATTATGCCGGAACATATGAGTGTTGAGCGTCGCGCCAGTATGGCGGCTTATGGTGCTGAGATTGTTTTGACACCGAAAGCGGGTAGCATGGAGGCGGCGATTGATCTGGCGCGTGAGATGGTGGCCAATGGTGATGGGGTGATGTTGGATCAGTTCTCGAATCAGGATAACCCTGCTGCGCATTACAACGGTACTGGCCCAGAAATCTGGCGTGATACCGCTGGCAAGATTACCCACTTAGTTAGTTCGATGGGTACTACGGGTACCATTATGGGGACTTCGCGTTATTTAAAAGAACAAAATCCAGCGATTCAGGTTGTCGGAGTGCAGCCGATGGACGGCGCTCAGATACCAGGTATTCGTCGTTGGCCCAAGGAGTACCTGCCAAAGATTTATGATGAGCAGCGTGTTGATCGCATCATCGATGTTAGTCAGGAGGCAGCAGAAGAGACCACGCGTGAGTTGGCGCGACGTGAAGGGATCTTCGCCGGTATCTCATCCGGTGGCGCAATGAGTGCGGCACTGCAGCTTTCTCAGGAAGTGAGTGATGCGGTGATTGTCGTGATTATTTGTGACCGAGGTGATCGTTATCTATCGACTTCAGTTTTTTCAGTTGCACCTCTTTCAGCTTAAATATTAGGGTAAAAATGGCACGTAAACAGAAGCGTTCACGTAGACGCTCATCAAATAGTGGTGGTCGTGTTGACCTTAAGCAGAGCGCTTATGCGTCGATTGAATCACTGAGCCACGACTCGCGTGGTGTTGCTCATATCAATGGTAAAGCCGTTTTTATCGACGGTGCATTGCCGGGTGAAGAGGTCCTTTTCTCTTACTTGAAACGCAAAGGCAGCTATGACGAGGGCGGTACCGCTCACGTGATTAAGGCTGCACCTGAACGTGTAAAACCGGGCTGTGCTCACTTTGGTGTATGTGGTGGTTGTAGTCTGCAACATATGGCTGCCGAGACTCAGATTCACGCCAAGCAGCAGGTGTTGCTCGATAATCTCAAACACATCGGTAGCGTTGAAGCAGAAAAATTACTGCCGCCGATGGTTGGGCCGTTGTGGGGCTATCGTCGTAAGGCGCGCCTTGGGGTGAAGTATGTGATCAAGAAAGAGAAGGTGCTGGTTGGTTTTCGTGAGAAGAGCAGCCCTTATCTGGCAGACATCGAAGGTTGTGAAGTACTGCATCCCTCGGTCGGAAAGCAGATTAATGCGTTGAAGACGTTAGTCGGTGAACTATCGATCTACATGAGACTTCCGCAGATAGAGATTGCGGTGGGCGATGATGCGACCGCGATGATCTTCCGTAACCTTGAGCCCTTTATCGATAGCGATATCGATAAATTACGTGTCTTTGCACAGCAGCATAATGTATACCTTTATCTGCAGCCGAAAGGGCCAGATACGGTACATCTGTTATGGCCAGAGATGTCGAAGGAAGATAGTCGTGAAGCGCTCTGTTATCGCTTACCTCAACACGATATCGAATACCGCTTTGGGCCGATGAACTTTATACAGGTGAATGCCGAGATCAACAGCAAGATGATCGACAAGGTGATTGAACTGCTTGACCTACAGCCTGAAGATCGTGTGATGGATCTTTTCTGTGGGCTGGGGAATTTCACTCTGCCGATGGCGAGACGCGTGGCATCCATCGTTGGTATTGAAGGTGATAATGCGCTGGTTGAGTTGGCGCGGCGTAACGCCAAACATAATGGAATCGAAAACGCTGAGTTTTACACGGCTGATTTAAGCAAACCAGAGTTGTTACCGCAGGCCGGTTTCGTGCTTGATGGTCAGCGGTTTGATAAGGTGTTGTTAGACCCCGCCCGTGCTGGTGCGTTAGAGATGATGGCGCCATTGGCGAAGATGGCTCCAAAATTGATCGCCTATGTGTCATGTAACCCCGCAACACTGGCACGCGATGCTGATGAGCTGGTCAATAAGCACGGTTATCGCATGACCCATGTAGGGGTGATGGATATGTTTCCACACACCTCGCATGTTGAAGCGATGGCGCTGTTTGTTCGTGACTAAGTGAAAACCTGTCATTACGAGCGGTGCGAAGTAATCTCACTCTTTAGATGACTGAGGTAGTAGAGATTGCCGCGTCGTTTTACTCCTCGCAATGACATTGTGGATAATAGTGTTAGATAGAGAAATAATAGGATATGGCAACAGAGATTGAACGAAAGTACCTGCTGGTTAATGACTCCTGGCGGGATGAGGTGGATTCCTCCTGTCACTATGCGCAGGGTTATCTCTCCAGTTCTGAGCGTGTTTCAATCCGGGTTCGTACCTCTGGTGAACAGGCTTATCTTAATTTCAAGAGTGCGACGCTCGGCATCTCACGTACTGAGTATGAATATGAGATTCCGCTGAGTGATGCCGATGAGATGCTCGCCAACCTTTGTGATGGTCCGTTGATAGAGAAGGTGCGTTACTTTGTTAAGCGCGGTGATCACACCTGGGAGATCGATGTCTTCGAAGGCGATAACGCCGGGCTAGTGGTGGCGGAGATTGAACTGCAGGCAGAGGATGAATCGTTTGAAATGCCTGACTGGGTCGGCGCTGAGGTTTCCGATGATCCGCGTTATTACAATGTTTGTCTGGTGACGCATCCTTATTGCGAGTGGACTGACTAGTTCATGTTATTTAAAACAGGAAAACGACTGCTTGCGCTGATCCTGTTATTACCGCTTACTTTATTATTGCTGGTTTCCTGTGCTGCACCCGATAACGGCGCACTGCGTTTTGGCCTATCTAAAATGCCAGTCACACTTGATCCGCGTTTTTCCACCGATGCCACTTCATCACGTATCAATCGTCTACTATACCAGCGTTTAGTCGACTTTGATGAGGCTTCCATGCCCGCGCCATCGCTCGCGACGTGGCAGATTATTTCACCGCTGCATTATCGTTTTACGCTGAACCCTGAGCGGGCTTCCTTTAGTAATGGCGACGCGCTGAACAGTTCAGATGTGAAGGCGACCTATGACTTTATCCTTGAGGCAGCGAATGCTTCGCCACATCGGCTTTCACTTGAACGCTCAATTGAACGTATTGAGGTGATCGGTGATGAGGTCATTGATTTTATCCTTAAAGAACCAGACCTGCTTTTTCCGGGGCGATTGGGCATTGGCATCTTGCCAAAAAAAATGATTGAATCAGAACATGCCTTTAACCGCTCGCCGCTGGGTAGTGGTGCGTTCCAGATGGAGCTATGGCCCGATGATACGCACTTAAGGCTTAAGCGCCGCAGTGACGGTCTGCTATTAGAGTTTATTGAGGTGACCGATCCCAACGTACGTGTATTAAAGCTGATGCGCGGTGAAATCGACATGATGCAAAATGACCTGCCGCCTGAGTTGATTCGTTACCTGTCTCAACAGTCAGATGTGAATATTACCCGTGGTGCAGGTTCCAACTTTGCCTACCTCGGTTTTAATATGGAAGATGAATTTACCGGCGTGGATGAGGTGCGCGAGGCGATCTCGTTGGCGCTGGATCGAGACTCAATTATTCAATATGTGCTGGGTGAGGCGGCGCGTCCAGCGAATGCGCTGTTACCACCCGATCATTGGGCCGGTTCGCCACAATTGGATCAGATTGCCTATGACCCGCCCGCCGCAAAGGCGTTGATGAGTGAGCTTGGTTATAGTGTTGAGAAACCGCTGCATCTAACCTACAAGACCTCAAGCGATCCGTTTCGGCTGCGTCTGGCAACCGTGATTCAGCAGCAGCTTTCAGAGGTCGGTATCAAAGTAGAGCTGAAGAGTTACGACTGGGGTACTTTCTATGGTGATATCAAAGCGGGACGCTTTCAGATGTATAGCCTGATGTGGGTTGGGATTAAACTGCCTGATATCTTTCGGTATGTATTTCATAGCACGGCAATCCCACCGGAAGGTGCAAATCGAGGGCGTTTTATCGATGCTGAGACCGACCGTCTGATTGAAACCGCAGAGGCCGCGACTTCCATTGAAAAACAGGCGGCGCTATATCAGCAGCTGCAAGGGCATTTATTACAGCAGCTACCGTTTGTGCCGCTGTGGTATGAAGATCATGTCTTTATCGCGCGTGATCATGTGACCGGGTATACCATTGCGCGGGATGGAAACTATGATGGGTTGTTGGATGTTAGAGCTAAAAGATAAAAATGATTGAGCAAACAGAAAGGTTTTCAAGTGTTGTTAGTGAATACTGTTCTTGGGCTGAAAACGGTGGAGAGACTCAAGCAAACGATTTGAAAAAAGCTATTTCTTTATTGGCCGAGCTATATTCCACTATCCTAGAATTAACTGATGAAAGGTGTGGAGAAGATATTGCCTCAAAAGAAGTCACACAGGATGAGTGGCGTGATGTTTTTGAGCGTTTTAGCTCATTGCCACTTCAGCATTATTCTGTGGCATATAGTCCCAGCACACTAGATGAGGCACCTGTCACTGGAAATGTAGCAGACGACTTAGCTGATATATACAGAGACCTTAAAAACGGACTGAGTTTGTATGAGGATGGTTGCATTCCAGAAGCTGTGTGGGAATGGAAATTTAGTTTTAATACGCACTGGGGGAGGCATGTGGTTAGTGCTTTACATGCACTGCATTGTTACCGTGTTGATAAAAGTATTGATCTCTAATAAATGGGTGAGCTAGTTTCTAATTATGGCTGAAATAATTATCGATATCCCAATGCAGCGCTTACGTCTGATCGAAGGCGATCAAACGATAATGGACGTTGCAATCTCATCAGCTAAAAACGGTGCTGGTGAAGCGCCGGGTAGTGAATGCACGCCACGTGGTAGGCATATTATTCGCGCGAAGATTGGTGCGGGACATCCGCTGAATGCGGTCTTTATCGGGCGTCGTCCAACGGGTGAGGTTTATTCGCCAGAACTCGATGCCGCACAGCCGGGGCGTGACTGGGTGCTGTCTCGTATTTTATGGCTGAGTGGCACTGAGGTTGGCAAAAACCGCTTAGGCGGTGTCGATTCGATGCGCCGTTATATCTATATCCATGGAACGCCTGATAGTGAACCGATGGGCATGCCTGCCTCGCATGGTTGTGTTCGAATGCGTAACGATGAACTAATCGAACTGTTTGATTGCGTTGAAGTTGGCACAAAGGTGATGATCAATGGATAACACTACGTGCTGAACTTCCTTCTATCGAGACTACTCAGCGCGCTGTTCGTTATCTTCGGCGTGTCGTGTCTGGTCTTTTTCCTGATCCATCTGGTGCCGGGTGATCCGGTTGAGGTGATGCTGGGTGAGTCGAGCCAGCCTGCGGATCGTGAAGCGTTGCGTGCGGCGTTGGGGCTTGATCAACCGATCTGGGTGCAGTTGTTAAATTATTTTAATGGGCTGCTGCATTTTGACCTGGGTGAGTCATTGCATTCTAAACGACCGATTGTCGATATGTTGATGGAGCGTATTCCCGCGACGGCAATGTTGGCAGCGGCGGGGTTGGTTGTTGCGATTGTGATCGCCTTTCCGTTGGGCATCATGGCGGCGATGAAAAAAGATACCGCATGGGATAGCGGTGCGATGTTCTTTTCACTGTTTGGTATTTCGATCCCTAACTTCTGGATGGGGCCGCTGCTGATCCTCTTTTTCTCGCTCTGGTTAGGCTGGTTGCCGGTGAGTGGGCAGTCCGGTTTCTCCTCTATTATCCTGCCGGCACTGACCTTGGGTACTGCACTGGCCGCGATCCTTGCGCGGATGATTCGCGCCACACTGCTGGAAGTGATGGGCGAAGATTATATTCGCACGGCGCGTGCCAAAGGGCTTTCGGAGCGCGCAGTGATCATGAACCACGGACTTAAAAATGCGATGTTGCCGGTGATTACACTACTGGGGCTGCAACTTGGTGCATTGCTTGGTGGCGCGATGATCACGGAAATTGTTTTTTCATGGCCGGGTATTGGGCAGTTAACCATCGATGCGATTAACCGTCGTGACTATCCGGTGGTGCAGGCGTGCATTCTGCTGATCAGCCTGACCTATGTGGTGGTCAACACATTGACCGATCTGGTTTACGCCTGGATGGACCCGCGTATTCGACTGGGGGAAGGCAAATGATGCGCCTCTGGTTTCCCGCCGCAATCTTTTTTTTATGGTTCGTGCTGGCACTGTTCGGCCCGCTGTTTGCGTTATCGCCGGATCACATTGAGCTAAGCCGCATTCTGTTACCACCCGATGCGAACGAATGGTTTGGCTACGACGACCTTGGACGATCGCTATGGGATCGTCTGATTGTTGGTGCGCAAACATCATTCATCGTCTCGATGGCTGTGGTGACGATCTCGCTCATCATCGGTGTGTCGATCGGTTCGCTCAGTGCCTTTGTCGGTGGCTGGTTTGACCATATGGTGGTGCGCATCATCGATATCTTTCTCGCGTTTCCCGGTATTTTACTGGCGATTGCGTTGGCGGGTTTGATGGGGCCGGGTGTTGATAATGTGGTGATTGCACTTTGTGTGGTCGGCTGGGTCGGCTTTGCGCGGCTCTCACGCGCACAGGTGATGACGCTAAAAAATCGCGACCATGTGCAAGCGGCGATTGCATTGGGTGCAGGGCGAACACGTATTATTTTTAAACACTTGGTTCCACTGATCGCAGCACCGCTGATTGTTGAGGCGACCTTTGCGATTGCGAGTGTGGTGATTGCTGAGGCGGGCCTATCATTTCTCGGGCTTGGCATCCAGCCACCAACCCCGTCATGGGGTAGCATGATTCGCGACGGCACACGCTATATGCTGGTCGCACCGCATATGGTGTTAGTACCGGGTATCGCATTGATGCTGGTGGTGTTGTCGGTTAACCTGCTGGGTGACCGGCTGCGTGATTGGTTGGATGTGCGTACACGGGATCGTAAATAACAGATCGTCATTCCGGCATGTTTTTGGCCGGAATCCATATTGGGACGGGGTGTGTAATTTAAGGTTAGTACCTTTTTTGAGATGGATACCGGCCTGCGCCGGTATGACGGAATTTTTATATTGAGAGGTAACGAATGGCATTAGGGCCAGTGATGATGGGCGTAGCCACGTTGCAACTGAGCGCTGAAGAGCGTGAGTTGTTGCAACACCCGTTGATTGGTGGCGTGATTCTATTTAGCCGCAACTATGAGTCGGCTGAGCAGGTCACTGCGTTGATTGCTGATATCCATAGCCTTCGTACCCCTAAATTGCTGGTGACAGTCGATCATGAAGGCGGCAGGGTGCAGCGTTTTCGTGCGGGCTTCACTGAGCTGCCTGCGGTTGCGCATCTCGGCAGGCTTTTTGATAAAGCACCAAAAGAGGCGCGTGAACTGGCGGAGTTAAGTGGCTGGTTGATGGCAGTTGAGATGCGTTCGATCGGTATCGATTTTAGCTTTGCACCGGTGCTTGATCTGGGGCGCGGAATCTGTGATGTGATCGGTGATCGTGCTTTTCATAAAGACCCAGAGGTGGTGGCTGATCTTGCGCATCAATATATGATCGGTATGCACCGCGCGGGGATGCCGGCGACGGGTAAGCACTTTCCCGGACATGGTGGCGTGGTGGAAGATTCGCATCTTGCAGTGCCGGTGGATAAGCGGCGTTATGAAGACCTGCAGATGGAAGACATGATGCCGTTTGATCGCATGGCGCACTTTGGTATGGAGGCGGTGATGGTGGCGCATGTGATCTACGAGCAGATCGATCCCAACCTGGCCGGCTTTTCGCCTTTCTGGCTGCAGGAGGTGTTAAGGAACCGTCTCAAATTCCAGGGGGTGATCTTTAGTGATGATCTCGAAATGGAAGGTGCAAGCGTGGTAGGTGATGTTGCGGACCGGGCGGAGGCGGCGATCAATGCCGGTTGCGACATGGTGCTGGTCTGTAAAGAGTTTGATGCGGTGGTGAGCGTGTTAGAACGGCTTAAAAACTGGCATAATCCAGCTTCGCAATTACGACTCTCTCGTTTACATGGCAAAGGAACGGTGAGCTATGAGTCGTTGAGTGCTGATCCCGAGTGGAAGCGGGCGGTGGCAAAGGTGATTGCCTATGACGAACCGCATACGCTAGGACTATTGTAAATTTAATGCTATTTAAGAAGGTCGAATGAACATGAATCGATTGTTAACGGTTATTTCATCAGCGCTGCTGCTGTTTTCTACTGCGGTATCCGCAGAGTTTAAACCATTCCAACCACTACCTGATCAGCCACCGATTCCGAGTGATAATCCGCAGACATCGGCAAAGATTGCGTTGGGTAAACAGCTCTTTTTTGATAGTCGTCTTTCTGCTACTTACAGGGTCTCCTGTAACGGTTGTCACAATGTGATGTCGGCCGGTGATGATGGTAAGGCAGTATCGCGTGGTGCGCTGGGGATAGCGGGTACGCGTTCAGCACCGACCTTATACAACGTTGCCTATCAGACGGTCTATTTCTGGGATGGGCGTGCGGCGAGCCTTGAAGAGGCGATTAAAGAGCATCTGCTGAGTCCGACTGAAATGGGTATGAAAGATAAAAATGCAGTGGTCGAACGTATCTGGCAGGCGGGTAACTATAAACAGATTTTTGCTGAGACCTTTGGTCCTGGGGTTGCGCTGAGTTATGACACCATTGCTCAGGCGTTGGCATCATACATCCGTACATTGCGTACGCCGGATAGTGATTTCGATCGCTATCTCCGTGGTGATAAAGATGCGATTTCAGTACAGGCAAAACGTGGCCATCATGAGTTTATTGAAGTTGGTTGTGCCTCCTGTCATTTCTGGGTAAATCTATCCGGGCCGGTACCGGGGCTGGCGTTTCAGATGGGCGATGGCTTTTATGAACTGTTCCCTAATTATCCGGGTACTAAAGATGAAGCGCGTTACCAGCTGGCGGATGACATCGGCCGTTACTACGTGACAAAGGATGAAACCGACCGCCGTATGTGGCGCGTACCGGTGTTGCGTAACGTTGCTTTAACCGCCCCTTATTTTCATAACGGTCAGGTTAAAACATTGGAAGAGGCGATCCGCGTGATGGGCACCACTCAGTTGGGTAAAGATTTAACAAGCGCACAGCAGGCTGACATTGCGACCTTTCTACATACAGTGAGTGGGCGCTTCCCGCCGCAGAAGTTCCCGAAGCTACCAGCCGCCACTTTTGAGTAAATAATATGTCTGTGAGTTTTGAAGAGGCGCAAGCCGTTTTGTCGCGTGCTGAATGTCTGCATACGGTGGATGAGATCAACGTTGCGTTTGATCAGATGGCGACAGCAATTACCGATCAGATCGGTGCAAGCGAACCGTTAGTGATCTGCGTGATGCAGGGTGGTTTGATTCCGACCGGCTTACTGTTATCGCGCCTGAGTTTTCCACTGCAGATCGATTATCTACATGCCTCTCGATACGGTGGCAAAACCCGTGGTGGTGAACTTGACTGGAAGGTACTACCGCATCATGAATTGCAGGGACGTACTGTTTTATTGGTGGATGATATCCATGATGAAGGGGTGACGCTCAAAGCGATTATCGAATACTGCAAAGCACATGGCGCTGAAACGGTATTGAGTGCGGTGTTGATTAATAAAGTACATGATCGAAAAGACGCATCACCTGCTGACTTTGTCGGGCTTGATGTGGTGGACCGCTATCTATTTGGTTACGGCATGGACTATAAAGGGCATTTGCGAAATGCACCGGGTATTTATGCGGTTTGTAGTGATGATGAGTGAGTAGACTGATGGCGAATTTAGCAATTATTGGTGGTACTGGATTAACCTCTTTAAATGGACTGGAGATCACTAAACGTGAAGTGATCCACACCCCGTTTGGTGAACCTTCGGGGCCACTCACGTATGGCGTGCTGAATGGCAAAGAGGTACTGTTTCTGGCGCGTCACGGTTACGGCCATACGATTCCACCGCATCGAATCAATTATCGCGCAAATATCTGGGCACTGCATAATGCGGGGGTAAAGCAGGTGATTGCAGTGGCGGCAGTGGGTGGTATTCATGATGCATTGCCACCGGGTGCATTGGCGGTACCTGATCAGATTATTGATTATACCTGGGGGCGACCGAGCACCTTTTTTGAAGATGATTTGAAGGAAGTGACGCACATCGACTTCAGCTATCCCTACTGTGATGAATTGCGCACGATGTTGCTTGATCAGTGCAAAGCGGCTGGTTTAACCGCCTGTGCGTTCGGCACCTATGGCGCGACGCAGGGGCCACGGCTTGAAACGGCGGCTGAAATTACGAGGATGGAGCGGGATGGTTGCACCATGGTGGGGATGACCGGCATGCCGGAGGCGGTGCTGGCGCGTGAACTGGATCTGGACTACGCCTGTTGTGCCGTTTCGGCCAACTGGGCTGCCGGTAAAGGCGATGGTGCCCTTATCTCTATGGCGGAGATAGAGGAGAACCTTAAAACAGGGATGGATAGCGTGCGTAAAGTGCTAGAGTTATTGCTGTCTCGTCTATAGTTTTTTATTGGGCTTCTGGATTTTCTGTCTCGTTATTTTCACCAACTGGAACTGAATCAAGCTCATTGCCCTCTTCAAGTTCGATTTCTGGTTCAGGCAGTTCGTAAGGGGTGATCTGAACCAGCATGCCAAACATCGGGTGGTCGAAATAGTGCAGTTCTCCGCTACGCATGCGTCTTGTCTGATGCATACGGAATAGCGTTTGGGGCTGCTCGATATCATCAAGATTCATAAAAAAGGTGTTGTTTTCCAGCGGCTCGGTCTGGCTGCGATAGAGCAGGTCTGCTTCCAGATGCAGGTAGCGCCCCAGGTGTAGTTTGATAGTGCCTTCGAGTGTTTTGAGCTGTTTATCTTCCGAATTCTGTTCGATTTCACTTTGAGTCACAAACATCATCGGTGCGTCATTTAAATCTGTGTTTAAGTCTGGCGGAGTCATTAATGAATTGATGCTCATCAACTCAGGCGCTGTGGTTAATGCCGTCTGCCCAATATTGCTATGAATATAGAGGGTTTGGGCCTTGCCTTTTGCGGCGACAGGCTGGCGCCATGCGATGTTTAAAATAGGCACGTAATTGGTCGAGCCAGTGAGTATGTCGTTAAGCTCGGTCAGGATTAGAGCATCTTCAGGTAATAATTGGAAAGGCAGTTCCTGAGGTGGTTGCTCATCAATGACCGCGGTTGTTTCCGTGGCGCTCCTTAGCGTGCCAGAGGGCGCTGTTACGTTGATATCGCCCGCTAGCTCAGGCGTGCTTACAGTAGGCGCTGCTGTAACAAGTACAGGAATTCCTCCCGTGTTTGTAGTTGTCAACTCCAAAGGATTAACCTCAGCAACCGGGTTAAGTTCGATGCTATTTTCATAGTTTGGCAGGCCGGGATCATCAGGCCATATTTCCTGTGAATCTATGGTGTTTTTATCTCGGATCTCAAAGACTATAATCTCGGTCTGAAACCAGCGTTCGTCCTCCTCAGGTTCACTCTGAGCATAGCTTGCAGCACTTAATAGGGCTGTGAGCAGGATGAATGGAAATATAAGGAATTTACGGGTCATAGAATAATAATTATCAGGCCTGGATTTCAGCAAACAATAACAGAAAGTGAATTGCAACATAAGGGGAGAGGGGGGGAGTCGTGCTGTTTCTTTGTTCTGCATGAGCTTCTTTTCACTGATGATTTCTAGAGAGAAGCCTTAGGAATTTCCATATTACTCGTTGATTCTCAGTTGCTTATGACTGAGCTTGTACGCGTTGTTATGTCCATAGTCTTATATTTGCTCACCGAGTGTAAACACACTGAGGGCGGAGATGAAGGAAGATATTTCAAAGGTACGGCTGAGCTACGGGCGTGCAATTTCAAAACGCCAGTTTCTAGATCGTTTTTATGAGTTGTTTATGAGTAGCAGCCCGATTGTTGCGCGTAAGCTTGCTTCGACCAATATTGCCAAACAGCAGGAGTTGTTGTCGCAGGCGGTCAATATGGTGATCCTCTTTCCGCAGGGCAATAAAATTGCCAGGAATGCGCTGAATAGAATTCGAGAGTCACATAATCGTGATGGTCTGGATATTAAGCCGGCGTATTACCAGTTCTGGATTGATAGCCTGATTGTCGCATTATCAGAAAATGACCCGGACTTTAACGATGAGCTTGAGCTGGCGTGGCGAACGGTGGTTCAGGAAGCGATAGATTTTATTGCTGAAGGTCATTAGGGTCATAGCGCCCAGGCGAATGCCTTGTCAAAGATGCTTCGTGCATCCTGAGTAACCGGGGTGCCGTGTGCAATGATAATTTGTTTAAAGTCCCATTGCGCGATTGCCTGAATTGAGTCGCAAAAAGCCCTTTGATCTTTTATCAGTAACTTCAGAATGCGAGTGGGCGTGAAACGGTTGCAGGCACCGTTTAGGCGTAAAAAACACTTTCCCCATAGTGGCATCTCACCGCCAAGGTTAAAGGCAAGATCGGTCAGAATCAGAGTTTGGCTCTCTTTATGAAAGAATGCAAATTCCTGTAGGCGCGGCATGCCGTTAATTGGCTGGCATAGAAGCTCGTCGTGGTGAAAAGGCAGGGTGTTACTATTTTTAGCTGTCGGATGCTTTGCTAGCAGTTCAACTGTTGGTGCATAGACTATTGTCTCAGGGTAGTCATTGAGCCACACATCAATGAAGCGCGTATGTTCCAGGTTTGGTGCGATCAGATAGCGTACTTCGCCTAACGCCTGTATGGCCGCGTGGGTCTCGGCATCGCAAGGGCTCATTGAGTGAATCACCAGCTGCTGGTTCGCAAGGCGTACGATTGTCATGCGTAACCCTAGCGGTACACCGATAAAGTTTGAAGGCTGGTCGACGGTCCAGATATTGGGTCCAAACTGACGTAGTCTATGCATTGTGTTTTTCCTGTCGTGAATGGATAGCGCTTAGTTGAGTGAGTGTGTTTCTGAATTGATCGTATCCATCTTTACCTAATACCATTTCGTATTGCTGTTCTATGGCGTTTACAATTTCGACGGCGAGCGTGATTAATGTCGTTCCTTTTTTTGTGTAACTAATGAACTTGATGCGCCTGTCATTCTGGTCGTCAGTAATCTTAAGGTAGCCCTTTGTTGCTAGCTCTTTCACGATTCTTCCCACTAACTGTTTGCTCAGTGTTGCATCTTGCGCCAGCTGGCTGATCATCATTCCTTCGTTATTGAGGTGGCGTAGGATATTGAGATGCGATGGGGTCACATCGGTGATGCCCTGTGAGGCAAGCTGCTCGAGCAGTGATTGTTCAAAGCCTCTAAAAAGCTTGAGTACGAGTCTGGCTGTTGGTTGGTGTGTCGTCATATGCAAATGGTAAACACTATTTACTAAAAAGTAAATAGTGTTTACCAAAGGGTGATTGATAGTGCTTCTGCCAATTAAAAGTGGCGCCTTGTGCTTACCCGCCTGTTAATCAATAAGATATAATGGCGCTGTAGATGGCTCCTGTTTGGGGGGTGGTTTTTCGATGATAGTGAGTGAATCAGGAGTTTGGAATGTCGGTAAAAAAAGTGCTCAGGATGGGTGATCCTGTTCTGTTGCAAGCGGCAGAGCCCGTCATGAAATTTAATACACAGGCGCTGAGTAAGCTGGTGAATGACTTGCTCGATACCATGGCCAAGCAAGATGGGGCGGGCCTTGCGGCACCGCAAATCGGGGTGAGCCAGCAGGTGGTGGTGTTTGGACTAGCGGCAAATCCGCGTTACCCGGACGAAGAGGTGATACCGACAACTGTATTGATTAACCCGGTGATAGAAGCGTTAAGCGATGAGATGGAGGATGGCTGGGAAGGGTGCCTGAGTGTACCGGGGCTTCGTGGATTAGTGCCTCGCTACACGCATATTCGTTACAGCGGCTTTGACCAGTTTGGCGGCAAGATTGAGCGCGAGGTACGCGATTTCCATGCGCGCGTAGTGCAGCATGAGTGTGACCATCTTGATGGGGTGCTTTACCCTCAGCGTATGACAAACATGCGAGCCTTTGGTTTTGAAGAAGAGTTAACGAAAGCTGCTGAGGTGGAAGCAGAAGAAAGTAGTGAGTAGATTGGCCCACTGCTGATCGTTCTTGGGGCTTGCAATTAATTGCCAGCCATGAGTGGGTTACCAGCTGCGCCAGTGGTTTGTGAAATCGCTGAAGGTGATTACTATATTTCTATAGTGACAGTTGTTGGTAGGGTGATAGTAGCAATATTAAAATATGGTAATGTATTGTGTTATACCGCAGGGTATTACCATCTACTTATTGTTGTACAGCACTAAGGAGTCATCGATGAGCGATACAGTTGCGGTTTTCGCAAGTGCAAGAAGAAATGGGAATACAGGAAAGTTTATAGATTGGATTGGTAGTGAACTAGGCATCAATATCATTGATCTTTCCGAAAAAAATATTTCTCCTTATGATTACGAGCATAAGAACCTTGATGATGATTTCATTCCGATAATGAATGAGATCTTAGAGTATGAAAAAATTATATTTTCAACACCTGTATATTGGTATGCTGCTAGTGCGCAAATGAAAGTTTTTATAGATAGAACGTCAGATTTTTTAGACCTAGATGAGTTAAAGGACATTGGCCGTAGATTAAGAAAAAAGAACGGCTATGTTGTTTGCACATCAATTAGTAGTGAGGCCGACAGCTCATTTTTGAATTCATTTAAAGATACATTTGAGTATCTAGGAATGAACTATGGAGGTCATGTGCATGCCAATTGTGAGAATGGCTACATTCCAAATGAATACATGGAAGATGTGACTCAATTTCTGAATCTTGTTAAATGCTCAGATCATCAATCCTCGAATAAGTGACAGCGCGTAGGGTGCAATAAGTAAAACGCATTGCACCGTATGATAAATCAAAGCTGTTTTGTATTGCTGCACAATGCCCGGTGGATCAGGACTGGTTTTTATTCCTAATGCACCCGGCATAGATAAAAGCCAGGGCTACTGGCTGCATAAATAGACTGGATTAATTAAACGCCTTCTTTGCTAGCGCAACACGCTGTTCATAAGCACTTCGTGCAATCTGCACATCTTCAAGGAAGTAAGGCAGTTCTTTCAGCGTGAGTGCCTGCGGGCCATCGACCAGTGCCTTCTTTGGTTCTGGATGAAAATCAACCAGCACCATATTGGCTCCGGCGATGATTCCCTGTGCGGTGACATGCATCACATCTAGAATGCCATCCGGTGCGATATCACGTGAGCCGACTGAGTGTGATGGATCGATACAGACTGGCATACGAGTCAGGCGTTTCACTACCGGTACGTGTGCGAAATCAACAAAGTTACGGTGCGGATCACCCATGTTGGTTTTCATACCACGCAGACCAAAGATCACGTTGCTGTTGCCTTCGCTGGCAAGGTATTCGGCGGCATTGAGCGATTCTTCCAGCGTGATACCGAAGCCACGTTTTAACAGCACTGGGTGTCGCTGCTGACGCCCGACAATCTTCAGTAGCTCAAAGTTCTGCGTATTGCGGGTGCCGATCTGGAACATCACGCCGGTTGGGTTGCCGGTCTGTTCCAGCGCTTCGTTGATCTCATCGATATGGCTTTCATGGGTGATCTCCATCGCGATCACTTTGATATCGTATTTACCAGCAAGTTCGAAAACATAGGGTAGGCACTCTTTGCCGAAGCCCTGAAATGAATAGGGGTTGGTGCGCGGTTTATAGGCACCCATACGCGTGCACTGCTGGCCGTTCTCCTGCAGTATCTTCATCATCGCTTCGACATGTTCGCGCGTGTTAACGGCACACAGCCCGGCAAACACATTGAGGTTTTTCTGGCCGAAGGTGATGCCGTTGTATTCGAACGAGTCGGTGCGGGTGTCATCTTTGTGGCGACCTAGTACACGATATTCTTCTGAAATACGTACCGCACGCTCAACACAGGGGAGGGTACTCATGTCGTCTATATTAAGGGCATGAGTGTCACCGATCAGGTAGATTTCGGTGAGCGTTTGCTGTGATCCCTTTACCTGGTGCACGCGATATTCGACAGATGGCAGGTTGTTGAGGTGATCCATCAGGCGCTGATAATTGCTGCCTTGTTGGTCCGTATCGGGTGCGAGTATTAGAATCATTTGCGGTTGTCCAGTGTGTTTCAGTTAGGCGTATTATTTCACAGATAGTGATTAATTCATTCAATTAATCATCGAATTTATCATTGTTTGTGGTGTCGGAGGTGCGTTAGTGCTGGCAGAGCAGGCGCGTGACTTTAATAGCGGATGCTAGTGATATTTGAGGTGGGCTTGTTCAGGGTGAAATTATGGGGCGCAGATTATTACGCCGAATGTTTGTTAATGCGCTGAATTTTTAGTTTCAATTCTCTTCGCTTGAAATCAATTGGTTAAATTAATGATTTGTTTGTTGTTAATCGATATTAATTTTTGTCGATAAATTTGACGCAGTTTCGACCTGCATTTTTTGCTTCGTACATCGCCATGTCGGCCCTTTCAAAAAGTGTACGCGCATCGTCATTGCTATTAATGCATGCGACGCCAAGGCTAGCGGAGGTTGGTATCAGCACTTCACCATATTTGTAACTACTGGTGTAGATGGTTCTGCGAATACGTTCGGCTAGCAGCATGGCACCGTCTTTATCGGTATTGCTGAGCAGGATGGTGAATTCCTCGCCGCCATAGCGAAAAAGCATATCGGAACTGCGTGTGCAGTCGGTGATGCGTTCAACAACCGCCTGTAAAATGCAGTCGCCAGCAGTGTGGCCATATTCATCATTGATCTGTTTGAACAGGTCAATATCAAGCGCAATCAGCGATAGCGGTGTGTTGTGACGGTGTGCTAATTCGATTTCACGGATAACAGCGGCATTCATAGCGGCGCGATTGTTGGCACCTGTTAATGGGTCTCGCAGCGCAGCAGTGAGTGCGCCTTTGTAGAGTAGCGCGTTGCGTAAAGGGTAGACCAGGCTGCAAAGCAGGTGCTCAAACAGGGCGGTCTCCTGATTATCAAATACAGTTGAGCGGGTGATGGTGAGTTGACCTAGCGACTGGCCTGCGGCAGATAGTTGGTATGTGCATGAATGTTTGGCTGGCGAGCCGACCTCAATCTTTATGTCCTGTGTCTGGTGTTCGTACAGGACACTTTGATGAGGGACCATGACACTTATCTCTTGAGAAAAGATCTCAATCAGTGCTTCATAATCGAGCGTAGTCTGTAAGACGCTGACGATTTGGAGGGCGCGATTTAAGCCGCCTTGCCCGGACTCAGTCTCTAAGGCATCTGACATTAATGCCAGATTACCAAATTCATATACCATGTCTTTGTCGTTCTGTTGTGTTTGCGGAGTGGGCATTTTCAAGCCTCCTTCGTTAGTGCTAGCACGTCCAAGGCAATATGCATGGAGTATGCCAGTTTGTATTTCAACCTCTCTTAGAGCCCTAATACCACTAAAACATCGTTATGATACATAAATTTAGGTGCGATAAAAGCATAATATTTGTATCGTCAATATTTTGGCTTTAAGTGGTGTGGTGGCATTGCGGCAAAAAATGGCGCTTGGAATTTGTTACAGGAGTGCCTAGTATCAAAAAATGTTAGTCTGAAAATGGCGTTAATGGATTAACGCGAGCTTAATTTCAGGGAGAGAAATGATGCACGGGCCAATTATTAGAAGTCAGGGTGAGCTGCGCACCGCGCTTTCGCTTCAAACCTCTGTAGCAGATCGCCCGATGGGTGAAATTATGGTCGAAAACCAGGGGCTTATTAGCCGCGTTCAGCTCGATATGCTTCTGCAGCAGCAGAAGGGTGGTGTGAATAAGCGCCTCGGTGTGATGTTGGTTGATCAAGGGCTGGTATCGCAGGAGCAGGTCTATATTGCACTGGCGATGAAGTTTGGTATCCCTTATGTGCGCCTTGATGAGTTTGATATCAATAATGACGTGCTGGAATACATTCCTGCCGAAGCCGCATTTCGTTACAATATTATGCCGTTGCTTGTCTTGGGGAAACGTCTGGTTGTTGCGATGGAAAACCCGCTTGACCTAGGGAGTATCGAAGCGCTCACTTTTGCGATTAACCTGAAATTGGAGGCGGTAATTTCACCGTTGCGAGATATTACTGTGGCGCAAAGTAAATATTACAGCCGCTTTGATGAGCGCGAAGCGTTGCAGGATAAGCAGCTTGCTTCGCTCCCATATGTTGTTGTTCCCTCGGATACTATGCATGTCATCGAGGCGCAGGCGCGTAAAAAACCGTTAGTCAGGTTGTTGAATGCGATCGTATTACAGGGGATTGTGAGAGGCGCATCCGATATCAATATTCGTCCTGGTAAAGAGGGAGTCAGGGTCTATTATCGTATCGATGGCCAGTTGCAGTTTGCACGGGCGCTGGATAAGTCGTTGCTTAATCCGTTGGTCTGCCGTATCAAGGTACTGGGCGCGATGGATATTGCAGAGCGGCGTTTGCCGCAGGATGGGCATGTTAGTTTGATGCGAGGTAAACGGCATATTGATTTACGTGTTTCGGTGATGCCAACGGTTGATGGTGAGAGTGTTGTGATTCGCATTCTTGATAAAGAGGTGGGTGTAAAACCTTTTTCTCATTTAGGATTAGTAGCAGAACAGCAGGCGAAAATAGCGACGTTAATCACGAGGCAGAGTGGTCTTTTTTTAGTGGTAGGTCCTACCGGTTCTGGTAAAACAACAACGCTGTATGCTTTATTGAGTGAGATTAAAAAGAATAATGCGCATATCATCACGATAGAAGACCCGGTGGAATATGAGATGGCGGGCATTGAACAGGTTCAGGTTGCAGCGCCACGAGAGGTCGATTTTGCACGTGTTTTAAGAAGTGTGTTGAGGCATGATCCCGATGTGATTATGGTGGGGGAGATTCGAGACGACGAGACAGCTGAGATCGCTAACAAGGCGGCGTTAACCGGTCACTTTGTGTTGAGCACACTGCATACGCATGATTGTGTCAGCACGGTGTTTCGTTTGATTGATATGGGGGTGAAGCCTTATTTGTTGGCGGCGACGCTGAAAGGGGTGATGGCGCAGCGCCTGGTTAAGTTGAATTGTGAGTCTTGCGCTGAGCCGACTAGTGTCGATAGCGTCACATATGCCGTGTTGCAACTGGCTGAGGAGGAGCGTGTCTTTTCGGGACGGGGGTGTAATGCCTGTAACCAGAGCGGTTTTCATGGGCGTACGTTGATCAGTGAGGTATTACTGGTGGATGATGTGATTGCTGGGCTTATTAATACACAGGCACCACGTGCGCTATTTGCTGAAAATGCACGACAGAATGGTATGGTGACGATCAGTGATGATCTGGTTCGGTTGGTAAAAGCGGGGAAGGTCGCCCCTGAAGAGGCACTTGCATATGATGTATCATCCTCGTTTTAGTGCATAAATAGCAATTCGGTTATTTTGCTGTTGTATGTATCGAAGTGGTTTTTGTATTTTGTTGATCGTGCGACAGGGAGTCTGTATTGGATACAAAAAAGCGAGTGAAATTAGCGAGTCCTCGCAGAAGCCTGCTTTATATTCTTCTTATTGGCCTTATTTTTTCGCTGGTACTCTTCTTATGGATTAGGGACTGGGAGCAGCAACGAATTCAGATTAGTTTCGAGACGCTGGCTTCGTCTTATGTTTCAGCCATCGATAATGAGATTAGTCGCCATCAGGAGGCGATTAACTCGGTTGCTAATTTCCATCACTCACTTAGTGCCGCAAACCGGGCAGCTTTCCATGCCTTTGCCAGCGCGGTATTGCTAGAGCATCACGATATACAGGCATTAGAGTGGGTGCCAAGGGTCTCGCATGCAGAGCGCCAGGAGTATGAACTCAAAGCTCGCCAGGCAGGGTTTGGGGCATTTCGTTTTACGGAGCGAAGTGCGGCTGGTGGGCTGGTAGAGGCAACAACACGAGACGAATACTTCCCGGTTTATTACGTGGTTCCCCATGAGAGCAATGAACGTGCACTAGGTTTTGATCTTGCCTCTGATCCTGTTAGACGAAAGGCACTCTTGCGGGCGCGCGACAGTGGTAAGACGGTGGCAACTGGTCGAATACGCTTAGTGCAGGATGATAATAGTGGTCAGTTCGGTTATCTCATGTTTAAGCCGGTGTATAAAGGTACGTTTCCACTCACCATTGAGTCACGTCGTGCACAGTTACAGGGGTATGCACTTGGTGTATTTAAGATTGATGCCTTTGTTGAAGAGGCGCTTCAAGATTCAGCGCTCGGCACATTAGACCTCTGGATTTATGATCAGGTTGATACGGGTGCAAGTGAGTTACTCTATTTTAGAGAAAATACAAAAGATGAGGCGGCGGTGTCTTATCTATCTGCACTTATTATAGATAGTGATTTAGCATTTGAAATGACGTTGAATCGGCATGGGCGTTCCTGGGTATTTAAATTTAAGCCATCAGCTCATTTTTTAAATGAAGCCTCTTCAGAAAAAGCGTGGTTAGTATTAATTGCCGGCATTGCTTTGACCAGTTTTATGGTGTTGATTTTACATCGTCGAGAGCGCTATACCCAGATGGTTGAACAGAACGCGCAGCTTTTAGCGCAAGAAAAAAATGAATCTGAGCAACGTTATTTGCATTTGTTTGAGAGCAATAATGATGCGCTGTTTGTGGTGGAGATAAATGAGAGGGTGGGCCCTGGTAAATTTATCGATGTGAATGAAGCGATGTGTCGCCGCCTGGGGTATAGCAAAGAAGAGCTGTTACAGATGACGCCTGTCGATATCAATATTCCAGGAATGGAGGTGGAATTACAGGAGTGTGTTGCTCATGTGCTGGAGCATAAAGGTCATTTATTTGGAACAGTGCATGTTGCCAAGGATGGTAGGGAGATCTCTGTCGAGATTAATATCAGGGCATTGGATGGGAGCAATGAATCACTCTTTATTGCATGCGCTCGGGACGTTACTCAGCGTCGAAAAGCGCATGAAGCACAGATAGAAGAAAAAGAGTGGGAGATGGAAAAGCTGTCAAGTGCGCTGGAGCAGACGGCTGATTCAATCATGATTACGGATCGTTACGGAGTCATCGAATATGTTAACCCTGCCTTTGAGGAGATCACCGGGTTTACCAGAGCAGAAGCAAGTGGCAAAACACCGACTATCATTAAGTCGGGGCGAAATTCGAGTAAGGAATATAAGCGGTTATGGCGGACCATTATGCACGGAGAGGTTTATCGGAATGTTTTGATTAACCGCAAAAAGGATGGCTCTCTTTACTATGAAGAGAAAACCATTTCGCCACTTAAAGATAGTGATGGCAATATTACGCATTTTATTTCTTCTGGTAAGGACATCACTGAGCGTATGCAGACGGAGGAGCGTCTACATCATCTCGCTTACCACGATGTTTTGACTGATCTTCCGAATAGAGTGTTGCTTGTAGAGCGGATTAGTAACGCAATTAAACAGTCTCGTGGTGCGGAGCAACGCTGTGCGGTGTTATTTATTGATCTTGATCGCTTTAAAAATATTAACGATACGTTAGGTCACGGTGTTGGTGATCTGCTATTGCAGGCGGTTCCTGAGCGTTTGTTGAGTTGCGTGCGTGACAGGGATACCGTGGCGCGTTTTGGGGGAGATGAATTTGCACTGCTATTAGAGAAGGTGCCTAGCAGTGATGATGTTGCCAAAGTAGCATCAAAATTGATAGAGGTGTTGTCTAAGCCCTATTTAGTGCATAACCAGGAACTGTATTTAACCGCAAGTATCGGGATTAGTCTTTCTCCTGATGATAGTACGGATGCCAATACGCTGATCAAAAATGCAGATACGGCGATGTATCGTGCAAAAGATACCGGGCGTAATAACTATCAATTCTATTCAACTGATATGGGTGCGAGGGCTTTTGAACGCCTTTCTCTTGAAACAAGTTTGCGATATGCGATGGAACGTAACGAGTTTGAGCTTTTTTATCAGTCGGTGGTTGCGATGGGTAGTGGTGAAATAGTGGGTGCTGAAGCGTTAATACGTTGGCATCACCCTGATTTAGGGTTAGTCGCACCTGATAAATTTATTCCACTGCTAGAGGATACCGGGTTAATTATCGACGTTGGAGAGTGGGTGATCAATACGGCATGTCAGCAAGGCAGTGCCGTGATTAAGCTTATCGGCAAGCCATTTAGAATGGCGGTGAACCTTTCTGGTAAGCAGTTCCGTGATGAAAAGCTAGTCGAGATTGTGCAACAGGCCGTTCGCGTTCATCAATTCCCTGTTTCATTGCTTGATATTGAAATTACTGAGACGGTTTTAATGCAGAATGACAGGGTTTCGCTTGCAAATATTAGTGCCCTGAAAAAGTTGGGAATGCGTTTATCGATCGATGATTTTGGCACGGGGTATTCGTCGCTTAGTTATCTCAAGCGATTTCCAGTGGATATTATTAAAATTGACCGAACCTTTATTCGTGATGTGACTAATGATCCTGAAGATGCTGCCATTGTGACGGCAGTGATAGCGATGGCGCATAGTCTTAAGCTGGAGGTTGTTGCCGAGGGTGTTGAGGATAATGCTCAGGTTGAGTTCCTGAAGCATTACACCTGTGATTATCTGCAGGGTTTCCTATTTAGTACTGCTCTGCCAGAAAAAGAGTTTCATCAACTTTTAATGACTAAAGATAAAATGTTATAGGTTGTATCGTTAGTTGGATGCGACTCGTGGTAACAGGCTTTCATCTGGTGGTGAAATATGGGGAAGATTTTCTCCAATCCACTTAACGAGCGGTGCCCACTCAATTTGCTCACTAGTGACTTGTGATGAATCCATTTCATGAATGCCGATGCCCATTGCTGATGCATCAATGTAGCTTTCGCTGTCGCTAAGCGAGGTAATAAAAGGTATATCGAGTGATTCAAGAAAGCGCTCGAGCGGTTTGTAAATCGGTGTATCTTGCCTAACTCTGTTGGCAATGACGCTGATGGGAATTCTTTTGGAACGAGTTTTAATGGTGAGCATTAGTTCGCGTATAAATGCGGCAGTAGCATGAATGTCGACCACCGATGGTGCTACCGGAATAATGATCATGTCGGCGCGATCGACTGCTTCGCGCAGCAGGTCTCTGCTAATGCCCGCAGGTGTATCGATGATGACACGTTCGGTATCGGGTGGTGTTTTTAACTGGAAGGCGCGTGTAATGCCAGTCCGCTTGTGGCTTGCATCGATGAGGTGGACAGGCGGACGGCCGCTGTTATCTCTCAGTGCCCCCCAGTAATGGCTTGAGCCTTGAGGGTCGTAATCGAGGATGGCCGTTTTGAAACCAGCTGAAGCGTAGAGTGATGCAAGGTTTGTTGCAATGGTTGTTTTCCCACTACCGCCTTTTGCGTTAAGTAATAATACAGATTGCATAACTTTACCCTTCAAACTCCTATTTATTTTATATAGCGCCATTATTACTAAGAAATGTAATGGATTTTCACTTTATAAGCTGTGAGACGTATCACGGTTGAGGGATTGACCTCTGTTATGTGACCTTTATAGTAAGCTGGTTGTTTGCATTCAAGGTGTTACCTTATTGATTATGTTTTAATTTATTTTTATGGCGGGGTTTTGCACTCTTAGGGGAATATTGGGAGAAGAAGATGGATCAGTCAGTTAAATTCTGGGATAAAATTTCAGCGCGTTATGCTAAACAGTCCATTGCAGACGAAGCGGCGTATCAAAGAAAACTCCATATCACACGCGAATACTTTAATCCAGAAATGGCGGTGCTGGAGATCGGCTGCGGTACTGGCTCAACCGCGATCCTCCATGCCCCTTATGTAAAGCATATCCGAGCAATTGACATCTCAGCAAAGATGATCGAGATCGCCCAAAACAAATTGAGTGCCGAGAAGATCGATAACATCACCTTCGAACAATCGACCATCGACGAGCTTAAGATAGAAGCGCAGAGCATTGATGCCGTGATGGCGCTCAGCATCCTGCATCTGGTTGAAGATAGAGATGAAGTGATCGCAAAGGTCTACGAGATGCTCAAGCCGGGCGGGGTGTTTGTTAGCAGTACCGTCTGCCTGGGTGACTCGATATTGAAGCTGATAAAGCTAATCGCACCGCTGGGTATACTGTTAGGTTTCATGCCAGCGGTGAAGGTCTTTACCGGTAAAGAACTGGAGGCATCAATTACCAATGCCGGGTTTGAGATTGATCACCGCTGGTTGCCGGGAAAAAATAAGGTGCTGTTTATCGTGGCGAAGAAGCCAGTGTTGTAATGTAACGTGGGCACAGGTGCCCGCGATTTGTCATATCCGCTCAGTTAGCTTTTTTCTGGGGCTTGTTTATCTGCTCAAGGAAATTGATTGCTGGCTCATAATTCTTTTTTGCTGCTATATCTAGCCAGTACTGGCCTCTTTGAGTATCCTTTTTAGTTCCCTGCCCCAGATACATCATCACTCCAATGGAACTCTGGGAGTGAGTATTTCCAGCAACAGCGGCTTTTCTGAACCAGCGTGCAGCTTTGTTATGACTCTTTTTTAGTTTTTTCCCCTGGTAATAGGTAGTAGCCAGCCAGTCCTGTATTTGTGCATTATCCTCAGACGCCCACCTTTCAGCGCGTTTATGTACGGATTCAGTGATGGTCTTGGCCTTTTCTGTGGCGATTACGATAAGCGTATACTGCGCCTGATCATGACCCTGATCCGCCGCTTTCCATAGAAAATCAGCACTTGATTTATCATCGCGCCCAAAAGCCAGGCGCCCGATCTCGTATTGGGCAGCTGCAAAGCCATTGTTTGCCGACAACCCCATCCAGTGTCTGTGTTGCTCGGCACTGCGCTGTAGGCCAAACCAGCCATTGATATAGGCGTTAGCAACGATGTGCTGCGCATATCTGTCGCCGCCTTCAGCCGCCTTAAAAAATAGATCCCTGGCACCTTGATTATCACCCTGTTCGAAAAGTGCAGTGGCTATTTCATTGGCGGGTGAGTAGAGTTTTGCAAGCGGCTGGAGCATGCGCGCACTTTTTTCCGATAACTGCCCATCTTTTTCAATGATCACGCTTGATACGTCGATAAGGCGCGATGCTTTTCGGTAGGCGTCCTTTTCCTGGTTAATGATGGTCACAACTAAATCGATAATATCACTCGCGAGTGTATTATTTCCCAGGGCGAGAGACTTTTCTGCTATCAATATAAGTTTTGATGCCCTCGTGTCAGGCTTTCCAATTTTGTTGGCTGTCGTTACGGCATTCGATAATAGACTCGGAATAAGTTGGTTCCGTCCATTTTCCACAACGTAGTCAATCGTTTTCATGTAACGCAACTGGACTAACATCCCATAGTGATTGTCTCTTTTCTTATCATCCACTATCTTATCAATGAGCATGGTGGCTTCATTCAGTAAATTGTTTTTTGCGATGATCGTGGCGACGCTTCCCAGTGCATTGTCTTTTATTTTGGCATCTGAAATTCGATCTAATAATTCAGCAACCTGAGCTGAGTCTCCCGAGATTTCGGCCCTGATTGTGGCTAACCTTGAGACTGCTTTATCCTTTTCCGGGCCTGATGGCATCTTATCAAGCAGCATCAGAGCGGTGCTGGTATACCGCCAGGATGTTTTTTGCATGCGAAGAATTTTATGGGCATTTGACAGCCACTGGTATGTCATTGCCTGTAGATGCGGGGATGCAATGTTATGTTTGATTGAATCATTCAGGCTTCTTTCAGAAAGACTTATGAGCTGATTAGCTGTGCTGGTATTTCCTGATTTAGCCTGAAGATATGCGATTTCTGCATAATCGAGATAATTGGGTAAAAATTTTTCTGCTCTTAACAATTGCACTGCATCCAGCAACGCTTTAGATGCAATACGATTTTCATTGTGCCTAATGGCATTTCTAGCCAGGCTCTTGAGTTTCATTTTGACGAATGTACGTTGACTCTTATTCTTGACCCTGGAAATTAATGAAAGAGCCTGGCTATACTCACCGCCCCATACTATCAGGGTGTCTGCAATGTCCAGAATATAGTCGTCTCTCTTTTTGCTTTCGGCCTTGTTTATATGGCGCAACCACCTGTCAATAACGACGAGGGCACTCTTTTGATTCTTTTCTTGAAAATATGCCAATGCAACATAGCTAAAAGCGCCTGATTGAGCCTTTAATGAGCTGTTATTGTTTTCGATCGCTGTAACTATCAGGTCAGGGCTGTAATCGATCGCTGCAAGGTTTTGTGCTATTCCCCAGTACGCCATCTCTTTATCAAAATCTTTATGTACCATTTTTGCTTCTTGCAGACTTTTCTTTAGCAGTAGATTGGCATCACTTTTTTTCCCCAGATTAAAATAGCCTTTTGCTGCACGTGCAAAAATCTTCGAGCGAAATTGACTGTCGATGCTTGAGTGCGTGTTAGAGAGCGCCCTTATCAGCCATCTTTCTGCTGTTTTTGTGTCACCCGAGGTTGAATAAAGTTCGGAGATACTAAGCTGAGTTTCTGCCACATAGCGATCTATGTTCCAGGTGGCCGCCGCAGAGGCATTTAATAGTTTAGTCGGGGTGCCACCTTCGTTGGCGATACTCACCGTTGACCCGAACAGGGATAAGAGCATTAGCACCCCTATGCTGCTGAGCAATCGATGGATCATGTTTACTTGTTCCTTAATTTCTTTGTTCTATAAGATTAGATTATTAAAATATTTGCTTTATCCTTTCGCGATCTTTGCCCAGGTATCTCGCAACGTTACCGTGCGATTAAACACTGGCTTGTTCCCCGCCTGATGCATCGGATCTAGCGAATAATATCCCTCACGCTCGAATTGAAACCGGTCGCCCGGTTTGGCATCGGTAAGCGTCGGTTCCAGATAGCATTGAGTCAGCGTGCGCAGAGAGTCTGGATTGATGTGATCGACATACGTCTTGCCATCTTTACTGTTATCCGGCGTTGGATGATTGAAGAGACGGTCGTATAGGCGTACTTCGGCTTCAACTGCATGTTTGGCTGAGACCCAGTGGATCACCCCTTTGACTTTACGCCCTTCGGGATTTTTACCGTGGGTATCGGCATCGTAGGTGCAGCGCAGTTCGATGACGTTACCATCGTTATCTTTGATCATTTCATCGCAGCGAATCACATAGCCATTTCTCAGGCGAACTTCACCATCTGGGATGAGGCGTTTGTATTTTTTTGGTGGTACCTCTTCAAAGTCGGCCTGATCAATGTAGATTTCACGTGCGAAGGGCAGCTTGCGTGTGCCAAAGCTTTCGTCCTGTGGGTGGTTGGCTGCTTCAAGTAGTTCTTCTTTATCTTCAGGGTAATTGGTGATCACCACTTTGAGTGGGTGCAATACTGCCATGCGACGCGGTGCATTTTTGTTTAGGTCGTCTCGCATACATCCTTCGAGTACCTCCATCTCAATCACATTCTCAGACTTGGTGACACCGATGCGCTGCACAAATTCGCGCAGTGCAGCTGGGGTACAACCGCGGCGGCGCAGGCCAGCGATGGTTGGCATGCGTGGATCATCCCATCCTTCAACATGACCATTATCGACCAGCTCGGTCAGTTTACGCTTACTGGTAACGGTGTGCTCCAGATTGAGGCGTGAAAATTCAATCTGCTGCGGATGGCATTTGGTTTCAAGCGTGTCGAGGAACCAGTCGTACAGAGGGCGATGATCTTCGAACTCCAGTGTGCAGATGGAGTGGGTGATCCCTTCCAGCGCATCAGAGATGCAGTGGGTGAAATCGTACATTGGGTAGAGGCACCACTCAGCACCGGTCTGATGATGGATCACGCCGTGGCGAATGCGGTAGAGCGTTGGGTCGCGCATGTTGATATTGGGGGATGCCATGTCGATTTTGGCGCGCAGTACTTTTGTGCCATCTGCAAATTCGCCTGCCTTCATGCGAGCAAACAGATCCAGATTCTCTTCGATGCTACGGCTGCGAAACGGACTATCTTTGCCAGCTTCGGTCAATGTGCCGCGGTATTCACGCATATCCTCTGCGTTAAGATCGCAGACGTAGGCCTTCTCTTTTTTGATCAGTTGAACGGCGAAGTCATACAGCGCATCGAAGTAGTCGGAGGAGAAATAGACCTTATCGCCCCAATTGCAACCGAGCCACTCGACATCTTTCTGGATCGCTTCCACGAATTCGATGTTCTCTTTGTGTGGATTGGTATCGTCAAAGCGCAGGTTGCAGTGGCCGTCGTAATCTTCGGCAATGCCAAAGTTGAGCAGGATCGATTTGGCGTGGCCGATATGCAGGTAGCCGTTGGGCTCAGGTGGAAAGCGGGTGACAACGCGGCCATCATTTTTATTGTTTTTCAGGTCTTCATCGATGATGTTGCGGATGAAGTTGGATGGCCTATTATCTGATTCTGGTTGTTCAATGTCACTCATGCCGAGGTGCGTCCTTGTGTGCTGGGTGTTGAGGCGGACTCACCATAGGGGCAGATCCGCGATCCAAATTTGGTGTGCCGATTATAGCCGAGAAGGGCTGGCTGCGTTAATCGTTGAGATGCAGGCTTTCTGCGGCGTAAAGGGTGTTTTGCAATAGCGTGGCGCGGGTCATTGGACCAACACCGCCGGGTACCGGGGTGATCCAGCCTGCGCGTTGGGCGGCGGTATCGTAATCGACATCGCCGATCAGTTTGCCATCGGCACCGCGGTTGATGCCAACATCAATCACAATTGCGCCGGGTTTGATCCATTCGCCTTTCACAATGCCGGGTTTACCGACGGCGACTACCACGATATCTGCACGTGATACATGTTCGTGGGTGTTTTTAGTGAAACGGTGGCAGGTGGTGACGGTACAGCCTGCGAGCAGTAATTCGAGCCCCATTGGGCGGCCGACGATATTCGATGCGCCGACGACCACGGCTTCCATCCCTTGAATTTTTTCGCCGGTATGTTCCAGCAAAGTCATGATGCCGTATGGGGTGCAGGGGCGTAGTAACGGGGTGCGTTGTGTTAGGCGGCCGATGTTGTATGGGTGGAAACCATCGACATCTTTGTCGGGGTGGATGGTTTCGATCACGGTTTTGGGGTCGATATGTTGCGGCAGTGGTAGCTGTACCAGAATGCCGTCGATGCTGTCGTCGCCATTCAGTTTCTCAATGAGTGCCAGCAGTGTTTCCTGTGTGGTCGTTTCGGGCAGGTCGTGTGATTTGGAAACAAAGCCAACCTCGGCGCAATCTCTGCGTTTGCTGTTGACGTAGACTTCGGAGGCCGGATCCTGGCCGACTAAAATGACGGCGAGGCCGGGGGCGCGAACCCCTTCGGAGAGACGCTTATCGACACGCTGTTTTACGTTTTGACGAATCTTGGCGGCAATTGCTTTGCCATCGATGATTTTTGCGCTCATGCCTGTCACTGAAACCTAGTTGAAACGGAGACGCTATCCTACCTAAATTCCCTTAATTATTCGAGGTGTAGGGCTGGATTTTTCGTTAATTAATTTAAGGGATCTCTGATTAATTGCCTTATCAGTCATTGCGAGCAAAGCGTGGCAATCTTGACTCTAGATGAATCATCGATTGTGTCGCGGTACTCGTTAAAGAGTTGAACCGTCCATGGTTCAACTCCACTCCGTTCATGCGACATCCAATAAGCCTCGGACGTCCTCGTCACCTCGCTAGCGCGTCGGCTCTCAAGTGACTGACGGGGTTAGTATGCAATTGCTACACTTTCTTCGCTACGCTACGAAAGGTGTTGCAAGTTGCCCGGCCCCTACCGAGGGCTTGTGCTACCTCGCTCGCTATTCGCATAGCTCTCCATGTAGCACGGCGTGAGTTAAGAGATTACTTCGTCGGTTTCACTCCTCATAATGACAATTAATCAGAGCGTCCTTAAAATTAGCTGTGATGTAGTGTGCGTCTATTTGGCAATGACCATCACGATGGAGGGTTCAATTTCAGTGGCCAGATTAGATAAGCTTGAGGCTTCTCGGTAACGACGGGTTGCGCGGGTCGAGTGAGTATTGCTGTTGAGCAGGCGGTGTAAGAATTCCACTTTAATGGCGTAGTTGACGTTCTGGGTGAGGTCACCAGTGGCTTCATAAATTTTGGTGGCGTTGAGTTTGGCGGTGACAATGCCGATCGCTTCGCCGTGAAGGTTGAGCAGTGGGCCGCCACTGTTGCCCGACTGTAGCGGTACTGAGATCTGGTACATGCGCGGGTCATCGCGCATGCCCGAGGTGGCGCTAACATGGCCGGTCGTGAGTTTAGGTTTGCTGCCCATTAGGTCGGGGTGTGGGAAGCCGATGGTGAAGACTTCAACGCCGAGCCCGGATTGACCTTTGCTAAGCGCAATCGGTGGTGGTAGCAGGCTTGGGTCTGCCACTTTCAGGACGACGATATCATTGTGCTCATCTTTTAGTTCGACCGTTGCAGAGGTGGTTTCACCATTCGAAAATATTAATGTAATATCTTTTGAGTTAGTTACAACATGATGATTTGTTACGATATAGTTACCTTCTATCACCCATCCTGTGCCGCCACTTCGACCCGAGCGCTTCTGCTCGGGAGTACCGCGCCCGTAGGCACCATTCAGGCACTGGCCATGTGCTAAGTCTCCAATCTTGAATGATGACATTCGGGTGTGTTTGAAGCCGTAAACAAATGAGACGATCTGTTTGATGATGGGCGCACGGGTTCCGAGGATGCGCTTAAGTTCTTCGTTGGCATCAAGCGTGGCGCTATTAACACTGCTTGCAGGCGCACCACGCCGCATTGCCCTGCTGACGTTGATAGCAAACTTCTTGATTGCGCTGCAATATTCACTATTAATTTCATTGCTTGCAACCTTTTTGGTGCGCGTGGCCTGACGTGCTGCGGGTGAGAGTTTTTTTGTTTCTACGTTGGCTTTTTTAGGTGGCGGTGACTGGCTGTAGTGTGTTTTGCCGTCAGCATCGACCCATTTATAGATTTGGGCGTCCGCTGTCGTGGTAATAAAGAGTGCGGCAAAGAATAGGGTGGCAATGCTTTTCATGCTTGTTCGCTGTGCTTGGCAGTTAGATGGCCATCGGCGAAAGTGGTTTAGAGTTTAGTTTGGGTATGAGTGGATGTTACATGGATTCATTTTATTTATTTAATAACAGTGAGTTATTGTATTTAGTTAATTTTAATTATATTTTGTAGCGTTGGCTTTGCAGGCATTGATGAATGCCTGCGCGGCATTGGAAAGGGTTCGTTTCTGGTGATGTGCGATACCGAGGGTTCGCTGTGCGTAAAAGTTTCCTTGATGCATCTTTAGTGTCTCATCGACCAGCGTTTTGGGTAGTATGCTCCACCCTTGGCCAATCGAAACCAGCATTTTGATTGTCTCGAGGTAATTGGTTTCAAGACTGATTTCGAGTGGTTGAGTCTGATGTTTGAAGTGCTGGTCAATCAGGGCGCGGGTAAACGTGCCGTATGATGGCAGGATGGCAGTGTGTTTTAAAAGGTCTGCGTCGCTAATCTGGGGCAAAGAACAGAGTGGGTGGTCGTGAGAAGTGACCAGTACGAGTGGGTCATGCCAGATCGGGATAAGCGTGAGCGCGCGGTCATTTTCATCGATATCAAGTGGCGGCAATGTCACTACGGCGAGTTCAAGATTTGCCTGTTCGACTTCACGGCACGCCGCCTCTGAATCGAGAAAATGGAGGTCGAGCTGAACCTCGGTGTGGGTCTGGTTGAATGATTTGAGCACACTCGGCAGGCGATGAAGTCCGATGTGATGGCTGGTGCCGATACTCAGTTGTCCGCTGACCTCGCCGGAGAGATTGCGGATCGCACGTTGACTGTCGATTACCTCGAGCAGGATTTTTCTGGCATGCGGTAACAGCGCACTGCCGGCGGTGGTGAGTTTGACGCTGCGTCCAATGCGGTCAAATAGCCGCGCATCAAGCGAGCTTTCCAGTGCTGCGATCCGCTTGCTGATCGCGGGCTGGGTGATGTGCAGTTGCTCAGCGGCCTGAGAAAAGGAGTGATGCTGCGCAACACTAACAAACGCCTTGAGGTCTGAGATGTTCATAAGAGTATTTTATCTATTCCATGTTGGAATGCAATGTATGAAAAAGATGAATTAGATTAATGAGCTGGATCGGCGTATATTGCCTGCACTGATTGATAAGAGATGCCGTTGAGGGCGTCGATAGGCTGGAGATAAAGCAATGTCAAACAATACCTTATATGATAAATTGTGGAATTCACATCAGGTTCGTGAAACAGATGAAGGCGCGAGTGTTCTATATATAGACAGACATTTGGTGCATGAGGTGACTTCACCGCAGGCCTTTGAGGGCTTGCGAATCGCGGATCGTAAACCGTGGCGTGTCGATTCTGTGCTGGCAACGCCGGATCACAACGTGCCGACCACCGATCGCAGCAAAGGGATCGAAGAGGCCGTTGCGCGGATTCAGGTTGAGACACTGGATAGCAACTGCGAGGAGTTTGGGCTTACCGAATTCAAGATGGATGACCCGCGCCAGGGGATCGTCCATGTGGTCGGCCCTGAATCGGGTGCGACCTTGCCGGGGATGACGGTGGTGTGTGGTGATTCTCATACCTCGACTCATGGTGCTTTGGGTGCGCTGGCATTTGGCATCGGCACCTCAGAGGTCGAGCATGTATTGGCGACGCAGTGCCTGATCCAGAAGAAATCGAAAAACATGTTAGTGCAGGTCGACGGCCAATTGCGTGACGGCGTCTCAGCCAAAGATATGGCGTTGGCGATCATCGGTGAAATCGGTACCGCAGGCGGCACCGGTTATGCGATTGAATTTGGTGGTGAGGCAGTACGTGCATTGTCGGTTGAAGGGCGCATGACCCTGTGCAATATGACGATCGAAGCGGGTGCGCGCGCCGGCATGGTAGCGGTTGATGAAAAGACGATTGAGTATGTGCGCGGCCGTACCTATGCACCGAAGCCTGATCAATGGGAGCAGGCAAAGGCAGCCTGGGCTGATCTGCACAGCGATGATGGTGCTGAGTTCGATCGTACGGTGATGATTGATGGTGCGACGATCGAACCGCAGGTGACCTGGGGTACATCGCCGGAGATGGTGTTACCGGTCGGTGGTTCAGTGCCGCGCCCTGAAGACGAAGCGGATAGTGTGAAGCGTGGCAACATCGAACGCGCGCTCGCTTACATGGGGCTTGAAGGTGGGCAGGCGATTACGGATATCAAACTTGATAAGGTCTTCATCGGTTCGTGTACTAATTCACGTATCGAAGATCTGCGCGATGCGGCGGCGGTGATCAATGGTCGTCAGGTGGCTGAGACGGTGAATCAGGCGCTGGTGGTACCGGGTTCTGGTCTGGTGAAACGTCAGGCCGAAGCGGAAGGGCTGGATAAGATTTTTACCGAAGCGGGCTTTGAGTGGCGTGAACCGGGTTGTTCGATGTGTCTGGCGATGAATGCGGATCGATTGGGCGACGGCGAACACTGCGCCTCGACCTCGAACCGTAATTTCGAAGGGCGACAGGGGCAGGGTGGACGTACCCATCTGGTGAGTCCTGCAATGGCAGCCGTGGCCGCGATTGCGGGCCATTTTGTCGACGTGACGCAAGACGCTGAAAAGGAGGCGTAACAATGGATGCATTTACAACATTAAATGGTTTAGTGGTGCCGATTGATCGCGCCAACGTCGATACCGATGCGATCATTCCCAAGCAGTTTTTGAAGTCGGTTAAACGCAGTGGCTTTGGGCCGAACCTGTTTGATGAATGGCGTTATACCGATGTGGGAGAACCGGATCAGGATTGTAGCGGGCGTCCGGTTAACGCTGACTTTGCATTGAACCAGCCACGTTTTAGTGGCGCGCAGATTCTGATCGCACGTGATAACTTTGGTTGCGGTTCATCGCGTGAACATGCGGTATGGGCGCTGCTTGACCACGGTATTAAGGTAGTCATCGCGCCGAGTTTTGCGGATATCTTTTATAACAACTGTTTTAAAAATGGCGTGTTGCCGTTTGCACTCAGTGCGGATGATGTGGATCGGATCTTTAAAGAGATTGATGCCAATGAAGGTTATCGTTTGCAGGTTGATTTGGCCGCGCAACATGTTACCTTGCCGAGTGGTGAGACGATGAACTTTGAAATTGATAACTTTCGTAAAGAGTGTCTATTGCAGGGGCTTGATGAAATTGCTTTGAGCCTGCAACATGCCGATGCGGTACGTGAGTATGAGGCGAAACGAAAGCAAGATGCACCGTGGTTGTTTGCTTCTTGAAGGAGCTGATTTTTAAGTAGTCGTCATTGCGAGGAGAGGGACGACGCGGCAATCCCCTAGTCCAGTGTAGCCCATTACCTGAGGATTGCGTTGCTTTACCCCGAGGGCACTTCCTTTGGGCGCGCTCGCAATGACAAGTTCTAATTTAGATATAATTAATTTTTAGCGTGGAAGAATAGCAATGACAAAAAAAATACTGGTTTTACCTGGTGACGGCATCGGGCCGGAAATTGTAGCAGAGGCAGTTAAAGTGCTAGAGGCACTACAGGCGAATCACGGTCTTGAGATTGAACTCGACCACGGTCTGGTGGGCGGCGCGGCTTACGATGCGGCGGGTTCTCCGTTACCGGATGAGACCCTTGAAAAAGCAAAGGGGTGTGATGCGATTCTGTTGGGCGCGGTTGGCGGTCATAAATGGGAGTCCCTCGATATCGCGGTTCGTCCTGAAAAAGGACTGCTGGGTTTACGTGCCAATTTGGAACTATTTTCAAATCTGCGCCCTGCGATTCTTTATCCGCAATTGGCGGACGCATCGACACTGAAACCGGAAGTGGTCTCGGGGCTCGATATTATGATCGTGCGTGAACTGACCGGCGGCATCTACTTTGGTCAACCGCGTGGTATTCGCACATTGGAAAATGGCGAGAAGCAGGGCTTTAATACGCTGATCTATAAAGAGTCAGAGATTGAGCGCATCGGCCGCTCGGCGTTTGAGATTGCGATGAAGCGTGATAAACGTGTCTGCTCAGTCGATAAAGCGAATGTTCTGGAATGTACCGAGCTGTGGCGCGAGGTGATGGAGCGTGTGGCAAAAGAGTATCCAGAAATTGAACTCAGTCATATGTATGTCGACAACGCTGCGATGCAGCTGGTGCGCGCGCCAAAGCAGTTCGATGTGATGGTCACCACCAATATGTTTGGCGACATCCTCTCAGATTGCGCCGCGATGCTGACTGGTTCGATCGGTATGTTGCCATCGGCGTCACTCGATGCGAATGGTAAAGGGATGTATGAGCCGATTCACGGTTCTGCACCGGATATTGCGGGGCAGGCGGTTGCGAACCCAATTGCGACGATTTTATCGGTTGCGATGTTATTGCGTTATTCACTGAACCAGGTGGCAATGGCGGACCGTATTGAAGCGGCCGTTAATCGCGTGCTGGATGAAGGTTTGCGCACAGCAGATATTTATACAGAAGGTTCTCGCAAGGTATCAACTAATGAAATGGGTGATGCCATTGTTGCGGCACTGAATTAGTATTCAGCCACGAAACAAAGCAATCTATTTAAAAAGACAAGCGTAAGGAAAACTGTGATGAGTAAAAAGTACAATGTTGCCGTTGTGGGTGCGACAGGCGCGGTGGGTGAAACCATCATCGAGATTCTGGCCGAACGTGATTTTCCGGTGGATACGTTATACCCACTGGCGAGCAGTCGCTCAGCTGGTAAACGCGTCGAATTTAAAGGCAAGCACATCAGGGTAGAAGATCTGGATACCTTTGACTTCTCGAAGGTACAGGTAGCGCTTTTCTCTGCGGGTGGTGATATTTCAGCGAAGTATGCGCCGATCGCGGGCGCGGCGGGCTGTGTGGTGATCGATAATACCTCGCACTTTCGTTATGACGACGACATTCCATTAGTCGTGCCTGAGGTTAATCCGGAAGCGGTGGCTGAGTATAAAAACCGCAACATTATCGCTAACCCGAACTGTTCCACCATTCAAATGTTGGTGGCGTTGAAACCTATCTATGATTTGGTTGGAATCGAACGTATCAATGTTTGTACCTATCAGGCAGTTTCCGGTAGTGGTAAGTCGGCAATTGAAGAGCTGGCAGGACAGACGGCTGCGTTACTGAATACCCAGGACGTTAAAGTTAAGGTTTATCCAAAGCAGATCGCTTTTAATGTGCTGCCGCAAATTGATGTATTCATGGAAAATGGATATACCAAAGAAGAGATGAAAATGGTGTGGGAAACTAAAAAAATCTTTGGTGATGACGATATCGTGGTTAACCCAACGGCTGTTAGAGTGCCGGTCTTTTACGGACACTCTGAAGCGGTTCATATTGAGACCAGGAAGAAGATTTCTGTCGATGACGCAACTGCCGCGCTCCAGGATGCACCAGGGGTTGTGGTGTTAGATGAGCGTGAAAATGGTGGTTATCCGACAGCGGTGACTGAGTCAGTGGGCACTGATCCTGTTTATGTTGGTAGGATTCGTGAAGATATTTCACATCCTAGAGGTCTCGATTTATGGGTGGTTGCCGACAATGTTCGCAAGGGTGCGGCATTAAACAGCGTGCAAATTGCAGAAATTTTGATAAATGATTATATAAATTAGTTATTTTCTGCGAATAGCGGCCGTTAATAATCTTGCAATGATTGTATTTTAAGGTGCGGAGATGATGTTTAGACGAAAAGGAGAAGGAATGTTTTCTGGACTAACGAAGGATTTGGCTAAACTATTCGCCATGCTTTTATTGTTATTACCGGTTAATAGTTTTTCACTTGGTCTTGGCGAGATCAATCTACATTCAGCGCTTAATCAACCTTTGGATGCCGAGATTAGTTTATTATCAGTAGGCAAGACTGACGTTGAAGATATTGTTATTAAGATTGCATCTAAAGAAGCCTTTGATAAAGCAGGCCTTGAACGACCGTTTTTTTTGACGAAGCTTAAGTTTACAGTTGCAAAACGGGTTAATGGAGATACTTACCTTAAGATTACCTCGCATGAGCCAGTAAAAGAGCCATTTCTTGATTTTATTATAGAAGCGAACTGGCCAAGTGGTCGTGCATTGCGTGAATACACATTGCTACTCGACCCGCCTGTTTTGGTTGATGAGCGACCTGCCGCACTTGATATCCCGTTGCTTGAAGGTGCAGCATCTCCCGCTGCTGACAGCAGTTCGGTGGCACCAGGTGTGGCGCCAGTGCGCGAAGCGCCTCGATTCTCTCCGCGTGCAAGTACTGTTTCGGTTGCCGATAGTGGTGAAATCACATACGGCCCAGTAAAAAGAACGGACACCTTGTGGAAAATTTCGTCTGAGATGAGGCCTGATCGGAGCGTGACTGTTCAGCAGGTCATGATCGCGCTGCTTAAAGAGAATCCTGAGGCTTTTGAAAATCAAAATATTAATGACTTGAAAGCAGGATATTTTTTACGTATTTCTGACCCGGCCGCTATTTCTGCAGTTTCTTCTGCCGAGGCAGAGCGTATTGCGGCGGTTCAGTATGAGCAGTGGGTCGATGCAAAGCATAATAGCGCACTTGCTGCGGGTCAGCGTCCATTAGGGGTTCAGCGGAATGGTTCTGGTGTTGCTGGCGTCGCTGCTAACACGGAATCAAGATTAAAGCTTGTAGCACCTGAAGACAGCGTTTCGCAGTCGGGTTCTGGTAGCAAGCTGGGTGCAAGTGATGGTGATGTCAGGCAGGAGCTAGCATTTGCGCTTGAATCTGTTGATGTTAGTCGCCAGGAAAATGAAGAGTTACGCAAGCGCCTTTCTGCATTAGAGGGGCAGCTAGCTTCAATGCAGCGTTTGATTACGCTTAAAGGCGACACCCTTTCTGCGATGCAGGTTAGCCCCGAAGAACTTTCCGGTTTAGCAGCGAATGATGGTGCTGATGTCTTGCCTGATGATGTTGAATTTTCAAATGATGCGACAGTGATGGATGCTGTTGAGGCGGATGGTGCGCCACAGAGTGATGTTGTCGTAGCTGGTACGCCGACTAAGGCGGCCGTTCCACCGGTTGTTGTGCCTCCTGCACCTACCGTTGAACCGTCAATGATTGATGATGTGTTAGCGATTATTGATGGTGTGGTGGGTGATTTAGGTTCGATGTTAAATCTTGGATCGCTACTCGGTGGGATTGATCCTATGATCGCATTAGGCGGGCTTGCCGTTATTGCGATTGTAATCGGAGCGTTGGTTGTCAGGCGCCGTAAAATGGCAGCCTTCGAAGAAGAGTTGTCTGAAATTGATTACTCATCAACATCAGGTGATGGAGTTGCTGTTGATGGAAGTGTTAGCGATGAAGCAGTTGAATCGGTACTGAATGATGTGATTCCTGAGTACTCAAATTCAGGTGGCATGGATGTTAGTGATGATGACGAGATTGATGCTATCGCTGAAGCAGATGTCTATCTTGCGTATCGTCGATTTGACAAGGCAGAAGAGTTATTACGTGAGGCGGTGCAGAACGAGCCAGGGCGTCATGATATTCAAGTTAAGTTGTTAGAGGTTTATTCGGCAAGCGACAAAAAAGATGCGTTTATTGAACAAGCAGAGAGCTTGCGTGCATCGTTAGGTGATACTGATAACGATACCTGGCGAAATGTGGCGGCGATGGGTCAGAAGATTGCCCCGACCAGTGTGCTTTTTAATGATGAAGTTGATGCGGTGATGGACAGTACTGGCGTCAGCGATGAACTCGATATTGATTTGCCTGACCTCGGCGGTGATCTGGATCTTGGTGACATGGAGTTGCCTGACAGTGATGTTGCAACAAAGATTGAGCCGGTTAGTGAAAGCGAAAATCCTTTTTCTGATGTCAGTAGTGATGAAATTGACGAGTTAGATTTGGATTTAGGTTCGCTTGATGAGTCTGAACTAGGTGATGCTTTTGAAGCGCTTGACGATCTTGGTGAGCTTGAGGCTAGCCTGGACTCGGCAATGGATATGATGAGTGATGAGGTCGTTGATGTCGATCTGAGTTCGCAGAAAAAAGAATCGAATACCGTAAGCAGTGATGAGCTTAGTGATGTTGTTGAAGAGACACTCGATAACGAGTTCGAGCTGGATTCTGTCGCGGATGTTGATGATTCACTTAATCTGTCTGAGGCGCCAGAAGCAGCGGATGAGTTATCATTCGAGCAGGGCATTGATGAATTTGGTAGCGATGTTAATGACAGTCTCGAAGATGCTGGTAATGAGCTACTGGTTGATGATGTTTCTGTTGTTAATACAATGGCGAATGATGAATTGCCATCGAGTGACGACCTGGAATTTGAAGCGGGCCTGGCATCATCAGAATCAGTTGCAGATGAATTAGCGTTAAATGATGAGCAATCCTCAGCGCTAGAGGTTAATACCACTGAAAATAAAGTAGGAGAGTCAGTTGAGGCAATTGCTGATAGTGACGATGTTGAGGATGATCTGTTTGCAGGTCTCGATGAACTCACCTCTGATAACCCTGCGAGTGATGATGACTGGCTTTCTGATCTTAGCGATGAAATCTCCTCACTTGATGAAGACCTCGGCGACCTTGATGATAGCGAACTATTTTCAGCTGAAGATGAAGTGGGGACCAAGTTAGACCTTGCGCGAGCCTATATCGATATGGGGGATAATGAAAGTGCCAAGGGTATTCTTGATGAAGTTGTGAATGATGGTAATGATGATCAGAAAAAAGATGCTAATGAATTGATTGAGCGTATCGCGTAAACTAAATTTCTGATTCGAGCCCCCTGATCTTGCGCGTCGTAGCGGCCGTTTAATTTGAGACTATGGTGAAATTCCACCCTGTTATTTTAATTGTCAGTTTTCTGGTTTTTGTGGCGATGCTTGCATTTCCTGATGCCCCTGCATTGCTGATTTCTTCGTTAATATTGATGTTCCTTTATCTGCGTAATGGCGGTACTCATTTTCGTTCTGCGCTAGTGATGCTACGTCGTATGCGCTGGTTTCTGTTCTCGATTTTGTTTGTTTTTTGCTGGTTTACGCCAGGGTCACCCATTATCCAGTGGACTGCATGGATTGGGTGGTTGCCGACTGTTGAAGGTCTATCGAGTGGACTGTTACGTGTTGCGGCTCTAGTATTGGTGATTGCGAGTGTTAATTTGTTGCTGCGATCACTTTCTCGAGATGAGCTACTAGCAGCAATCTATTTTTTAGCGCGTCCGTTGACGTTGATTGGTGTGAGGCCTGAGCAAGTGGCCTTGCGTATGACGCTGGTTTTTGATGCGATGGCTGAAGCACAGGAGATGATCGCTTCTCACCAGCCTGAAAAAGGTCAGGTTCCACGGCGCCTGGATGGTTTTGGCCAGCTCGCATCAAATGTCTTTAGTGCGGTCGTTGAGCGGGCGGAGAATGCGCAGCAAAAGAAACTGGTTTTGCCTGCGCTTGAGAGACCTCAGGTTTTTCAGTGGTCTTTACCGTTGCTGCTGTGGGGTGTGCTTTATTTTAGTGGATTGCTTTGGTTGTAGGGTTGATCGCCGAGCGACTCAAAGTGGTTTGATGATGACCGCTGATAGTGGCGGTAGCGTGATGGTGAGTGAAAAAGGTTGCTTCATCCAGGGGATAGTTTCAGCTGGGATATGATCTCTGTTGAGCTGGTCTTTACCGCCGAAATGTTTCGAATCTGAATTAAAAACCTCTGTGTAGTTTGTGTTGTGTGCGATGCCAATACGGTATCTGTTTCTTGCGATGGCTGAGAAATTTAGTGCGACGATAATGCTACTATCTACTGCATTTCGTTGAAAGACGATGAGAGACTGACTAGAGTCATGGCGCTCAATCCAGTTAAAGCCCTGTTCCTCAAAGTCGTAATAATGTAGTGCTTCCGTCTCGCGGTAGAGCGTGTTGAGTTCGCTGACCATTTTAGATAGTCCACTATGCAGCACTTTATCTGTCAGCGCCCATGGCAGCGAATCATAGGCTCTCCATTCAGCGTTAGAGGCAAATTCATTCCCCATGAAGAGTAGTTTTTTTCCGGGGTGTGTAAACATATAGCTATAGAGCAGTCGTAGGTTGGCAAAACGCTGGGGTTCTTTTCCTGGCATCTGCTGGAGTAATGGTGTTTTATTTTGTGTGTCACTTGGCGGTGAAAAGGGTAGTATAAAATTTTCACTAAACGCATAGCTTTGGCTAAAGACCAGTGTTTCGTGATGGGCGTGGCGTTCCGTTGTTTCATGCGCGAGATATCTTAGCGTGTCGTGGTGCCAGCCAATGTTCCATTTCATGCTAAATCCAAGTCCGCCAGATGCTGTTGGTGCGGTGACCATTGGCCAGACGGTTTTCTCTTCAGCTATCATTAAAACGCCAGGATGCTGCTGGTATGCAAGATTATTGATTTCGCGAAGCAGTGATAGTGCACCGTCATTTTGCCGCTCATTTTGATAGAGCATAGCGATGGACGTGCGTAGTTTTAGGCCATCGAGGTGGAAACTGTTGAGCCAGAAAAGCGCACTCGAAATTAGAAAGTTCCTGACGCCATTTTTACTGTAATCAAAGGTATTTGAGTTGTGCTTGGGTTGCTCATATAAATGTTCGCCATCAAAGGCCTGCAGTGCGGATTGAGTGGATGGCAGGTGATCGATATGCCAACTGAGAATGACGCCGACACGATGTTGATGGCAGTAGTCGATAAAATATCTAAAATCATCTGCGCAGCCGTGGCGATTATCGGGTGCAAAAAAACCTGAGCCCGACTGCGCAGGTGATTCTGAAAATAGTTTGATATGGGTGAACCCCGCCTTAAGGACGTATGCAACCAGTTGTTCGACAATTGTTTGATAGTTTAGTGATGTACCATCAGAGCCCCGCTGCCATGAATCCAGGTGCACTTCATAAATCGAAATCGGTTTGTGTTGCCAGTCGAAATTTTTCCGCTGTTTCATCCACTGCTGGTCTTGCCACTGGTATGCATTGTGGGTTGCGATGACGCTATTGACAGGGTTATCAGCTGCCAGTTGTTGCGCATAGGGATCAGTTTTTAACTGCGCCACGCCAGTATGGTGATTGCGAATTTCAAACTGGTATTGATCGCCCGCTTTGAGACCCGGAATGAATATTTCCCAAATGCCTGACGCACCGCGAGCCCTCATAGGATGACAGCGATTATCCCAGTCGTTAAAGTGGCCGACGACACTGACACGTTCAGCGTTGGGTGCCCAGGTGGCGAATAGCCCACCTTCAATATCATCAATGGTGACAAGGTGTGCACCTAAAATACCACCAGCACTGTACTGTTCGCCTTTAATGAAAAGTGAGAGGTCGACTTCTGCTATCTGTGCTGGAAAGTGATAGGCATCGTAGTGTTGAAAGGTGTCACCATTGCTGTCTGTCCAATCAATAACGTAGTGCTGGGAGGTCATCTCGCCATCGAACGCTAGTTCAAATATGGGTGTGTCATCAAGACGATTGAATACCTGTCGCGGATCAGCTAGAGAAGCACTGATCGCGCTGGGAAGGATGACGCGAATAACGGTCTGTGGTTGCCCATTTTGCAGGCTTGTGTGCAGGCCAAGGTAGGCAAAAGGATCGTGATGGCATGCTTGCAGTATTTTGCGAGCAGCTGTTGTCAGCGTCGGTTGGCTACGGTTTTCCATTGACGATCCCATCCCGTTGACGATTTAATCCAGCTGTCTCGTATTGGAAAATACTTCGAAGTTTGAATAGTCTTACTATAGCATGTCGAGCGAAACGGTGGCTTCGTACCGCTATTTCGACGATATAGCAGCTGATTTAGCGGACGATATTGAAATGGGGTGGCTTGCTTGTGCTATGATTGCGCGCCTTTGGCGAAGCTTTGAAAGTTGCTAAGGGAAGTTGAGATAAGCTAGAGAGAATTAAATAATAATGGTGCCGAGGGAGAGACTCGAACTCTCACGACCAAAGGCCATCGGATTTTGAATCCGACGCGTCTACCAGTTCCGCCACCCCGGCACGGGGAACGCGGATTATACAAGTGAACGATGCGACGTGACAAGCGCGTCGTGTCGATAATAGATAAACAGATTAGTGATAGTAGTCGATGATGCAGCTTTCCGATTTTAATTTTGATTTACCGACCGAACTCATTGCGCAACAGCCGTTAGCGGAACGTACCCAGAGTCGCCTGTTATGCCTGAATGGTGAAACAGGAGAATTCATTGACCGGCAGTTTATGCAGTTACCGTCGCTGCTTAATGAAAACGATCTGCTGGTATTTAACAATACCCGCGTGATACCGGCCCGTATCTTTGGCGTAAAGGCGAGTGGTGGTCGGATTGAAGTGATGCTGGAACGTGTGTTGGGTGATAGTGACGTGTTGGTGCAGATCCGTGCCAGCAAAGCGCCTAAAGTCGGTGGCCAGCTATTGCTGGGTGATGAGCGTGTCGAAGCCGAAGTGATATCACGGACCAATGGTTTTTATCAACTGCGTCTCAATGATGAGCGCAGTGCGATTGATGTATTACAGGCGATTGGTCATATGCCGTTGCCACCTTATATAGATCGTCCCGACGATGAGCTTGATCAGCAGCGTTATCAGACGGTGTTTGCAGAGCAACCGGGTGCGGTAGCGGCACCAACGGCAGGGCTTCATTTTGATCAGGTGATTTTGGACCAGATCAGTGCCAAAGGTGTTCGGCAGGCGACGGTGACATTGCATGTGGGTGCGGGTACTTTTCAGCCGGTGCGGGTCGATGATATCGCCACGCATGAAATGCACTATGAATATGTTGAGGTCTCGCAGGCGACCTGTGATGCGATTATCGAGACGCGCCAGCGTGGTGGGCGAGTCGTGGCGGTCGGCACGACCGTGGTTCGTAGCCTTGAAACAGCGAGCGAAAATGGAACGCCAGCGCCATTTAGCGGTGAAACCAATATATTCATCTACCCCGGTTATCAATTTAAGAGCGTTGATGCGCTGGTGACCAATTTTCATATGCCAGAATCGACGTTATTGATGTTGGTGAGCGCCTTTGGTGGCCAGCAAAATATTCTGGCGGCCTATCAGCACGCGATAGACGGGCGTTATCGATTTTACAGTTATGGCGATGCGATGTTTATCACGCCGTCAAAAGCAGCCATGTTTAAGGAATAGTAGCGAGATGAAGTTTGATTTATTAGCGAATGATGGCGCGGCGCGTCGTGGACGGCTGAGTTTTGAGCGTGGTGAGGTGCAAACCCCCGCTTTTATGCCGGTGGGCACCTGTGCCACGGTCAAGTCGATGACACCTGAAGCGGTGCGTGAGACCGGTGCCGATATTATTCTCGGTAACACCTTTCACCTGATGTTACGCCCGGGAACTGAGATTGTGCAGGCCCATGGCGACCTGCACGACTTTATGAACTGGCAGCGCCCGATTCTGACCGATTCTGGCGGTTTTCAGGTCTTTAGCCTGGGGGAACTGCGTAAAATTACCGAAGAAGGAGTGACCTTTCGTTCGCCGGTGAATGGCGACAAGATCTTTCTTGGCCCTGAGGAATCGATCGCGGTGCAGCGCGCATTGGGTTCGGATGTGGTGATGATCTTTGATGAATGTACCCCGCACCCTGCCACCGAAGAGGAGGCGCGGACCTCAATGGAGCTGTCATTACGCTGGGCTGAGCGTAGCAAAACTGCGCATGAGGGGGCTGAATCGGCGTTATTTGGGATTATTCAGGGTGGCATGTATGAGCCGTTACGCGATCGATCACTACAGGGACTGCTCGATATCAGCTTTGATGGCTACGCGATTGGCGGTCTGTCGGTGGGCGAGCCAAAAGAAGATATGATGCGAATTTTGAGTCACATCACGCCACAGATGCCAGCGTCAAAGCCCCGTTATCTGATGGGGGTGGGCAAGCCAGAAGATATCGTTGAGGCGGTACGTCGTGGTATTGATATGTTCGATTGCGTGATGCCGACGCGCAATGCGCGCAATGGCCACCTCTTCGTTAATAGTGGCGTGGTAAAGATTCGTAATTCACAATATCGCACCGATACCGCGCCGCTCGATGATGCGTGTGGTTGTTATACTTGCCAAAATTATAGCCGCGCTTATCTGCGTCATCTGGCGTCGACCAATGAAATGTTGGGCGCAACGCTGAACTCTATTCATAACCTTTTTTACTATCAGGTGGTTATGGCGGGTTTGCGCGATGCAATTGAAGCGGGTGAGCTGGAACAATTTGTCGCGGAATTTTATGCAAAACGCTCGCAAGCCGTCCCGCCTGTGTCATAATGCTGCGCTGTTGAATTACTGGTTTTGATAGGAGAGGGGAAAAAATGAGCTTTTTTATTAATGAAGCGTGGGCTGAGGGTGCTGCTCCAGCGGGTGATGCTGGATTAATGGGCCTGTTGCCATTGATACTGATTTTTGTGATTTTTTACTTTTTGCTGCTGCGACCTCAGATGAAGCGCAGTAAAGAGCATCGCACCATGGTTGCTGCGTTGGCGAAAGGCGATGAAGTGGTCACCTCTGGTGGCATGCTAGGCAAGATTACCAGTGTTGACGATAGCTTTGTCGGACTGGATATCGCCAATGGTCTGGAAGTCAAAGTACAGCGCAGTGCGGTTTCATCATTGATGCCTAAAGGCACGATGAAAGGAAAAGCATAATAACGCTACTGTAGTAAGCAAAGGCTAGTCGAAGATGAATCAATACCCAATCTGGAAATATGTCCTGATCATAACGGTGGTCCTGACAGGTGTTCTGTATGCGCTTCCGAATCTCTACGGCGATGATCCTGCGGTGCAGATTTCACCGTTACGAGGGGCGTCGATTGATGAGGCAAGTGTTACGCGGGTGAGTGAACTGCTGAAAGGTGAAGGGATTAGCACCAAATCAATCGAGCAGATGGAACGCGCTATTCTGGTTCGTTTCAATAATACGGAAGACCAGCTACAGGCGAAAGATCTTATTGATGAGAAAATGGGGGAGAATTATGTCCCCGCGCTTAATCTTTCTCCGGCGACACCTGACTGGTTAACGATGCTGAATGCTGCACCGATGTATCTTGGACTTGATCTACGAGGTGGCGTTCATTTCTTAATGGAAGTCGATATGGTAGCGGCGACGCGCCAGGCCGGCGAGCGTTATGTCAGTGATCTGCGTTCTATATTACGCGGTGAAAAGGTGCGTTATCTATCGATTGCCAAGACCAGTAGTGGCAATTCAATCGAGATTAAATTCCGCAATGCAGCTGATCGCGAACTCGCTAATTCGATTATCCGTAAAGAGTACCCGCGTCTGTTGTTGGAGCAGGAAGAGCGCGGTGGTGATGCATTCCTTGTAGTCACCATTAGTGATGAAGAAATGCGTGAAACCAAGAAGATGGCGCTACAGCAGAATGTGATCACGTTGCGTAATCGTGTCAATGAGCTGGGTGTTGCGGAACCGGTGGTGCAGCAGCAGGGCGAAAACCGCATTGTTGTTCAGTTACCGGGTATTCAGGATACGGCGCGAGCAAAAGAGATTTTGGGTGCGACCGCGACACTTGAGTTTAGAATGGCGGTTGAAAATGCCGATGTTCAAGCGGCTTTAGCGGGCCGTCCACCAGTCGGCACACGATTATATAAAGAGCGTAACGGCAGTCCGATTCTGTTGAAAAAGCGCATTATTGTGACGGGTGATCAGATTATCGACGCAGCCTCTGGTATCGAACAGCAAAATGGTTCACCTACGGTATTCATCTCGCTTGACAGCAAAGGTGCGCGCAAGATGGCGGATACCACACGCGATAATATCGGTAAGCCAATGGCAGTGGTTTTTATTGAAAACAAGATCGATATCAAGCGCGTTGATGGTGAGCTAGTTCGCACCAAGAAGAAGATTGAAGAAGTGATTAACGTTGCGGTGATTCGTGATCAGTTCAGTAAACGTTTCCAGATTACTGGCCTTGATAGCTCGGATGAAGCGCGTGATCTTGCCCTGTTATTGAGAGCAGGTGCACTGGCGGCCCCGATCGAAATCGTTGAAGAGCGAACTGTTGGGCCAAGCCTGGGGCAGGATAATATTGATCAAGGCATGACCTCGGTGATTGTTGGTTTCATTGTTGTGATGATCTTCATGGCGGTTTGGTATCGCGTTTTTGGTCTGGTTGCCAATATTGCATTGACGGTTAATCTGGTGATGATTGTGGCGGTGCTTTCGATGTTGCAGGCCACGCTAACACTGCCGGGTATTGCAGGTATCGTGTTGACGGTGGGTATGGCGGTGGATGCCAATGTGCTTATTTTTGAGCGTATTAGAGAAGAGATTCGCAGTGGTAATTCACCTCAGGCGAGTATTAATGCCGGTTACGACAAGGCGCTTTCAACGATTGCCGATGCGAACATCACGACATTAATTGCAGCGTTAGTGCTTTATACCTTTGGTTCTGGACCGATTAAAGGGTTCGCGATCACATTATCGATCGGCATCATAACTTCGATGTTTACTGCCATTATGGGAACGCGAGCGGTGATTAATCTGGTTTATGGCGGCCGTAAAGTCAAAAAACTGTCAATTTAGCAGCAACGAATGGATGAGTGATTAGATGAAAATATTTAATAAAGAGCCTTCATTTGACTTTATGGGTAAGCGCAAGCTTGCGCTGATCGTATCGATTTTGCTGGTTATCCTTTCGATGGCGTCACTGGCAACACGTGGTTTGAACTTCGGCATCGATTTTACTGGCGGTACGTTGATTGAAGTGGGCTATGAAAATTCGGCCGATCTTAGCGAGGTGCGCGCGACATTAGAGAGTGCCGGTTATGGTGATGCGATCACACAGCATTTTGGTAGCTCGAAAGATGTTCTGATTCGTGTGCCACCACATGAAGGGATGAGTAATGCTGATTTGAGTACCGGTGTGCTTAATGCACTGCACGGTGCCTCGGGTTCAGATGAGATTGAGATGCGCCGTGTTGAATTTGTTGGGCCACAGGTGGGCGAAGAGCTCACGGAGCAGGGTGGTCTGGCGATGATCTACGCGCTGTTTGGTATCCTTATCTACATTACGCTACGGTTTGAGAAGCGTTTTGCGGTGGGTTCTGTTGTGGCTCTGATTCACGATGTAGTCATTACATTGGGTATCTTTTCGGCATTGCAGCTGGAGTTTGATCTCACCACATTAGCCGCTATTCTGGCGGTTATCGGTTATTCGTTGAACGATACGATTGTTGTCTTTGATCGTATCCGTGAGAATTTTCGTAAGATGCGGAAAGGGTCGCCGGTTGAGGTTTCAAATCGATCGATTAACCAGATGCTCTCGCGTACGTTGGTAACCTCCTTTACCACGCTGTTTGTATTGATCGCGCTCTTTGTGCTGGGCGGCGAGATCATTCATAGTTTTGCAACTGCATTGATTATCGGGATTGTTGTGGGTACCTATTCATCGGTGTACGTGGCGAGTGCGACTGCATTGGCGCTGGGTGTGAGCAAGCAGGACCTGATGCCTGTTAAGAAAGAAGGAGAAGATGAGCCTGATGTCCTGGGTGACCAGCCCTGATTTGTAGGCGCTTTTAACGCTACTCCGTTTTTTCTGCAACGTGATGATGAGATGACGTTAATGTCATCTCATCATCGTTCGTCTCTGTTGTCTCAATGCGGTTTCGTCCCATCCGTTTAGCACGATAAAGTACTTTGTCCGCCCGCTCGATCAGTGATGCGGGTGTTTCCCCTGCGCTGTAGAGTGCGATCCCGGCAGAGAACGTTGGGATTGGATGAGTGGTGCCATTGAATTGAAACGTGCACTGACTGGTTCGTCCTTTTACCTTTTCCAGCGCGCGCACGGCGCCGTTGATATCGGTGTTCGGTAAGATAATCGCAAACTCTTCACCGCCATACCTTGATGCCAGGTCATGATGTCTGAAGCCTGAAAGCGCCCGTTCCGCAAAACTACGTAGTACCTCATCGCCAGTGGTGTGGCCGTAACGATCATTGATTGATTTAAACGAATCGAGGTCAATTAATGCGAAACAGAGTGGGTATTCATAGCGCTGTACGCGTGAGACTTCATCCTCGATACGTTTCATAAAGGCGCGTCGATTAGGGAGCTGTGTTAATTCATCGGTTAGACTCAGTGTATGGGCCTTCTTCAATTCATCATTGAGATCCTGCCCTTCGCTTTCAATCATCTGCATAAACTTGCCGGCACTCTCGAGCTTTTCAGTCAACGACTGGTGGCCTTGTAGCAGGGTGGATATTTCGCCGGCGAGCGCTGCTTTGAGTACCTGTAATTCACCGGTATCTTTACTATTGTTGAGGTGTTCCTGTTCACTGCTGAGCGCTTTTCCGAGCGCTGCATTTTGTTCCGCTACTTCACTTAGGTGACGTGACAGGGTGCGCTGAATCTGCTCCATGCGTTTGCGCTTTGTCTCTAATGCCAGAAATTCATTGCTGTCTGCTGGCAGTTCACCTGTTGAGATTAACGGCGCTGGAACAGGATCGATATAAGGTGCTGCCTGTTCTGGATGAATTCCTGAGGTGCGGGTTTCAGCTATCTGGTTTTCGACAGAAATGGTGGCGAGAAGCGCGTTCATTTCATTTAGCTCTGAGAGCCCGGGCTGATTGCCGAGTCTTATTTTAAATAGTTCCAGGTGTTGCTGCTGTGGAGTGTTTATCTCAGTCTGTCGCCTGACATGTGTCATTAATGTGGAGAATAAAGCGTGATACGCCTGGTGTTGATGTTGACGTTCATCTTCCTGAGCGCAAAGGACGCTCTTTATGTGCGCTTGTACTATATCGATATCAGCCAGATTCTGCTCGGCAGCCTCTAAAAGCTTGAAAATTATCGATGTATTGGCTGATTGGCTGAGGGATGTCATTTAGGTTGTTACTTTTATTGGGGTCCCTCCCGGATAAAAAGCAGAAATAATTTCTATAAAACTGTTAATAATGTGTACATTATACGTCAAATAGCCGCTGCTTATGAAACTTTGTGTTTTTTTTAAACCCCTTTTAGAACAATCAATTGCAAGCTGAACTTTGATTTTCTGGGGGGGTTAACGGCAATTTCAGTTTGGTAGCGCATTTGGTTGCAGTCGTGACTAAAAAAATCAGGCGATTTGTTACCAGCTAACTAATTGATTGAATTTGAGCTTAATTCAGCCCGATGCTGCGTCTTTGATAATGAGTAATTTTGCGTGATCAGGTATCATACCCCGCTTTAGTTTGGATGAATTTTTGAAGGCGCCAGTTTTAGTCGCCAGAGTTAGCCTGGAGAAGTGAATAGATGTTTACATCGGATATGACGATTAGTGGGTTTGATGATGAATTGTTCTCAGCCATGGAGAATGAAGCCGTTCGTCAGGAGGAGCATATTGAGCTGATTGCTTCTGAGAATTACACCAGTCCTCGTGTGATGGAAGCGCAGGGTTCTGTGCTGACCAATAAATATGCTGAAGGTTACCCGTTCAAGCGTTATTACGGCGGTTGCGAGCATGTGGACATCGTAGAGCAGCTGGCGATTGATCGCCTGAAAGCGCTTTTTGATGCCGATTACGCCAATGTACAGCCGCACTCTGGCTCGCAGGCGAACGCCGCTGTTTACCTCGCGCTATTAAATGCCGGTGATACCATTATGGGGATGAGTTTGGCACACGGTGGCCATCTGACGCACGGTTCAAAAGTAAACTTCTCCGGTAAGATCTTTAATGCGGTGCAGTATGGGCTGAAGGAAGAGACTGGCGAGATCGATTACGATCAGGCTGAAGCACTAGCGCTTGAGCATAAACCAAAAATGGTGATTGCGGGTTTCAGTGCCTATTCACGTGTGGTCGACTGGCAGCGTTTCCGCGATATCGCCGATAAAGTGGGCGCTTATCTGGTGGTTGATATGGCGCATGTGGCTGGTCTGGTGGCGGCGGGTGTTTACCCAAGTCCAGTCAACATTGCCGATGTGACCACTTCAACCACGCATAAAACATTGCGCGGCCCACGTGGTGGCATCATCTTGGCGAAGAGCAACCCAGAAATTGAGAAGAAACTGAACTCGATGGTCTTTCCGGGTACTCAGGGTGGTCCGCTGATGCATGTCATTGCAGGCAAAGCAGTGGCTTTTAAAGAAGCGCTACTACCTGAATTTAAAATCTATCAAACACAGGTGGTGGCTAATGCGCAGGCGATGGCAACTGTGATACAGGCACGCGGTTATAAAATCGTTTCGGGCATGACTGAAAATCATCTGTTTCTGGTTGATCTAATCGATAAAGGAATGACCGGTAAAGAGGCCGATGCGGCCCTGGGTGCCAGCAATATCACTGTTAACAAAAACAGTGTGCCGAATGATCCACAGTTACCTTTTGTGACCAGTGGTATCCGCATCGGTACCCCAGCGATTACGACGCGTGGGTTTACCGTTGATGAATCAAAACAACTGGCCGGCTGGATTTGTGATGTGCTGGATGATCATAGCAATGAAGAGGTGATCAAGCGTGTTAAAGGTGAAGTGCTCGCCATCTGCAAACGTTTTCCAGTCTATCAATAGCGCATAAGAGGCAGCGCAAAGCGCTGCCTCTTGATGTATAGTTTCTTTTTCTCGCTACGCTGAGTGTCCCGATATGCACTGTCCATTCTGTGGTGAAGCAGATACCAAAGTGATTGATTCACGGCTTGCCAGTGACGGTGATGTGGTGCGTCGTCGACGCGAATGCGTCACTTGTAGTGATCGTTTTACCACCTTCGAGACAGCCGAACTTGCTCTACCTCGTATGGTTAAAAACGATGGTACACGTGAACCCTTTAACGAGGAAAAATTACGTTCTGGTGTTCTACGGGCGATGGAAAAACGTCCGGTCAATATCGAAGATATTGACACCGCGCTTAACCGTATCAAACATAAGCTGCGAGCCAGTGGTGAACGAGAACTACCATCGAGTCAGTTGGGTGAGTGGGTGATGGCAGAGCTGCGTGATTTAGATGAAGTGGCCTATGTTCGCTTTGCTTCGGTCTACCGAAGTTTTCAGGATGTGAATGCCTTTCGTGAAGAGATTGAGCGTCTGCAGAATGAATCATCCCCTGAATTGAAAAAACGTCAGATAACATTGCTGCCTGGCGAAAATGATAAAGAGTCGCGTGATAAAAAATAGCGTCATAGAGAGTAGCGGCGCAGACCTTCGGTTTATGGCGCGAGCGATTCAGCTGGCGAAGCGTGGCATTTATACTACGCATCCTAATCCACGTGTTGGTTGTGTTATCACTCGACAAGATGAGATCGTGGGTGAAGGGTGGCACATGCGGGCCGGCGAGCCTCATGCTGAAGTGCATGCGCTCAATGCAGCTGGTGACAAGAGTGACGGTGCGACGGCCTACGTGACATTGGAGCCGTGTAGTCATCACGGTCGTACACCACCTTGTGCTGATGCATTGATAAAAGCGGGTGTTAGCCGGGTTGTGATCGCGATGCAGGACCCTAATCCACAAGTATCAGGGAGTGGGATAGCAAGGATTAAGGCGGCAGGCATTGATGTCAGCGTTGGTGTGTTACAAGCCGAAGCTGAAGCGCTAAACCCTGGTTTTATTGCGCGTCTGACTCGAGGGCGTCCTTTTGTGCGCTGCAAACTGGCGATGTCACTGGACGGCCGCACTGCGATGGCATCAGGTGAAAGTAAGTGGATCACATCTCCAGCCGCGCGACAGGATGTGCAACGTCTGCGTGCGAGATGTGATGCGATCATGACCGGTATCGGAACGGTTCTGTCGGATGACCCGCAACTGGATGTGCGGCCTGAAGGCATTGAAGAATTACATGTGGTGCTGGCCGGTGAAACACAACGACCGCCGATGCGGGTGATTGTTGATTCGACACTGCGGACGCCGATGGCGAGCCGGTTGTTGGCGTTGCCAGGTAAGAAGCTGATTGCAACCGCGGTTGAGCACTCTGAGATACTCGATACGTTGCGTCAGAAGCATGTTAATGTGTGTCGTTTTGCAGGTAGCGATGAGCGCGTTAATCTGCCGTTATTAATGGAATACCTGGCGGCACTTGAGATCAATGAATTGATGGTGGAAGCGGGGCCAGTGTTAAGTGGTGCAATGTTGCAGGCGGGCTTGATAGATGAGTTAGTGATCTATATGGCGCCTCATTTGATGGGAGATCAGGCGAAGGGGTTGATGACCTTGCCCGGTCTGGATCAAATGTCGCAGCGTGTGACACTTAAGACGAAAGATATTCGCGCAGTGGGCGATGATTGGCGAATTACGCTACAGCCTGTTGCAGCGTAGTGAATGAGAATAACGAGGCGGTTATGTTTACAGGGTTGGTAGAGACAGTGGGGCAAGTGGTCTCGATCGAAAACAAGGGTGGTGAGTCGCGCATGACGTTTGCGTCGGCATCATTGGGCCTAAGTGATGCGCAGCTGGGTGACAGCATTGCGATTAACGGCGTCTGCCTGACCGTCGTGAATAAAACGGATCAGCAGTTTGCCGCTGATGTGTCGGCTGAAACGCTTGCCTGTACCACGCTTGGCGCGCTTAAACCAGGTAGCCGTGTGAATCTGGAAAGGGCGCTGTTACCGACTACGCGATTGGGTGGTCATATGGTCAGTGGGCATGTCGATGGGGTGGCTCACGTCGCCAGTATTAAGCCGCAGGGTGAGTCGATCATCATTAGCTTTGAAGTGCCGTCACAGCTATCGAAATATATCGCGTCAAAAGGCTCAATCTGTGTCGATGGCGTGAGCCTGACGACTAATGTGGTGAGCGATAGTGGCTTTGAAGTGAATATCATTCCGCATACGCAACAGCAGACCATCATTGGTGAATATCGGCAGGGCAGCAAGGTGAACATTGAGGTTGATGTGGTGACGCGTTATCTCGAGCGTCTGTTACAGGGCGGCAGCGTTAATCAGGCACCGACATCGAATATTTCACGCGAGTTTTTAGCGTCGCAAGGTTTTGGTGAATGATGAATAAGTCAGCCAGTAAACGGAGTTTAACCAGATGTCGTTGAGTAGTGCTGAAGAGATCATCGAAGAGATTCGCCAGGGGCGGATGGTGGTGTTGGTCGATGATGAAGATCGTGAAAACGAGGGCGATCTGATTATGGCGGCGACCGCAGTCACCGCTGATGATATCAATTTCATGGCGCGTTATGGCCGCGGCCTGATCTGTTTGACGTTGACGCGTAAGCGTTGTGAACAGCTGCATTTGCCGCTGATGGTGAGTGATACCCATAGCAACCATGCAACCAACTTTACGGTCTCTATTGAGGCAGCCGAAGGGGTGACGACAGGCATCTCGGCGGCAGACCGTGCGACTACTGTGCTGGCGGCAGTCAAACCTGATCCGGGTCCTGGTGACCTGACCCAGCCAGGCCATATTTTTCCATTGATGGCGCAGGATGGTGGCGTACTAACGCGCGCCGGTCATACCGAAGCGGGTTGTGATCTGGCCCGCTTAGCAGGACTCGAGCCAGCCAGTGTGATTGTGGAGATCCTCAATGAAGATGGCACCATGGCGCGACGCCCGCAGCTGGAGATATTTGCGGCAGAACATGGACTCAAGATGGGGGCGATTGCCGACCTGATCCATTACCGTGTGCAGAATGAAAAGACCGTTGAACGAGTGGCGGAATGTACTCTGTCGACGCTGTATGGTACTTTTAGAGTAATTTCTTATCAAGATGTGGTGGATGCTCAACTGCATCTAGCACTGGTTTTTGGTGAGCCTGATATGAGCAAGCCGGTACTGGTGCGTGTTCATCTTGAAGATCAGCTCGCCGATATGTTGTCGGCTGAGCGCCTTGATGGTGCCTGGCCACTTAAAGCGGCGATGGAGCGTGTCGCTAAAGAGGGAGCGGGTGTCATCGTGATTCTTAAAAAAGAACTCGATGCCAATGCGACCATTCGTCAGGTGATGGATTATCAGATGCGCGAACGTGGTATTAATCAGCCGCAACAGACACAGGGTAATGAACTGCGAACTTACGGTGTGGGCGCGCAGATCCTGCTTGATGTTGGGGTGCATGAGATGCGGGTGCTGGGTCAGCCGAAGCGGCTACATGGGCTCTCCGGTTTTGGGCTGGAAGTAGTAGAATACGTGCCGTGTAATTAACTTTAAATGCGCGGCTATGTTAGTTAATCATTTTTGTTGTGAGTAGAATATGACGATTAAAACCTTTGAAGGCGATTTCAACGTAACCAACACACGTTTTGTGATTGTGGCCGCGAAGTTTAATAGCTTTATTGTTGACCACCTGTTGAAAGGCGCGTTGGCGACACTAAAGCAGCATGGTGTGACAGAAGATAACATTCACGTGGTACATGTGCCGGGTGCCTTTGAACTGCCAACGGTAGTCAAGAAGGTTGCAGCCAGTAAACGTTACGATGCGGTAATCACATTGGGCGCGGTGATTAGAGGTGGGACGCCTCATTTTGAATATGTTGCGGGTGAATGTGTTAAAGGGATTGGTGCTGTCGCGATGGAGTACGGCCTTCCTGTGACGTTTGGTGTGTTGACGGTTGATACCATTGAACAGGCGATTGAACGTGCCGGTACCAAGGCAGGTAATAAGGGTGCCGAAGCTGCAATTACAGCGATTGAGATGGCAAGTTTAATGCGCTCGTTAGACGCATAATTTTTAGTTGATAGTTGGGTATTATGAGTCGAACACGTAGTCAGGCACGTCGTTGTGCTGTACAGGCATTATATCAGTGGCAACTCACCGGAGAGGATGTTGCTGAGGTTGCTGCGCAAATCCTTGAAGAGAAGGATGTTAAGAAGGTTGATGCAAGCTACTTTCGTGGTTTGTTAAGTGGCGTTGTCAAACAGGTTGATAAGATGGATGCACTGTTGGCACCCGCGTTAGATCGTTCCATTGAGAGCCTTGACCCAGTAGAGCTGGCGATTATGCGCCTGGGCGTTTACGAGCTTCAATATAATATTGAGGTGCCTTACCGCGTGGTGATTAATGAAGCGGTTGAGCTGACTAAAACCTTTGGTGCTGATCAGGGGCATAAGTATGTTAATGGCGTGCTCGATAAGTTGGCGGCGACATTGCGTGGGCCAGAGGTTAAGCAAAAGAAGTCTTCCAGGTAGCAACATCACTGTGAATACAATTCATCATCGTTTGAAGGTGATGGTCGAGTCTTTCTTATGGCGGTGATGGAATTTGAACTGATCGAACGTTACTTTCGCGCTGCGGGTTGTGAGCGTGATGACGTTATCCTCGGCGTTGGTGATGATGGCGCGATTCTTTCTCCGCCCGCAGGGCAGGAGCTGGTTGTATCGACAGATACCCTTGTCTCTGGTGTTCATTTTTTTCCCGATGTCGATCCCTGTTCGTTAGGCCATAAGGCGTTGGCGGTTAACTTGAGTGACCTCGCGGCGATGGGCGCCAAACCGGCCTGGGTGACACTTGCGCTGACGCTACCGGTTGTGGATGAGCAGTGGCTGAGTGAATTTAGTCTGGGCTTTTCAAAATTAGCCTCTCAACATGGGGTGCAGTTGATTGGTGGCGATACCACCAGTGGTCCGCTTTCAATTACGGTGCAGGTGATGGGTTTTGTCGAGCAGGGCAAGGGCTGGCGACGTGATGCTGCAATGGCTGGAGACCTGATCTATGTGACAGGCACACTCGGTGATGCGGGGCTGGCACTGCAGGCAAAGCAGCAGGCGTTGGTATTTCCGAAAAACCATTTAGATACGCTGATGACTCGGCTGGAAAAGCCGACGCCAAGAATCATCGAGGCCCAAACATTACTCGGCAAGGTCAATGCTGCGATTGATCTATCGGACGGTTTGTTGAGTGATCTTGGTCATATTTTAAAGGCGAGTGATGTTGGTGCTGTGATTGAACTTGAGGCATTGCCGCTATCACCCGCATTCCAGGTATGTCAGCAACATATAACAGCGCAGCAGTTGTCTGATGAGTGTTGGCAAGCGTTACAGCTTTCTGCGGGCGATGATTATGAGCTCTGTTTTACCATTGCCCCTGATAAGCAGCGCGAAGTGGAGCTGGCGCTGCAACAACATGGTTTTGTCGCTCATCATATTGGGGTGATTGATAATGGCGCTGGTCTACGTTGTACGCTGAGCAATGGTGAATTATTTCAAACTGAAAAGTTAGGTTACGAGCATTTCCAATGAGTAAAAATAATAGACGATTACTGTTGTCTGACCTGAAAGATCCGGTCAATTTTTTTGCATTGGGTTTTGGTTCTGGTCTATCAAAGTATGCGCCGGGAACGATGGGCACACTGGTGGCGGTGCCGCTCTACCTATTACTGCAGCCACTATCGTTGATCGTCTATGTTGCAGTGGCCGTTGTGGTTACGCTGATCGGTATCTGGCTTTGTGACCGCTCAGCTAACACCTTAGGTGTTCATGATCATCCCGGAATCGTATGGGATGAGATTGCCGGTTACTTGATAACGATGATAGCCGCACCGACTGGCTGGCAATGGGTGGTATTGGGCTTTTGCCTTTTTCGCCTGTTTGATATATGGAAGCCGTGGCCAATCAAAGTAATCGACCGCCAGGTGGCTGGTGGCTTTGGCATCATGCTGGACGATGTGGTGGCGGCACTATTTGCCTGGGGCGTGTTGCAGTTGATCGTACTGTTGGTTGCTTAGCTGTTAGTTAAGCTTGTTGTAAACTCCACTGGGAGTCTTGCAGCCACTGCGCAAAGTCATCCGCTGATCTTGGTACGCTGATGTAGTTACCCTGCGCCATGTCGCATCCCATGCGATCGAGTATCTCCCATATTTCTGGTGACTCAACCCCTTCTGCGATGACCTTTCTGCCCATGTTATGGGCCAGATCGATAGTTGCGCGAACGATGACATAGTCATCCTTGTCATTAATCATATCCATCACGAATGACTTGTCGATCTTAATCTCATCCATCGGTAGCTGTTTAAGATAGGCGAGAGAGGAATAGCCTGTTCCAAAGTCATCGATCGACAGACTGATGCCCATGTCAGAGAGTTCGCCGAGAATTTTCATGGCACCAATTGGATCAGACATCACCGCACTTTCAGTGATTTCAAGTACCAGATAACTGGTATCAATGCCGCACTCTTGACAGGCTTGTTGAATATGTTTTGTTAATTGCGCGTCATGTAAATTATGGGTCGAAAGGTTCACTGCTACTTTGAGTTTGTGCCCCATGGCATGCCACTGGTGACAGGTGCTTAATGCTTCACGTATCACCCATAACGTCAGCGGTCGGATTAGACCGGTGTGTTCTGAGAGTGGGATAAAATGATCTGGTGACATCAGGCCAAAGCGAGGATGCTCCCAACGCACCAGTGCCTCAACCTCGGTTACATTACCAGTCTTAAAGTCGATCTTGGGTTGATAGTGTAAGCGTAGTTCATCATGGTCAATGGCATGGCGTAATTCGGTAGTAAGCGCTAGACGATCACGGCTATGTTGGTCCAGTGATGAGTCGTAGAAGGTGTAGTCACCGTTATTGTTTTTAGTGACATACATCGCAATATCGGCGTGACGCATCAGGGTGGATGTGTCAGTGCCATGCTCTGGGAATAGTGCAACACCGATGCTAGCTCCGACATGAAACGCCTGCTCTTCTAATACGAAGGGTTGATCGATGGCGTGAATAATGGCGGTTGCGATATTAGCGGGTTCTTTAGTACCTTCGATAGCAGGTAGCAAGATTGCAAACTCATCCCCGCCCAAGCGAGCGACAGTACTCGATTCATGCAGCGCTTCGCGCATGCGGTTAGCGACCTGTTGCAGAATGATATCGCCATAGTGATGGCCGAGAGTATCATTGATCTCTTTGAAGCGATCAAGATCAATCATAAAGAGGGCCAGCTTTGTATCGTTACGCTGGTTGGTCAAAATAGCCTGATTTAGGCGGTCTAAAAGTAGTACACGGTTTGGCAGGTCGGTTAATGAATCGTGTAGCGCCTGATGTTCCAGTTCTTCATTGGCAGCTGCCAGTTCACTGGTGCGGATGATCACTCGGCGTTCTAGTTCATTGTGCAGTTGCTTTAGTTCACTTTCAGCGTCTTTTCTTGCAGTGATGTCATGAGTCACATAAATATAGTGCGTTTGCTCATTCACGATCATTTTACTGATGGCCACTTCGAGTGGGAAAGTTGCCCCGCTTTTACGGTAGCCTTCGGTTTCCTGGAGTTTGTTCTGTGCGCTTAAAATAATATTTTTATGGTGAATGTGCTGTCGAGGTTCTAATTCGAGCAGCGCGTTGACATCCAGCAGCACGTTGATGTGCTCTTCGATGAGTTCACCTTTGGTGTAATCAAACAGGCTGATTGCGGCGGGGTTGAGCGATTCAATCATCCCTTCGGTGTTGGTGATAATGATGCCATCGACCACGTTGTCCATCACTGAGCGTAGGTGAGCTTCACGTGCGATGGAATCCTGGCTATGCTTAATCAGCGCCTTCTTCATTGTTTCGAGGTTATCGATGAGGCTTGCGACTTCTGAAATAGAAGAGGTGACATTGAGTGGCTTGTCAGTATTGCCATGAGCAATGGCGCGGGCATCATCACGTAATTTTCGTATCGGTAGCGTTAATTGCTGGCCAAGCAACCCGGAAAGAATCAGTGTGACTAAGATGTATGCAATCGCGAGTACGATACTGGCCTGATAGGTTTGTTGGATCTGTGCAGCGATTGGTCGTTCATCAAAGCTGGTTTGAAGCGTCGCCGGGGCGCCCAGATTGGTAACCAGCACCGTTGAGACATGATAGGCATTATCCTCATGTTGTGAAAATTGCTGGTCTTCTTTAAAGGTAGGCCCTGCAATGTCGTTCGGATGGCTAAGAATGGCATTGCCATTTTCATAAATTAGCTTAGCGGAGAGCACCTGATTGCTGATGACAGCATCATTCAGCAGGCTATCTATTTCCTGAAGACTGATGTTATGTGATACGAGGGTTGCGAGTAGCGCGGCTTTTGAATTGGCCTGCTCGATGAACCTCGACTCGTAGCCCTCTTTGACGATGAAATTGATACCGAAAAAGAGCGTGGGGATCAAGATCGAATGAATAAGAAGTTCCCCCAGTACCATGCGTCCGGTGAGGGTGCGAATAAAGCTGGTTATTCGATTTATCCTAATCATTATTCAATTTAGTTTAGGAATCTCTGATTTATTCTGAGCGAAGTAGATTGTGATCTAAAACTTTTCAGATTTAAGGCGAGAATCGAACGTAATAGCGGGCTATTGCGAAGATTTTCAACGCAGAAGCTGAATGTTTTAGGCGCAAGATACGATCTCATGAATAAATCAGAGGTTCCTTTAGATTTACCTAGGCATTATCCTATGCATCATCACACATAATGCTTACATTGCCAAATCACCCTTTAGAATGATTTTACAGGGTAATTATGAGACAAACGGCGTAAGCCAAATTCGACTGCTGAGTCAAAATTCAGACCTATCATTTAGAATATTATGATGTTGTTTTTGATGCGCTAACCACAATCGCCTCGTGTGTTAGCGCTATGGTTCTATTCCTTTTATTTTACTTTTTCGATCAGCGCGTAGGCAGAGTGATTGTGAATCGACTCGAAATTTTCAGATTCCAGCGTATAAGCGGTGATGCGATCATCGGCGTTTAGGCGAGCCGCGACATCACGCACCATATCTTCGACAAATTTAGGGTTGTCGTAGGCACGCTCAGTGACAAATTTTTCATCAGGCCGCTTTAACAGACCAAAAATTTCACATGACGCTTCCTGTTCAATGATATCGATCAAGTCTTCAATCCAGACAAAGCCTTTAGTACGCGCGGTGACGGTGACATGTGAGCGCTGGTTATGCGCGCCGTAATCAGAAATCTCTTTAGAGCAAGGGCAAAGGCTGGTGACCGGCACCACGACCTTAATCGTCATCGTAGTCTTACCGCCGGTAATCTCACCAATCAGCGTGACATCGTAATCGAGCAGACTTTTAACCTTGCTGACTGGCGCTTCTTTATTGATGAAGTAGGGGAAGCTCATCTCGATATGCCCTGACTCCGCATCCAGCAGGGTCGCCATGTTAACCATGATCTCATCAAAAGATTCAACACTGATCTCACGTTCATGAGAGTTCAGTAGCTTCACAAAGCGGGACATATGCGTCCCTTTGAAGTTATGCGGTAGATCAACATACATATTGAAGGTTGCGATGGTGTGCTGCTCGCCTTCGCTACGATCTTTTACCCGCACCGGATGGCGAATATCTTTGATGCCGACTTTGTTGATCGGTATCTGGCGATTATCTGGGTTGTTCTGTACGTCTGCGATTGAAGTAGTGTCGTTCATTGATGCTCTATCCCTGTGATAATTGCGAGTTCAGTTAATTTGTCAACGCTTTCGGCAAGGCGCGCCTCGCAGGCAATGGTCATTCCCTTGTCAAGAGGCGCAACACAGTGTGAGGGCGTTGACAAGTTAACCCGAAGGGCATTCCGGTGGTGTCTCACAGCTGCGTTCCAGCACTCGACAAGGGGATGGCCATTCTCTTCGTGCTGCGCCTTGCTGCGAAACACCACCGGAATGCTGAACCCGTAATTATCACAGGGATAGAGCATTTGCCTCATCCTCTGAATAACGCACACAGGCGCGTTCGGTTTCCCATAGTGTGATTGCGCTAACACGCAGTACTTCACTATTTAGTTTGTCTGATAGTCCCTTATAAAGGAACGCTGCAATATTCTCAGCCGTTGGATTGATCTCATCAAACGGTGGTACTTCATTGAGATAGCGGTGATCGAGTTGATCGGCTATCGCATTGGTCTCTTTTTTGATGGTCTTGAAATCGATGCCGATGCCGAGGTCATCGAGTTTGGTGCAGACCACCTCCGCTTCAACCTTCCAGTTGTGGCCGTGCAGGCGACAGCAGTCACCCGGGTAGTTGCGCAGTGAATGTGCGGCGGCAAAGTCGGTAACGATCTTGAGAGTGTAACGAGCGGGCATAGCTATAATCTTGACTGAATTAGTGGGAATTAGTGCGTGTGGCTATTGTATTGCAAGACGCCTGCTGATGAAAGTCATTTACGCGCTTAATGATGCCAGTAGCGCTGAGACCGTAGGCTTCTAGCAGCGACTCATGATCTCCCTGTTCGCAATATTCGTCCGGCAGGCCGAGATTGATCACGGGCATCGCAATGCTGTGCGCTGACAGCACCTCATTAACCGCGCTCCCGGCACCGCCCATGATGACATTCTCTTCGATGGTCAGCAGCAGATCGTGACTGGCGGCCATCTCAAGGATCAGCGCTTCATCGATTGGTTTTACAAAGCGCATATCGATCACAGTTGCATTGAGTTCCTCGCCAGCGGCAAGCGCAGCTTGAGCACGGCTACCAAAGGCGAGAATCGCGACGGATTTTCCGCTGCGCAGGATGCGCGCTTTACCTAGTTCGATCGCCTGCATCGTTTGTTCAACGGCCACGCCGGGGCCACGCCCACGTGGGTATCTCACCGCTGATGGGCCATTATGTCTGGTAGCGGTGTAGAGCATCTGGCGGCATTCGTTTTCATCGCTCGGTGCCATCACCACCATGTTTGGAATACAGCGCAGGTAGCTGAGATCAAAGCTGCCCGCATGCGTTGCGCCATCAGCACCGACGAGTCCTGCGCGGTCGATGGCAAAGACTACCGGCAGATTCTGGATCGCGACATCATGGATCAATTGGTCATAGGCGCGTTGCAGAAAGGTCGAGTAGATCGCCACCACTGGTTTAATGCCGTCGCAGGCGAGCCCTGCGGCCAGTGTCACCGCATGTTGCTCTGCGATGCCGACATCATAAAAACGTGCTGCAAACTGGCGAGAAAACTTAACCATGCCGGAGCCTTCGCACATCGCGGGGGTAATGGCGACGAGCGTTGGATCTTCTTTTGCCATATCACACAGCCAGTCACCAAAGACCTGGGTGTAGCTGGGGCTGCCAGCTTTGCTGGTTTGCATCTTGCCGTTACTGGGGTCAAACGGGGTGACGCCGTGATAGGTGCAGGGATTCTCTTCAGCGGGTTGGTAACCACGGCCTTTTTTCGTCACGATATGCAGAAACTGCGGCCCTTTATGGGTTTTCAGATTTTGCAGCGTCGTAATCAGGGTCGGAATGTCGTGGCCATCGACCGGCCCGTAGTAGTGAAAACCGAGCTCTTCAAACAGCGTGCCGGGGATCACCATCCCTTTCATATGTTCTTCGGCGCGACGTGCCAGCTCACGCATCGGCGGCACCACGCTTAATACTTTTTTACCGCCTTCGCGTACCGAGGTGTAGAGCTTGCCGGAAAGCAGTTTCGCGAGGTAGTTCGACATGCCGCCAACGTTAGGCGAGATCGACATCTCGTTATCGTTGAGGATCACCAACAGGTCGTTATCGAGATGTCCGGCGTGGTTCAGTGCCTCAAAGGCCATCCCTGCGGTCATTGCGCCATCACCGATGATCGCCACCGCTTTACGTTTGCTGCCGGTTTTTTCTGCGGCAATCGCCATGCCGAGCGCAGCACTAATCGAGGTGCTGGAGTGGCCGACGCCAAAGGTGTCGTATTCGCTTTCTGAGCGTTTGATAAAACCGCTTAAGCCACCTTTTTTACGCAGGGTGTTCATGCGGTCGCGGCGTCCGGTCAGGATCTTGTGCGGGTAGGCCTGATGGCCGACATCCCATACCAGCCGATCATCCGGGGTGTTGTAGACATAATGCAGCGCCACGGTGAGTTCAATCGTGCCAAGGCTAGATGAGAGGTGACCACCGGTTTTCGAGACCGACTGAATCAGGAAATCGCGCAGCTCGCGCGCCAGCGATTCCAGCTTCGACTCGGGAAGCAGGCGCAGATCCGCTGGGGAATCAATCTTATGTAGCAGTGGATACCGCTTGTTATCAGTGGTCGTCATCGAGCTCTAATCGGCTATTTTAAGCAATCGCGCAATATAGCATAAAAAGCACTGGCTCTGACTGTTTGAACAGAGCTTTTAGCGCGGAAAAACCTGATCAATTAGGGCGCTGTACGATGTATTCCGAGATCCAGCGCAGTGAATCCGCTTCACTGCCGAACGTTGAGAGGCTTTCAAGCGCCGATTTGTGCAGTTGTTGCGCCTTCTGTTTTGCGCCATCCATGCCGAGCAACGCGGGGTAGGTCGGTTTGTTGCGGGCGATATCGGCCCCCTGGCTTTTACCCAGCACGTCGGTAGATGCCTCGATATCGAGGATGTCGTCGCGAATCTGGAAGGCAAGTCCGATATCGGCGGCGTACTGGTCGAGGCGAGCGAGTAGTGCCTCATCGCAATCCGGCGCACTTAATGCACCGAGGCGCACACTGGCACGGATCAAAGCACCGGTTTTTTGTGAATGCATGTATTGCAGTGATTCCAGCGTGAAGTCTGTTCCTTTGCCATCCGCTTCAAGGTCGATCGCCTGACCGCCCGCCATTCCCATCGAGCCGCTGGCGTCGGCCAGTGTCGCTACCATTTGGATGCGCTGCTCTGCAGGCACCACAATGGAGGTATCAACCGCTAGAATATGAAAGGCCAGTGTTTGCAGGGCATCGCCAACCAATATAGCGGTCGCCTCATCAAAGGCCTTGTGGCAGGTCGGTTTGCCGCGGCGTAGGTCGTCATCGTCCATCGCTGGCAGGTCGTCATGTACCAGTGAATAGCTGTGGATCAGTTCAATTGCACAGGCCGGGGCATCAAGCGCTGCGGCAGGCACACCGAGTGCCTTGCCGGTGGCGTAGACCAGTAGTGGTCGCACATACTTGCCGCCGGAGAGGGCGGAGTAGCGCATCGCCCGGTGCAGCGTTTCGGGTTTGCTATCTTCGGCCGGAAGCCAGCGGTCGAGCGCTGCCTGAACCTGGTCTTTACTCTGTGAAATCAGCGCCTTAAATGCAGTACCGTTATTTATAGTGGTATCTGAAATGGTATCTGTGGTGGTATTGGGCGAGGTATTAGTCACGGTCAGTATCAAAGGGTTGAGTGTTGGCGTCCGCATTGTTTTCCAGCAGGATTTCGACTTTCTGCTCGGCGGCCTTCAGCGCCTCCTGGCAGGTGCGGGTGAGTAGAATACCGCGTTCAAAGTGCTGTAACGACTCTTCAAGGGTGATTTCACCCGCTTCCATCTGCTCCACCAGCGTCTCAAGTTCTTCGAGGGCGGTTTCAAAATCGGGTGGAGAATCTTTTTTGCTGCGCTTCTTTGTGACCAAGGTTGGCTCC